>Ga0194118_10000781_pt1 | contig 50621 bp, 45 predicted proteins | sample TA2MahsurfametaG_2_FD_148662 | JGI IMG/M metagenome (GOLD analysis project Ga0194118, IMG submission 148662) | Freshwater microbial communities from Lake Tanganyika, Tanzania - TA2015013 Mahale N5 surface | ecosystem: Environmental > Aquatic > Freshwater > Lake | place: Tanzania: Lake...
GGTGCATCCTGGCGTGATGCGGCCTTCCGGGGACACGCAGGTCATCTCGACAAACACCAGCCCCGCGCCACCCTGCGCGCGCGCGCCGTAGTGCACCAGATGCCAGTCGTTGGGTACACCATCCACCGCCGAGTACTGCGCCATCGGCGACACCACCACCCGGTTGGGCAGCCACATGTCGCGCAACCGGAAGGGCGCGAACATCGGCGGTGCGTCCAGCCAGGAAGGGGTGTCGGTGCGCTTGCCGGTCACCGGGTCGGTTCCGGTCTGCGCAATACGCAGCCGCTTTGCCTCGTTGCGATTCCACCAGCGGGTGGCCTCAGTGACCAGACCCGCGTCCCGCATCTTGAGATTGTCGTAAGTGATCTGCTTGCTGCGTGTGAGCAGCGACACGTTGAACTGCACCGGGTCCATCTTCCAGAACCGGGCGACGTTTTCAAAGAACACCAGCGACACATTGGCCGAGTGCTGAATACGACTGGCTTCCTGGCCGCGCACGTCCTGATAGGCAGCCAGCGCAGCGTCAATCGCCTGCGGCGTGGCTGACTTCGCGCCCGCGCCAAACTTCGACAGCAGCGCACCATGCAGGGTGATTGCGTCTTCAAGGGCCAGCTTGGTGCCCGACCCGATCGAGAAATGCGCGGTATGGGCCGCATCGCCCAGCAACACAAAAGGAATGCCGTCGAGCCGGTTCCACCACGTACGGCAGTTGATGGTGGGGAACTGCCGCCAGTGCGAGCGGTTCGACAGCACCCGGGCGCCTTTCAGGTCATCGGCGAAGACCTTCTCGATCAGCGCAACAGTGGCCGCCTCATCGGTAATCGAGAGCCCCGACGCGCGCCAGGCTGCATCGGTGGTCTCGATCACGATGGTGGATTCGCCTTCTGTGTACTGATACGCATGCATCGCCCAGACGCCACCCGCATGCTCGCGAAAGCTGTAATAAAAGCCCGGGAGGTTCATCTTGGCGCCCAGCCATACAAACCGGTTGGTGCGCTGATCAACGCTGGGGCCAAACGCATCGCGCCAGCCTTCGCGAACCGCGCTGTTGATGCCATCGGCGGCCAGCACCAGATCAGCGCCGCGATGCGCCTCAAGGCCCGAGTCATCGGTTTGATAGCGCACCGGAATACCCATTTGTGCCGCGCGCCGCTGCAGGATCTCGAGCAGCGTCAGCCGCCGAATACCGGAAAACCCATGCCCGGACGACTTCATCACATGGCCCTGGTACTGAACGTAGATGTCGTCCCAGTAAGCGAAATTCGCGGCGATCTCGGCGTGGCTTTCAGCATCGGCCGCGCGCAGGTTGCCCAGGGTTTCATCGGACAGCACGATTCCGAACCCGAAGGTGTCGTCGGCGCGATTGCGCTCCACCACCTCGATGGTTGAGTCGGGGAACGATTTCTTCAGCAGAATCGCCGAATAAAGTCCGGCGGGGCCGCCGCCTATCACGTCAATTCGCATGGATGTCCTCGGGTCGGAGCGGGCGCCGCTGCGTAGCCTCAGCCAGTTCGGCGCGATTCCGGCTTGTCCGGAATTTTCTTTAAGTCTAAAGTATTTCGCCTGATCCAGGCCAAAACCCCGCCACTCCAAAGCGCTTTGCGCACGAGGCTTCGATGCAGATTCTTCAACCTCCCGACTGGGCGCGTCCGCGCGGTTACGCCAACGGCATTGCCGCGCGCGGCACACTGGTGTCAATTGCCGGACAGATCGGGTGGGATGGTCAATGCCGTTTCGTCGAAGGGGGATTCGTTGGCCAGTGCCGTCAGGCGATCGCCAACATTCTCGAGGTTCTCGCTCAGGCCGGTGGGCGCCCTGAACACATCGTCAGAATGACCTGGTATGTCACCGATAAGGCCGAGTATCTGGCGACTGGCAAGGCGCTGGGCGACGCTTACAAATCGCTGATGCGCACGATCGATGGCCGCGTGCACTATCCGGTCATGACCGCGGTGCAGGTGGTTGCCCTGATCGAGGATCAGGCAAAGGTTGAGATTGAAGCCACTGCGGTGATCCCGGACGCTTGAGCGGCGAATCCCACCGCAACGATAGAATCGTCGCTTTCCAAGGAGTTCCGATGTCCAGCGCCAAGGCCCAGTTCAACTGGCAGGATCCGTTTCTGCTCGATGCCCAACTTACCGACGATGAGCGCATGGTTCGCGAAGCAGCCAGCGCCTACTGCCAGGAGCGGCTCGCGCCGCGGGTTGTCGAGGCGTTTCGCGCCGAGTCCACCGACCCCGAAATCTTTCGCGAGATGGGTCAGATCGGCCTGCTCGGCCCAACGATTCCCGCTGAATACGGCGGGCCCGGGCTGAACTATGTGTCGTACGGCCTGATTGCTCGCGAGGTCGAGCGCGTTGATTCCGGCTATCGCTCAATGATGAGCGTGCAAAGTTCGCTCGTCATGTTGCCCATCTACGAGTTTGGCACCGAGGCGCAGCGCAAACGCTACCTGCCCAAGCTTGCCACGGGCGAGTACATCGGCTGTTTCGGACTCACCGAGCCCAATCATGGGTCCGACCCTGCATCGATGGATACCCGGGCGCGCGCTGTCCCGGGAGGCTACGAGCTCACCGGCAACAAAATGTGGATCTCCAACAGCCCGTTCGCCGATGTGTTCGTGGTCTGGGCCAAGTGTCAGGGCGGCGACTTCGATGGTCGCATCAAGGGATTCGTGCTTGAGAAAGGCATGAAGGGCCTGTCCGCCCCCCAAATCAAAGGCAAGGTGGGCTTGCGCGCCTCGCTCACCGGCGAAATCGTGATGGATCGGGTGGCCGTTGACGAGTCCGCGCTGCTGCCGGGCGTCGAGGGCCTGCGCGGCCCCTTCACCTGTCTGAATAGCGCGCGCTACGGCATTGCGTGGGGTGCACTGGGCGCAGCCGAAGACTGCTGGCTGCGTGCCCGTCAATATGTTCTTGATCGGAAGCAGTTCGGCCGTCCGCTCGCCGCCAACCAGCTGATCCAAAAGAAACTGGCCGACATGCAAACCGAAATCTCACTTGGTCTGCAAGGCTGTCTGCGGCTGGGTCGCATGAAGGACGAGGGCACGGCTTCAGTGGAAATCACCTCGATCCTCAAGCGCAATTCGTGCGGCAAGGCGCTCGATGTCGCTCGGATGGCGCGCGACATGATGGGTGGTAACGGCATCAGCGACGAGTTCGGCGTTGCGCGCCACCTGGTGAACCTTGAGGTGGTGAACACCTACGAAGGCACGCATGACATTCATGCGCTGATCCTCGGTCGTGCCCAGACGGGCATCCAGGCGTTTTTCTAAGCCAGGGCCTCGCCCAGTTTCACCGGCCGCCCGCTTTCCCAAGTGGGCCAGTGGGCGGCTGATGACTGCTCGACCAGCAGAATCACGGTTGAGCCGAGCAGAAAGCGGCCCATCTCGTCGCCCTGCCGCAGTTCAATTCGCTGATCGCGATAAGACCAGCTTCGGATGCCTTGAGGTCGCGGCGGGTTGACAACGCCGTGCCAGACCGTGGCCATGCTGCCCACGATGGTGGCGCCCACCAGCACCATGACAAAGCGCAACCCATCGGTGGATTCGAACACGCAGACCACGCGTTCGTTTCGCGCAAAGAGCCCGGGAATACCGCGCGCAGTGACTGGATTGACCGAATAGAGCGAGCCCGGCACATGCCGCATCTCAAGCAGGCGGCCAGCCGCAGGCATGTGAATCCGATGGTAGTCACGCGGACTGAGGTAGAGCGTTGCAAATGCGCCATCAGAAAATTGATGCGCAAGCGCCGCATCGCCGCCCAGCAGTTCAGCGGCGGTGTAGTGGTGGCCCTTCGCCTGCAGAATCTCACCCGACCTGATCGGCCCGCACTGGCTCACCGCCCCGTCCACCGGGCAGATCCAATCCGCTGAGGCAAGCGGCCGCGCGCCATCTCGCAGCGGCCGGGTGAAGAATTCGTTGAAGCTCCGGTAGGCTGCCGGATCGGGGTTGGCGGCCTCGGCCATGTCAACCCGATATCGCTGAATGAAGCGGCGAATCGCAAGGCGGGTAAGCGCCCCACCCTCGCGCGCGGCCAGCCAGCCAATCGCTTCGGTCAGGGCCTGCTTCGGGAGCAGTCGCTGCGCAAGCAGAAACAACCGATCGCCGAACTCAGACATAGCGGCGCGTGATGGCTTCGGCCACACAGACTGGCTTGTCGAACCCTTTGCGTTCAATGGTGACCTCGATCGTCACCTGCATGCCTGACCCTGCAACATCCTCGACCGAGAGCAGCCGAAACCGCGCCCGCAGCTCGCTGTCAACGGGTACCGGCGAGGTAAATCGCACCCGGTTGAGCCCGTAATTGACGCTCATCCTGACATCGTCAAAGCGCAGCGCATCCTGGATGAAAAGCGGCAGCATCGACAGCGTCAGAAAACCATGCGCGATGGTTTTTCCGAAGGGCCCGGCGGCGGCCTTTTCAGGGTCGGTATGAATCCATTGATGATCGCCCGTCGCCTGGGCGAATTGATCGATTCGCTGCTGGGTGACAGCAAACCAGTTGCTGACGGCCAGTTCCTGTCCAATCATCGACTTCAGGTCAGCAAGGTGGGAAATGATGCGCATCGGCAAGGTCCGTGTCGGAATCCAAACGTGCATTATCGCGCGCGGCGTCATCGGCCTGCACGCCATCAATGTTTTGCGCATCAGGTTGCCATTTAAGTCGCAAGCCCTGAGCAGGATCAATCCGACAGGCGTCCGGCGCGATCCAATCGCACCTTACCTGGAACGCCGCCGATGAATGCGCCCGAATTGTGTGTCCGTGACGTGAGCGACCCTGCGCAGAGCGCGTTGCTCGCCGATCTGTATCAGCTGACGATGCTGCAGGCCTATGACGCAGCAGGCATGAACGCGCAGGCGAGTTTTCAGCTGTTCTGTCGAAGGCTGCCGGCGCGCCGCGGATTCATCATGGCAGCGGGATTGGAACCCGCACCGGCGTGGCTTGAGTCGCTCCAGTTTCGGCCGCATGAGCTTAACTGGCTGGCAAACACCGGACGGTTCAGCCAGTCGCTGATCAAAAAGCTGGGCGACTTTCGCTTCACGGGCGAGGTGTGCGCGGTACCGGAAGGTACTGTGGTCTTCTAAGGCGAACCCCTGTTGCGCGTTACCGCACCGATTGCACAGGCGCAGCTGGTTGAGAGCCGGATCCTGAACCTGATTCATGCGCACAGCGTGATGGCGACGAAAGCTGAGCGATGCGTGCTGGCGGCACCGGGATCGCGTCTGATTGAATTCGGGCTGCGTCGGGCTCACGGCGCCGAAGCAGCCATGATCGCCTCACGCGCAGCGGTCCTGGCGGGCTTTGACGCCACCGCCAACCTGCTGGCGGGACTGCGCGACGGACTATCGCTGGCGGGAACGATGGCGCATTCGTATGTGCTTGCACATGAGGCCGAGGCGATCGCGTTCGAACAATTTGGGCACGCAAATCCAGGCAATGTTGCCTTCGTGATCGACACCTACGACACCGAACAGGGGGCCCACCGCGCAGTGGCGGCCGCGCATGAACTGGCCCGCTCCGGCATTCGTTTGCAGGCTGTTCGAATCGATAGCGGGGATCTCAGCCTGATGAGCCGGCGGGTCAGGATGATTCTGGATTCAGCAGGCTTGCAGCAGGTGCGGATTCTCGTAAGCGGCGATCTGGACGAATGGCGCATCGCCGCGTTGCGCGCGGCGCACGCGCCGATTGATGCGTTCTGTGTCGGAGCCGCGCTCACGACATCGGCCGATGCGCCCTCGCTGGACCTGGCGTACAAGCTGGTTGAGTACGACGGCCGGCCATGCAGCAAGCACTCGCCTGGAAAATCCACCCTGCCTGGGCGCAAGCAGGTGTGGCGGCGACATGATGCTCACGGATTGATCGCGGCCGACCAGATTGCTTTGGCAGACGAGCCTGCGCCAGAGGTTGCACAGGACGCGTGCGCGTTGACAGGGGGTAAGGGACTGCCGCTCACCGAGTCGAGCGCGCCGGAAGGCAGGGCGTGGCACGCATTGCTCATGCCCGTGATGCGCGAGGGCCAGCGACTCCGCGCGGCGCCATCCATGGATGACATGCGTCAGCACGCGGCCGCGCAGCTGCGGTCGCTGCCGCCGGCGCTCCGCGCCTTATCGGCGGTCAGCGCTTTCCAGATTGGTGTATCCGAGCGTCTGCAAGACAGCGCGTCAAAGCGCGCGGCCGCCAGCGCTTCGCAGGCTAGCTCGGCGGGCGAACGTCGCTCACCGCCTCCTCAGGCCCGGATCCGACAGCAGCCCGGCCGAGTCGATCGGCAATCGCCCGCCAGGCCTCACCGTCCGGCGGGCGCTCGATAAGCAGACGGTCGACGCCCGAGGCGTCCAATTCGCGCAGCACCGCGTACAGCTGATGTGCGAAGACAGTTGCGTCGGTTGCCTGCTCCCGCCACATCACACTGCTCGCATGCGGTTTCGTACGCGACCAGACGGCGGTTCGCTGACCCACCTGATTCAGCAACGCGAGTCGCGCTTCGAGCTCGGCTGCGGACACCAGTTCGAGCAGGGTTCGCGGCGCGTAATGGGCAGCCAGCGCGCCCGAGACGCGCGGCGCGGCCGCATCGGGCGCCGCAAGCGAGCATCCAAGCACCTGCTCGATTGCCATACGGGGCAGTCCACCCGGCCGCAACAAGGCGGGTTGGCCGCGCGACAGATCGACAATGGTCGACTCGAGGCCAAGCTCGCAGTCTCCGCCATCGAGGATCAGCGGCGAATCCGCGCCCAGGTCATCCAGGACGTGCTGCGCACGCGTGGGGCTGATACGTCCAAAGCGATTGGCTGACGGTGCGGCAATCGCAGAGCCGCCGCGCTCAGCGAACGCTTCCAGCAAGCGGACGGAAACCGGGTGAGCGGGCGCCCGAATTCCGATAGTGGGCTGGCCGCCGCAGGCCGCCGCGCACGCGGTCGGCAGGCGTTCAAGAATCAGGGTGAGCGGCCCTGGCCAGAATGCGCGCGACAGACGCTCCGCGTCGTCGGACCAGACCGCCCAACGCTCGGCGGCCGCGCTGTCGCGCACATGAACGATGAGCGGATGATCAGCCGGTCGACCCTTCAATCGATAAATTTTTGCGACCGCGTCAGGGTTCGCGGCATCGGCACCCAGCCCGTACACCGTCTCGGTGGGAAACGCGACCAACCTGCCCGCGATCAGCTCATCCGCAGCCCTTGCAATCGAGGCGGGTGATGCCGGCAGAATACGGCTTGCCGGGCCCCTGTCAGGCCCCACGTCTGCCGGGGCTCGCGTCACGCACGGATCCCGAGCAGCGCCATGGCCCGATCGCAGGCAGCGCGCGCCGTCTCGGCAGATTCACCCACCAGCGTCAGGTGGCCCATCTTGCGTCCGGGTCGCGGCTGCGCCTTGCCGTACAGGTGGAGCTTCGCTTCGGGCAGCTCGCGGAGCAGGCTCGCCCAATCGGGTTCGCGCATCTGCTGCGAGGCCTGCGAGGCATGCGAGGTCGAATCGAACCACAGATCGCCCAGAAGATTCAGCATGACCGCCGGCGCAAGCGCCCAGGGATTGCCGAGCGGCAGGCCCGCCAGGACCCGCGCCTGCTGCTCGAACTGACTGGTGAGGCTGGCATCGAGCGTCCAGTGGCCCGAGTTGTGCGGCCGAGGCGCCATCTCGTTGACGCAGACGCTGCCATCGCGAAGCACGAAAAATTCAATGCAGAGCACGCCCACATAGTGCATTGACTCAGCAATCGACCGGGCCTGCGACACGACACGCGCGCTGACCAGCGGGTCGATGTCGGCCGGTGCTGTCGAGGTGAACAGAATGCCCTCGCGATGCACATTGAGTGCAACGGGCCAGACCACCATGCTTTGATCGAACCCACGTGCAAGCAGCACCGACACCTCGCACTGCAGATCAACGCGCTTCTCAAGCACGCACGCGACACCGCCAAGCGCCTCAAACGCTCGCAGGGCCTGCGATCGATCGGCTACCCTGGCCTGTCCCTTGCCGTCATAGCCAAGCCGTGCAGCCTTCAGGATGCCGGGGAAGAGCGAAGGATCGGCGTGCGCAATGTCATCGGCTGAGCGAATGTCGGCATAGGGGGCGGTGGCAATGCCACAGCCTCTGACGAATGCCTTCTCGGCAATCCGATCCTGGGCAATCGCAACCGATGCGCCATCGGGGCTCACCCTGCCGCGCGCCGCCAGGAAGTCGAGCGAATCGGAGGGCACATTCTCGAATTCGGTCGTCACTGCGGGACAGTGCGCGGCAAGTTGCGACAGCGCCTCCTGATCGGAGTATGCCGCGCAGAGGTGACGGTCGGCCACCGCCGCGGCGGGGCTGAGCGGATCGGGATCGAGCACGCAAACACGGTAGCCAAGCGCCTGCGCAGCCTGCGCAAACATCCGACCCAGCTGACCCCCGCCCAGCAACCCAAGCCAGCTAAGCGGGGCGAGCGGACGCGATGCGCCAGCGCTCACTGGCGGGCAGGCGGCGGCAGCGACATGCCGCGCGCAGCAGCGGTTTGCGCCGCGCGAAACGCTTCAAGTTTCGCCGCCAGCGAAGCATCGTGGACCGCGAGCGTTGCAATGGCGTGAAGCGCAGCATTGGCCGCGCCCGCCTCGCCGATCGCAAATGTCGCCACGGGTACGCCGCGCGGCATCTGAACAATGGACAGCAGCGAATCTTCGCCGCGCAGGTAACGCGAAGGCACCGGTACGCCAAAGATGGGCACGATGGTTTTGGAGGCAAGTATGCCAGGCAGATGCGCCGCGCCCCCCGCACCCGCGATGATCGCGCGCAGACCGCGCGCACGCGCAGATTCGGCATACGAGAACATGTCGTCTGGCATGCGGTGGGCTGATACCACCCGCGCCTCGTGAGGAACGCCGAACTCATGGAGGATTGCAACGGCATGCTGCATCACGTCCCAGTCACTGGCTGAGCCCATCACCACGCCAACCTGGGGAGCGTCTGCCACCGAATCAGTCAAGGCTTTCTCCGGTCAGGCGCCGCAACGCCTCCCGATACTTCTCGGCGGTTTGCGCAATCACCGGCTCGGGCAGGCGCGGCGCGGGCGGCCGCTTGCCCCACCCTGGAACGGTCTCCAGGTAATCGCGCACAAACTGTTTATCAAATGAAGGCGGCGACTCGCCCACCCGATACTGGTCAGCGGGCCAGAATCGCGATGAATCGGCCGTGAGCACCTCGTCCATCAGATAAAGCGTGCCCTGCGCATCAAGACCGAATTCAAATTTGGTGTCAGCGATGATGATGCCGCGCTCAGCCGCATAGACGCTTGCCCGGTTGTACAGCGCAAGGCTGACTGCGCGAATTCGCTCGGATAGCGGCGCGCCAATACGCGACACCATGTCGTCGAACGAGATGTTCTCGTCGTGCTCACCGAGTTCGGCCTTGGCCGCCGGCGTGAAAATGGGTTGCGGCAGTTGTTCGGCTAGCCGAAGACCTGCAGGCAGCGCGAGCCCGCAGACCGAACCGGTCTGTTGATAGTCTTTCCAGCCCGAGCCAATCAGATAGCCCCGCACAACGGCTTCAACCAGTATGGGGCGCAAGCGCCGCACCACCATCGATCGATCGAGCACCTGCTCGCGCTCGGACTCGGCGACGACCGCCTCAGGACGAATATCGAGCAGGTGGTTCGGAATGACATCGGCGAGCCGTTTCAGCCAATGCAGCGTCATGCGGTTCAGCACGCGCCCCTTGTCGGGGATCGGCTCACCCATGATCACATCGAACGCAGACAGACGATCGGTGGTGACGATGAGCAACTGGTCTTGCGCGACCGCATAGTTATCGCGGACCTTGCCGCGACCGAGCAGCGGCAGCGACCGCAGCGACGACTGATAAACCGGCTTGGCGCTCATGGCAGGCGATGGGCTGGCGTGCCTGGCAATCAGTTGACGGCCTGAGTCAGCTCGCCCGTTGCGTAGCGACCAATCATCACGGAAAGCGGAACCGGACGAATGCCACTGCCACGGCCCTCGCAACCAAACTCGCGATAACGCTGCAGGCAGATGCGGCGGGCTGCTTCGCGCGCCGGCTTGAGATACTCGCGCGGATCGAACTTGTCAGGGTGCTCGGCCATGAAGCGACGAATTGCACCGGTCATCGCCAGACGGATATCGGTATCGATGTTGATCTTACGCACACCGTGTCGAATCGCCTCCTGAATTTCCTGGACCGGCACGCCATAGGTTTCTTTCATGGCACCGCCGAACTGCCGGATCTCGGCGAGCAGGTCCTGTGGCACCGACGATGAGCCGTGCATGACCAGATGCGTGTTGGGGATGCGGGCGTGGATCTCGCGCACGCGGCCCATGGCCAGCGTTTCGCCGGTGGGCTTGCGCGAAAACTTGTAGGCCCCGTGCGACGTGCCGATTGCGATGGCAAGCGCATCAACCTGCGTGCGACGAACGAAATCGGCCGCCTGTTCGGGGTCGGTCAGCAGCTGCTCGCGCGTCATGGTGCCCTCGGCACCATGCCCGTCTTCCTTGTCGCCCTTCATGGTTTCAAGCGACCCCAGGCACCCCAGCTCACCCTCGACCGTGATGCCCAGGGCATGCGCCATATCGACCACCTTGCGCGTCACCTCAACGTTGTAGTCGTAGCTGGCGATGGTCTTGCCATCTTCGCGCAGTGAGCCATCCATCATCACCGACGAAAAGCCGAGGTCGATCGCACCGCGACAGATATCGGGCGACTGACCGTGATCCTGATGCATGACCACCGGCACCTTGGGATAGGCCTCGGTGGCGGCTTCGATCAGGTGTCTCAGAAAGGCCTCTCCCGCATATTTCCGGGCGCCCGCCGAGGCCTGCATGATCACCGGCGCATCGAGCTCGGCCGCGGCAGACATGATGGCCTGCACCTGCTCAAGGTTATTGACGTTAAACGCAGGGATTCCGTAGCCGTTCTCGGCAGCGTCGTCGAGCAGCTGCCGCATTGAAACCAGAGGCATGGGGAAGGCTCCTTAGACATCAAGATGGGTAACTTGCAATTATCGCTTAAGTGGGCGGCGGCGGGGGCGCATCGGGCAAGCCGAGGCGGGGGGTCGGGAGCCGGATCAAGGTGGCCAACTGTCTGAGCTCGCGTAAGCGAGCGAGTTTTGGCCACCCCGGCTCCCGACCCCCCGTCGAGGGCACCGGCGCATCAGCGCCGGCTTAGCCCGTTTAAGCCCCCACCGCAGTCCCGCCCCCGGCCCCCGCTCAAGCAAAAAGCGAAGGCAAACCCAACCCACCTCGTGCAGAATAGGCCGGTCGGGCGGTCACGCCCCTTGCAGATGCCGAGGTTTCCGTGAGCAGACCCATGCCCCGAGCCACTAAAATCGTCGCCACCCTCGGCCCGGCATCCTCATCGCCGGAAGTGCTCGAGCGAATGATCCGTGCCGGCGTCAATGTTGTTCGGGTCAATTTCTCCCATGGCACGGCAGCAGCGCACACGGACACCGTGTCGATGGTTCGCCGCGTGGCAGAGCAGTGCGGACTGGGCATCGGCGTGCTGGCCGACCTACAGGGCCCGAAAATCCGTATTGGCAAATTTGCTGAAGGCAAGGTGACGCTCGAACCAGGCATGAAGTTCGGCTTCGATATCGACTGCGCGCTCGGCGATATCAGTCAGGTCGGACTCGACTACAAGGAACTGGTCAACGACGTTCATGCGGGCGATACGCTGCTGCTCAATGACGGCCGGATGGTCATGCAGGTCGACCGGGTGGGATCCACCCGAATCGACTGCACGGTGGTGGTCGGCGGCGTGCTGTCAGACCGCAAGGGCATCAACCGGCAGGGCGGCGGCCTGTCCGCGCCCGCGCTCACGTCCAAAGACATGGAGGACATTCGCACTGCAATTGCCTTCAGTGCCGATTTCATCGCGGTGTCGTTTCCAAAGAACGCTGCCGACATGTACATGGCGCGGGAACTGTCGCGCGCATCCGGCGGCAGGGCGCTGATGATCGCCAAGATCGAGCGCTATGAGGCCATCGACAACCTGGAGGAAATCCTGAAAGCGTCTGACGGCATCATGGTCGCGCGCGGCGACCTGGCGGTCGAGGTGGGCGATGCCACCGTACCGGCGCTACAGAAAAAAATGATTCGCATGGCGCGTGAACTCAATCGCCTGACCATTACCGCCACCCAAATGATGGAGTCGATGATCGAGGCGCCAGTGCCCACCCGGGCTGAGGTGTCTGATGTCGCCAACGCCGTGCTCGATGGCACCGATGCGGTGATGCTGTCTGCTGAAACCGCTGCGGGCAAGTACCCGGTGGAAACCATCGAAGCCATGGCCCGGGTCTGCGCCGAGGCCGACCGATCCAAGAGCACGCACCTCGATAGCGAATTTCTGAACCGCACCTTCACGCGAATCGACCAATCGATTGCGATGAGCGCGCTGTTCGTGGCCTCACACCTCAAGGTGAAGGCGATCGCGGCGCTGACCCAGTCGGGGTCCACCGCGCTGTGGGCGTCACGGCTTGACTCGGGCGTGCCGGTTTATGCGTTGACACCCGAGGAGCGGAGCCGCCGCCGCATGTGTCTGTACCGCGCAGTGCATCCGCTGATGATGCGCTACGAAGCAGTCGACCGTGAGCTGCTGTTGCGCGAAGCGGAGGATCTGCTGCTGCGCGAGGGCGTCGTGGAAAAGGGCGACCTGCTGGTGATCACCATTGGGGAACCCATTGGAAAGTCGGGCGGCACCAACACGATGAAGATCGTGAAGGTGGGCGAGCACTGACCAGGGTCTGGTACCCGCCCACGTTGATGGGCCGCTTACGCGTCGTTTCTTTCCATCAAGGCAGCTACCGCGGGCAGCGTACGTCCTTCGAGAAATTCCAGAAACGCGCCGCCGCCGGTTGAGATGTAGCCGACCCTCTCAGAAATGCCGAACTTCGAGATTGCTGCAAGCGTGTCGCCGCCACCGGCGATGGAGAACGCCTGCGACTCGCCGATTGCTCTGGCAATGGTTTCGGTGCCGCGCGCGAACGCGTCAAACTCGAACACGCCCACCGGCCCGTTCCAGACGATGGTGCCCGCCTGTTTCAGGCGCTCGGCAAGCGTGGCGGCCGTGTCGGGGCCAATGTCGAGGATCATATCGGAGTCAGTCACATCGATGGCGCGCTTGATGGTAGCCGGCGCATCGGCGGCAAACCTGGACGCACACACGACGTCGACCGGAATCGGTACCTGGGCGCCGCGCGATGACATGAGATCGATGATCGCCCGCGCCTCATTGACCAGATCGCGCTCGGCGAGCGACTGGCCGATTGGATAGCCCGAAGCCAGCATGAACGTGTTGGCGATGCCGCCTCCCACAATCAGCTGATCGACCCGGGCAGCCAGCGACTTGAGGATGGTGAGTTTGGTGGATACTTTGGACCCCGCCACGATCGCCACCAGCGGCCGCCTGGGATTGCCCAACGCGCGTCCCAGCGCATCGAGCTCGGCCGCCAGGAGCGGGCCGGCGCAGGCAACCGGCGCAAAGCGGGCAATGCCGTGGGTTGTCGCCTCTGCCCGATGCGCTGCGCCAAATGCGTCGTTGACATAGACGTCGCACAGCGCGGCCATCCTGCGCGACAACGACTCGTCGTCTTTTTTCTCGCCTTTGTTGCAGCGACAGTTTTCAAGCAGGACCAGTTCGCCAGGCTGCACCGCAAAACCACCGTCAACCCAGTTGGCCTGCAGCGGGACGGGTCGGCCGATAAGTTCCCTAAGCCTCGCGGCGATCGGCGCCAGGGAGTCCTGCGGCTTTAACTCGCCCTCGGTGGGTCTTCCCAGATGCGAAGTGACCATGACCGCCGCACCCGCCTCGAGGCAGTGACGGATTGCAGGCAGGGATGCCCGGATGCGCGTGTCATCGGTAATGGCAAGCGCATCGTCTTGCGGCACATTCAGATCGGCGCGGATCAGTACCCGCTTGCCGGCCAGATCGAGATCAGTCAGGCGCCTGAACTGCATGGCTTATCGCGCATTCATCAGGGCGATGGTGGTGTCGAGCATCCGGTTAGAGAAGCCCCACTCGTTGTCGTACCAGCTGCTGACCTTGACCAGACGGCCCGATACCTTGGTGAGCGTGGCATCGAAGGTGCTGGATGCCGCGTTGTGATTGAAGTCGATGGATACCAGCTGCTCTTCGGTGTAGGCCAACACGCCCTTCAGCGCGCCTTCAGCGGCCTCTTTCATGATCGCGTTCACCTCGGCCACCGTGGTGTCGCGCGCTGCGACAAATGACAGATCGACCACCGACACGTTGATGGTGGGAACGCGGATCGCATAGCCATCCAGGCGACCGTTCAGTTCTGGAAGCACCAGACCAACTGCCGCCGCCGCACCGGTTTTGGTGGGGATCATGGACATCGTCGCCGAACGGGCGCGGCGCAGATCCTCGTGATAGACGTCGGTCAGCACCTGGTCATTGGTGTAGGCGTGCACCGTGGTCATCAGACCATTGAGAAGACCGATTCGATCGTGCAGCGGTTTGACGAGCGGCGCCAGGCAGTTGGTAGTGCACGATGCATTGGAGATCACGGTGTGCGATGCCCGCAGCACATCGTGGTTGACCCCATAGACCACGGTCGCGTCAACATCCTTGCCGCCCGGAGCAGAAATCACCACCTTCTTGGCGCCACCGGCCAGATGGGCGGCAGCCTTTTCCTTGCTGGTGAAGAAACCGGTGCACTCCAGCACCACATCCACGCCGAGCTCACCCCAGGGCAATGCCGCGGGATTGCGATTCGAGAGCACGCGAATCCGGTCGCCGTTGACAACAATCGAATCACCGTCGACCGCCACCGTACCCGGAAAGCGACCATGCGCGGTGTCGTACTGCGTGAGGTGCGCGTTGATCTTGGCATCACCCAGGTCGTTGATCGCAACGATCTCGATCGGATGTTTCTTGCCGCCTTCATAGTGGGCCCGCAGAATGTTGCGCCCGATTCGGCCATAGCCATTGATCGCGACTCGGATGGTCATCGAAAGTTCTCCGTGATGAGCGTGAGCTTGGTTAAAACAAAAAGCCTGATTACGGTTATCGGCCCTGCGCTGCGCGCCTGCGCAGCACTTCTCGGACCGTGTCGGCGACATTTTCAGCGGTCAGTCCAAACAAGCGGTTCAGGGCAGCCGCCGGTGCAGACTCTCCGAAGCGGTCGATGCCAACCACCGCATCAACCCCGTATTTCCACCAGAAGTCGGTGACGCCAGCCTCGACGGCAACCCGTGGCAGACCGGCTGGCAGCACGGCGGCGCGGTAGTCGGTGCTTTGCCGATCGAATACGGTGGTGCTGGGCATGGAGACGATCCGCACCTCGATGTCGTGCGCCCGCAGCAGTTCGCGCGCCGCAAGCGCCAGCCCCAGTTCGGACCCGGTGGCAATCAGTACAGCCTTCGCGCCTTCTGCATCGCGCAGCACATACGCACCGCGAGCAATCAGACTGACCTGCTCAGCCGACCGGGTGACAAACGGAACCGCCTGGCGCGAAAACAGCAGCGACGTGGGCCCGTCAGCGCGGGCGATCGCCTGCGCCCAGGACACCGTCGATTCAACGGGGTCGGCAGGGCGCCAGACATCCATCGTCGGGATCAGGCGCAAGGAGGCCACGTGTTCGATGGGTTGGTGCGTGGGACCGTCTTCGCCAAGGCCGATCGAGTCATGCGTGAAGACAAAGATCACGCGCTGCTTCATGAGCGCAGCCATACGCAGCGCGTTACGCGAGTAATCGGAGAACGTGAGGAAGGTGCCGCCGTAGGGAATGAATCCGCCGTGCAGCGCAAGGCCATTCATGATGGCGCTCATGCCGAATTCGCGCACGCCATAATTGATGTGGCGGCCAGGCGCACTGCCTGCGGGCGCATCGACGCGAAGCGCGCCGCTGCCGCGAAAATCGGTCAGATTGCTGCCGGTCAGGTCGGCGGATCCACCGATCAGTTCAGGCAAAGCCGGACCGAAGTGATTCAGCGCATTCTGCGAGGCCTTGCGGGTGGCGATTGTTTCGGCGCGTGCAATCGCATCGGCGATGGCAGCGCCGCGAGCGTCATCGAACGCATCGCCAAGCTCGCCGCGAATGCGGCGCTCGAATTCAGCGGCAAGGGCTGGATGGGACTGCCGGTAGGCATTGAAGCGGTGCTGCCAGTCGGCCTCTCGTGCCGCGCCGCCGGCCCGTGCATCCCAGGCAATTCGGACATCGTCGGGGATTTCAAACGGCGCAGAAGTCCAGCCAATTGCCGCGCGCGTGGCGTCAATTTCGGCCGCCCCGAGTGGCTCACCGTGCGCCTTCGCGGTATTGGCCCGGCCGGGTGAGCCCTTGCCGATGATGGTGCGGCATTGAATGAGTGTGGGTGCCAGCACGCCGCCGCGCCCGACCCGTGCCCATTGGCGCGCCTGATCAATGGCGGCGCGCACCGCTGTCACGTCATGGCCATCCACACCGCCGATGACATGCCAGCCATAGGCGCGGAACCTGGCAGCCGTGTCATCGCTGAACCAGTGGCGGACTTCGCCGTCGATCGAAATGCCGTTGTCGTCATACAGAACGATGAGCTTTGAGAGCTTGTGCGTCCCGGCGAGCGAACATGCTTCATGGGAGATGCCTTCCATGAGGCAGCCATCGCCCGCGAACACCCAGGTCAGGTGGTCAACGATGGTGTGCTGATCCCGGTTGAACTCTGCAGCCAACAGCTTTTCGGCAAGCGCCAGCCCGACCGCGTTGGCCAGGCCCTGACCCAGCGGACCCGTGGTGGTTTCAACACCGGGGGTGATGCCAACCTCGGGATGCCCCGGCGTGCGGGAATGAAGCTGGCGGAAGTTGCGAAGCTCTGAAATGGGCAGGTTGTAACCCGTGAGGTGCAGCAGCGCGTACAGCAGCATCGAGCCGTGGCCATTCGACAGCACGAACCGGTCGCGGTCGGGCCAGCCCGGGTTGGCCGGGTTGTGCGCAAGCACACTGCCCCACAGGGCGACAGCGATATCAGCCATGCCCATCGGCATGCCGGGGTGCCCGGAGTTCGCCTGCTGAACCGCATCCATTGCCAGCGCGCGGATGGCTCCCGCCATGCGCGCGGAGAGCGGCGCAGGATTGCTGCCCATGACCTGCGGAACATCCGATCCGGGCGAAACAACCGCCGAACCGACGTTGGATGAATCGTGCGATGAGCCCATGCGGGAGACTCCTGGGACAGCTTCGACGGCGCCAGCGCGATTGCGCGCGGACGAGCAGGTGCAAAACCCTAAATTCTAACAAACCCCTCGGGCTCAGCTCGAGTCAGGTCATGGCCGGTTGCTATACTCGGAGGCTTTGCTCACTAGGCCGCACGATCTCCTAGAATGCAGGGCCTTCACCTTACTGCCGATCTCTACGATTGCCGCTGCGACTCGGAACTGCTGACCAACGCCGCGCAACTGGCTGCGTTGTGCCGCAGGGCCATCGATGCATCGGCGCTCACGCTGGTCGACGAAAAATACGTTCAGTTTCCCGACCATGAGGGCCAGCCCGGCGGCGTAACCGGTGCCGTATTGCTGGCTGAATCGCATCTTGCCGTGCATTCATGGCCAGAGCGGCGCAGCGTCACGCTCGATGTCTACGTCTGCAACTTTTCCACCGACAACTCCGCCAAGGCCGAACGCGCCCTTGACCTGCTGCTTGAAGGATTCGACCCGGGAAGCCGGGTCATCGAACGACTGGTTCGCGGCATCGATGACCCCCTGGCCAGCCCCGCCCGATCGCTTTCTGGCACGCCGTCTGACCGGTCGGAAGCCAACGCCTCACCGGGGCCTGGATCTCAAGGCCCTGGTCTGCTTCTGGAGTGGTTGAACGCCGACAGCGCCTATGGATTTCGCGCCTCGCGCAGGCTGGAGTCGGTGCGAACGCCCTGGCAGAAGCTTGAGGTATTCGACACCCCGCAATGGGGACGCCTGTTCAGGCTCGATGGCAGTTTCATGACGTCCGAGCGTGACGAATTTTTTTACCATGAACCCATCATCCACCCGGCGGCCGTCGCGCACCCGGCACCGTCGAGCGCACTGGTGATTGGCGGCGGCGACGGCGGCTCGGCGGAGGAACTGCTCAAGCATCCGTCAATGCGCCGAGTGATCGTGGCTGAACTCGATTCGGAAGTGGTTCGCATGTCGCGCGAGCACCTGCGCCAGGTGCATCACGGCTCGCTTGACGATCCCCGCGTCGAGATCCGGATCGGCGACGGTTGGGACACGACGGCCAGACTGGCCGCGGCGGGCGAGCGCTTCGATCTGGTGGTGCTCGATCTCACCGACCCCGATACACCCGCCCATCGGCTTTACACGACCGATTACTTTCAACTGCTTCGTCAGGTAATCGCCCATGGCGGAGCGCTCGCGCTTCACATCGGATCGCCTGTCTACCGTCCCGACCGGGTGCAGGCGCTCATTGCCGATCTCAAGCAGGTGTTTTCAATCGTTCGCCCGCTCGGCGTGCATGTTCCGCTCTATGGCGCCTACTGGGGCATGGCGGTAGCGTCTGATCATCTTGACCCGCTCGCGATTGATCCCGATGAGATCGCGCGTCGAATCGAGTCAAGACACCTCACGGACCTGCGCTGCTACAACGAGGCCGTGCACGCTGCGCTGTTCGCGCTCCCCAACTTCTACCGGGCGCTTCTGCCTTGACGCCAAGGCTGCTGGTTCGTCGCGCAGCAGCCGCTGAAGCCGCTGACGGGCCTGACACGCGGATCGCCCTCGATTCCAGGCAGGGGCATTACCTGACGCGCGTACTTCGGCTCACAGAGGGCGCGGTGGTTGAAGCCTTTGATGGATCAGGCCGACGCTGGCGGGCACGCTTGTCCGGTGATCGCGGCGCCGCGTCGCTGGTGCTCGAGGCTGAGATCGACGCCACCCCCGAGAGCCCTGTTGCAATTCATCTGGGCCAGTGCCTGTCGAGCGCCGACAAAATGGACTGGACGATCGAAAAGGCGGTTGAGCTGGGGGCGAAGTCAATCAGCCCGATCTTTTCGCAGCGCAGTCCCGTACGGTTCGATCAGGCAAGGGCGCGTCGCAAGCTGGAGCACTGGCAGGCCATCGCGGAAGCTGCCTGCATGCAATCAGGACGCGACACCCTGCCGCTGATTGCCGAGCCCCGGTCGCTCGAGGCCTGGTTGGCAGGCATTCAAGATCCGATTCGTCTGGTGCTTGATCCGCGCGCGAGCGTCACGTTGTCGGCCTGGCGCTCAAGGCTTGCCGAGGCTGAGTGCGGACCCATCAGCCTGCTTATCGGCCCCGAATCCGGGCTGGCCGATAGCGAGCTGAAAGCGTCTGCGTCAGCAGGCTTCGTGGCGGTCAGCCTGGGCCCGCGGGTGCTCCGTACCGAAACCGCCGGCCTGGCAGCCCTCTCTGCGCTGCAGGCTTTGCTGGGCGACTTTTAAGAGCGAGGCACGCGAGCGTAAGTCTGTGCCGCCGACTGTGCAGCCCGCGCATCGGCAACCGAGTAAAACACCCTGAATGCCACGCCTTTGTCGAAGAAGTGGTCGGCGGCGTCACGGAACACATCGAGCAGCGCATCACGCTGCTCGCGATCAAAGCCCGCACTCACCGGAAGCTGCTGCAGGATGACGACAAAGCCAGGCTGATCGGCGTCGGTTGCAGGGCTGAGATCACTCAGGCAGTCGTACAGTGCATCCAGGTTGCCGCCGAAATGCTTGGGCAATGTGAAGCCCTCGGCGATTCGGTTCATGACGGTGGCCTTATCGGCCGCGCCACCGAAGTCGGCTCGCAGCACCGTCTGGCCGCTTCGCCTTGCATTACGCAACAGTTCCTCAAGGTCGTAGGCCCCGAGGGGAAGCATGGCTTGCGCCGGCATGTTGCTGAGTGCAGTCATTTGTCCTGCCTCCCGGTTGTGGCCTCGCGAATGCGGCGAAAGCTTTTGTAGTGGTCGTCGGTGTAGAAGTACTCGCCCGAGGTGCGGGGATCACCACCCGCGACGATTCGCCGCGCCCCCCGCGTTCGTTCGCCGGGCGTGCGCACGGTGTACTCGGTGTAATGATCAGGGGCTCGCTGCGGCAAGATGCGTTCACGATTTCCAAAGCGCGTACCGTCTTTATCGTACGGAAAGGGCCCGCCCGCCTTGATCAGTCGCAGGGTTTCATGCGCTTCTACCGGCAGCTCGGCGAGGTCAACCCAGGTGATGCCAGGCGCTGCCTCGGGTGCCGCGCGCTGAGCAAGAGCGGGCGAACCGCCTGCACCGAGCCATACCGCCAGACCCAGGAAACAAGTGACAACTAAAGTTGACAGCTTGCGTGTAATCATTTCGTCACTAAGCCACAGTGCAGGCTATTTGGCAAGCACTGATTCAAGTGACGCGCGAACGCATCATTCGGGCAGGAAGGCGATGTCGCAGCTATTCGGTTGAACCCAGCGCGCGCACTCGCGGGTGCGGTCCATGCATCCGCCCTGCTCGTAGACGCCGCGCGGATCGCGCCAGCGGCCCATGGCATCGAGCACCTGCGCGCGCGCTGCGGAATCGGCTTCGGTCAGGGCCACCCGCCGGGCGACCTCATCTTCGTCGACCCGCAACACTCCATCATCGCGGCGGTAAGTGGCGTGGCGCCAGTGATAAATCTCGATACATTTTCGCTCGAGCGTAAAGGGCGCGTTGCGCTTCCAGAAATTCGAGAACAGCCCATCGCCGATGTAGATGACCCACGAGCCTTCGAATCCCTCCGCATCGGAGGAATGGCCGTCGGGGTTACGAAACCAGATCCGGTCGCCGGGTACAAACCAGCGGGCAGGTACCGGTTCCTCGAACGTGCCGAGTTCACGCAGCATCACCTCGTGAAACTCGCGCGATTCAATCGGCCGCCGATTGGAGCGCTCACGCAGCCGAGTTTTCAACTCTGGATGGCAGCGCGCAGCCTCGCGCGCAATCGCCACCAGCATCACATATTCGGAAGCCCGGTAGCAGTCAAAGCCAGACAGCGTACCCTCGTCGCCCGGATGCAGAGCGGCTGTCAACCCCTTCACCAGGCTGCATCCAGGTCGCAGCACAAAGCGTCCGGTATCGCTCTGCTCCCAATACGCATCGGGACGATACTGCTGGACGTCAAATTGGAGCGTCGCGCTGGCAGCCGATACCGCCGTATCCACGCGAATCCTCAGCGCCGACTCGAACTCGTCGAAGCCGGGAAAATCAAGCCGCACCGGCGCAACCAACAAACCGACCAGAATCTGGCGCTCGATATGTCGGGCGTCGAGACCAATCTCCTGCGAGAGCACCTCACCAAGCGGGATGGTATCGAAATACGGCGTCCAGAGCCCACAGGTACGCGGCGCAAGGCACGCGCAGACGCCCGCTAGGTCGATATCGATCCAGACATGAGCAAGCAAGCCCAGTTCATCAAGCAGCGAACGCAGCTTCGCCGCGTCGTGCCCGGGATCGGCTGCCACCCCCGCGCCGCCGATCCGTATCCCCTGTTGCCTCCCACGTCCGGATTCTTCGTGGATCCGGTTCATAGCGGCGAGTATTGATCAGCCTCGGCAGCAAAGCAAGAGGTTGCGTCTCAGCGTTCGCTGTTCGCGTCGACCACTGTCCAGGCCGTCATGTTGACGATGCGCCGCACCGTTGCCGACGGCGTAAGGATGTGAACAGGACGAGCAGCCCCTAACAGCACCGGGCCGATCGCAACATTGTTCCCCGCCGCGGTTTTAAGCAGGTTGTAGGCGATATTGGCCGCGTCGATGCCTGGCATGACCAGCAAATTGGCGCCCCCGGACAGCGCGCAATCGGCCACCGCCGAGCCGCGAATCGCGGGATCAAGCGCTACATCACCATGCATTTCGCCGTCAACTTCCAGCCCTGGCGCAAGCTTGCGCAGCAGCCCGAGCGCCTGCCGCATCTTGAGGGCGGACGGATGATCGGAGGAACCAAAATTGGAATGCGACAGCAGCGCCACCTTGGGCAGGATGCCGAAGCGGCGAAGTTCGTCAGCCGCGGCGATCGTTATTTCGGTGAGCTGCTCGGCATCGGGATCGATGTTGACGTGTGTGTCGACCAGCGTGAGCTGCCGTCCCGGCAGCATCAGGGTATTCATTGCCGCGTAAACCCGACTGCCCGGCTTCTTGCCGATCACCTGATCAACGTAGCGCAAATGCTCGGAGAACGGACCCGCTGTTCCGCAGATCATGCCGTCGGCTGCGCCAAGCCGGACCAGCATCGCGCCAATCAGGGTGGGCCGACGGCGCATTTCAAGCTTGGCGTAGGCCTCGGACACCCCTTTGCGCGCGGTCAGCCGAAGATACTCGCTCCAGTATTCGCGGTACCGCTCGTCCTGATCGGGATTGATCAGATCGAAATCGGCCTCGGGTCGGACCCGCAGCCCCAGGCGTTCTATGCGCTGCTCAACCACGCCCGGTCTTCCCACCACCACCGGACGCGCGAGCTTTTCATCCACCACCACCTGCACCGCGCGCAGCACGCGCTCGTCTTCACCCTCGGCATACACCACGCGGCGAGCGAGGGCACGCCGGGCGCTGCTGAAGATGGGCTTCATGAAGTTGCCCGAGTGATACACGAACTGCTCGAGCTGCGAGCGGTAGGCATCGAAATCGGTGATGGACCGGGTGGCCACGCCGCTGTCAATTGCGGCCTTCGCCACCGCCGGCGCAATCATGACGATGAGCCGCGGATCGAAGGGTTTTGGGATCAGATATTCGCGACCAAATCCGCCGCCGGGCACACCGTAGGCCGCGGCAACAATATCGGACATCTCAGCCCGCGCGAGTTCGGCAAGCGCCTGCACCGCGGCGATTTCCATTTCGCGGGTGATCGAGGTTGCCCCGACATCAAGCGCACCGCGAAAAATGAACGGAAAGCACAGAACGTTGTTGACCTGGTTCGAATAGTCAGTGCGGCCCGTTGCGATGATGGCGTCGTCGCGAACCGCCTTGACCTCCTCGGGCATGATCTCGGGGGTGGGATTGGCGAGCGCAAAGATCAACGGGTTCGATGCCATTTTGGCAACCATCTCGGGCTTGAGCACCCCACCCGCCGACAGACCCAGGAACACGTCGGCACCGTCGATGATTTCGCCTAGCGTTCGCGCATCGGTTTTACGCGCAAACAACGCCTTCAAAGGATCCATCAGTTCGGTGCGGCCCTCATAGACCACGCCGGCGAGATCAGATACCCAGACATTTTCGCGGGGCAGACCCAGATCAACGAGCAGTTCGAGGCAGGCAAGCGCCGCCGCGCCCGCGCCACTGCACACCAGCTTGATCTCGGAGATGGACTTGTCGACAACCCGTAGCGCATTGGTGAGCGCAGCACCCACCACGATGGCTGTGCCGTGCTGGTCATCATGAAACACCGGGATCTTCATTCGCGCGCGCAGCTGGCGCTCGACCTCGAAGCAGTCGGGTGCCTTGATGTCTTCAAGATTGATGCCACCAAAGGTGGGTTCGAGTGCGGCCACCACTTCCACCAGACGGTCGACGTCGGTTTCGGCGACTTCGATATCAAAGACATCGATGCCCGCGAATTTCTTGAACAAAACCGCCTTACCCTCCATCACCGGCTTGGCAGCGAGCGGGCCGATGTTGCCCAGGCCCAGCACTGCAGTGCCGTTGGTGATGACTGCAACCAGGTTGCCGCGGCTGGTGTAGCGCGATACGTTGCCCGGGTCTTTGACGATTTCCTCGCAGGCTGCCGCCACGCCCGGCGAGTACGCCAGCGCAAGGTCACGCTGATTGGTGAGCTGCTTGGTGGCAGTGACCGAGATTTTTCCGGGGCGCCCGAGTTCGTGGTACTCGAGTGCGGCTTTGCGTAATTGCGGATCCATTCAACAACTCCCCGGAGCGGCTGCTCCAGTCTGACAAAGCTCAACGATGATACAGGCAAGCATCGAGTACGCGCGCCACATGCTGGGCCTCGCGACCGGTGCCGTCATGGATCTGATGCCGGCAACTGGTGCCGTCAGCAACGATGACGACGTCATCAGCTGCCGCGCGTACCGCAGGCAACAGCGATAGCTCAGCCATCTTCATTGACAGATCAAAGTGCTCGGCTTCATAGCCGAACGCCCCTGCCATGCCACAGCAGGACGATTCGATTGCCTCGACCGCAGCCCCCGGAATACGCGCCAGTACCGCATGCACAGGCGTTAACGCATCAAAGGCTTTCTGATGACAATGCCCATGCACCTTAAACCGCAGTCCCGCCTGGGTCTGCAGCGGTAACGCAAGGGTTCCTGCCGCAAGCTCTTTTGCGAGGAACTCTTCGAACAGCTGGGCCGAAGCCGCCACCTGTTCGGCAACCTCGCCCAGACCCAGCACCAGCGCTTCATCGCGGAGCGTGAGAAGACAGGAGGGCTCCAGGCCCACGACAGGGATTCCGCGCGATACGAACGGCTCGAGCGCAGCGAGTGTTCGCCGCAACTCAACCCTGGCGTCATCGAGCAATCCGGCCGACAGAAAAGTTCGGCCGCAGCAGAGCGCACGCCCGGGTTCAGCATCATCCGCCACTGGCCTTGCCACCTGCACACGCAGCCCGGCTGCCTCAAGCACGCGCCGCGCGGCACGAAGATTCTCCGCCTCAAAATGGTTGTTGAAGGTATCGGCCCACAGCACCACCTCGCGGCCTGCACCGTGCGTCTTGCGCGCATCAGGCTGACGCGTAAACGGCTCGCGTTCCCATCGCGGCAGGCTGCGGCGGGCCGACAGCCCCAACAGCTTTTCGCGCAGCCAGCCGCTACCCGGCATTCGAGCCACCGCGTTGAGCAGTGGCGCCACATGGCCGGCAGCGCCTGCGTAGCGGGGCAGCCTGGCGATCAGCTGTTCGCGGGCTGAGGGCGCCTTCACCTGCCGCAGCTGATGGAGCGTCTCGAGCTTCATCCGCGCCATGTCGACGCCTGTGGGGCATTCGCGGCGGCAGCCCTTGCAACTCACGCAGAGCGCCATCGTCTCGGTCATTTCAGCGGAGACGAGCGCCCCGTCGCCAAGCTGCCCGGACAGAGCGAGTCGCAGCGTGTTGGCGCGACCGCGGGTCAGGTGCTGTTCATCGGCGGTCACGCGAAAGCTCGGGCACATCGTGCCCGCATCAAACTTCCTGCAGTGGCCATTGTTGTTGCACATTTCGACCGCTTTGCCGAAACCTCCGGCAGGGTCGCCCCCGGTGCCGGGCGCCGACATGGTTTCGGTTGCCGGATCGTTGTGAACATTCCAGGCCGACCAGTCGAGGCCTGTGCGAACCGGGGCAATCGCGTATCCGGGCCGGTAGCGAAACAGGCTTCGATCGTCCATTTTTGTTGACCGGATGATCTTGCCCGGGTTCAGGAGGCCAGCCGGGTCGAACAGGTCCTTGATCTCCTCAAACGCCCGGGTAATCCGCGGCCCGTATTGCCAGCCCACCCATTCGCTTCGCACCAGACCATCGCCGTGCTCGCCCGAAAACGCGCCCTTGAACCGGCGCACCAGTTCGGCCGCCTCCTCTGCAATGGCCCGCATCTTGGCAGCGCCACCCGTTGGGCCCTCGGCACGCATGTCGAGGATGGGACGCACGTGCAGGGTTCCGACCGAGGCATGCGCATACCAGGTGCCGCGGGTGCCGTGGCGTCGAAACACCTCCGTGAGGCGATCGGTGTATTCGGCAAGATGTTCCAGAGGCACCGCGCAGTCTTCAATGAAGCTCACAGGCTTGCCGTCGCCACGCAGCGACATCATGATGTTAAGGCCCGCCTTGCGAACCTCCCAGAGTGCCTTCTGAGCACGTTCGTCAGTCAGCTGCACCACCGCGCCGGGCAAGCCCAGCCGATCTGAAACCAGTTCAACCAGCTGATGCAGTTTCCGGGTGATCGCGGCCCGGTCATCCCCCGCAAACTCAACCAGCAGCACCGCCTGCGGCCACTCGCCGTCGCGGCGCACCAGCGCGGCATCGATGACCGGTCGAAACGCCGGATTGAGCCTGGCCAGATCGATCATCGTCCGATCGACCAGTTCGACTGCGACCGGGCCCAGGCCGACAAGGTGCTGCGCACTGGCCATCGCAGCATGAAAATCCGGAAAGTTCACCACGCCCAGCACCCGCGCGCCGGGCAGGGGCGACAGTTTCAGGTGCAGACGACGGAACACCGCCAGCGTGCCCTCCGACCCGACCAGCAGATGCGACAGATTCACCGATCCGTCGGGGGTGTACGGACGCTCAGATTGCGGGTGAAAGACATCGAGGTTGTAACCGCCAACCCGCCGCATCACTTTCGGCCACAGCCGTTCGATTTCATCGCGTTCGCGTGCCCCGATCTCATGCAGCCGGGAAACGAGCGCGCTGGTTCGTGCGCTCGACAGCGACCTCGCCGCATGTTCACCGAAAGGGCCGAAGTGTTCCCGGGTGCCGTCCGAAAGAATGGCGTCGGCAGCAAGTACGTTGTGCACCATGTTGCCGTAGGCGATCGACCTTGACCCACAAGAGTTATTGCCCGCCATGCCACCCAGCGTGGCCTGCGCAGACGTGGACACATCCACGGGAAACCAAAGCCCGTGCGGCTTCAATTGCGCATTCAGATGGTCAAGCACCATGCCTGGCTGCACTTCAACCTGACGCGCATCGGGATCCAGGGCGATCAGCCGGTTCAGGTTGCGGCTGAAATCAATGACCAGTGACTCGCCAACCGTCTGCCCACACTGGCTGGTTCCCGCCCCGCGCGACAGCAGCGGCACCTTAAGCTCCGCTGCGAGCTCGATCACGGCGGTCAGATCCTCCTCGTCGGCAGGTGTGACCACCCCGATCGGCATCTGCTGATAGATGGACGCATCGGTTGCGTACCGACCTCGCGTGTAGGCATCGAACCGAACCTCGCCTTTCAGCACAGTGCGAAGACGACGGGCAAGACGACTGCGCTCGAGCGAGGCGGATGTTGAAAAGCCGATGGGCGCGGCTGCGGGGAAAGCGGACATGGCGGCGACAAGACCCTCTACAATTCCCGGATTAGACACCAGCGTCACCCCGATGCGGCAAGTCTCCCCACGCTGCCCGAGCGACCTCGCCCGGGCCTGTGATCGAAAGACCAGCTATGAAACTACCCAGCGGGCTCAGGCTCGACCACCATCCCACCGGGCGGCACTTCCTGCAGATTCCAGGGCCCACCAACGTACCCGACCGTGTGCTTCGCGCAATCGACCACCCCACCATCGATCATCGCGGGCCCGAATTCGGCGAACTCGGCCGGTACGTTCTATCGGGCATTCGCAAGGTGTTTCAGACCGCCCAGCCGGTCATCATTTATTCCGCCTCGGGGACGGGGGCCTGGGAGGCCGCGCTGGTCAATACACTCTCACCGGGCGACCGGGTGCTGATGGTCGAAACCGGGCACTTCGCGGCACTCTGGAAACGGCTTGCCGAACGTCTGGGCCTTGTCACCGAGTACGTCGAAGGCAACTGGCGAAGCGGCATTGATGCCTCTGAAATCGGCCGTCGCCTGTCAGCCGATCACCAACACGCGATCCGTGCGGTGTGCGTGGTTCACAACGAAACCTCATCGGGCATCACCTCAGATATTGCCGCCGTCAGGCGCGCAATCGATGCTGCTGGCCATCCGGCGCTGCTCATGGTTGACACCGTCTCATCCATCGGATCGATCGACTACCGTCACGACGAATGGGGCGTTGACGTCACGATAGCGGGTTCCCAGAAGGGCCTGATGCTGCCGCCCGGGTTGGGCTTCAACGCGGTCAGCCAGAAAGCGCTCGCAGCCAGTCAGACCGCCCAACTGCCCCGTGCATTCTGGGCCTGGGATGAAATGCTCGCAGCCAACGAAAAAGGCTACTGGCCAACCACACCCTCCACCAACCTGCTGTACGGCCTGGCCGAAGCCATCGACATGCTGCTCGATGAAGGCTTGCCCAACGTGTTCGCCCGGCACCTGCGTCACGGTGAAGCCACCCGCCGCGCGGTTCAAGCCTGGGGGCTTGAGCTGCTCTGTCAAAACCCCGAGCAGGCCAGCCCGGTCGTCACGGCGGTCGTCATGCCCGAAGCCCAAGCGGGCAGGCGCCACGACGCTGATCGCCTGCGGCGGCTGGTGCTTGAGCGCCTCAACATGTCACTCGGTACCGGCCTGGGCAAACTCGCCGGCTGGGTGTTCCGTATTGGCCACCTTGGCGACTTCAATGATCTGTCGCTGATTGGCACCTTGGGAGGCGTTGAGATGGGACTGGTTGCCGCGGGCGTACCGCACCGCCCCGGGGGCGTTCAGGCCGCCGTCGACTACCTGGCGGCATGCGCGCAAGAAACTCACTGATGCAGCCCACTAGCGAGCGACCCCGCCCGCGACTTGCGCGTCGCGTCGATGACATTGCGCCGTTCCGGGTGATGGAGCTCGTCAAACGCGCCAATGCGCTGGCCGCTGCCGGTCATCCTGTCATCCAGATGAATATCGGCGAGCCCGATTTCACCGCGCCGCCGCCCGTCGTTGCAGCACTCAAGCAGGCGGCCGATCGGGGTCTGTCGCAATACACGCCGGCCCTCGGCATTGCGGAACTTCGCAAGGCGATCGCCCTCGACTACGGCAGGCGCTACGGGCTCGATATCGCCCCCTCCAGGGTGATTGTGACCGCTGGCGCATCGGCTGCGCTGCTGCTTGCCTGCTGCGCGTTGGTCGATGTGGGTGACCGGGTGCTGATGACCGATCCGAGCTACCCGTGCAACCGGCATTTTGTCGCGGCGTTCAACGGCATCCCGAACCCTGTGCCCACCGGGCCCGAGAACCGTTTTCAGATGACACGGGCACTGCTCGATGCTAATTGGACATCCGCCACCGCGGGCGCACTGCTCGCCACGCCAGCCAATCCCACCGGCACCTCCATCCCGTTTGAGGAACTGCGCGGAATCGTTGAAGCCATACGGGCGCGTGGCGGGTTCAGCCTGATCGATGAAATCTATCTCGGCCTCAGCTACAACAGCACCTCCCGCACCGCGCTTGAACTCGGCGACGATCTCGTCATCTGCAACAGCTTTTCGAAAACATTCAGCATGACGGGCTGGCGGCTGGGCTGGCTGGTGGTGCCCGAATCGCTGGCGCCCGCCTTCGAAAAGCTCGCACAAAACCTGTTCATTTGCGCCTCCGCACTGGCTCAGCATGCGGCGCTCGCGTGCTTCGAACCTGAATCGCTCGCGATCTTCGACCAGCAGCGTGACTCGTTTCGCGAACGCCGTGACTTCATCGTCCCGGCGCTCAGGGCGGTGGGCCTGGACGTCCCCGTGACGCCAGATGGTGCGTTCTATGTCTGGATCGACTGCGTGCGTGTGGCCTCCAACAGCATCGAGTTTGCAGAGCGACTGCTCGACGAAGCCTGGGTATCGCTGGTTCCAGGACATGACTTCGGCCAGCACGAGGCCGACCGATACCTGAGACTGTCTTACGCCACGTCCCGTCCGCAACTTGAGGAAGCGGTCAAGCGGATTGCCGATCTCATCAGACGCGGCTGAGCTTTCTTTTCTGCCAGGCTACGACCCGGCCCCGCCCGCGCGCGGGAACTCATCCGGACTGCCGCGCAGCACCAGTGCGTCGCGGCCTTCAGCAACCGCTTTCAACAGGTCGCGCGTGCGAAGCACCCGCGCACCGTAGCCGCTGTCATGCGGCCTGCGGGCAGCGCCCACATACGCTTTCAGCGCGGCTTCGATGCTGCCTTCACGCACCAGGTGCCCGCGCAGCAGGTCTGCGCCCACCCGGATGTTGGCGTGGAGATCAAACGCTGCATCTTTGCCGCCGAAGGGCTCGAAGCGTTCCACATGAAGATGGGTTCTGATCTGCATCAAACCCTGCGCGCCGCTGCGGTTCTGCGCCAAGGGATCAAACGAGGACTCCGCAGAGATCACGGCCAGCAGCAGCAGTGGATCGAGCTTCACGTCCTCGGCGATTCGATAGGCGATGGCGACCACGGAACTCGCGTGGTCCGCATCAACACGATGGCGTTCAACAATGTTGGCAACCAGCCGGCGCTGCGCCACGATGCGTTCGTCTGGCAGGCGCGGCTCGGTGACTGTGACTGGTTCTGGCGTGGCCGGTTCAGAATTGGTCGACGGGCTCTCCCTGACCGCTGGCTTACGTAACCATCGGCCCTGTCCCGCAAGCTTGGGTGGCTCGGCGGCGCCTGAGGCGATCGCCGCCGAGGCGGCGGACGGTCGGGCCGGATTGATCAGCCACAGCGCCCCGACAACGCTCATTGTCAAGCACGCAGCGACGACTAGCGCTGTCGCGACATCTTTCCACCCAACGCGTTGGGATCTTGCTCCGACATTCATCGGCTTTCTCCAGCAAGAAGCCTCCGTGCCCCTCGACCGGGTTCCGCAAAGCGTCGTTTCGGCGGATGCGCGGTCGGTGATGCGAACGGTGGGAATGACAGGCGGCTGACCCGCGAAGGTTCCGCAGGCCGCACCAGAACCCGGCACGACACAGGTGTCAGGCCAGGCGAAAGGAGGCTTTTGGTTTTAGGATTTGGCCGGATTCTAAGCCGATGCATGCGCTCGAACAAATTGACCCGCCAGACGGACCGACTCCCTTCGAATCCCCTGCGACAGAGTAGGAATAAGCCCTTGCTCCACGTATCCTCAGTCCCACCGAAAGCTGACGCATGAAATATTCCGACCTGCGGGACTTCATCTCCCAACTTGAACGCTCAGGCGAACTCCGCCGAATCGCCGCCCCCGTCTCGCCACAGCTGGAAATGACTGCGATTGCCGATCGGGTCCTGCGCGCGCAGGGACCGGCTTTGCTGTTTGAACGGCCACAGCAGGGCTCGCGACGCTGGTCAGTCCCCGTGCTGGCGAACCTGTTCGGCACCCCACACCGGGTGGCGCTCGGTATGGGTGAATCATCCACCGAGGCGCTCCGTGAGGTTGGCAAGCTGCTCGCCGCGCTCAAAGAGCCCGAACCACCGAAAGGCCTGCGCGATGCCTGGGAGAAGCTGCCGCTCTTGAAGCACGCGCTCACCATGAGCCCGCGCGAGGTGTCGTCCGCCCCGTGTCAGCAGCAGGTGTTTGAGGGGCATGACGTTGATCTCGACCAGCTGCCTGTGCAGACCTGCTGGCCAGGCGACGCGGCCCCCTTGATCACCTGGGGGCTGGTGGTCACCCGCGGGCCGGGAAAGCCGCGGCAGAACCTGGGCATCTACCGACAGCAGGTGCTGTCACGCAACCAGACCATCATGCGCTGGCTTGCGCATCGGGGCGGCGCGCTTGATTTTCGTGACCACGCCACTACCCACCCGGGTCAGCCGTTTCCGCTGGCGGTGGCTCTGGGCGCCGATCCCGCCACCATTCTGGGCGCAGTCACGCCCGTCCCGGACACCTTGTCTGAGTACCAGTTCGCGGGCCTGCTGCGTGGCGGTCGAACCGAAATCGTGCGCTGTATCGGCAGCGATCTGCGCGTTCCGGCAACCGCTGAAATCGTGCTTGAAGGCACGCTGCGCCCCGATCCCGACGGCAGCCTCACGCGCGGACATGCGGCGCGGCTGGGATGGCGCGGCGAGCCGCCCGCATCCGCGTTAAACGGCTGGGAGATGGCGCTCGAAGGCCCCTTTGGCGACCACACCGGCTACTACAACGAGCAGGACTGGTTTCCGGTGTTCACCATCGACCGGATCACGCAGCGCAGAGACCCCATCTACCACAGCACCTACACGGGCAAACCGCCCGATGAGCCGGCGATCCTTGGGGTGGCGCTCAACGAGGTGTTCGTGCCCATTTTGTGTCGCCAGTTCACCGAGATCGTCGACTTCTATTTGCCACCCGAGGGCTGCTCCTACCGCCTCGCCGTGGTGTCGATGCGCAAACAGTATCCCGGGCATGCCAAGCGCGTGATGTTCGGCATCTGGAGCTTTCTGCGCCAGTTCATGTACACCAAAATGATCATCGTGGTCGATGACGACGTGAACGTGCGCGACTGGAAAGAAGTGATCTGGGCGCTCACCACACGTGTCGATCCCACCCGGGACACCACGCTGGTCGACAGCACGCCAATCGACTATCTTGACTTCGCCTCGCCCGTGTCGGGGCTCGGTTCAAAGATGGGTATCGATGCGACCAACAAGTGGCCCGGAGAAACCAATCGCGAGTGGGGCCGGCCGATTTCCATGCAGGCCGATGTCCGTGCCCGGGTGGATGCGATGTGGCGCGACCTGGGGCTCTGAGCGGCAAACCGACGGTCTGCGATCAGCCGTTGTCGTAAACCCAGCGCAGGAACGTATCCTGGGCAGGCTGAGCCCCCAGGATCTTTTCAGCGTTGATGATCATGACCACCGCATAGCGGCGCCCCGATGCTGCATCCACGTAGCCGGCGATTGATTTCACATCGCGCAGGCTGCCGGTCTTGATCCAGGCGCGCCCTGCGACCGGGTGGCGCTGCAAACGCCCACGCATCGTCCCGTCGATGCCAACCTGCGGCAGCGTGACCCGAAATAAATCGCCATGCGCGCCCGCCGCGGCATGAACCAGCAGCTGTCCCAGGTGCGCAGCGCTGATCCGTTCTTCGCGCGAGAGCCCGGAACCATTGTCGATCACCAGTTCAGGAAACCGCAGGCCCCGGTTGTCGAGCCATTGCCGCACCATCTCTCGCATTCGCTGAGGGGAGCCCGGCTCAGCGGGGGTGGCAGCGGCCGCCAACAGCACCTGACGCGTCATGACGTTATTGCTGAACTTGTTGATGTCATGGGTAACGTCGGAGAGCGTACGTGGCGAGACCCACTGCTGCCAACTTGGGAGCCGCGATGACGCGCCGGCCTCGATGCGGGTTTTGCCGCGCAGCGATCCTCCTGCCGCCTGCCAGGCCGCCTTGAAGAACCCGTGGATAAATTCGCGATGAGGCAGAACCGCTGCGTAAATGCCCTGCTCGCCACAGGACGGAAAGTATTTTCCGCCCACGCGAATCGTTGCAATCGCTCCGCCCGCAGCGGTTGCTGTGACACCGCCATCTCGCACCCAGAGCGCGAGCGAACCGGGCTGGCACGCCCCGGTGTGTACGGCAAGCTCATTGACCAATCGCACATCGGCCAGCGGCGGATCCAGCGCAACCACTGCCTTGTCGCCTGCCGGCCTGACAACGATCCGCACTGACTTGAAGTTCATGAGCGCTGCATGCGGCGCTACGTTGTAAGGCTGTGAGGCATCGCCATCGAGCGGCGCGCCAGGCTCAGCCCGCAAATCGAACAGCGCATCGTCGATCACCAGATCGCCGCGGATGTCGCGCAAGCCCGCAGCCCGCATCCGGCGAATGAACTCGGTCAGATCCTCGACGACCAGCTTTGGATCGCCACCACCGCGCAGGATGAGGTTGCCTTCGAGCACGCCCTGTGTAAGCGGCCCATCCAGATGTGCAGACGTCACCCACCGATGATCCGGGCCAAGCGTGGTCAGGGCCACGTAGGTGCTGAGAAGCTTTATGGTCGAAGCAGGATTCAGCGCCCGCGCAGCGTTCCACTCAATGAGTGACGCGCCCCCTGCCACCGGCAGTGCGATCAGGCCCACCTGAGCGGGCATGACACCCGTTGCGGCAATCCAGCTGCCAACCGGGGCTGGCGGTTCGAGCTGAGCTTGGGCGGGCCAGACCCCCGCAAAAACGCCCACCGCGAAAAGCCCGGCGGCCAGCAGGCGCGCGGCAACCCCGTTCTTCCAAGTCATCTGATTAGTCTCGATTGATCTGCATTCAATGCCAGCCGGCCGCGATGGTACCCGAAGGCTTTCCTGGGCTCTCGGATCGGGTCAACTTGACCCCCTCTTCCTCACTGCCTAACATCCGGGCATGGAACAAGACGTGCAACTTCTCAGCGAGCAAATCGATCGATTGCTTGCCAATATGCGCCGGCTGGTCGACGAAAACGCTCGTCTGAAAGCGGCGCTTTCCAACAGTCAGGCGAGCAATGCCGATCTGCGCGAACGCATGGCGGATGCCCGCTCGCGGGTTGAGTTTGCGCTGTCCCGACTTCCCGCTGACATTCCCGACGCCTCCTGAAACCGCCCGGTCGGACACCAAGCCGCGCCGGCTGAACCCTTTATTTCACCGAGCCCCAGATGGAACAGATCGACGTCAGGATCCTGGATCGAGAATACCGGCTGTCGGTCACCCCGGAAGACAAAGACCGGCTGATTCGCGCCGCGCAGATGGTCGATACGAAAATGCGTGCCATTCGTGACTCGGGCCGCGTATCGAGCCCAGACCGGATCGCGGTGCTGGCTGCGTTGCAGTTTGCCCATCAGATCCTGGGTAACGGCAATGACGCGCAGGCCGAGCAGGCTGCTGAAGTCGGCCGCCGCTTGCGTAAAATCAATGACACACTCGAGACCGAGCTGCGCAAGCAGGAAAACCTGTTCTGACAGCCGGGTGCGAAGGCCGGGCGCGATACAATTCAGCTGCCCTGCGGTGTTCGATTAGGCCAAACATTCCTTGAACCAATAATGTGACTCAGGCCACGGCGATTCGCGTACCGCTGTTGTGATCGTCCCTCGTCGGATGAACCTGATGCGGTGCCTGCTGTGGCCGACCTGAACTTCACGGTTCAGGATGCTGGTCTGCCGGCACAGGCGGGGCACCTTTCGCAGCCAGTCGTTATCCCAGAGGGCTATCCATGAACGAGGTTGCACCGACCGGCGTGCTGCACATCGGAATCAACCTTGGCAATCCGGTGATCGCGCAGCGCTCGCCTGAGGGCGACGAGCCGCTGGGCATTGGCGCGGCGTTGGGGCGAGCCTTTGCAAACCAGCTTGGGCTCCCGTACCGGTTTCGCACCTGGGATACCGCTGGGAAAATGGCTGACGCCGCGCAGCGCCACGAATGGGACGTCGCTTTTCTTGCGGTCGATCCAGCCCGTGCCGCCGACATCGACTTCACCGCGCCCTATGTTCATATCGAAGGTACCTGCATGGTGAGGCAGGATTCACCCGCGATCTCACTCGCTGATCTCGATCAGCCCGGCAATCGGATCGCGGTCGCCCTCAAATCCGCTTACGACCTTTTCCTGAGTCGCGACGTGCGGCACGCAACGCTCATTCGCGAACCTGATTCCGATGCGGCTTTCGACGCCTTCCTGTCGCGCCGGTTGGAGGCTGTTGCGGGTATTCGCCAGCCACTGGAAGCCGCCGCGCAGGCCCAGCCCGGGCTACGCGTTCTGGCGCAAAGTTTCATGACGATTCGGCAGGCGGCAGGCGTTCCAAAAGGCCGAACCAAGGCGCGTCAGCTGCTCGCCCAATTCATCGAGGACAGCAAGCGTAATGGACTGGTGGCCCGCGCCCTCGCCGATAGCGGCGTCGGGCCGGTAACGATCGCACCGCCCGCCTCTGACCCTGCGCTGAACCATTAAGGCGATCACGCCAGCCGGATCCCCTACCCGTGGCCGCACCCCGCAATTTCTGGCTGATGAAGTCCGAGCCGGACGAATGCTCGATCGACGACGCGCTGGGCGCACCGAACAGCACCGTGCCCTGGGTGGGCGTGCGCAACTACCAGGCGCGCAACTTTATGCGCGACACCATGCAGATCGGAGACGGGGTGTTGTTCTATCACTCGGGCTGCGCCGAGCCTGGCATTGCCGGGCTCGCGGAGGTGGCGTCAAAACCCTACCCGGACCCCACCCAGTTCGACGCGGCCTCGCCCTATTTCGACCCCGCCAGCCGCACCCATCAGCCTCGATGGATTCTGGTTGACGTCAAGGCCGTTCGTCGCACGCGCCTGGTATCGCTGGCTGCCATGCGCGCCCGCGATGAACTGTCTGACATGCAGGTGTTACGCCGGGGTAACCGGCTGTCGATTACGCCGGTGTCGCCGGATCAGTGGCAGGCGGTGCTGAGACTGCTGGCTTCGGGCTGAGTCCGCGAGGTAGGGGGAAGGTTACTTTCTCCTCGACACCGGGCAGCGTGCTCACGCGCGCCGCGCCCAACTCGCTCAGCCTTGCCACCACCTCGGACACCAGCACCTCGGGCGCTGACGCTCCGGCGGTCACGCCGATCCGGTGCCGCCCCACCAGCCAGGACGCATCCAGTTGCGCCGCAGAACCGATCAGCCTTGCCTCACACCCCATTTTCTCGGCAACCTCGCGCAGCCGGTTACTGTTGGAGCTGCTTTTTGACCCGATGACCAGCACCAGGTCGCACTGTGGCGCCATGAACTTGACCGCATCCTGGCGGTTCTGCGTCGCATAGCAGATATCCTGCTTCTTCGGCTCTGCAATAAGCGGAAACTTCTGACGAAGCGCATCGATCACGGCCTGGCAGTCATCAACCGACAGCGTGGTTTGCGTCACATAAGCGAGCCGGGTGGGATCAGCCACCTGCAGCCGCGCAACATCATCAACGGTTTCAACCAGATGGATGCCATCGTCGATCTGACCCATCGTGCCTTCCACTTCAGGATGGCCGGCATGGCCAATCATGACCAGCTCGCGCCCTTCCTGGCGCATTTTCGACACTTCGACATGAACCTTGGTGACCAGAGGACAGGTGGCGTCAAACACCCGAAGTCCCCGGGCCTCAGCCTTGGTGCGAACAGCACGCGATACGCCGTGCGCTGAAAAAATCAGGACCGCCCCATCGGGGACATCGTCGACCGAGTCGACGAAAACCGCACCCTTCGTTCTCAACTCGCCCACCACATGATCGTTATGGACAATCTCATGCCGCACGTACACAGGGCCACCAAAGTTTTCGAGCGCGCGTTCGACGATTTCGATTGCACGGTCAACGCCAGCGCAGAATCCGCGCGGTTGGGCGAGCACGACATCCATCTTCGACTCCTCAGAGCACGCCCAGAATCTCAACCTCAAAGTTGAGCGCCTGGCCGGCCAGCGGGTGATTGAAATCAAACAGCACCGACTGCTCGGTGATTTCCTTGAGCACGCCCGCATAACGCCCGCCACCCGGCGCGGGAAGTTCGACCAGATCACCCGGCTCATAAGCCGTTCCCGGTGTGGTGTGTGCGTCAAACACGGATCGCGACAGTCGCTGAATCAGCTCGGGGTTACGGGGCCCGAACGCCTCGCCTGGCGAAAGCTCGAATTGCCTGCGATCGCCTTCGCTGAGGCCGAGCAGGCATCGTTCGAGCGGCTCAGCCAGCTGCCCTATTCCGAGCTGGAGCGTGGCGGGCTTTCCACCGAAAGTGGTGATGACATCAGCCCCGAGCTCAGAAAGCGTCAGCCGGTAATGCAGCGTGAGGTGCGAATCCAGCGCAACGCGTGGCGCGTCAGACGCTGCCAGCGCCGCGTCAGCGGCGCCTTCCGTAGAGCGGGGCGTGGAGTTATTCATCCAACCCATTGTAAAGGAACCCCGATGCCCGCCGAGCACTCTCGTACCACCCGCGCTCAGGCCCCTCGCCCAGCCCGTTGGCCCTTGATGGCGCGCCTGCTGCGAGACGGCGTTCAGGCAATGTCTGATGCCGAGCTCATCGCGGTCCTGATCCGCAAGAGCGCCACCGGCTCCCAAGCGGAACAAACCGCTGTGCGCCTGCTTGACAGCCACCGCGGCTCGCTTCGGGCGCTGGCCGCCCGCGGATTCACCGCCGGCTTCCCACTGCATTCAACCCACGCTGTGCTCCAGGCAGCCCTTGAATTCACCCGTCGCAGCCTGTTGGAGACCCTGCGCGAGCGTCCTCTGATCAACTCGCCGTCCGATCTCCACCACTTTCTGGCGCTATGGCTGCGCGAGCGCCCACGCGAATGCTTCGCTGCGTTGTTTCTCGACAGCCAGAACCGTCTGATCTGTGCCGAAGAAATGTTTGCGGGCAGCGTTGCCCAAACGGTGGTTTACCCTCGCGAAATTGCCCGCCGCGCGCTCGAAACCGGCGCCTGCTCGCTGATCGTGGCCCACAACCACCCATCGGGGGTCACTGAGCCCAGCGCCGCTGACAGAAAACTTACCCAGGCGCTTCGCGACGCGCTTCGGCTGCTTGACCTGCCGCTTCTCGATCACATCATCGTCGCTGACAACCGCTGTTTTTCGTTTGCAGAGGCGGGGCTCATCTGAACAACCCCTCGATTTGCGAACCCCATCCATTCCCCCTTATAATTTTTGTTCAGCTTTTCCCACCCACATTCGATATTTAGGAGCCTTCCATGGCCCGAGTCTGCCAGGTCACCGGCAAAGCGCCGATGGTTGGAAACAACGTTTCGCACGCGAACAACAAAACCAAGCGGCGTTTTCTTCCCAATTTGCAAAACCGCAAATTCTGGCTTGAAAGCGAGAAGCGCTGGGTACGTCTTCGCCTTACCAACGCGGCGCTTCGTCTCATCGACAAGAAGGGGCTCGACGTTGTGGTGGCCGATCTACGGGCTCGTGGCGAGTCGGTCTGATTCGGGCCTGATCCAGGTCTGATCCAGCCATCTTTCATTTCGGATTCATAGCCAAGACCCCTCTTGGTTCTTAGCAGGAACATCGATCATGCGCGAAAAAATCAAACTCGAATCCACCGCAGGCACCGGGCACTTCTACACCACCACCAAGAACAAACGGACCATGCCGGAAAAGATGGAGATCAAGAAGTTCGATCCGGTTGCCCGCAAGCACGTCGCCTATAAAGAAACCAAGATCAAGTAATTCCGCGGTTTCAGACGAAAAAAAAACGCCAGGTTCCAGCCTGGCGTTTTTGTTTCCGGCGACCGGGTTAACTCAGGCCGCCGCGTACGATCGAATTCGCAGAGACATCGATCGCAGCGCTGGAATGTCGCTGGATTCCGCGCGCTGGCACCATTGTTGAAGCATCGATACCAGCTGCTCGCGGGAACGGTTTGACCGCTCCCAGATCTCGCCCAGCTCGCGGCGCATTTCAACCAGCATGCTCAGGCGCTCGCTGGCTGCCAATACCTCTGGCAGCGCAGCCTGCTGATCGCGACTCCAGCGACCCGCATCCAGCGGCAGCCAATGTCGGGCGGCCTTCAGCAACTGCCCTTCCGGGCGGCTCAACCTTGACAGGCGAGCGGACTCTTCGGCGCAGGCCTTGCGCAGCGACCGTGCGAACTGCTGCATGACATCGTAGCGGTGAGCAATGAGCGCCTGCAAAGCGTCAAGATCGATCCTGGTCCGTGCATCAGTAAGCTTGGGCGTAGGCGCCACCTTCTTGACCCGTGCAAGCCCCACCAGGGACATGAGGCGGATATACAGCCAGCCAATGTCAAATTCGTACCACTTGTTCGACAACCTGGCTGAGGTGGGAAACGCGTGGTGGTTGTTATGCAATTCTTCCCCACCAATCAGAATGCCCCACGGAAGAATGTTGGTGCTGGCATCGGGACAGTCGAAGTTTCGATAACCGCGGGCATGTCCCAGGCCGTTGATGACACCGGCGGCGAGCACCGGAATCCACATCATCTGAATGCCGAATACCGAAATGCCAACGATGCCAAACAAAGCAACGTTGATGGCAAGCATCAGCAGGATTCCGCCGGACGGGAAGCGTGAATACAGATTGCGCTCGATCCAGTCATCGGGCGTTCCGTGGCTGTACTTTTCAATGGTTTCCCGGTTCAACGCTTCGGCACGATACAGTTCGGCGCCTTCGAGCAGAACCTTGCGCAAACCGAACCGCACCGGGCTGTGCGGATCTTCGGGGCCTTCGCACTTGGCGTGGTGCTTGCGATGAATGGCCGCCCACTCGCGGGTGATCATTCCGGTGCTAAGCCACAGCCAAAACCGGAAGAAGTGCGACACAGACGGATGCAGGTCAAGGGCCCGATGCGCCTGGTGCCGGTGCAAATAGATGGTTACGCCGGCGATGGTGATATGCGTGAACACCAGCGTGCAGACAACGATCTGCCAGGCGCTCGCGTTCAGCAAACCCTCGTCCAAAAACCGCAATACGAAATCGATCAAAGCATGTCCTCCTGCCTTACTGCCTGCCAAGCCGTGCGCACTGGCCGGCCTGCAGTCCGTGATTTTAGCCCGATGCTTCCGCGGCCGCACCCGATTGATTCGTCAACCGGACCCGCCGCCAGCGAATTCCAAAGAAAGCATCGGTTCCGTGCCGATGCGGAACGCAGACCAAAGCGCCGTCGACAAATGCGTCGTCGGGCAGCGTGGCCCCCGCTGCCGCCATAATGGGCTGGGCGTCCTCGCGCTGGAACTCCGGGTGTCGCTCTTCGAACCACTTCGCCTGGGCTTCATTTTCTTCCGCGAGCAGGCTGCACGTGGCGTAGACCAGCACCCCATCAGGGGCAACCAGCCGGGCTGCGGCCGCGAGAATTGAACGCTGTTCGTGGCAAAGACGCGACAGATCCTCGGGGCCGAACCGCCATTTGAGGTCGGGATTGCGGCGCAATGTGCCTGATCCGGTGCAGGGTGCATCGACTAGCACAGCATGCGCGCGTCCGACCAGGCGCTCAAGCTTGCGGTCGGTCAGGCTGTCAATCGCAAAGGGCTGAACATTGGTTGCACCGCTTCGGGTGAGTCTGGGCCGCAGGCGCTGCAGCCTGGCAATTGAAACATCGCAGGCGAAGATTTGCCCGCTTGAGTGCATGGATGCCGCCAGCGACAGCGTTTTGCCGCCCGCCCCAGCACACAGATCGACCACATTCTGACCCCGGCGCGCGCCCACCAGCAGGGCAAGCAGCTGGCTGCCCGCATCCTGCACTTCAAAGGCCCCGTCCTCAAAGGCTGCACTTCGTTCAAGCGCCGGGTGGCCATCGACCTCCATGGCGCATGGCGCGATCGACAGCGGGCGGACATGCAACCCCTCCTGGGTCAGCCGCTCGATCAGCGCGTCGCGCCGGGTCTTCAGCAGGTTCGCACGCAGGTGCAAGGAGGCAGGCTCGAGCAGCGCGCGGCCAAGGGCCCGCGCCTCGGCTTCACCAAACCGCTCACATAGCTTCTGGTAAAGCCAATCGGGCAGGCTGAGGGCAACAGGTACCGGCAGCGCATCGAGATTGGCTGCCGGGAGCCGAGCCAGCCAGTCAGGCTGGGCGGGAAGATTAACAGCGCCGGCGGGCACCACACCCTGCGAACTGGCCGCCCGGTCGCGCCAGACGCGCGACAGCCGCGCCAGGCGGTCCTCCAGAGGCCCTTCGCCCGCTTCAGCGAAGTGGGCATACAGGCGTTTGTTGCGCAAAACATCGAACACGGTGTCGGCGATGTCGGCTCGATCACGGCGTCCCAGCGAACGATGCTCTCTAAAAAAACGTCGCAGCACCGCATCGGCCGGGGCGTTGAGCGCGAGCGCTTCGCCAAGTACGCGCCGCAACAGGTCGGGTACCCGCTCGGGCGGCGGACGATCGCCGCGAGGCCTGTGTTTGCGCGATTCGGCAGGCCGCTTCATGCGAACCACATCGACTGTGTTTCAGCCGCCGCAGGCGAATCAAGCCTGACGCGAGCTCCGTCAACCTGCAGCCTGCCATCAAGATGCCATTTCACGGCGAGCGGCAGGATATGGTGCTCGGCGCTGAGAACCCGCGCGGCCAGCGTTGATTCGGTGTCGACATCCTGGATGGCCAGCGCCGCCTGAGCGATGATCGGTCCGGCATCGAGCTCGGGACTGACGTAGTGCACGGTGGCGCCATGGATGCGCGCGCCGCTGTCGAGCGCGCGTCGATGGGTGTGCAGGCCTGGAAAGGCGGGCAGAAGAGACGGATGAATGTTCAGCATTCGAAGGGGGTACTGCTCAACGAGTTCGGTTGGCAGGATTCGCATGAAACCGGCAAGGACCACCAGGTCAGGCTGCAGACAAGCCAGCGTGTCCCCCAGCGATTGATTAAAAGCCTGACGGCTGGCGAAGCCGTTTGCATCAACAACTTCAAGCCGGACCCCGCGAGACCTGGCACGATCGCAGGCCGGTGAATGGGGGCGGTCTGAGATGACCGCTTCAATTCGGGCGTTCCAGCGCTGCTCTGAACACGCATCAAGCAGCGCGGTCATGTTTGAGCCGCGCCCGGACACGAGCACGACAATTTTTTTCATCACCTCGATGATACCACCGGCATGCTCGCCGTAAGGCCCAGCAAAATCTTATAATTCAAGGTTTTGCATTGCCTTTTCGAGCCCGCCGCCCATGGAGGTTTTCCGAAGACTGCCGCCGCCGCCGAAGCGCCGCCCCTGCGCGCTCACGATCGGCAACTTTGACGGTGTGCATCGTGGCCATCAGGCGGTCATCACCCAGCTGAAGCAGCGCGCGGGCGCGCAAGAGCTCGCCACCTGCGTGCTCACATTTGAGCCGCATCCGCGCGAGTATTTCGCCAAGCTTGCCCGCGATCCAAGCCGCGCGCCCGCACACATCCAGACCACCCGGGACAAATTGAACGCGCTGAGCGCCCTGGGAGTCGATCGCGTCTGTGTCGCCCGATTCGATGCGCGAATCGCACAGCTGTCCGCTCGGGCATTTTTCGATCAGATCATCGTTGAAGGACTCGGAGCCCGAGATCTGCTGGTGGGCGATGATTTCCGCTTCGGTCATCAGCGCCAGGGCGACTTCGCTCTTCTCAAATCGATGTGTGACGAGCGTGGCATTGGCTGCTCCCGAATCGGCTCATTCGAAGTCGATGGGCTGCGCGTCTCCAGTTCGGAAGTGCGCGAAGCGCTCGCCACCGGCGACTTCCAACGCGCCCGCCATCTGCTGGGCCGCGCATTCACGGTCACCGGCCACGTCCTGCATGGTCGCAAGCTCGGCCGCACGATCGGCTTCCCAACGCTCAATCTCAAGATTCCGTTCGAACGGCCCGCGCTGTCAGGCATTTTCGTCGTGCGCGTCCACGGGCTGCGCGACCATCCGCTGGAAGGCGTTGCCAGCCTCGGCACACGGCCCGCGGTGGAAGCCAACGGCCGCCTGCTGCTCGAGGTTCACCTGTTCGATTTTTCCGATGTCGTGTACGGTCGCGTCATCAGCGTTGAGTTCATGACCCGGCTGCGCGAAGAGCGGCACTATGACTCGCTCGAACTGCTCACCGCACAGATTGCGCGCGATGCTGAGCAGGCGCGCGCCTGGCACGCAGCCCATCCTTTTCAAGCAGATACCCTCCCGAGAGATTGACATGCCCGATGGCAAATCCCCTGCACCCGATAAGCCGACGTGGCGCGACACGCTGAATCTGCCCGATACGCCCTTTCCCATGCGAGGCGATCTGGCGCGGCGCGAACCCGGCTGGACAAGTACCTGGCAGGACAAGGGAACGTATCGCCGCATTCGCGAAGTCTGCAAAGGTCGGCCGATCTGGGTGCTGCACGACGGTCCACCCTATGCCAACGGCGACATTCATATCGGCCATGCGGTCAACAAGATCCTGAAAGACATCATCGTCAAAAGCCGCAACATGTCCGGGTTTGACGCCCGCTACGTGCCAGGCTGGGATTGCCACGGCATGCCCATCGAGATCCAGATCGAAAAGCAGTTCGGCAAGAATCTGCCCGCCGATCAGGTCCAGGCGAAGTCGCGCGCGTACGCCACGGAACAGATCGCACGCCAGAAAAAAGATTTCATCCGGCTCGGCGTGCTGGGCGACTGGGACAACCCCTACCTCACGATGGCTTTCCGCAATGAGGCCGATGAGCTGCGGTCGCTGGGCAAAATGCTTGAACGCGGCTTTCTGTTCCGGGGGCTCAAGCCCGTCAACTGGTGCTTCGACTGCGGTTCAGCGCTTGCCGAGGCCGAGGTTGAATACGCCGACCGGAACGATCCCGCCATCGATGTGGGGTTCCCGTTCGTGGCCGAGGAACTGCCGAAGATCGCGCGCGCATTCGGGCTCGAGGCCCTGCCGCTTGAACGCGGTTTCTGCGTGATCTGGACGACCACCCCGTGGACGATTCCCGCCAATCAGGCGCTCAATATTCATCCCGATTTTGAATACGCCTTGGTGCGCACCGTCTGGCAAGACGCGCCCACGCTGCTGCTGCTGGCAGCCGATCGGGTTGAAAGCTGCCTGGCATCCTGGCAACTGCAGGGCGAGATCATCGCGCGCTGCCCGGGTCGTGCGCTTGAACTGATCCGCTTCGCGCATCCGTTTGCGGGACGCGCGTCACCGGTTTATCTGGGCGACTACGTCACGCTCGACAGTGGAACCGGGGTCGTGCACTCGGCGCCTGCCTACGGCATTGAGGATTTCGTGTCCTGCAAACGCTACGGCATGAAAGATTCAGACATCCTGCAGCCGGTGCTGGGCGATGGCACCTACGCCAAATCACTGCCTGAGTTCGGTGGGCTGATGATCTGGGATGCGAACCCCAAAATCATCGAACACCTGCGGGCACACCAGGCCCTGTTTTCGTCGCGAAAAAACGCGCACAGCACCATGCACTGCTGGCGCCACAAGACACCCATCATCTATCGCGCATCTAGCCAGTGGTTCGCAGGCATGGACGTGAAGCCGACCGATGGTGGCGCCACGCTTCGCGAAACCGCGCTCGCAGGCGTTGAAGCCACCCAGTTCTTCCCAGGCTGGGGAAAAGCCCGGCTTCACGGCATGATCGCCAACCGCCCCGACTGGACGCTGTCGCGCCAGCGTCAATGGGGGGTGCCCATGGCGTTCTTCGTGCACCGCGAAACCGGTGCGCTTCACCCCAGAACCGCTGAACTGCTGGAAGCCGTCGCGCAGCGCATTGAACGCGACGGCGTCGAGGCCTGGCAACGCCTCGACCCGCGCGAACTCCTGGGCGATGACGCCGAGCACTACCAAAAGAACCGCGACACGCTCGACGTCTGGTTCGACTCCGGTACCACCCACCAGACTGTGCTGCGCGGCTCGCACGCCGCGCAGTCGCAGTTCCCCGCCGATATGTATCTGGAAGGCTCGGATCAGCACCGCGGTTGGTTCCACTCATCGCTGCTCACGTCAGCCATGCTCAATGGTGTCGCGCCTTATCGAGCGCTTCTCACCCACGGCTTTGTGGTCGATGGCGAAGGCCGCAAGATGAGCAAGTCGCTCGGTAACGTGATTGCGCCGCAGAAGGTGTCCGATACGCTGGGCGCGGAAATTCTGCGGCTGTGGGTCGCCAGCACCGACTACTCGGGCGAGCTGTCGCTGTCCGATGAAATCTTGAAGCGCGTGGTTGAAGCTTATCGCCGAATCCGCAACACGCTGCGGTTTCTGCTTGCCAACGTTGCCGACTTCAACATTGAGCGCGATGCCGTGCCCATTGCCCAGATGCTCGACATTGATCGCTATGCGATTGCGCTCGCCGCACAGTGGCAGCAGGCGATCACTACCGACTACGAGCGCTATGAATTCCATCCTGCGATCGTAAGAATTCAGACATTCTGCTCGGAGGATCTTGGCGCGTTTTACCTCGACATCCTGAAAGATCGCCTTTACACCAGCGCAACCCAGTCGCCGGCTCGCCGGTCGGCGCAGACCGCAATCTGGCACATCACCAGCGCACTGCTGCGCGTCATCGCGCCGGTGCTGTCGTTTACCGCCGAAGAAGCCTGGCCGCTGTTCGCACCGGAACGTCATCAGGCCCGCGGCGAAACCATCTTCACTGAGGTCTGGCACGCGTTCCCGCCTGTCGCCGATGCCGACGCGTTGATCGCACGCTGGACGCGGCTGCGCGAGATCCGCGCTGAGGTGCTGCGCGAGCTGGAAACCGTACGCGGGGCGGGTGCCATCGGGTCATCCCTGCAGGCCGAAATCGAAATCGCGGCCTCGGGTGATGATCTGGCGCTGCTTGAATCGCTGGGCAATGATTTGCGCTTCGTGACGATCACCTCGCAGGCGCTGACGCGCGCCGCTGAACCGGGGTCGGCTGCGCCCAGCGTGCGGGTCACCCCCAGCCAGCATGCCAAGTGCGAGCGCTGCTGGCACTGGCGCAGCGACGTGGGTCACGATCCCGCCCGCCCTGGTCTGTGCGGGCGCTGCGCAGCCAACCTGTTCGGCGCCGGTGAACCCCGGCGCTTCGCCTGACCGGCAGGCACCGTGACAACGCGCAGCAAACCCACGCCCCGCTCGGGCTTTGCCCGGTGGCTCGCGATCGCGCTTGGTCTGGTGCTGCTTGATCAGCTCACCAAGCAGGCGGTATTGCTGTCATTCAAAACCGGCGAACGGCTTCCGATCATCGCGGATTTCTTTGATCTGACGCTGCTGTTCAACCGCGGCGCTGCGTTCAGCCTGCTCGCTGATGCAGGAGGCTGGCAGCGCTGGTTCTTTATCGGCATCGGTGTCGTGGCAACGCTGTTCATCGGCTGGATGCTGTGGCGGCACGGCTCGCAACGCCTGTTTTCATTCGCGCTCACCCTGATTCTGGGCGGCGCGATCGGTAACGTGATCGATCGGGTCCTACGGGGTGAGGTGGTCGACTTTCTGCTGTTCTACTGGCGTGGCTGGCACTTTCCGGCTTTCAATGTGGCCGACAGTGCGATCACAATTGGCGCGGCGCTGCTGATCATCGATGAGCTGCTGCGCGTACGGCGCGGGCGCTGAACCGCCTCGTCTCAGTCATCGGAGAAACCCATGGGTGTCAGTGGCAAGCGGATCGTGCTCGGCGTCACCGGAGGTGTCGCCGCCTACAAGGCGGCGGTGCTCACGCGCGAACTGCAGCGCGCCGGCGCGCAGGTACAGGTGGTCATGACCGAGGCGGGCACCCGCTTCGTCGGGCCAGCCACCTTTCAAGCGCTCACCGGCGAGCCGGTATTTGTTGACCAGTGGGATGCACGCATTGTTAACGGCATGGCGCATATCGAACTGTCGCGGGCCGCAGACGCGATCGTCATTGCGCCGGCCAGCGCTGATTTCATCGCAAGCCTGGCGCAGGGGCGCGCCGGCGACCTGCTTGCCACGCTGTGCCTCGCGCGCGAGTGCCCGCTTGCCGTGGCGCCGGCCATGAATCGGCAGATGTGGGAGAACCCTGCCACCCAACGTAACATCCAACAGCTTCGCAACGACGGCATCGAAGTGGTCGGCCCGGACAGCGGTGATCAGGCCTGCGGCGAAACAGGTATGGGGCGAATGCTGGAACCCGAGGCCATTGTTGAAGCGCTCGCATCCTGGCTGAGTCCCAAGCCGCTACTCGGCAAGCGTGTGCTGATTACCGCAGGCCCAACCTTCGAGCCAATCGATCCGGTGCGCGGCATTACCAACCGCTCCTCGGGCAAGATGGGCTTTGCGCTCGCGGGCGCCTGCGTCCAGGCGGGCGCTGAGGTCACGCTGGTGGCGGGCCCGGTGTCGCTCGACACGCCCTGGGGCGTCCGGCAGCGCATCAATGTGCAGACTGCGCAGCAGATGCACGATGCCGTGCACAGACAACTCGACGCCGCTGCCCATGCAGCCCATCCCCACGATGTCTTTATCGCCGTGGCGGCGGTCGCCGACTGGCGTCCCGCCTCCTACAGCGACGCCAAGATCAAAAAGACCGATGCACAGTCGGTCCCCCAGCTTCAATTCACGCAAAACCCTGACATCCTCGCCAGCGTCGCGGCGCGTAAGCCCGCGCCCTATTGCGTCGGGTTTGCAGCGGAGAGCGATTCGCTGGAACGTCATGGCCGCGACAAGCTGATCCGTAAGGGCATTCCGCTGCTGGTGGCCAACATTGGGCATGAAACCTTTGGCCGTGACGATAACGAACTGCTGGTGCTGGATGGCAGCAGTCAGACCCGGCTTGCGCGCGCGCCCAAGCACGAGCTTGCGCGCGAACTGGTGCACGAGATTGCCCGCAGGCTTGATCTGCCGCGCTGACCACCACGCTTTCCTTGATCTTCAGGATGCTCTATGCAGGTCGACTTAAAAATTCTTGATGAGCGGTTGCGCGACGCGCTGCCCGCCTATGCAACGCCGGGCAGCGCCGGGCTTGACTTGCGCGCGTGCCTGGATTCGCCGCTGACCCTGCAGCCTGGCGATGCGCAGCTGATCCCAACCGGGCTTGCAATGCATCTGGCCGACCCGGGCTACGCTGCGATGATCCTGCCGCGATCCGGCCTGGGGGCCAAGCACGGCATCGTGCTCGGCAATCTGGTCGGGCTGATCGACTCCGACTACCAGGGTCCGCTGATGGTGTCGTGCTGGAACCGGGGGCGTGAGGCCTTCACGATCCAGCCGCTTGAGCGCATCGCACAGATGATCATCGTGCCGGTGGCACAGGCACAGTTTCGCGCGGTGGAAAGCTTTGAAGCGAGCGCGCGCGGCGCAGGCGGTTTCGGCAGCACCGGGCGTGGCTAGCGCATGGCGCGGCCAACCCCGATCAAGCCGCCCGCTGCGCCGCAATCAGCTGATCGAGTTTGACCGAGTCGGCTGCGAACAGGCGAATGCCTTCTGCGAGTTTCTCGGTCGCCATTGCATCGTCGTTCACCGAGAATCGGAACAGTTTTTCATCGAAGCGCACCCGCTCGATGGCGAGCGTGCGTGATCGCGCGGCATCCAGGCGTTGCGGCGCGTCGGCATCGCTTTGGCGCAACTGCTCGAGCAACTCAGGGCTGATCGTGAGCAGATCGCAACCGGCCAGCGCGAAAATCTGTCCGGTGTTGCGAAAGCTGGCCCCCATCACCTCGGTGGTATAGCCGAACTTCTTGTAGTAATCGAAGATGCGCCGAACCGAGAGCACGCCGGGGTCGTCATCCGGCGCGTAATCGTGCCCGTCGCGCTTGCGATACCAGTCCATGATCCGCCCAACAAAAGGCGAGATCAGCGTGACACCGGCATCCGCGCAGGCCACTGCCTGCGCAAACGAAAAAATCAGCGTCAGATTGCAGCGGATTCCCTCGGCCTCAAGGCGCTCGGCTGCACGAATACCTTCCCAGGTTGCGGCGATTTTAATCATCACCCGATCACGGCCAATGCCTGCCTCGGCATAGCGCTCGATGATCCCGCGGGCCCGATCCATCGTTCCGGCTGCATCAAACGACAAGCGCGCATCGACCTCGGTGGACACCCGCCCCGGCACGATCGCGAGAATTTCGCGGCCAAATCGAACCAGTAACCTGTCAGCAATCTGCGCCACGGGCTCGCTGCGATGCGCAGCCACCGTCTCGGCAAGCAGGCCCTGATACTCGGGCCGCGCCACCGCCTTCACAATGAGGGTGGGGTTGGTGGTGGCATCACGCGGCGAATAGGCGCGCATTGCATGGAAGTCGCCGGTGTCGGCGACCACCGTCGTGCACTGCCTGAGCTTTTCTAGAGCATTCATCATTCGGTTGGTGTCATTTGGAAACCAGCGTCGGCTGATGCAGGCGCTGTCGAAATACCTGGATCAGCAGCCCTGCGGCCACCACAGCCAGACCCGCGAACAGCGCGGCACCCCACAGCGAAAAGGGTACTCCAAGCCACGGCCGGTCGGCCTCATCGCAACGCGCTGTCGCCTCAAACATGGCTGGCCATGCCTCGACGAGACCCGTCTTGCTCAGAATACGATCGGCAAGGGTGAGACTGCACGACGCGCTTTTGGCTGCAACGAGATGCTGATACAACGCAACGACCACGCCCACCACTGAGAGCAGCGTCGTGGCCGCCGCGCTGAGCCACTGTGGAACTCGGGCGCGAAACACTGCACCCATCAACGAAACAGCCACAACCGTTAGCAGCAGCAGCCGCTGAAGCACGCACCACGGGCAGGGTTGGTAATCGAAGCGGTGCTGCAACACCCAGGCAAGCAGCAGCGCCAGCGCCCCGGTGATGCTGATGGCGATCAGCACCACCCGGGGCGAGGTAAGGGATGCGTTCAAGTGAGCATGTCGTTCCAGATGTTGCGCGCCCACGCATTCGCGTAAACGCCCTCAAGCTGGTTGGCGGCCGTGGAAAGTCCGCCCGACCCGTCAACCGTGACCATGGTCTTTTTGGCGTCGTCATAACGGTGCACGGAAGCCACGTGTGCAACATTATTGGCGTCCATGAAGCTGTAGCAGGTGTTCGCCATCATCAGTGGCTGCGGCGCGCGGCCGTTCATCAGCTCAACGATGGCTGCTGCAGCGGCCTTACCGTGCTGGTTCGCCATATGACCTGACTTGGGCATGGCTGGCGCAGACAAAGTGCAATCGCCGAGCACATGAATACCCTTGGCGGCGGTGGACTCGAGCGTGACCCAGTCGACCCCGCACCACAGGTTGTTGGCATTGACCAGGCCCGCCTTGCGAGCCAGCGCGCCCGCCCCATGGGGTGGCACGATGTTCAGCACATTGGCGCGAACCTTGTCGCCCAACTCTGTAACCGCGGTCAGTGTCTTAACGTCGAGCTCAGTGACTATGCTGTTCGGCCGGTAATCGATCATTCCGGCGTACTGCCCATTCCAGGCAGCCAGGAAGAGCGCTTTTTTCGACACCAGATCCGGGTTGGCATCGAGCACGATGATCTTTGAGCGGGGCTTGGCGGCCTTGAAATAGCTGGCTACCTGGCAGACGCGCTCATACGGTCCTGGCGGACAACGATAGGGTGCACGCGGAATCGACAGAACAAACACGCCACCATCGGGCATCGCCTCAAGCTGGCGACGTAACTCGACCGTTTGCGGACCCGCTTTCCAGGCATGCAGGACGCGCTTCTGTGCCTCAGCATCAAGGCCCTGGATCGCACCGAAATTAAAGTCGACGCCGGGCGCGACCACAATCCGATCAAAGCTTTGCGTGGCGAGCTTCTGAAAAGCGACCGAACGCTTGGCTGTATCGATTGACAACACTTCATCGTTCATCGTCAGAATGCCTGCACGGCGAAGCCCGTCGTAGGACACCGTCAGATCTTCGATCTTGCGATAGCCACCCAATACCAGGTTCGATAGCGGACACGATACGAATGCGCGCTCGCGCTCAACCAGCATCACATCGATCGCATCACCGC
>Ga0194118_10000785_pt1 | contig 50483 bp, 35 predicted proteins | sample TA2MahsurfametaG_2_FD_148662 | JGI IMG/M metagenome (GOLD analysis project Ga0194118, IMG submission 148662) | Freshwater microbial communities from Lake Tanganyika, Tanzania - TA2015013 Mahale N5 surface | ecosystem: Environmental > Aquatic > Freshwater > Lake | place: Tanzania: Lake...
GATGGGGCCGGGACCGCGCCTCCAGGCCGTCGACTCGATGCTCTTCCGCGTGTCGGGCACCGCCGCCACCGGCACCTCCGGCAACGGCTTCTACTTCGAGGACTTCGCGATCGGCAACACGATCGTCCCCGCCCCCGGCGCCCTCGCGCTGCTCGGCGTGGCCGGCCTCGCGGGCAGCCGCCGCCGTCGCTGACCAAACCCTGCGCATCTCGCCGGCCCCGGCCGGCGCCACGCTCCTCGCCGCCGGACGCACCTGCGTCCGGCGGCGATGTCATTCGTTGATCGCCGCCAGGAACGCGGGCCCGAGGTCCGCCAGCTTCTTCTCGCCGACGCCCTTGACCGTCGCGAGCTCCTCGAGCGTCCGCGGCCGCCGCGATGCCAGCTCCAGGAGCGTGGCATCGCTGAAGATCAGGTAGGGCGGCACGCCGCGCGCGGATGCCAGGTCGCGCCGGAGCGCGCGCAGGCGGTCGAAGAGCGCGGTGTCCACCTCGTGTGCGCCGTGCACCGCCTTGGCCGTGGCGTGCTTGCGCCCGCGTCCCTTGGGCGGCGCGCGCAGCGGCACCTCGCGCTCGCCGCGAAGGGCGCCGAGGCCCTCGCCGGTGAGGCGCAGCACGGGGTGCTCGTCGTCGGTGCGGGCGAGCAGCCCGTGCTCCACCAGCTGGAAGACGTAGTTCGTGAGCGTGGCGCGGTCCTCGCCGCGCAGCGCACCGAAGGTCGGCAGGCCCGCGTGCCCGCGCCGCGCCACCTCCTCGGTCTCGGCGCCGCGCGCCACGTCCGCCACGTACGCCGCGCCGTAGCGCTGGCCCGTCCGGGCCACGGCGCTCAGGAGCTTGCGCGCGATGGTGGTCGAGTCGGGCGCCATGCGCACCTCGCCGAGGCACACGTCGCAGGCCCCGCAGCCGCCCGGGCCGCGCTCCGGAAACGACTGCCCGAAGTGCTCCACGATCCAGCGGTGCCTGCACACGGGGCTTGCGGCGAGCCGCTGCATGGCCTCGAGCTGCGCGCGGCCCTGTGCAAGCGACGCCTCCAGCGCGTCGAGCGCATCGCCGTCGCCCGTGTCCTCGATGCGCGCCCGTGCCTCGTCGGCGCTCCCGTCGGCGATCGAGTTCCACTTGACCACGTCGGCATACGAATGGAACAGCACGCACTCGCTCTCCAGCCCGTCGCGGCCTGCGCGGCCGGTCTCCTGCTGGTAGTGCTCGATGGAGCGCGGCATGGTCATGTGCACCACGGCGCGCACGTTGCTGCGGTCGATGCCCATGCCGAACGCCACCGTGGCCACCACCACGTCGAGGCGCTCCTCCGAGAACGCCTCCTGCACGCGCGCCCGGTCCTCCGGCGGCATGCCTGCGTGGTATGCGCCTGCGTGGAACCCCTCCTTGCGGAGGAATTCCGCCAGGGATTCGGTGTCCTTTCGGCTGAGGCAATAGACGATGACCGCGTCCCCGCGGTGGCGCCCGAGCACCTCGAGGAGCTGCCTCCGTCCGTCCACGCGCGGCTCGATCCGGTAGACGAGGTTCGGGCGGTCGAAGCTGCCGACGAGGAGCAGTGGGTCGCGCAGCTCGAGCTGCGCCACGATGTCCTGCTGCACCCGCGGCGTGGCGGTCGCCGTGCATGCGTGCAGGCTGGCCCGCGGGAACGCGGCACGCAGGCGCGCAAGCTGGCGGTACTCGGGGCGGAAGTCGTGGCCCCACTGGCTGATGCAGTGGGCTTCGTCGATGGCAATGGCGCGCACTCCCACGGTCCCGAGCCAGGTGTCGAAGCCCGGGGCAAGCAGCCGCTCGGGCGACACGAAGAGGAGCCGCACGTCGCCGGCCCGCACCGCGCGCCGGACCCCGTCGCGGTCGTCCCCGGACATCCCCGAGTGGAGCGCGGCGGCCGGGTAGCCGTTGGAGCGCAGCCCGTCCACCTGGTCCTTCATGAGCGCGATCAGCGGGCTCACGCAGACGTCGATCCGCGTGTCCCCCGCGCGCGCGGCCGCGAGCGGCGGCACCTGGTAGCAGAGGCTCTTGCCACCGCCCGTGGGCATCACCACCAGGCTGTCGCGGCCGGCGATTCCCGCGGCGATGGCCTCGGACTGCAGCGGCCGCAGCGTGTCGAAGCCCCAGATCCGGCGGATGTCTTCGAGCGTGCCTGCGTCAACGCCGGGGCAGGGGGCTGCGACGGCCCCATGCGCCTCCTGCGCGGCACTGTGCGGTTCCGTCCGCATGGGGCGGAGTCTAGGCGGCGTGGACGCGGAGCCCGCCGGAATCGGCCAAAGGGCTGCGCGGGCCGGCGCTAGTGGTGGTCCTCGAGGCGTCCGGCGAACCACCCGTCCCCGAGGGGCGTGAGGATCCTCGATGGGATGGGCATGTCGCCGGTCTTCGGCCTCAGGTTCGGGAGGAAGAAGTACGCGCCTTGGTCGAAGAGGAAGCCCGTCTGCGGGACCGTGATCGCCACGCCGCCCTGCGTCCAGTCCCCGGCGTCGTCCGCACGGTGGCTTGCCCGCCACTCCCGAAGCTGCGCCAGGGCGTCGGGCGATACCCGTCCCGTCCCCGGGAGGACGGCAAAGTCCACGGCGATCACCGCGAGGGCCGCCTCGTCGCCGCCGGCGGCCTCGACCGCAAGCGCCTGCTGCGCCGCGGCCGCGAGACGTGCTCCTTCGCACCACCGGACGATCCGTGCCGGAACCGTGGTGAACGACAGGGCGCCGACCGCCACGAGCAGCACCGGCATCGCCGCCCAGCCCGGCTAGCGCAGGACCGCACCGAGACGCTCCCATCGCCACCCGATGACCGTTGCCACGAACACCCTGACCAGCCACCACGCCAGGATGGCCATCGCGCCGAAGGCGGAGAGCAGCATCGGCAGGAAGTACCCCTCGGGCGCGCTCACCGACACGCAGGCCAGCAGGCCGGGGCACGCCGCCACCGCGCATTCGATGATCCCGGGCGCGTGCGCGAGGCGATGCTGGGCCCTCGCGAAACGGTGCCGGGCCAGCGTGGACGGATCGCGCGCATCCACGCGCGCGCCGCACTCCGGGCACTCGCACGGAGGGCCGTCCTTGCTCCCAGGCACGGGGTACATGCACCTCCCGCACAGCGGTGCCCCCGGGACGGGGCCAGGCTCGTGGCCCACGCCCGGCGAGAGCCATCGCCTGAGCCGCCGCATCTCAGGGCTGCTCCGCGAGAATCAGCGCCACGCGGTCCTGGAGCGCCTTGGCCTTGCCGACGCCGTCCTTCACGCCGGCAAGTTCGTTGCACAGCACGCTGAACGCGTAGCGCGGGGCACCGCTCGCGGGGCCCACGCATCCGGAGAGGCAGCTGACGCCGTTGATGTAGCCCGTCTTGCACTGGACGCGCGCCTTCGCGGGGTCGAGTCCCTTGAAGCGCTTCTTGACCGTGCCCTCGCGCCCGCCCTCTGCGAGGCTCGTGAGGAAGACCTCGCCGAGCTTGGGATCCGCCGCAATCGACTGGATCCAGGCGGTCAAGAGGTTTGCGCTGACGCGGTTCTCGCGCGAGAGGCCGCTGCCGTCGCTGCCTGCATAGGCCGCGGAGGCGCCGGTGCCGAGGCGCTCATCGATGGCGGCACGCAGCGCGGCGATGCCGTTCGCCCAGCTGCCGGGCTGCCGGGTGCGCGCGGCGCCGATGCGCTTGAGGAGTGCCTCCGCATACATGTTCTGGCTCTCCTCGTTGCAGCGCTTCACCACCTGCGCAAGCGGCATCGTCAGCGCCGGGCCCACCTGCTCGGTGCCGGGGACCGGGTCGGCGGCGGACGCCACGCGGCATGCACCGACGGTGATGCCGGCGCGCGCGAGGCGCGAGCCCACGTACTGCGCCACGAAGGCGGGCACGTCCTGCACGCAGATCGGCACGGGGTCGGTGCCGGCGGCCTGCAGGTTGCCGGAGAGCACGAATCGGTTCGGGTCCTGCGTGCGGAGGATGCCGATGGTCTGCTTCCCCTTCGGGTTGGCCGAGCTCTTGCCCGGGTCGGCCTGCAGCCAGGGCGCCTCGGGCTGCCACTGCGCCACCGATGCCCGCCCGCCCGCGGCGCGCAGCACGGCACCCACCAGGTTCTCGTGGAACGCGATGCCGGACACGCGCGCGCAGTAGCTGTCATCGAGCTGGTCGGCCGGCCACAGCGGGTGGGTGAACTGGCGGTCGAACACCCGGTCGTCGGCCACCACCTCGGACACCGTGACCACGCCCGCGCGCTTCGCCGCGCCGGCCCAGATGTCGATCAGTTCCTCCGGCGATGCCAGCGGGCGCCGGTTGCCCTGGGCATCGGTGTGCGTGAGCAGGCCCACCAGCGCCGGGTCGCCGAGCGAAGGGTCCCCGTCGCCGACCACTGTCAGCCGGTCGCCCTGGCGGACGAGCCGCGTGCGGAACACGAAGTCCGGACCCAGCACGTGGAGCGCCGCGCCCGTCGTGAGCACCTTCATGTTGCTCGCCGGCACCATGGGTCGGCTGCCGTCGACCTCGGCCAGGACCTGCCCGGTGCGCATGTCGCGGACGCTGACGCTGACCTTCGCGCCGCCGAGGCCGCTGCCTGCGATCGCCGCGGCCATGTCGCGACGCAGCGCATCCGGCGCCCCGGCGCAGGCGGCGAGCGGGGTCGCTGCGGCAAGCAGCACGGCAGTGAGTTGCATCTTCATCGGGCGACGCTCCATGTCGACACGAGGCCGGGGCATGATACCAGTCAGGCGGCCCCGGTCGCATGCGAACGCTCCGCCCGTGCCCGCCGCGCGCGTTCAATGGCTGCGACGCGTTCGCGCGCGAAGCCGCGCGGATCCTCCCGCCGGCGCAGGGAAGCATCCCGCGCCGCATGCCCCGGTCACCTCCTGTCTCCCTGCGTCAGCCGCCGCGGAGGCGGATCACCTCGTTCACGTCCTTGTCGCCGCGGCCGCTCACGTTGATGACGACGATCGCCTCGCGCGGCATCGACGCCGCGAGGCGGACGGCCGCATGCACGGCGTGGCTCGTCTCGAGCGCGGGGATGATTCCCTCGGTTTGCGCGAGCAGGTCGAACGCACCGAGCGCCTCGGTATCGGTGGCCGCCTCGTACCGCACTCGGCCCTCGTCCTTCCAGAAGCTGTGCTCGGGGCCGACGCCCGGGTAGTCGAGGCCCGCGCTGCAGCTGTGCACGTCCGCGGTCTGCCCCGACGCATCCTGGAGCACGTAGCTCATCGAGCCGTGCAGCACGCCCGGCGTTCCGTGCGAGAGCGGCGCCGCATGCTCGCCGGGCGCGGGCCCGCGCCCGCCGGCCTCCACGCCGACGAGGCGCACGGAGCCGTCCTCGACGAAGGGGAAGAAGATCCCGGCGGCGTTCGAGCCGCCGCCCACGCAGGCCACCACCGCGTCCGGCAGCCGCCCATAGAGCTCGAGGCACTGCGCACGGCACTCGCGGCCGATCACCGACTGGAAGTCGCGCACGATCTGCGGGAACGGGTGCGGGCCGACCACGCTCGCGAGGATGTAGTGCGTGGCACCCACCGAGCCCATCCAGTCGCGCATCGCCTCGTTGGTGGCGTCCTTGAGCGTGCGGCTGCCGGTGCGCACCTCGTTCACCGTGGCGCCCATCAGGCGCATGCGGAACACGTTGAGCGACTGCCGCCGCACGTCCTCGGCGCCCATGTAGACCTCGCACGGCAGCCCGAAGTGCGCGCACGCGGTGGCGGTGGCCACGCCGTGCTGCCCGGCGCCCGTCTCGGCGATGATGCGGCGCTTGCCCATGCGCCGGGCCAGCAGCGCCTGGCCCATGGTGTTGTTGATCTTGTGCGCGCCGGTGTGAGCCAGGTCCTCGCGCTTGAGGACGATGCGCGCGCCGCCCGCGTGGGCCGTGAGGCGCGGGGCCTCGGTGAGCGGGGTGGGGCGACCCACGAAGTCCCGCAGCAGGGCGTCGAGCTCGGCGGCGAAGGCCGGGTCGGCGCGTGCCGCGCGGTAGGCGGCATCAAGCTCCTCCAGCGCGGGCACCAGGGTCTCGGGGACGTAGCGGCCACCGAAGCGGCCGAAGCGGCCGCGGTGGTCAGGGACGGCGGTGGGCGGCATCGGGCACCTCGATCGGCGGGCGGCGGAACAGCGCGGCCGCGGGGCCGCTCAGGGCGTAGGCGGTCATCGCGATGGCAAGGGCCTCGTGGAACCACCAGACCGAGAGCAGCACCACCGCCATGGCGGCGGCCACGCCGGCAAGCGGCTTGCGGCCCTTGAGGTAGCGGTTGACGAAGTGCGGGTAGCGGACCTTGCCCACCATCGCAAGCGCGCAGAGCAGGGTGGTGGCGGGGATGATCAGCGAGCTCGTCGCTCCGAAGCCCGCGGGCAGCGCATCCTTCCACGTGACCAGCACCAGGTGCTGGTGCAGCAGCGTGAGGCTGGCCACGGCGCCGCCGGCTCCCGGCGAGGGCAGGCCCTTGAACCACAGGTGGTCGTCCTCGCCCGCGCCCGTGGACTCCACGTTGAAGCGCGCAAGGCGCAGCGCGGTGCAGCAGATGTAGATCGCGGCCACCGACCAGCAGAGCCGCGCGTACAGGTTGCCCGCGTCGGGGCCGAGGATCGCGGTGCCGTCGTCCGGGCCGTAGTAGACGCTCACCAGCCGCAGCATCATGAAGGCTGGCGCGACGCCGAAGGTCACCACGTCGGCAAGCGAGTCGAGCTGCGCGCCGAGGTCGCTCGTGGAGCGCGTCAGGCGCGCGAGCGAGCCGTCGACGGCGTCGAACGCCATGCCCAGGAACACCAGCACGCCGGCCACCGTCAGCGGGTGCCATCCGAAGGGCGTCGGCCCGCCGACCTCTCCGGCGCGCGCCGAGTAGTAGATCGCGGCAAACCCGCACACGAGGTTGGCGAGCGTTGCCACCGTGGGCAGCACCTTCACGCCGGGCAGGGCGCGGCCGCCGCGCCGACGAAGCCGACCGCGCACCCCGCGGGTGCGGGGCGCCGCGGCATCGTGGTGCGGGCGTTCGGTGGCGCGGTCGGTCACGGGGTCAATCACCTTGGATCGGCTCGTTCGCATCCGCCTCTGGAGCGGCGCTGCCGTCGAGGTGCGGCACGAGGAGCAGCACGGTACGCCTCGCGGGCAGTCCCTGGCGCGCCGGTGCGGCCAGCAGCGTGGCCGCCCCGAGCGTGACGACGCGCGACCCGATCTTCCCGGACGCGGGCGGCTGCCCGGGCGCCGGCGGCCCCTCCATCGACCGCTGCTCGGCCACGCGCTCCGCGGCCTCCGCATCCGTCTCCACGAAGCCGCCCGGGTCGCAGGAGATCGCCCAGGCCACTCCCGGCACCAGCTCCAGCTCGATCGCGCAGCTGCGCACGACCTCGCCCGAGAGGCGGTTGGCATTGCGCACCAGGCTTGCCTGCGCGGCGTCCGTGACGAGCTGCGGGACGGCCTGCACGGCGATGCGCGTGCCGTCCTCCATCGGCACGGGCCAGCTGCGGGCCATCAGCCGCGCCTGCGCCCCCGGCCGCTCGCGCGCCACGCCGTCGACCTCCACCATCGCGTCGGGCACCGGCACCGCCACCAGCTCGCGCCACGTGGTGGCCGTGCCGAGCCAGGTGTGCACGTCGAGCGGGCTTCCGCCGAGCGCCTCGCGGAGCGCTTCGAGCCGGTCGGCCCGCACCGCCCACACCACGAAGCCGTTGCGCCGGAGCGCCAGCTCGTCGATCGGCGCCACCACCTGCGCCGCGTTGGCGAGCAGCGCGTCGTCGAAGCGCCGTCCGTCGTCGGTCACCTGCCAGGTGATCACCTCGAGCCCCGTCTGTCCCGGCGCGATGCGCGTGCGCGCCGCCGAGGCCAGCGCCGGGGGAAGGTCGGGCGCCCCTGGCGTCGTCCCGTCGCCGGCGCAGCCCGCCGCCGCCAGCAGCGCGACGCACGCAAGCCGTGCGGCGGTCGTCGGCATCAGCCGTCCGCCTCGTCCGGCATCTCGTTGATGCGGTCGATGAACCTGCGGATGTGCCCGAACCCGCGCTTGGTGTGGTGGAAGGCCACGCGGGGCAGGTGCACGTGGTCGTCCTCGCCCTCGAGGGGAGCGAGGTGCTGGTCGACGGTGCCGGTCTTCACGAGGTGCGAGAACGCGTCGTTGAGCTCCTCAATCTGTCGGCGGGAGAGGGCACGCTTGACTCGCACCACGAAGGTGTCGCCCACGTACCGCGAGCTGTGGTAGCGGCGGTAGAAGCGGGTGACCCGCGCCACCGCGTCTGCCGGCCCGTCGGCGATCTCGTAGAGCGACGTGTCCTCGGGCGAGATCCAGCCGGCCTCCACCAGGTTGTGCACCACCCCGGCCTCCCACCGCTTCCAGTACCCCGACGGCCCGCCGTCCGTGCCCGCGCCCTCCACCAGCACCACGGGCATCGGGTGGCACTTGCCGGTCTGGATGAGGGTGAGCGTCTCGAAGATCTCGTCCATCGTCCCGAAGCCGCCCGGGAAGCAGGCGACCGCGTCGGAGTGGCTCACGAACATCAGCTTGCGCGTGAAGAAGTACTTGAAGTTGATGAGCTTCGGGTCGCCCTTGATGATCTCGTTGGCGTTGGTCTCGAAGGGCAGGCGGATGGAGAGCCCGAAGCTCGACTCGCGGCTCGGCCCCTCGTGACCGGCCTTCATGATGCCCATGCCCGCGCCGGTGATGGCCATCCAGCCCTCGGCCGCCATGAGCCGGCCGAACTCGCGCGCGGCGTGGTAGTCCGGGTGCGTCTCGGGCGTGCGCGCGCTGCCGAAGATGGAGATCTTGCGCACGCCCTTGTAGCGGTTGAACACCTTGTACGCGTTGCGCATCTCGCGCAGCGCCCGCTCCATCACCTTGACCTGCCCGAGGTCGCTGCCGTCCTCCAGCACCTTCAGCGAGGAGCGGACCATGTCCTCCACCAGCGCCGTGCGCCGGGCCGGGCGGTGCGCGTCGGGCCCGTGCGCGACGGCCGCCGCCGCCTCCACCAGCCGGTCCGCCATCTCGGAGATCTCGGGGGCCAGTCCGCCGCGTTCGCGGTCGTCGGCGTGGTCACTGGCTTCGCGGCGTCGATCCTGTGTCATGCTCGGGTGTCCTCGTGGGCGCGCCGTCCTGTCCGGGCTCGGGGGAGGGCGCAAGCACCGGTATCGGCGCAAGGCGCGGGCGCGGATCGGAAAGCGTACCCCCCACGTCGATCGCGAAGACCTGGTCGGTGACCACGCCGTAGAGGTCGCTGAGGAGCGGCACGGTCCCGCGGTTGCGCATTCGCAGCGCCAGCGCCCCGTCTGCGGTGCGCACCTCGCCCGAGCCCTCGAGGCGCAGGGTGCCGCTCGAGAGGTCGAGCTCCCGCACGAGGATGCGCGTGTCGTCGATGTCGAAGCGGGCGGAGGCCCGCTCCATCGCGGCATTGAGGGGCAGCATCAGCTGCGTCAGCTGCAGCACGCTCAGCCCGAGCGGGAACTCCATCATGCGCGCGTCCTGCACCGCCACGCGGCCGGAGCCGCGGCGGGTCCCGGACGACAGCGCCTCGCCGCGGATGTCGATGCGGCCGCGCAGCAGGCCCTCGCCCTCGGCATCGGCCGCCCCGGTGCCGCCGTCGGCGTCGACGAAGCGCCCGAAGCCCACGTTCGCGCACGTGACGTGCGCCTCCCATCCGCCCACCGGGTCGAACGCCGCGCGCCCGGTGACCCGCCCGCCGTAGAGCGACGCCGTCAGGTCCTCCAGCCGCACGAGCCCGGCGTCCGAGGCAAAGATGAAGCTTCCCGCGATCCTCGTGGCCCGCCGGCCCATCGCCCGCAGTTGGTCAAGCTGCATGCCGATCGTGCCCACCGGCTCCCCGGCGATGGCGGTCAGGTCGAACGCAAGGGAGCCTTCGATCCGGTCGAGGTCGACCCCCGCTCGCAGGCTTGCATCCGCGATGCCGAGGTCGCCGACCAGCGACACCCGTTCCGGGCCGCTGCGCGGGACGTCCACCAGCGTGCGCATGCCGCGCGTGAACACCGGTCCCGAGGCAGCGAAGTCCACCGACTCGAGCGCGCGGCGCGCGTTCGGCGGCACCAGTGCCCGGAGCGCATCGGAGTAGCCCGACACCAGCGCGTCGACGGTCAGCTCGCCTGCGAGCGCGCTTGACGACGTGGGCGACAGGGCGCCGTCGATGCGCACCGTGCCGCGGTCGATCGACGCCGCGAATCCGTCGACCCGCAGCCCCGCGGGCCCGGCCACCAGCCTGCCGGCATCGCGACGCACCTCGAAGGCGTGCTCGTCGCGCTCGCCGCGCACCCACGAGGGCTCGATGGACACCTCCCACGGCGCGCCGCCCGTGCCGGGCAGGGCCACGCGCGCGTCCAGCGCGCCCGTCATGCGCAGCTCGCGGATGGCCTCCTCCGCCACGCTCGCGCCGAAGGCGCGCGCGACGCTCGAGAGCAGCGGGCTCTGGATGGCCATCGTCTCCACCGATGCCTCGAACGCCGGGCTCGGGCCATTGATGGTGCCGTGCGCCTCGATGCGCAGCGGCGTGTCGTCCGCATCGGCGCCGCGCAGGTCCACCGAGTCGATGCTGAGCACGCCGTTGCGGTAGAAGAGGTCGCCGCACACCGGCTCGAGCGCCACCGTCCCGGCGAGCGTCAGCGCCGTGGGCCGCACGTGCGCATAGGTGTCCTGCCCCCGTGCGTCGCGCATCCACGCCACCTCGGCATCGATGGTGCCCGTCGGCGCGAGCGCGTCCCACGCCTGCAGCGCCGATTCGGTGGCCGGCCCATCGGCCACCAGCACCAGGTCGCGCTCGAGCGGGAAGCGCTCCAACTCGATGCTCAGCGTGCCGTCGCCGTCCTCGGGGTCGAACCCTCCCTGCGCGCGCACGATGCCCGTGCCGTGCGTGGCGGTGGCCCCCAGCACCTGCACGCGCTCCGAGTCGGCGATGATCGTGCCCCGGACGTCGTCGAGCGTGGTGCGGCCCGGCCAGCTCAGGCCGTTCTCCCGGAGGACGGCCGCGAGCCGCGCGGTCGGGCGGATCGCGCCCTCGGACACCTTGGCGTTGACGGTCACTGCGTCGCTCTCGTCGGGCCGGGTGCGCACGGTGCCGGTGGCGGAGAGGCGGCCGTCGAGGCCCAGCTCGCGAAGGATGGACGAGATGGGCGCGAGGGTGGCGCCGGGCCATCCCTGCGGCCGCGTCCGCGGATCCTCGAAGCTCGGCGGGATGGCCGCCAGGAGCGCCGGGTTCACGCGCTCGCCCTGCACCGAGAACTCCAGGTAGCTGCGCACCAGGCGGCGGTCGTTCACGCGCGGCAGCTCGAGGTGCCCGCGCAGCGCGCCGCGGCCCCCGCCGTGGGTCAGCAGCGTCACCCCGTCGTCGAGGAAGTCGACGCGCTCGTCGAGCACCGCCAGCCGGCCCGTCGCCACCATCGGGTAGGGAAACGCATCGAGCACCATGCGCACGCCCTTCAGGTCGATGCGGCCCGTGACCTCCACCCGCTCGCCGCCGCCGCGCGCGTGGCGCACCTCAAGCTCCAGGTCGAGGTTCCCGCCGGGCTGCGATGCGTCGTCGAGCACGCCCGCCTCGCGCAGCGAAGTCCATGCCTCGTCGTCGAGAACGGCCTCGAAGATGCGCGAGGGCGCTCCCTGGACGGCTCCCACCAGCGCCCGGTCGAGCAGCACGTCGGTGCCGCGCATCCGGAACGAGTAGCCCGGGTCGTCGCCCTCGATGTCGAGGTCGCCGTCGACGGCCAGCGCCGTGCGCCCCGCGCCCCGGCCGCTCAGCCCGCGGATCTCGATGCGGCCGCCGCGCAGCGCGACGCGCCCGGACACGTCGCGCAGGCGGTAGGGGACCTCCGGGCTCTCGATGGTGCCCGCGTGCAGGGTGAGCGCCGCGGTCACCTCGATCCTGGCGCCGGAGGCCTGCGCGCCCGCGGGCCGCCGGCCGCGGCGGATGGTCGTCTCGACGTCCGCCGCCCAGTCGCCGAGGCCGATGCGCGCGAGCGCCTCCGCCGCCTCCATCGGCAGCTCCACGAATCGAACGCTTCCGTCGGCGGTCGGTCGTGCATCGAGCCCCCGGGCGCGCAGCTCGAGCGAGAAGGGGACGGCCGCAAGCCAGCGGCCGAGCCAGGAGTCGTCGTCGTCCACCTGCTCGGCGCTGCCGCCGATGGCGAGGAGTTCGGTCGAGAGCCGCAGCTCGAGCGGCACCGCCATCGTGCTCGCCCCGGGCTCGCCGGGCTGCAGCGAGGCCGAACGCGCCTCCACGGTCAGCTCTCGGCCGCGGACGCGCGCGGTCGCCTCGCCGAGCGACACGGACAGGTCGCCGCGGATGGGCGTGACCTTGCCTGCCTCGATCCGGCCCCACTCCAGCTCGCGCACCGCGTCGCGCTCCCGGAACGACACGCCCCGCAGCTCCAGGTCCGCCTCGCGAAGCGGGCGTTCCGGGCTGCCCGCGATGCGCGCGCGCTCCAGCCGCCCGGTGAGGCCCGAGCGGATGGCCCACCGGCGCGCCTTCACCGGAAGCGCCCGCAGCAGCGTCGGCCCGATGTCGAGGCCCTCGATGGTCGCCTCGTACCCGAACACCTGCTCGTCCCAGGTTCCCTTCAGGCGGATGCCCTCGGGCATGGGCTGGCCGTTGCGCTCGGCCTCGCGGAGCTCGAACTCGTACCGCGATGCGTCGCCTGCCTGGTGCGTGAAGTCGGCGTCGAAGCGCATGTCAAGCGACGGCGTCACCCGCCCGCTCCGCGCGGTGGCGAACTCCAGGCGCAGGTCGCGGAGCAGGGCACGCGACGGCTGCCGGAAGCCGCCCCCTTTCCCGCCCGCGGTGGGCCGCAGCGCGAGGAACGCGTACTCGCCGGGCTGGTCCTCGAGCTCGACGAGCCGGACGGTCAGGCCGTCAACCTCCATGTCCGCCAGCTCCACCCGGCCAAGCAGCAGGCTCCACGGCGAGAACACCACCGTGGCCCGGCGCATCGATGCCACCTTGCCGGCCTCGCGGTCCCAGCCCCGCGCGCGCAGCTCCAGGTCGCGCGCGTCGATGGTGTTCCACCCGTCCCAGCGGACCGAGCCGATGGTGACCTCGCCGCCGAAGCGCTCGGAGAGCTGCGCCTCCATCGCGGTCCGCAGGATGGTGGTCTCCCGCAGCACCGCCCACGCGGACGCGGCCAGCGCCATCAGCCCGAGCAGCGAGAGGAGCGCCACCGTGCGGCGGCGGAAGCGCCGACGAAGGCGGGACGGGGCCAGTGCCGGCGCGTGCCGGGCGATCGCCTCGTCGGCGGCCCGCGCGAGGTCGCGCGGCGCGCGGCGGGCCAGCGCCTCGAGCCGGTCGAGGTGGAGGTCCGGCACCCGGTCCTCGGGCGGCGTGCCCTCGTCAGGAGGAAGGCCGTTGCTGTGGTCCGTCACCGCCGTCGATGCTACGCGGCGGTCCGCGGTCCGCGCCTCGTACACTGGCCACGATGGGCAGGACCGCGATCGTCACCGGTGCCGCGCGTCGCGTGGGTCGCGCCGTGGCGCTGGAACTCGCGGCCGCCGGCTGGGACCTGCTGCTCACGTACCGAAGCCGTCGCGAGGAAGCCGAGGCCACCGCCGCCGACGCCGCGAAGGCCGCCGCCGAGCGCGGCCGGACCTGCCGTGCCGAGGCGTCCCACCTCGAGCTCGAGGACCTCGCCGCCGTCGAGCGCTTCGGGCGCCAGGCGGCGGAGCGCGGCATCGACGCCCTCGTCCTCAGTGCGGCCAGCTACCGCCGCACGCCGTTCGGCTCGATCGACGCGGACTCGGCCGAGCGCGAGCTGCGCGCCAACTCGGTGGCTCCGCTCCTCCTGGCGCAGGCCACTGCCCCCGCGCTCGCTCGGTCCGCGCTCGAGGGCGGCGGCGCCATCGTGGCCTTCGGCGACATCCATGCGGCGGGGCGGCCGCGCAGGGCCTTCGCGCCGTACCTCATGTCCAAGGCCGCGCTCCATGCCATGGTGGAGGTGCTTGCGCTCGAACTTGCGCCCGCCGTGCGCGTGAATGCCATCGCGCCCGGCGTCGTCGCATGGCCCGATGACGCACCCGCCGAGGAGCGCGCCGCCTACGAGGCCCGCATCCCGCTGGCCCGTCCCGGCACACCCGCCGATGCCGCCCGCCTGGTGCGGTCGATCGTCGAGGACATGCCCTACGTCACGGGGACGGTGATTCGCCTCGACGGGGGCCGCTCGCTCCGCTGAGCGCCGCGCCCACCTCCGATGCGGGGGCGCCGGCCACGCCGGCGGCATCGGCGCAGATCGTCGCGCGCACCGGGTCGCCCGCCCGCACCCACGCGGACGCGGCGCGGAGCGACCGCTTCCAGTCGTTGGGCGCTGCCGACGCGCTGTCGTCGAGCGCTGCCGCGGCGGCACGGGCATCCCCGAGCGCCTCGTGCGCGGCGGCGATCTCCTCCGCGAAGCCCGGCTCGCGGCGGATCGGCGGGTCGAGGGCAAGGAGCAGCTCGAGCGCGCCCTGGGCATCACCCGCAAGCCTCCGCATGCGCGCATCGGCAAGCCGCAGCTCGAATGACGCGGGCGCCAGCGAGCGCGCCTCGGCGATCTTCCTGCGCGCGCCCTCGGCATCGCCGCGCCGCATCGCCAGGTCCGCGAGCGCAGCCTTGGGGTCCGGCGACTCGGGCATCGCCCGCTCGGCCTCCTCGAGGAGCTCGCGCGCCTCGTCCGGGCGACCGTCGCGCGCGCGCGCCAGACCGAGGTAGAGCGCGTACTGGGGGTTGCGCGGGTCGGCCGCGCGCGCCGCCTCGTAGTGGCCCACGGCCTCGGCGCGGCGGTCGGCGGTGTCGCACACCACGCCCGCGGCATGGCGGAGCGCGGCGTTCGCGGGGTCGATCGCGCACGCCCGCGCGTACGCATCGGCGGCGCGCGCGATCACCGCGGCGCGGTCGCCCGGCGGAAGGTCGCCGCGCATCGCAAGCGCGATCAGCGCACGCCCGTGGAGCTCATGCGCCCGCATCAGCCCCGGGGCCTCCGCGGCGAGCTTCTCCGACACGAAGGTGGCCTCGCTCGGCTTGTCGGCGGCCAGGTAGGCCTCGGTGGCGCGGATCGCGGCATCGACCTGCCGTGCATCCGGAGGAGGCGCCGGGGCCTCCGGCGCGTCCCCGCAGCCCGAAAGCGCCGCTGCCAACGCAAGCATCGCCGCGCGGCGGAGGTTCCTGCTCTCGTAGAATCGTCGCTCCATGTCAAGCGCCACGCCCATCGAACCGAGCGCGCCCGCGGGCGCCTCCGCGTTCCAGCTCGCCAAAGCCTACACCCCGGCCGATGCCGAGCGGTACGCGTGGGAGCGCTGGCAGGGCGGGGCGTGCTTCCACGCCGAGCCCGGCGATGCCGGCGCCCCGTACTCGATCTTCATCCCGCCGCCCAACGTGACGGCCGCGCTCCACCTCGGGCACGCGCTCAACAACACGCTTCAGGACGTGCTCACGCGCTTCCACCGCATGCGCGGCATGAACGCCATGTGGATGCCGGGCACCGACCACGCGGGCATCGCCACGCAGGCGGTGGTCGAGAAGCGGCTGCTGCAGCAGGGCAGGCGCCGCGCGGACTTCTCGCGCACGGAGTTCGTGGCCAAGGTCCAGGAGTGGAAGGACGAGTACGAGGCCACCATCCTCGGGCAGCTTCGGGCCATGGGCGCCTCGTGCGACTACGACCGCACCCGCTTCACCATGGACCCGGTGTGCGCGGCCGCGGTGCGGCACGCGTTCCTGCGGCTCTTCGACGAGGGGCTCATCTACCGAGGCAAGCGGCTCGTCAACTGGGACCCGGTCACGCGCACCGCGCTCGCCGACGACGAGGTGGAGATGCACGAGGTGGACGGCCACTTCTGGTACCTCCGCTACCCGCTCGAGGACGGTTCCGGCCACGTGACGGTGGCCACCACCCGGCCCGAGACGATGCTCGGCGACACCGCGGTAGCCGTCAACCCCAGGGACCCGCGCGCCGCCGCGCTGCGCGGCAGGCGCCTGCGGCTCCCGATCGTGGGTCGCGTCATCCCCATCGTCGAGGACGACTACGTCGTGATGCCCGTGGAGCACGGCGGCGACCCGGCCGATGCCAAGGCGCAGTTCGCCTCGGGCTTCCTCAAGGTCACGCCCGCGCACGACCCGAACGACTGGGACATCGGCATCCGCCATGGCCTGCAGGCCATCAACGTGATGGCGCCCGACGGCTCCATCAGCGACCGCCACGGGTGGGAGGACGCCTCCGCCGAGGCGCGCGCCTTCATCGGCCTCTCGCGCGAGGACGCGCGCGCCCGCGTCGTGGAGTGGTTCCGCGCCAACGGCCTGCTCGAGGCAGCCAAGCCCTACCGCCACTCGGTGGGGCACAGCTACCGAAGCCACGTGCCGGTCGAGCCCTACCTCTCCGAGCAGTGGTACGTGCGCGTCACCGACGACCGCCTGAAGGGCGCGGCCCTGCGCGCGATGAACCCGCAGCAGCGCGACGGCGCCGCGTCCGCGGGCCCCGCCGCCCCCGGCGACGGCGGCCTCACCTTCTTCCCGCCGCGCTACGCGCGCACGTTCCAGCAGTGGCACGAGAACATCCGCGACTGGTGCATCAGCCGCCAGCTCTGGTGGGGCCACCGCATTCCCGTGTGGAGCGCGGAGGTTCCGGCCGCCGAGGTCGCCGACCGCGCCGCCGTCGACGCCGCGCGCGGCGAACTCGTGCGTTCCGAGGGTTCGTGGCGCGCCTCGGGCTGCTCCGAGGCCGTGCGACGCCGGCCCGACGGCGCCTACGAGCGCTTCGTGTGCGTGCCCGAGCAGGGCGCGGCGGCGACCGTGGCCGCGCTCGAGGCCGCGGGCTACCGCCAGGACGAGGACGTCCTCGACACCTGGTTCAGCAGCGCGCTCTGGCCGCTCTCCACGCTCGGCTGGCCGGACCCCGCGCGCTTCGGCATGCAGGGCGGGCTGGAGGCGTGGAACCCGAGCGCGGTGCTCTCCACCGCGCGCGAGATCATCACGCTGTGGGTCAGCCGCATGGTGATGTTCAACCGCCACTTCCTGGGCGGGCGGCTCCCGTTCCGCCATGTCTTCATCCATGCGATGGTGCAGGACGGCTTCGGGCAGAAGATGTCGAAGTCCCTCGGCAACGGCGTGGACCCGCGCGACATCATCGCCACGCACGGCGCCGACGCCATGCGCTTCACGCTGGTGCAGATGACGACCGACACGCAGGACGTGCGCATGCCGGTCGACATGCTCGACCCGTGGAGCGGCGAGACCTTCGCGCCCGCGACCGTGACCGACTCGGCCGGCTACACCGTGGCCGCGCCCGTGCAGAAGAGCCCGAAGGACCCGTCCAGGCGCATCACCAGCGCCTACGGCGCGTCGACGGGCAAGGCCACCCCCGGCCCCGATGCGCCGCTCGCCCGCAACACGAGCGCCCGCTTCGACGTCGGCCGCAACTTCGCCAACAAGGTCTGGAACGCCACCCGCTTCGCGCTCGGCAGCCTCCAGCAGGTGCCCGGCGACGCGTCGATCGACCCGCGCGCGCGGCCGCTCGTCGACCGCTGGATCGTGGCCCGGCTCGCCCACGCGCTCGCCTCGTACGAGAAGGCCATCGCGGGCTACCGCTTCAACGAGGCGGCCGACGCCACGTACGACTTCGTCTGGCGCGAGGTGTGCGACTGGTACCTCGAGTCCATCAAGCACACGGTGAAGCAGGACCCGGCGCAGCAGCAGGTGCTCCGGACCGTGCTCGACGCGAGCATGCGGCTCCTGCATCCGCAGATGCCGTTCATCACCGAGCAGCTCTGGCCCGCAGTGCAGGCCACGGGCGCTGCCGGCCTCCGGGGCGTGCGCGTCCCGGCGAGCGACCTCTGCACGCGTGCCGCGTGGCCCGAGGTCGATCCCGCGGCGGCCGATGCCGAGGCCCTCGCCGCCTTCACCCGCGTGCAGCAGCTCGTCGACGCCATCCGCACGCTGCGCGGCGCGCGACAGGTGCCGCCCAAGCGGCGCATCACGCTGCTTGCGCCCGCGGGAGTGCGCGCGCTGGTGTCGGGTGCCGGCGGCGTGGTCGAGGCGCTCGCGGGGCTCGAGGCCGTCGCGGACCTGCCTGCCGACCGCCCGTCCGGCGCGGTGCCGCTGGCCTTCGAGGGCCAGGAACTCCTGCTCGTGAACCTCGTCGACGCGGTGGATGTCGGGTCCGAGCGCAGCCGCCTCGAGCGGCTGGTGGCCGACAAGTCCAAGGTGATCGCGGGCTACGAGTCGAAGCTGGGGAACGCCGGCTACGTGGCCAAGGCGCCTCCCAAGGTCGTCGAGGAGACCCGGGCGATGCTGGCGCAGGCAAAGGCGGACGTTGACGCTGCGCGCCGGGCGCTCGATGCCCTAGGCTAGGGGCGTGGCCTTCGCGGCGACACTCCCGGCAACCCTGCGTTCGGCGCTCGCCGTCGCGGCGCTCGCGCTGCCCGCGTGCGCACCGGCGCGGTCTGCGGCGCCGCCCGCGTCGCCCGGCTCCGCGCGCGGTGCGCTCCCGGTGGAACTGGTCACGAGCCCCGTGACGGGCACCCGCCAGTGGCGTTGGAATTCCACCGAGGGGATCGAGATCGACACGCGCCACTGGGTGATCCGGTCGTCGCTTCGGAACTCGGCGCTGTCCGGCGCGCTCCCAGCCTTCTACGAGGCCGCGCTGCGCAACTACCGCACGGGGCTGGTCCCGCTTCCCGCACCGCCGCGCCCGCTGGAGGCCTGCGTCTTCGGCACCCGCGACGAGTGGTCGCGCTACACCCAGCACCGGCTCGGCGCCGATGCCGCGCCGTACCTCAAGATGGGGCGGGGCGGGTTCACGTCGGGCGGCGAGGCCGTGCTCTACGACATCGGGCCGCGCGACACGCTGGCCATCGCAGCGCACGAGGGCTGGCACCAGTACTCGCAGACCACCTTCCGCCATTCGCTCCCGGTGTGGCTCGAGGAGGGCATCGCATGCTTCATGGAGGGCTTCCGCCAGCCGCCCGGCGCGCCGGAGCCCTCGTTCCTGCCCTGGCGCAACCCGGAGCGCTACGCGGAGCTCCGTTCGGCTGCCCGCAAGGAGCGGCTTGCGTCGCTGCGCGAGGTGCTCGAGGGCTCGCCGCAGTCGTTCCTCGAGTTCAGCCGCGACTCCCAGCTCTCCTACTACGCGCAGGTGTGGGCCCTGGTGCACTTCATCCGCGACGGCGAGGGCGGTCGCTACCGCGCGGGGCTCGAGCAGTTGCTCGCCGACGCGGTGAGCGGCGGCATCCCCGCGCGCATCCGGAGCTCGCCGGCCATCCCCGACGCCCGCGGGCGCCGGCTTGCCGAGCAGTCGAAGGCGGGAATCTGGCTCGTCCTTGCCTACCTTGACGATGACTACGACCGGTTCGAGCGCGGCTACGACCGCTTCGTCGGCAGCCTCGTCGAGTCGAACGCGTGGGACCGGATCATGCGAGGCGAGTCGCCCATCGCCCCGGCCCCCGCACCGCAACCCGCCGCACCGCCACGCTGACCAACCCCCACCCATGCTGACGCACGCCTTCCTCGCCGCCATCCTCGCCCAGTCCGCCCCGGGCGCCGCCCCGGCCGCCGCCCCGGCCGCCGCCCAGGAGCCCGCGGCACCCAAGGGAGCCGCACCCGCCGCACCGGTCACCGTCTCCGGCCGCATTCCCGACTCGGCATCGCCCGCCTGCGATGCCGCCGGCGCGCCCGGCATCGCCATGCTGCTGGCTGCCGATGCACGGCCCGACCTGATCATCAACGGACTGCAGTTCGCGGAGGGTCCCACCTCCGACGCGCAGGGCCAGACCTACTTCTGCGACATGTCGGGGAGCCGCATCTACCGCATCGTGCGCACCGCCACCGGCATCCGTGCCGACGTGGTCGCCGACGGCACGCTCAGCACCTCCGGGCTGGCGTGGTCGCGCGACGGGCGCCTCTTCGGGACGCAGTTCTCGGGCGGCAAGGTGGTCGAGGTGGTGCTTGCGGCCGACGGCACCGGCACGCTGCGCAGCATCGTGCCCGCGCTCGACGTCAAGCCGATGACCGGCGCGAACGACCTCGTCACGGACGGCGCCGGCGGCATCTGGTTCAGCAACATGGGCGATCCGCGGCGATCGGAGCTGCGCGGCGTCTTCTACACCACGGACACGGGCACGGAGCCGGTCCGCTTCGACGTGCCCGCCGTCAAGGCCCCCAACGGGATCCGCCTCTCGCCGGACGGCCGCACGCTCTACGTCGTCGACTACAAGCTTCCGCAGGTGTGGGCATTCCCCGTCGAGGGCCCCGCCAAGCTCGGCGAGGGTCGCCCGTTCGCGTCGCTGTCGGTGGTCGGGGACCCCAAGCAGGTGCTCGGCGGCGACGGGCTGGCGGTCGATGTCCTCGGAAACGTATGGGTGGCGGTGCCGCGCGCGAGCGCCATCGTGGTGTTCGACCCGCAGGGCAAGCCGCTCGGACGCATCATGCTGCCCAACTACCCGTCCAACTGCGCGTTCGGCGGGCCCGACGGACGCAGCCTCTACATCACCGCGCGCGACGGCATCTACGTGCTCCCCACGCTGGTGCAGGGCCACTGGACCGCGAAGGGCGGTGCACCGCCGATGAAGGCGGCGGCCCCCGCGCCGGCATCCATCGCGGCGCCGGCCGCGGCGCCGGCGGTCGAGCCGACCAAGTGACGCCTTGGTGAAGTGACGCCTTGGTGAAGTGACGCCTTGGTGAAGTGACGCCTTGGTGAAGTGACGCCTTGGTGAAGTGACGCCGGGATCAGCCGCGCACGAACGGGAAACGCGCCGGGGTCGCCGGCGCGTCTCGGAGCGGTGGGGAGAGGATTCGAACCCCTGAGACCCTCGCGGGTCTGCTCGATTTCAAGTCGAGTGCTTTCAACCGCTCAGCCACCCCACCCGATGTGCATGCATGCGCGGCCTCCGCGCGTCGCGGGCGCGCTCAGGTGGCGCGCACGGTGACCTTCTCGACGAGGCCAGCGTTGATCTTCTGCGCCCCCGAGCCGAGCTCGCCGATCGGGTCCGGCGGCACGATGTCGACGACCTTGTCGCCGAGCCTCGCGTCGCCGCGCTTGACCTTCGCCTCGAAGTCCTTGCACTCCTTCAGGAGGCGGTCGAGGATCTCCTCCTCGGGGACGTTCGCCACGCGCTGGCCCTGCACGTAGATGATGCCGCGGCGGTCGCCCGCGAACACCGCCACGTCGGCACCCTCGGCCTCGCCGGGCCCGTTCACGATGCAGCCCATGACGGCCACCTTGATCGGCAGCTCGATCTCCGCGGCGAGCTTCACCTCGACCTCCTTCACCAGCGTGAAGAGGTCAACCTGGATGCGGCCGCAGGTGGGGCAGGCGATCAGCTCGACGCCCTTGCGCTCGCGCTTGCCCAGGCAGTACAGGATCTCGAGGCCGTCCTTCACCTCGTCGATGTGGTCGCTCGCGTAGCTGATGCGCAGGGTGTCGCCGATGCCGTTGGCGATCAGCGTGCTCAGCGCGGCGACGCTCCGGATGGCGCCGGTCGACTTCGGGCCCGCGTGGGTGACGCCCAGGTGCAGCGGGTAGTCGAAGCGGTTGGCGATCTCGGTGTAGATGTCGATCACCAGCGCCGGGTCCATGCTCTTGGCGCTGATCACGATGTCGTGGAAGTCGCGCGCGTGGAAGATCTCGAGGTACTCCTCGAGCTTGGCGATCATCAGGGCCAGCAGGTGGCCGGACTTGTGCCCGGCGAAGTACTTGCCGAGCTCCTCCATGCGCTTCTGCTTGTCCTTGCGCTCGATGATCGAGCCCTCGTTCACGCCGATCCGGATGGGGATCTTCCGCTCCTTGCAGGCGTCGATCACCTTGTTGACCTGGTCGCGGTCGTTGATGTTGCCGGGGTTGAGGCGGATCTTGTGGATGCCGGCCTCCACGGCCTCCAGCGCGCGCTGGTAGTGGAAGTGCACGTCGGCCACCACCGGGACCTTCACCTGCCGGATGATCTCCTTGAGCGCCTCGGTGTCCTTGCGCTCGGGCACGGCCACGCGGACCACGTCGGCGCCGGCCTGGCGGTAGCGCTCGATCTCGGCCACGCACGCGTCGATGTCGTGCGTATAGCCCGCCGTCATGGTCTGCACGAGGATCGGGGCATTGCCGCCGATCGCCTTGCGCCCGGTGATGGAGTCGCCGATCCAGACCTGGCGCGTCTTCCTGCGGTCCTGCATGATTCGGCAAGTGTATCCCCGCCTGCCGGAACCCGACCTGCACGCTCCGCGGGCCATAGTTATGATCGTCGGGGCGGCTGCCGTCGGCGGCCCGCCTCGGACACGCGCCCCCACGGGGGCGAGGAGACTCGAATGACGCAGGCCACCGCCGCAGCGCCCGCCCCGTACGTCCGCAGCCGGCTGTCCGTGATGATGTTCCTGCAGTACGCGACCTGGGGCGCGTGGCTCCCGATCCTCTACGCGTACCTCAGCGGCCACCTGAAGTTCACCGGCGAGCAGATCGGCTACTGCTTCTCCGCGGGTGCCATCGGCGCGATCTTCGGCCCGTTCATCGCGGGCCAGCTGGCCGACCGCACCTTCGCCACGCAGAAGCTCCTTGGCGTCAGCCACCTCGTCGGCGCGGGCCTCGTCTACGCGATGGGCGTCACCAAGGACTTCAACGCGTTCCTCGCGCTCTCGGCGGTGTACGGCTTCGTCTACGCGCCCACGATGGCGCTGACCAACTCGCTTGCCTTCGCGCACCTGCCGAACCGCGACCAGGACTTCGGGCCGGTCCGCGTTTGGGGCACCGTGGGATGGATCGTCGTCGGCATCACCGTCGGGCAGGTCCTGTTCCGCTACCACACGCCCGCGGGAGTCGGCGCGGACGAGGTGACCGCCGCGCAGAACGCGGGACGTGCGGTGGCGTTCCAGGTCAGCGCCGCCATCGGCGTCGTGATGGGCCTCTACTGCTTCACGCTCCCGGACACGCCGCCGTCGCGGAACGCCAAGCAGAACACGGCGTGGCTCGAGGCGCTCGGCGAGGTCTTCCGGATGCCGCTCGTCGTGCTGTTCCTCGTCGCGGTGCCGGTCAGCATCATCCACCAGTTCTACTTCGTGCAGGCCGACGGCTTCATCGGGAGCGTGCAGGCCAAGGTCACCGAGAAGACCTGGTTCGACAATGCCATCAGCCAGGTGTTCGGCGTGGGCGGCGGCCTGATGACCATCGGGCAGATGACCGAGATCCTCGTGCTCTTCGCCATGCCGTTCCTCACGAAGGTGCTGTCGCGCAAGCAGCTGCTCCTCGTCGGCCTGCTCGCCTACGCGGCGCGCATGGCGCTGTGGGCGTTCATGCCGACGCTGCCGTTCGTGATCGCCGGCATCGCGCTGCACGGGCTGTGCTTCGGGTGCTTCATCTTCGTCGCGTTCATGATCGTCGACGAGAACACCACGTCCGACGTCCGTGCCACGGCGCAGAACCTCTTCAACCTGGTGATCGTCGGCATCGGGACCATCGTCGGCAGCATCTTCGCGGCCAACATCGTCGGCGGCTGGGCCTCGAAGGGCGGCTCGATGGACTACCAGAAGCTCTTCAGCGTCCCCATGTGGATGGCGCTCGGGTGCTTCGGCATCATGCTCCTCGCCTACCCCAGCAAGAAATCCTCTCCTGGCTCCGTTGGCACCGACTGACTCCTCCCGAGATCACCGGCTTCTCGGGAGAGAAGGAACGGCGCCAACGTAACCAGGAGCGAATTTAGCCCGTCGCGCCCTTGGCGCGCTGCTCACGCTCCCAGTCGGCGTGGAACCTCAGCGCGGCCTCCTCGCCGGGGATCACGAGCGCGGCGACCGGCGTGCCTTCCCTGAGCGGCGTGCCGTCGAGCGCGGTGATCTCGAACCGGGGCTGGTTGGCCTCGTGGATGGCGATCGCCTTCTCCAGCTCCTTCTGGCGCTCGACGGGGATCTTCGCCCAGCTCTCGCGTCCCCGGCACTTGGGGAATCGGCTGCAGCCGAGCCACGGACCGCGCTTGCCCGTGCGCAGGTTCATCATGGTGCCGCACTTGGGGCAGGGCAGGTCGGTCAGGTACGGCTTCGGGGACGGGAACTTGATGCCGCCCTTGCGGTCGATGTTGAGGACGAACTCCGTCTCGCGGTTGATGCTCGTCAGGAAGTCGCCGAAGCGGCCCGTGCGCAGGATCATCGGCGCGCCGTCGACCGGGCAGCGGATGTCGACCTTCTCCGGGAGGAGCGGCTTGCCCGCGCGGTTCACGGGCGCCGCGTAGCTGCACGCGGGCTCCAGCTTCGGCTTGCGCGCCTTGCCCGTCTTGGTGGGCGGCTGCTTCACCTCGACCTGCTCGCGGAAGCCGCTGCAGCTGAGGAACTTGCCCACCTTGCCCAGTCGGTACTCGCAGCGTCGGCCGCACAGCGGGCACGCGTAGGGCGACGGCGTGCCCTCCGCCTTCACGTGCCCCGTCGTCGCCGCGCCCATCCCGGCCACGATCGACCGGAACGGCACGTAGAAATCGCGCAGCATCGCCTGCCACTTCAGCTTGCCCTCGGCGATCTCGTCGAACTCCTCCTCCATGCGGCGCGTGTAGCCCACGTCCATGAAGCCGTCCCTGAACGGGCCCTCGAGGAACTCGCACACCGCCATCCCGATGTCCGTCGCGTGGAACGCGCGGCTCTCCTGCTCGACGTACTTGCGCTCCTCGATCGTGTTGATGATCGATGCGTACGTCGACGGCCGCCCGATTCCCTGCTTCTCGAGCTCGCGCACCAGGCTGGCCTCGTTGAAGCGGCCGGGCGGGCTCGTGAACTTCTGCTGCGGCGCCAGCCAGAAGGGCGCCATCTCCTGGCCCTCCTTCAGCGCGGGCAGCTCCTGGTCGTCGCCCTCGCCCCGGATGCCCGTGACCGTGTAGCCGTCGAAGGTCTGCACGCGGCCGTTGGCCTTGAAAACGGCGCCCGTCGCCTTGTCGCTGCGCTCGAGGAGCACGCTCGTCGAGTCGTACTCGGCGTCGGTCATCTGGCATGCCACGAACCGCTGCCAGATCAGGTTGTAGAGCCGCCACTGCTCCTCTTCGAGCGCGCGGCGCAGGCTCTCGGGGGTCCGGCGCACGTTGGTCGGGCGGATCGCCTCGTGCGCCTCCTCCGCGTCCTTGTTGCTCGACCCGTAGAAGCGCGCCTTCTCGGGCAGGTACCGCTTGCCGTACTTCTCCTCGATGAACGACCGCACGGTGCCGAGGGCCTCGCCGCTCAGGTTGGTGCTGTCGGTACGCATGTAGGTGATCAGGCCCACCAGGCCCTCGCCCGGCACGTTCACGCCCTGGTAGAGCATCTGCGCCACGCGCATCGTGCGGTCGGTGCCGAACCCCAGCGCGTAGCTCGCGCTCGACTGCAGCGTGCTCGTGATGAACGGCGCCCGCGGCTTGCTGCTCGTGGCGCTGCGCTCGATGCTCCTCACGCGGTAGCGAACGCCGGCGCCGATGGTCCCGCGCACCGTGCGCTTCCACCGGGCGAACCCGACCGCCTCCACCTCGTTGCGCGCATCGACCGCCGCCGCGGCGGGCGCCAGGTCCACCGACACGCCCTCGAGCCCCACCGCCTCGGCGACCGTCCGCACGCGCGCCGCCAGCGCCTCGCCGGCGTCGTACCAGCCCGGTTCCTGCGGGATGGGGGTCTTCGACTTCTTGTCCTCTTCCTTCTTTCGCAGCACCCAGTCGGGCACTGCCTGGCCGCACGCCGCCGTGCCGAACCCGCGGAGGTCCTCGTACTTCGGCACCTCGCGCCCGAGGTCGAGCGCCGCGCCGCCCACCTGCACCAGCTCGCATTCGATGCCGTCGCGCTCCGCCAGCCAGTGCGCCTGCTCCTTGACGGTCGGGCCCTTGCCGCGCTCGTCGCGGCGGCCCATGAACCCGGACCACTCCTTCGCAAGGGCAGGGCCCTTCGCCGGGTCGGGCGTCATCGCCGCCTCGACCTTCCAGTACTCGTCGGGCTGGAACGCGCGGATCTCGCGCTCTCGGTCGACGACGAGCTTCAGCGCCACGCTCTGCACGCGGCCCGCGCTCAGGCCGCCGGCCACCTTCTTCCAGAGCACGGGGCTCACCATGTAGCCCACGATGCGGTCGAGGATGCGTCGCGCCTGCTGCGCGTTGACGCGATTGAGGTCGATCGCATGCGGGTCCTGGAAGGCCTTCAGGATCGCGCTGCGGGTGATCTCGTCGAACTTGACGCGCTTGGCCTTGAGCGGGTCCACGCCCAGGAGCTCCGCCAGGTGCCACGCGATCGCCTCGCCCTCGCGGTCAAGGTCGGTCGCGAACCAGATCTCGCTGGCGCCCTTGGCGAGCTTCCGGAGCGCGGTCGCCTGCGCCTTGCGGTCGTCGCTCACCTCGTAGGTGGGCTCGAAGTCGTTGTCGAGGTCGACCCCAGGCACCGGCTGCTTGGTTCCCTTCGGCGCCCGGGGCGGCAGGTCGCGGATGTGGCCCTTGGACGCCTCCACCTTGAACCCCGAGCCGAGGTACTTGGTGATGGTCTTGGCCTTCGCGGGGCTCTCGACGATCACCAGCTTGTACGCGCCCTTGGCGGGAGCGGGCTTGTCGTCACCGGCGTCGGCGGAGGGGGCTGCGGGCTTGGTGGTGCGCTTTGCCATGGAAACACGGGGCCCTGCGGCCGGTGGAGGGGCGGCGTCGGCCGACCCGGTGGCTCCATCGGCCCACGAGGGGGATCTATATGAGGAGCAAATGCAGGCCGGGTCAAGCCCCCGGGCAGGTCGGACGTGGCCTCCGCGGGTGCCGCGCCGCATCCGAAGCCCCCGGTTTGCCGCCCGATCGTCCCCCCTCCGGGGGGACGGCGCGGGCCCCGAGGCCTACCGCGGGGAGGGGCGAAAAACTTTTTCGATAACCTCGCGGGCCGCCTCCGCGGTGCCGGTCCTCGGCCCGTCGATCCAGATCGCCCCGGGGATCGCCTTGAACCGCCGCAGCCACGTCCGCTGCTGCCGGGCGTACTGCCGCGTGCGCACCTTGATCTCCTCCTCGGCCTCCGCGATCGAGGTCTCGTGCGCGAAGTGCCGCAGCACCTCTCGGTACCCGACGGCCTCGATCGCCTGCCGGTTGAGCGGCCCCCGGGCGAGGAGCCGCATGACCTCGGCCTCCAGCCCGCGCTCCACCATGCCGTGCACGCGCGCGTTGATCCGCTGGTTGATCATGTCGACCGGCCACTCGAGCCCCACGACGTGCATCCCGTCGGGCAGGGCGCGCGGCGTGTCGCTCCACTGCCGCTGCAGCTCGCTGATGCGGCGGCCCGTCGTCATCCACACCTCGAGTGCCCGGATGGTCCTCCGCCGGTCGTTGAAGTGGATGCGCGACGCGGCTCGCGGATCGTGGTGCTCGAGGTCGCCGCGCAGCATCTCGGTGGGCAGCGCCTCGAGGCGCGCGCGGATCTCCGGGTCGCCCGGCGGGCCCTCGAACATCCCGTCCACCAGGCTCTTCACGTAGAGGTTGGTGCCGCCCACCACCACCGCGTGCCGCCCGCGCGCGTGGATCGCCGCAATGGCCTCGCGCGCGCCGTCCACCCAGTCGGCCACCGTGAACGCGCCGCCGTGCGGGTCTGCCACGTCGATCATGTGGTGCGGCACGCCGCGGCGCTCCTCGTCCGTGGGCTTCGCGGTGCCGATGTCCATGCCGCGGTAGACCTGCATGCTGTCGGCGCCCACGCACTCGCCTGCGCCCGGCATCGCGAGCGCAAGCTCCACCGCGAGCGCGGTCTTGCCGCCTGCGGTGGGGCCGAGGACCAGCACCGTGCGGGGCGCGTGTGCGTGCGCAGGCGATGTTCCGTGCGTCGGTTCCATTCGTATAGTGGAAGTATGACCGAAGCCAACGCCGCAGCCGCGCCCCGCCGCACCGTCGACAGCCTCGACGCGAAGGGCAAGACCGTCTTCGTCCGCGCCGACTTCAACGTGCCCACCGACGATGCCGGCGCCATCACCGACGACCGCCGCATCCGCGGCGCGCTGCCCACCATCGAGTGCCTGCTGGGGAAGGGCGCCGCGGTGGTGGTGGCCAGCCACTTCGGCCGGCCGGCCGGCACCGGCTACGAGGCAGGCGAGAGCCTGAAGCCGGTGTTCGAGCGCCTGAAGCAGCTCCTCGCCGGCAAGGCCGAGGTGCGCTTCGCGGGCGAGGTGCCCACCGACGCCGCGAGCGCCGCGGCCGTGGCGGCCCTCCGGCCGGGGCAGGTGCTCCTCCTCGAGAACCTGCGCTTCGAGAAGGGCGAGAAGAAGGGCGACGCCGCCTTCGCCGGCAAGCTCGCCGCCTACGCGCAGGCCTACGTGAACGACGCCTTCGGCGCCTCGCACCGCGCGGACGCGTCGATGGTGGCGCTGCCGCGCGCCATGCGCGCCGCCGGCAAGCCCGCGGTCGCCGGCCGCCTGCTCGAGAAGGAGCTCCGCTTCCTCGGCGCGGCGCTGGAGTCGCCGCGGCGGCCGTTCGTCGCCATCGTCGGCGGCGCGAAGGTGAGCGACAAGCTCGCCGCGCTCTCCAACCTCCTCGACAAGGTCGACGCCATCGTCGTGGGCGGCGCGATGGCCTACACGTTCCTGCGCGCGCAGGGCGTGGCCACCGGAAGCAGCCTCGTCGAGCCCGACATGGTGGAGAGGGCCGCGGGCATCCTGCGCGACGCGCACGCGCGCGGGCGCACCATCCTCCTCCCGGTCGACCACGTGTGCGGCCGCAAGCTCGAGCCCGGCACCGAGACCGCCGTCGTCGCCGGCGCCATCCCCGACGGGTGGATGGGCCTCGACATCGGTCCGCGCTCGCAGGCGCTCTTCGCCGAGGCCTGCCGCGCCGCGAGGCAGGTGGTCTGGAACGGCCCGATGGGCGCGTTCGAGACGAAGCCGTTCGACGCGGGGACGCTCGCCGTGGCGCGTGCCGTGGCCGAGGCCACCGCGGCCGGCGCCGTGACCATCGCCGGCGGCGGCGACACGGCCGCCTCGCTCGACGTCCTCGGCCTCGCCGACGCGCTCACCCACGTCTCCACGGGCGGCGGCGCCAGCCTCGAGATGCTGGAAGGCAAGCGGTTCGAGTCCGTGGATGCGCTGGACGCGGCCTGATCCGCGGCGCGGACGCGCAACAGGGGCGTCTATCATGCGTTGTTCCTGAGGACCCCCACCATGCGCATGCACCTCGCCGCCATCGCCGCCGCCGTCGCCCTCGTCGCATCCCCGTTCGCCTCGGCGCAGGAGTCGAAGCTCAAGGTCGGCTCCAAGGCCCCCGAGGGCCTGGCCGAGCACCTCGACTTCGTGCAGGGCGAGGCCGTCTCGTCCTATGCGCAGGACAAGGTCTACGTGATCGAGTTCTGGGCCACCTGGTGCGCGCCGTGCAAGCGCTCCATCCCGCACCTCACCGAGCTCCAGCGCGACTACGGCCCCCGCGGCCTGCAGATCGTCGGCATCAGCGACGAGCCCGTCGAGACGGTGCGCAAGTTCGTCAAGGAGAAGGGCTCGGCCATGGACTACGCGGTGGCCGCGCAGAAGAAGGACGACACGCACATCTACCAGACCTGGATGAAGGCCGCCGGCCAGAACGGCATCCCCTGCGCCTTCGTCGTGAGCCGCAAGGGCGAGATCGTCCACATCGGCAACCCGCTCGACCCGAACTTCGACCGCGTGCTCAAGCTGACCCTCGCCAACCGCTACGACCCCGAGCTGACGTCGCGCGTCGAGCCGACCATCGCCGCCGCGCGCGCCGCGGCCAAGCGCCGCAACTACAAGGAGGCCGAGGGCCTCTACGCGAAGGCCATCGCCGAGGGGCCTGTCACGCTCATGGACTACAGCTTCGAGTGCTGGCGCATGCTCGGCGAGCAGGCCAGCGACGATGCCAAGGCCAAGTCGTTCATCACCGCCACCATCGACGGCGTGAAGGACGACCGCTACGCGCTCATCGAGGCCGCCACCTACCTCGCGTCCGATCCCTCGCTCAAGAAGCGCGACCTCGACGCGGCCAAGTACGCCGCCGGCAAGCTGAAGGCCATGTCCGGCGCCATGCAGGACCCCGACACGCTCGCGGCGCTGGCTGCGGTCTCGGCGGCCTCCGGCGACTATTCCGGCGCGGCCGAGATGCAGTACGACGCCTGGATGTCGGCCGCCCCGACCGCCAAGCCCGCGTTCAAGCGCGCGCTCGAGGTCTACGAGACCAAGTCCAAGGGCGCGGACGCCAAGTGACCGCCTCCGTGGCCGCTGCCCGCCGCAACCCGTACCTCACCGACCGACGGCTCCTCGTGGAGCCGTCGATCCTTTCCGCGGACTTCACCCGCCTCGGCGAGGAGTGCCGCGCGGCGATGGACGCCGGCGGCGACGCGCTGCACGTGGACGTGATGGACGGCCACTTCGTGCCGAACCTCTCCATGGGCCCGGCGCTCTGCGAGGCAGCGCACCGCGCGGTGCCGGGCGCGTTCCTCGACGTCCACCTCATGTGCACGGACCCGGGCAAGTGGGTCGAGCCCTTCGCGAAGGCCGGGGCGGGGCACATCCAGTTCCACGTGGAGGCGGTGCCGCGCCCCGCGGCGCTGGTCGAGCGCATCCGCGCGCTCGGCATGACAGCGGGCGTGGTGCTCAACCCCGACACCCCCGCATCCGCATGCGTCGATGCCATCCCGCTGGTCGACACCGTGATGCTGATGTCGGTGCACCCGGGCTACTCCGGCCAGCGCTTCATCGAGGGCGTGCTGCGCAAGGTGCCCGAGCTGCGCGCGGCCATGCGCCCGGGCCAGCGCCTCATGATCGACGGCGGCGTCTCGCCCGAGACCGCGCCCGCGTGCCGGGCGGCCGGCATCGACGTCCTGATGAGCGCGAGCGCCGTCTTCGGCGCCCCCGACTACGCCGCGGCCATCGCCGCGCTCCGCGGCTGACGCCATGGGCGCCACCTCGCTCTGGCTGCTCCGGCCTGCCGAGACCGCCTGGAACGAGGCGCAGCGCCTGCGCGGCACCGTGGACCTTCCCGCCACCGAGGATTCGCTGGCCGATCTGCGCCAGCGCGTCGCACGGCTGCCCGAGGGCCCGGAGGTCCTCTTCCATCCGCCCGACGAGGCCGCCACCGAGAGCGCACGGGTCGTCGCCAGCCGCTTCGCGTGCCGGGTGCGCGCCGACGCGGGCCTCTCCGAGCCCGACCTCGGGCTCCTCGAGGGCCTCAGCATGGCCGAGTTCGAGCGCCGCTTCGAGAGCCGGCACGCCGAGTGGCGCGACTCGCCGCTGACGCTGGTGCCGCCCGAGGGCGAGCCCTTCGCGGACGCGCGCGAGCGGATCCTCGCCGCCTTCCTCGATGTCGTCGAGCGCAACGAGGGTCGGCGCATCGGCATCGTCCTCCACCCGATCGCGCTCGCCATGGTGCGGGACGCGCTCGCGCGCGGCGACGGCTCGCGCCTGTGGGAGCGCGTGGACGGGCGCAGCTGGTGCACGCAGTACCTGGTGCCGGAGGGCGCGATCGACGTCCCGGGCGCGGCCGCGGGCTGACGCGCGGCTACACTCCGACCCGTGCCCGAACCCACCTGGACCGAAGCCACGGTTGCCGTCAAGAAGACCGTCCCCGACGGCCTCTGGACGCAGTGCCCCGAGTGCGAGGAGACCATCTTCCGCAAGAGCCTCGAGGCCAACCTGATGGTCTGCCCCAAGTGCGACCACCACCTGCGCATCTCCGCGCGCCGGCGCATCGAGCAGCTGCTCGACCCCGGCACCTTCGAGCCCCTCGACGCGGACATGTCGCCGATGGACCCGCTCGGGTTCGTCGACCAGAAGCCCTACATCGACCGGCTCCGCGAGACGCAGCGCAAGTCGGGCGAGATCGACGGCGTGCAGACCGGCACCGGCTTCATCAAGGGCCGCAAGCTCGTGGTCGGGGTGATGGACTTCACGTTCATGGCGGGGTCCATGGGCAGCGTGGTCGGCGAGCGCCTCACGCGCTGCATCGAGCACGCCACCGACCACAGCCTGCCGCTCGTGATCGTCAGCTGCTCGGGCGGCGCGCGCATGCAGGAGTCGGGCTTCTCGCTGATGCAGATGGCCAAGACCAGCGCCGCGCTCGCGCGCTTCGACGACTCGGGCGGGCTGTACATCTCCGTGCTCGCCGACCCCACCACGGGCGGCGTCACCGCCAGCTACGCCATGCTCGGCGACGTGATCTTCGCGGAACCGAAGGCCCTGATCGGCTTCGCGGGGCCGCGCGTGATCCAGCAGACCATCCGGCAGGCGCTGCCGGAAGGGTTCCAGACCGCCGAGTTCCTCGAGAAGGCGGGCTTCGTCGACCGCATCGTGCACCGCTCGGCGCTCCGCACCGAGATCAGCCGCATCATCGACTACTCGGGGAAGTGACGCGTGCCCGACGCGCATGCGCCGATCACCGCGCGCCGCGCCGCGCTCCTGGCGGTCGCGTCCGCCGTGCCGTTCGGATGCGCGTTCGCGCCGGTGGGCGCGTGGCCGCTCGTGCTCGTGGCGGCCGCGCCGCTGGCGGCCATCGTCGCCCGTGACGGCGGGCCGGTGCGCGCCGCGTTCGGCTGGCGCACGGCATGGGCCGTCGCCGGGGTGCTGTGGCTGAAGTGGTTCGTGCTGCACGCCTGGCTGCTGCAGGTCACCGTGGCGGGGACGCCCGCGCTCGCGGCGTACTGCACGCTGCACGACCTGCTTGCGCTCTGGCTCCTCGTGCGCTGCGCGCGCGCGCTCCCGGCGTGGGTTCCCTGGGCAGCGCTCGTCCCGCTCGCCTTCGGCGCCGAGGAGGCGTTCCGGGCGCTCGTCCTCTTCGACGGCTACCCGTGGTTCAGGTGGGGGCATCCGCTCGTGGAGTCGCCGGCGCTCGTCCAGTGCTGCGACCTCGGCGGCGAGATGCTCGCGTCGCTCCTGCCGCTTGCGCTCGCCGGCGCCGCGCTCGATGCCGTTGCCGCGCGGCGAAGCCCGTCGATCGCACGGCGCCGCACCGCGCTTGCCGGCATCGCGCTGGCATGCGGGCTCCATGCCGGGGCCCTCGGCTACGGCCTGTGGCGGCTTTCGTCCGCGCCAGCAGGCAGCGGGCCGTCCGTCCTCCTCGTGCAGACCGACCTTGCCACCAGCAACAAGGTGGCATGGGCGGCGCGCGACCAGGCCCGCGACGTCCCGTCGTTCGCGGAACTCACCCTGCGCGGCGCCATCGACGCCGCCGAGCATCGCCAGCCCATCCACCTTGCGGTGTGGCCCGAGACCATGCTCGCGGGCTACGGGCTCGAGCCCGCCACCATCGACCTGCAGGAACGCAACGGATGGTTCCCGGGGGACCGCTTCCGGACGATTGTCTCCGGGCTGTCGGCGCGGCTGGGTGCGCCGCTCCTCGTGGGGAGCGCGGCGTTCATCGGCCTTCGCCCGGAGGGTGACCGGTTCACGTGGGACCGCCAGTTCAACAGCGCCTACCTCGTCAACCCGGGCCCGCCCCCGTACCCGCGCTACGACAAGGTGTTCCTGGCCCCGTTCGGCGAGACCATGCCCTACATCTCCAACTGGGACTGGCTGGAACGCGCGCTGCTCTCGATGGGTGCCGCCGGCATGACCTTCGACCTCGACCGCGGCGGCGAGCCGGTCCGCTTCGAGGTCCCGTGGCAGGGCGGGACGGTGCGCATCGCCACGGCCATCTGCTTCGAGGACGCGATGACATGGGTCACGCGCGACCTCGTGTTCCCCGCCTCAGCGGGGCGCGGCCGCGCGGCCGACCTCCTGGTCAACATCACCAACGACGGCTGGTTCGGCTGGTACGACCCCGGACGGGCGCAGCACCTGCAGATCGCCCGCTTCCGCTGCATCGAGACGCGGACGCCCATGGTGCGCGCCGCCAATTCCGGGCTGTGCGCGGGCATCGACTCATCGGGCAGGGTGGTGTCCGGCCCCACGGCGCCGCGCACCTCGGGCTGGCTGCTCGCCTCGCCGCCGCTCGACGGTCGCGTCCCGCCCTTCGCGACCGTGGGCGAAGTACCATCGATCGCACTCATGCTCACCTGCGCAGGCACTGCCGTCGTCGGGCTCTTCCGTCGTCGCCCGCTCCCGGGCCCCGCCGCGGCGGCCGTGCTCGCCGTCGCGCTCGTGCCCTTCGTGGCCGGCTGCGAGCAGTCCGTGCAGGAGCAGCCGTGGTCGAGCCGCGGGCAGAGCATCCAGAAGGACGGCGAGGTGAAGCTCTCCGCCGACGGCCGCGCCATGCCCGTGGCGCTGCCGGTGGAGTCCAACGGCGACGCGCGCAACGCCGCGCTGACGCTCCTTCGCCAGGCCACCGCCTCCGACGTCCCGATGTACCGGGCCAACGCGTGCGAGGCGCTCGGCGCGTCGCCGGCCGACCTGCAGGCAGCCGTCACGCCGCTCCTCTCCGACCCCAACCGCGGCGTGCGCTTCGTCGCCGCCATGGAGGTCGGTCGCGCCAAGCTCGCTGCCGCGGCCGACGCGGTGCAGCCGCTCCTCGTCGACGAGAGCCCGTCGGTGCGCGCGGCCGCCATCTACGCGCTCACGCGCCTCGGCCGCCCGGTCGACCCGTCGCCGCTCGGCGCCATGGTCCGCTCCGACGATCCGGAGGTTCGCTCGAACGCGTACCTCGTGCTCGGCGAGCTCGGCAACAAGAGCGCGGTGGCGATGATCCGCGACTCGCTCGGCAAGGGCATGCGCCAGGTGAACCCGGCGCGCGTGCGCGTGGTGGAGCTGCAGGCCGCGGAGGCCCTCGTGCGCCTCGGCGAGGCCGACGGCATCGAGCCGATCCGTGCCGCGCTGTACGCGCCCGGGGAGCAGGCCGAGTTCACGGCGCTCGCGGCAGGGCAGGTCGCCCGCCTCAGGGACGAGGGGTCGCGCGCCATCCTGATGCGCCTCATCGACGGCACGGGCATCTCCGCCCGGCCCACCGAGGTCCGGATCTGCTGCGCCGGGGCACTTGCCCAGATCAGCCCGGCCGACGCCGGCACCGTCACCAAGTTCGCCCGCACCCTCCTGCAGGACCGCGAGCCGGCGGTCCGGGCGCAGGCGGCCGTGGCCCTGGGGACCGCCGGCGGGCAGGCCGTCGTCCCGGAACTCGAGGCGATGCTCCTTGACCCGTTCCCGCAGGTCCAGCTTGCCGCAGCAAAGGCCATCCTCGCTGCAACCGCAGGCCATTGACAGGGCGTATAGGTCTCGGGTATTACTGATAACGTCCCGCGCGGTCCGTCCGCGTCGGGCCGCGGTTGGTTCAGAAACAAGATGAAGTTCCCGTTGCGGGCGCGTCGCCCGCCCCGGGACCCCAGAGGCACTCACCGTGCACCTACTGACCAAGATCCTCGTCGTGCTCGTCGCGATCCTCGTCGCCGCCCTCGTGCCGCTCGCCGCGGTCTCGTCGACGAACCAGGCCTCGTTCAAGCAGCAGGCCGCCGAGGCGCAGGCCGCCGCCAAGGCCTCCGCGGCCGAGGTGTCGGTCGCCCAGGACGCGTACAACGCCAGCGTCGCCGCGGTGCAGGCCAAGATCTCCACGCTCGAGGCGCGCCTCTCGGCCGCCAGCATGGAGCGCGACAAGGAAATCCAGATGCGCGCCGACAAGGAGCGCGAGCTCGAGCGCATCCGCATCGAGATCGCCGACCTCAAGGGCCAGCTCGCGTCGGCCAGCGCCAACGACACGCTGCAGACCAAGCTGATCGACGCGATGCGCCAGGACATCGACAACGCGCGCACGCAGTACCTCGCGGCCGAGAAGGCCCGCGTCGAGCTGCAGGACTCGATGGCCCGCCTCCAGGGCGACCTCGACAGCGAGACCGCCGCCAAGCGCCAGCTCCAGGAGCAGCTGCAGAAGGTGTCCGAGGACAAGGAGCGCGCCATGGCCGACGTGCAGCGCTACGCGGCCCTGCACGGCTCGGTGACCCCGCGCGCCGGCGCCACCGCCGACACCGCGCTCCCCGTCGTCGCCGACCGCTCGCTCAGCGCCACCGTCATCGACGTCAAGCGCGAGCCGGACGCCACCCTCGCAGAGATCAACGCCGGCACCCGTGACGGCGTGAAGGAGGGCTGGGTGATGACCATCGCCGACGGGTCCAACTTCATCGGCAACCTCCGCATCGTGCAGGTGGACGTCAACCGCGCCGTCGGCATCGTCGAGCTCGAGGACGCCGGCACCCGCGGCGAAGTGAAGTCCGGCCAGCGCGCCATCGCCCGCAAGGGTGAGTGACCCCCATCCACGGAGCATCAATGGCCGCAGCCACCCCCGCCAACGAAGTCAAGCGCGCGAAGCCGCAGCTGAACGTCTACACCGGCCTCCTCACCATCGCGCTCCTCCTCGCGGTGTTCGGGGCCGGCGTGATCGCGCTCATGAACATGGACGCCTCGGGCCAGGGCCCGTTCGACATGATCCGCGGCCGCTGATCGGTCCGGCACCAGATCGGTCCGGCACCAGATCGGTCCGGCACCAGATCGGTCCGGCACCTATCGGTCCGGCACCACAATCGGTCTGCTATCGCGCGGTCCGGGCCTCCGCCGAGGCCGCCTCGCGCCTGCATCCGCAACTCGATTCCTCCCGCCGCCGCAGCGCCCCACGCTGCGGCGGCGCTGCGTTCCGGGGCCCACGCCCCCGCGCCCTCCGGGGGAACCGCTATCCTCCGTCCGATGGGCCGTAGACCGGCCCCCGAGGCGGCGGAGCCCGCCTCGGTCCGTGGCTTCAGGAAGGAGCAAGCAGTGGCTCTCGAGATCGACTGGCTTTCGCGCCTCTTCAGCGTCGACATGGGGATCGACCTCGGCACCTGCAACACGCTCGTGTGCGTCCGGGGCGAGGGCATCGTCCTGAACGAGCCGTCCGTGGTGGCCGTCCGCAAGGGCACCAACATCGTGCTCAACGACGGCGAGGCCGTGGGCGACGAGGCCAAGAAGATGCTCGGCAAGACGCCGGGCGGCATCGTGGCCGTGCGCCCCCTGAAGGACGGCGTCATCAGCGACTTCGCCGTCACCGAGGCCATGCTCGGCTACTTCATCAAGAAGGTGAACGGCAAGAGCACGCGCATCTTCGGGCCGCGCGTCGTCATCGCCATCCCGTCGGGCATCACCAGCGTCGAGAAGCAGGCCGTGTACGAGAGCGCCGAGCGCGCCGGCGCGCGCCGCGTGTACCTGGTGTACGAGCCCATGGCCGCGGCCATCGGCGCCGACCTCCCGGTGGCCGACCCGACCGCCAGCATGATCATCGACATCGGCGGCGGCACCAGCGAGATCGCCATCATCTCGCTGGCCTCCATCGCCGAGTGCGAGAGCCTCCGCGTGGCCGGCGACGACTTCGACGACGCCATCATCAACCACATGAAGCGCGCGCACCAGCTGGTGATCGGCGAGCAGACCGCCGAGCGCATCAAGATCGACATCGGCTCGGCCGCCCCCGCGGGCCCCGAGATGAAGATGGACGTACGCGGCCGCTGCATGAAGTCGGGCCTGCCGCGCAAGGTCGAGGTCACCAGCCAGGAGATCCGCGAGGCGCTCGCCGAGCCGGTCAACCTGATCGCCGAGGCCGTGGTGCGCGTCCTCGAGAAGGCCAAGCCCGAGCTGAGCGCCGACCTCGTGGACAACGGCATCGTGCTCGCCGGCGGCGGTGCGCTGCTGCGCGGCATCGACAAGGTGTTCAACAGGGCCACCGGCCTCGACGTCCGCATCGCCGACGACCCGCTCACCTGCGTGGCACGCGGCACCGCGAACTACCTCGAGAACCTGGACCTGTTCAAGGACACCCTCGAGTCCGACGCCGACTCCGTCTGAGCGCGGGCGCCGGACCGCCGGCGCTGACCGAACGCAACCGCCATGCTGCTGGCCAGCCGTCGAATCCTCGCGGTCGTCCTGTGCGCGGCCGCGCTGCTTGCGGTGCTGCCGCAGTCGGCGCAGGCCCCGTGGTCGGGCCGGCTGGCATCGTTCCTGTGGGCACCGCTCCGGCCGGGCACCGCGGCGCTCGCCTGGCTGCGCGACCGCGTGCGCGCCCCGGAGGACCCGTACCCGAACCTGCCCGACGAGCTGCGCGCCGCGCTCGAGGAGCGCGATCGCCTGCGCGGCGAGCTCGATGCCGCGGACCTTCGCATCGGCAAGCTCGAGCGTGAGGTCGGCGAGCTCACCGGCTACCGTCCGGCCGACCGGGCGGGATGGCGGCCGCGCCTGGCGAACGTGGTGGAGCGCGGGGGCGCCCGGCCGGGCGGCCTGCTCGGGATCGACATCGGCGTGGCGCAGGGTGTCTCCGAGGGCGACCCGGCGGTCGTCGGCGGCAGCCAGCTCCTCGGGATCGTGGCGGCGGGGGGCTCCGAGGGCCGTTCGTGGGTGGTCCCCCTCGACGACCGCCGGGCCGGCCGGATCGACGCCGTGGTGCATCCCTCCGGCGCCGCGGGCACCGGGAAGGGCGCCGCCGGCCGCGAACCGGGCAGGGGGCCGCGGCCGACGGTCCTGGTCCAGCTCCTGCCGCAGGGCAACCGCACGCTCGTCGGCGAACTCGAGCCAGGCGCCGACGGCCGCGCCGCCGATGTCCGCGCGGGCGACGCGGTCCTCCTGAGCGATGCATCGTGGCGGCCGGCGGCGCAGGGGATGCGCATCGGGCTGGTGGAGTCGGTGGGTGCGCTCGATGCCAACCCGCTCCGGCGGCGCATCACCGTGCGCATGGAGAGCGACCCGGCGCGCACGAGCCGCCTGGTGGTGAAGGTGCGCGAGTCCGCGGTCCAGGGGGGCGCGCGATGAGGTGGTGGGTCTGCGCCATCGCCCTGGCCGTCGTGCTGATGGCGGACGCCGCCCTGATGCCCGCCTTCGCATGGCGCGGGATGTCGCCGCAGCTCTGGCCGACGCTCCTGGCGTTCATCGCGCTCTACGCCTCGCGCGGCGGCGCGATGTGGGCTGCGGTGGTGCTTGGGCTCTGGATGGACGCGCTCAATCCCGCGCTCGGGATCGGGTCGATGGCGCCGCGCGCGGTGCCGGTGTTCGGGCCGCACGCCCTTGCCTGCGCGGCCGGGGCATGGACCATCCTCGAGCTCCGCGCATGGCTCTACCGCCGCAACGCGCTCACCGTGGCCTTCGCGGCCGCGGCGTGCGGGCTGGCCGCATCGCTCACGTTCGTGGCGGTGGCCGGGCTTCGCTCGTCCTACGCCGACCCCTCGCCGCTCTGGGGCGGAGGGTCGGGGGCGGCGGCGCTCGGCAACGACGCGCTCGAGGTGCTCGTGTCGGCCGTCGTCGGCATCCTGCCGGCATGGGCCCTGCAGTGGACGGTGCCGGCGTGGGACTTCGAGGTGGCGGGGCCGCGCTTCGGCGGCGGCCGCGGGCCAAGGCAGGGTGCCTGAGCGATAGTCTTCAGCCATGGACCCCGCCACCGCAACGCTCCTCTTCGACGACGGCTCAGGCGACCTGGGCCCGCTGTCGGACCTGCGCGCGAGCTTCGAGCAGCGGGCCGGCGGCTTCACCATGCTCGAGCGCGTGCGCGCCACCGGCGCGCGCATCCACGCCGCCGTCGGCGGAGCGCTGCAGCCCGTGCTTCGCGAACGCCATGGCGATGCCGCGTTCGCGGTGCCCGCCGCGGCGCTGTGCGTCAACGGGCGGCTGCATGCGGCGCTCGACGCCGCGCTGCGTTCGCGGCTTGCGGCGCTCGGCGAAGGACGCGCGCTGGTGGCAGCCGACGGTTCCGTGGTGGCCGCGCGCCTCGCGGGCAGGGAGCTCTCGGAGTTCGCGGCGGGCATTGCGGCCGGGCGCACGGCGGTCCCCTCGGGGGTTGCGGTCGAGCCCTGCGACCTGGCGCTCTGGACGCGGCCGTGGCACCTCCTCGATGCCGAGCGCCTCGGTGCCGCGCTCGCCGCCGACATGGCCGCGGCGGTGGCCGGCTGGGGCGCCGGAGGCCGCGGCACGCTGCCGGCGCACGCCCACTGCACCGCGCCCGCATCGCTCCACCTCCACGCCACGGCCACGGTCGGGATCGGCGTGGTGTTCGACACGGCGGCCGGGCCGGTGTTCGTCGACCAAGGTGCGCAGGTGGGCCATGGCAGCGTGATCACGGGCCCAGCCTGGATCGGGGCGCGTTCCATCGTCGCCGAGCGCACCGTGCTGAAGGCCCGCGCGGTCATCGGCCCGCAGTGCCGCGCCGCGGGCGAGATCGGCTCCGCCATCTTCCAGGGGTTCTCCAACAAGGCCCACGACGGCCACCTCGGCGACGCGCTGCTCGGCGAGTGGGTGAACCTCGGCGCGGGCACCGTCAACAGCAACCTGCTCAACACCTACGGCGAGGTGGCGATGCGCCTGCGTCCCTCGGGCGCGCTGGAGCGCTCGGGCCGCCAGTTCATGGGATGCATCGTGGGTGACCACGCCAAGACCGCCATCGGCACCCGCATCATGACCGGCAGTTCGGTGGGCACCGGCGCCATGTGGGCCGCGGGCGCGGCGATCTCGGGTGCGGTCGCGCCCTTCGCGTGGGTGACCGACGACGGCGAGCGGCGGTTCCGGCTCGACAAGTTCGCCGACATCGCGCGCACCGTCATGGCGCGCCGCGGGACCGTCCCGGGCACGGCCTACCTCGAGCGCCTCTCCGCGCTGCACGCGGCGGGCCAGGGCTGACCGTGCCGACGCTCTACCTCGTCGACGGCCACGCGCAGTTCTTCCGCGCGTACCACGCCATCCGCCCGGGCATGCGCAGCCCGGTCACCGACGAGCCCACCAACATGACCTTCGGGTTCCTGGGGATGGTGCTCAAGCTCCTCCGCCAGGACCGCCCCGACTACCTGGCCGTGGTGATCGACGCATCGGGCGACCAGGGCACGTTCCGCTCGCAGATCTACCCCGAGTACAAGGCGCACCGCAAGCCGCCGCCGGAGGACTTCGACCCGCAGGTGGGGCGCTGCGTCTCGCTGCTCGGCCAGATGGGGATCCCGGTGCTTGCCGTCGAGGGCGTCGAGGCCGACGACACCATCGCCACGGTCGTGCGCCGCGTGCGACGCGAGCATCCGGAGGTCGACGTGCGGATCGTGAGCCGCGACAAGGACCTCGGCCAGCTGGTGGAGCCGAAGGTCCACCTCTTCGACCCGCAGGCCGACAAGGTGCTGGGCGTCGAGGAGCTCTTCGAGTCCAAGGGCGTGCGCCCCGACCAGGTGGTGGACATGCTTGCCCTCATGGGTGACCCCACCGACAACGTGCCGGGCGTGAAGGGCGTGGGCCCGAAGACCGCGGCCAAGCTGATCGGCGAGTACGGGACGCTCGATGCGCTGCTTGCCAACCTCGACAAGGTGAAGGGCAAGACCGGCGAGGCCATCGCCGCGCAGAAGGGCATCCTTCCGCTCTCGAGGCGGCTGGTCGCGCTCAAGGACGACGTGGAGGTGCCGTTCACGCTCGAGGCCGCGAAGGTCGACCCGACGCGGGCGCAGGCCGTGGTGCTCGACGAGGAGCTGCATCGCCTCGGCTTCAACCGGCATGCGCAGGACCTGCGGTCGTGGCTTGGGCTGAAGGGTTCGCCGAAGGGTGGCGCGGGCACTGCGGGTACCGGGGGCGGCGCCGGCCGCGCGTCCCCGGCCGCCGGCGGGGCCCCGGGTTCGAAGCCCCGCGATTCCGCTGCGCCTGCGGCCCCGGAGGAATTCGGGCTCTTCAACCCGCCGCCCGAGGAGTCGTTCGCGGCGCCCGGCGTCGACGGCGCCGCCATCCAGGCCTTCGCGCGCGGGGACTACCGCCTGCTCGCGGATGCCGCGTCGCTGGAGGCGTTCGTCGCGGCGGCCGGCGCGGCGTGCGCCACGGGCGCGGTGCTCGCCTTCGACACCGAGACCACCTCCCTCAGCCCGGTGTCGGCGGACCTGTGCGGCATCAGCCTGGCGTTCGAGGAAGGCAAGGCCGCCTACGTCCCGATGCGCTCCCCGGAACCCGCCGCGCACCTGGCACCCGATGCCGTGCTCGCGCGCGTGCGCGGGCTGCTCGAGGACCCCGCCGTCCGCAAGACCGCGCACAACGCCAAGTTCGACCTCGTGGCGCTGCGCGCGGCGGGCGTCCGCGTCCGCGGGCTGTCGGGAGACAGCATGGTGGCGAGCTACGTGGTCGATGCCACGCGCAGCACGCACCGCATGGATGCGCTCGCGGAGGCGGTGCTCGGGCACCGCTGCATCCCCATCACCGACCTGATCGGGAGCGGACGCCACCAACGGCGCTTCGACGAGGCGCCGCTGGCGCTTGCCGGGCCCTATGCGGCCGAGGACGCGGACGTGGCCCTGCGGCTTGCGGCCGCGCTCGAGAGGCAGCTTGACGGGCTGGGGCTCGGCGAGCTCTACCGGCGCACCGAGGTCCCGCTCGTCGAGGTGCTCGCCGAGCTCGAGTTCAACGGCATCCGCGTGGATCCAGGCGAGCTTGAGCGCCAGCGCAGGGCGCTCGAGGTGCGCATCGGCGAGCTCAAGGAACGCATCGAGCGCGCGGCGCCGCGGCCGTTCAACGTCGAGTCGCCGAAGCAGCTTGCCGAGGTGCTGTTCAACGGCCCTGGCGACGATCCGCCGGGGCTCGGGCTCAAGGTCGTGAAGCGCACCAAGACGGGTGCATCGACCGACGTCGAGGTGCTCGAGAAGCTCGCGCAGGACCCGGGCGTGGCGACGGAGCTTCCGGCGCAGATCCTCGAGTACCGCCAGCTCTCCAAGCTGGTCGGCACCTACCTCGTCGCGCTGCGCGAGGCGATCGACCCGAAGACCGGCCGCATCCACGCCAGCTTCCACCAGGCCGTCACCGCCACCGGGCGCCTCAGCTCCAGCGACCCGAACCTGCAGAACATCCCCATCCGCACCGAGGTGGGCCGCGAGATCCGCCGCGCGTTCGTGGCCGACCCGGGAAACGAGCTTCTTTCGGCGGACTACTCGCAGATCGAGCTCCGCGTCCTCGCGCACCTCTCCGAGGACCCTGGCCTCATCGCGGCGTTCCGCTCGGGGGCGGACATCCACCGCGCCGTGGCGGCCGAGGTGTACGGCGTGCCGGTGGCGGAGGTGTCCGACGAGCAGCGCAGCGCGGCCAAGATGGTCAACTTCGGCATCGTGTACGGCATCACGCCGTTCGGGCTGGCACGGCGGCTGGGGGCCGGCACCAGCAACGAGCGGGCCCGGCAGATCATCGAGGACTACAAGCGGCGCTTCTCGCGGATCGACGCGTTCCTCCAGCGGTGCGTGCAGGAAGCCTGCGACCAGGGCCACGTGGCGACGATCCTCGGCCGCCGCCGCGCGGTGCCGCAGGTGCACAGCCGCAACCCGGCGGAACGCGCGCTCGGCGAGCGCATCGCGATCAACACGGTGGTGCAGGGCAGTGCGGCCGACCTCATCAAGCTGGCGATGCTGCACATCCACAGCGATCTTCCCGCGGCGTTCCCCAAGGCGCGCATGCTTCTGCAGATCCACGACGAGCTGGTGTTCGAGGCACCGGCCGGCGACATGGCACCCCTCGCCGCGTTCGTCGTCGATCGGATGCAGGGCGCCATGAGCCTGCGCGTGCCGCTCGAGGTGAGCTCGTGGCACGGGCCCACCTGGGCCGAGGCGTGAGCGACCCGCGCGGCGCGCTCATCAGGCATCCCGCGCGTGCCACGCAAAACCCGCAGGAAACCACGGCCGAATCGGCTTGCAGCCCCGCGCGGATTCGCTATCATTTCGCGTCCGGAATGGCTCGCTCGGGCCGACCGGAACGCAAGGGGCGGTAGCTCAATTGGTTAGAGTACCGGCTTGTCACGCCGGTGGTTGCGGGTTCGACCCCCGTCCGCCTCGCTCAAAGGCCTCGTCCGATGGACGGGGCCTTTGCCTTTCCGGGAGCGAGCCTTGGCCCCCCGGCACTCGCCTACCTCCACTTGATGCTGCAGCCGATGCTGCGCTTCTGGGGCTTGGCGACGGAGTCGGCGCGGCCGGAGAGGCACGCGTCGATCGCCGCGCGGAGGTCGGCGCCCGTGACGGGCAGGCCGTTCTTCGGCCGGCTGTCGTCGAGCTGGCCGGCGTAGGCCAGTCGGTGCGCTCGGTCGAAGACGAAGAAGTCCGGCGTGCAGGCGGCATCGAAGGCGCGCGCCACGTCCTGGCCCGCGTCGTGCAGGTACGCGCAGCGGTAGCCCGCGTCCTGCGCCTCGGCCTTCATCGCGTCGGGGCCGTCGGCCGGGTACTTCGCGGCGTCGTTCGAGCAGACATAGACGCACGACCACCCGCGGGCCTCGGCATCGCGCGTCAGCGCGGCAAGCTCGGCACGGATGTGCTTCACGAACGGGCAGTGGTTGCAGATGAACGCGACCAGGAGCGGCTTTCCCGCGAAGTCGCCGGGTCGCACGGTGCGGCCGGATGCCACGTCGGGCAGCGCGAAGTCGGGGCAGGGCGAGCCGAGGGCGAGCTTCTGGGTGCTTTCGAGCGGGGGCATGCGCGGACTGTAGGCGCGCCGGCGGCGGCGCGGTAGGCTCGGGCCGTGCCGACGCGACGCGACCCGGACGAAGGCCCTTCCGAGGATGACATCGACCGGTTCGGGGACGAGTCCCCGACCCTCGACGCCCGCTGCCCGGACTGCGGCGCGCGGGTGTGGAGCGAGGCGGACGTGTGCCCGAAGTGCTTCGCCTACCTCGGTGGCGATGCGCCTCGCGCACGCAAGGGCCTGTTCGCGGGGCGCTGGCGCACGGCGGTGATCGTGGCGCTGATCGTGGCCATGCTGACGCTCGCGGGGATCCCGGTGCTGCAGGCCGTCATGCGGTAGCGACGCCGGCGCCCCGCGCACCGGCCGCAAAACGAAATCGCCCCGTCCGTCGGACGGGGCGTTTCAGTGCCTCGGCAAGGATTCGAACCTTGGACCCGCTGATTAAGAGTCAGCTGCTCTACCAGCTGAGCTACCGAGGCTGGCGAGACGGGGCAGTGTAGCGAGATCGGTGCGTGGCGGGGGCGGTTCGGGGCCGCACCCGCCACGGGGTTTCCGGGGTACCTGTCCTGCGCGTTGCGTCAGGCCGGAGCCTGCGCACCGTGGCAGGACTTGTACTTCTTGCCGCTGCCGCACGGGCAGGGCTCGTTTCTCCCGACCACCCTCATGGCCTTGGCGGAGAGTTCCTTCTTCACGGGTTCGCCGGCCGTCCCGGCGCGGTCGGCCGCGTCGATCTGCGCCTGCTGCTCGGCCGAGGGACCGGGCTCGTCCGCGCCGAGGAGCGCCGCGTCGGCCTGGGCCCGCTGGGCCGGGCGTACCTGCGGCGCCAGCCGGCCCTTCAGGAGGATGTCACTCGCGCGCTCGCGGATCTGCTCCTCCATCTCGCCGAAGGTCTCGGCCGCGCCCTTCTTGAACTCGATGCGCGGGTCCTTCTGGGCGATGCCGCGGAAGCCGATCGAGTCGCGGAGCTGGTCCATGGCGTGGAGGTTGTTCTTCCACGCCTCGTCGTAGATCTGCAGCAGGACCCACCGCTCGAAGTGCTCGAGCTCCTGCCGCATGAACGTCCGGACGCGCCCGCGGGCGAAGCCCGCGGGATCCTCGCCGCAGCGCTCGCGCTCGTGCTCGCCGAGCACGATGCCGCACTCCCGCTCGAACCACGCCGCCACGGCGTCGACCGACGTGCCGCCGGCGAGGCAGGACTCCGCGCGCCGCGAGATCCACGCATCGTCGACCGCCCGCGCGGTCTCCAGCAGGAGCCGGGCGAGCTCCGCGGGCTGCTGCGAGGGCAGCGTCTCCGGGGTCCAGTCCACGCCGTAGCGCATCCGGGCCCACTGGCAGAACTCCTGCAGCGTGGCCGAGGCCGCGGCGGGCCCGTTCTCCGGGTCCTGCTGCGCCTGCGCCATGCGTGCCGACGTCGCCTCGATCGCGAACTCGATGGGGTAGCGGATCTCGCGCTCGCGGTAGAACTCGCCGGCCTTCGCGGCCAGGCGCTCGCCGGCCTCCGCCGGGTCCTTGCAGCCCTTGAAGAGCTCCGCCTCGACCGGGATGCCGAGCTTCGACGTGGCCCAGTGCGCGAGGGCCGTCGCCCCGTAGCTCGGCACCAGCAGCGCCTCGACGGGCGAGTTGTCGATCGCGCGGAACTTGGCGGCCGCCGCATCCTCGATGAGCCGCTTCACGGGCTCCTGGTCGCCCTCGAGCACCAGCGCCTGGGGCACCTCGGCGCCGAAGTTGGCGCGTGCCCAGGCCTGCAGCTCCTCGACGTTCCACTCGCCGGGGTCGGTGTCGGACGGCATGTACTCGCCCACGGTGTTGGCGATGGTGACGGTCGCCTCCTCGAGCGTCTCGGAGTCGATCACCTTCATGACCTTGTCCCGGTCCTTGCCCGCGAAGCGCTCGGCCTCGATGGACACGCTGTAGTGCTCGCGGACCCACTCGCTGATCGCCTTGGCCACGAAGTCGGGGCCGAGGTGGCGGTGCGCGGCGTCGCGCGCGCTGTCCTGCACGTAGCGCAGCACCGTGTCGCGGACCGCGCGGTGCTCGAGCACGGGCTGGCGCAGCGCGTAGAACTTGCGGCGCTGGAACTCCATGGGCTCGTCGTACTCGAGGATGGTCTTGCGCATCTGGAAGTTGCGCTCCTCCACCTTCCGCTGCGCCTTCTCCACGGCACGGGTGAGCATCGGCGCCTCGATGGCATCGCCCTCCTTCATGCCCAGCCGCGAGAGCAGGGCGAGCGTGGCCTTGCCCGCGAACATCTTCATCAGGTCGTCGTCGAGCGCCAGGAAGAACCGGCTGGAGCCCTGGTCGCCCTGCCGGCCCGCGCGGCCGCGCAGCTGGTTGTCGATGCGCCGGCTCTCGTGCCGCTCGGTGCCGATGATGTGCAGCCCGCCCATGTCCTCCACCGACTGGAAGAACCGCAGGCGGTGCAGCACGAAGTTCCCGAGCGCGTCGAGGTTCGACTCGAGGTCCGCGGCGGTGGCGTCCTCGACCTTCGCCTCGCTGACGCCCTGCACGTGCTCGAGCACCCAGTGCCTCAGGAGCGCCAGCTCGAGCTCCTCGTCGCCCATGGCGTCGAGCTCCGCGGCCGGGATCGGGCGCCCGTCGCGCTTCAGCGTGCGCCTGGCCATGTGGCGGCGCATGGCGGCCACCACGCGCTCCTCGCCCCACGAGGCCTCGGCCTCCTTGGGGCACAGGTCACGCCGCTTCCAGTGCTCGATGAGCGACTCCGGGTCGCACTTGCCGAGCTTGATGTCCGTGCCGCGGCCGGCCATGTTGGTGGCGATCATCACCGCGCCGAGGCGCCCGGCGCCCGCCACGATCTCGGCCTCGCGCTCGTGCTGCTTGGCGTTCAGCACCTCGTGCGGGATGCCGTGCTTCTGCTTCAGCATGCGGCTGAGCACCTCGCTCTTCTCGACGCTGGTGGTGCCCACCAGCACCGGGCGGCCGGCATCGTGGAAGCGCTTGATCTCGTCGACGATCGACGACCACTTGTCCTTCTGGCTGAGGAACACCAGGTCGTTGCGGTCCTCGCGCACCACCGGGCGGTTGGTGGGGATGCTGACCACGCCGAGCTTGTAGATCTCGTAGAACTCCGTGGCCTCGGTGTCGGCGGTGCCGGTCATCCCGGCGAGCCGCTTGTACAGCTTGAAGAAGTTCTGGATGGTGATCGTGGCCATGGTCTGCGTCTCCTCCTTGATGGGGACGCCTTCCTTCGCCTCGATCGCCTGGTGCAGTCCGTCGGACCACTGCCGGCCGACCATCTTGCGGCCGGTGTTCTGGTCGACGATCACGATCGCGCTCTGCGACACGTCCTCGGCGGAGACCACGTAGTCGCGGTCGCGCTGGTAGACGACGTGCGCGCGCACCGCCTGCTCGAGGAGGTGCGGCATGTCGACGTTCTCGCCCACGTAGAAGCTGCCGATGCGCGCCTCGCGCTGCGCCTCGGCGATGCCGTCGGAGGTGAGCGTGGCGCGCTTCTTGTCGAGCTCGACCTCGTAGTACTGGACGTGCTTGTCGCGCGCCTTCCCCAGCTGCTTGAGCTCGGCCTGCGCGGCCTTCATCTCCTCGCGCAGGCGCGGGATGGCGGACTTCTCGCGCGTGTTCCGGACGTCGCCCTCGAGGCCTGCGGCCTTCGCCTGGCAGGCCTTCACCTGGTCGTCGGCGGCCTCCCACGGCTGCTGCCTGCGCACGAGGTGGCGCGCGAGGCGGTCGGCGAGGTCGTAGCGCGGCTTGATGGCGTGCGCCATGCCGCTGATGATGAGCGGCGTGCGCGCCTCGTCGATGAGGATGGAGTCCACCTCGTCGACGATGGCGAACTGGCGCTTGCGCTGCACCTGCTCCTCGGGGCGCGTCTTCATGTTGTCGCGCAGGTAGTCGAACCCGAACTCGCTGGTGGTGCCGTACACCACGTCGCACTGGTACGCGTCGCGCTTCTCCTCGTGGCCCTGCATGTGCATCGGGTGGATGGCGCCGACGGTCAGCCCCAGCGCCCGGAAGAACGGGAACGTCCAGTCGCGGTCGCGCTGCACGAGGTAGTCGTTCACGGTGACCACGTGCACCTGCATCTTCTCGAGCGAGGCCAGGTAGCAGGCGAGCGGGCCGACGATGGTCTTGCCCTCGCCGGTGCGCATCTCGGCGATCTGGCCCTCGGAGAGGACCACGCCGCCGATGATCTGCACGTCGAAGGGGCGCGCGCGGAAGGGCGGGCGGCTCTCCGGGTAGAGCTCGCGCACGGCCTGGTACAGGCGCGGGTCGATGTCCACGAACTGCCAGCTCGGCACCGGCCCCGAGCACCCGCGGAGCGCACCCGTCGGGTCGGCGGGCGGCGTGGCGGCGATGCGCGCGGCGGTCTCCTCGTAGAGCGCGCGGGCCTCGGCGGGCAGCCGCGACGGGTCGAAGCGCTGGTCCTCGGGGAGGTCCGGGTTGAAGACGTTGCGGATGCCGACGGCGCGGTCCATCGCCTCGCGCGCCGCCGCGAAGATCTCGGGGCGGAGGTCGAAGGGCTTCTCGCCCTTGGCGATGCGGGCGCGGAACTCCTCGGTCTTGGCCATGAGCTGCGCGTCGGTGAGGACGCGCATGGCGTCCTCCTGCTTGCTCACGAGCGCCACCTGCTTCAGGTAGCGGCGGACGAGGCGCTGGTTCTGCGTGCCCAGGGTGGAGCGCACGAGCCAGTCGAGGACGGGGATTCCCTTGAGGAGCTGGTTGCCGGACATGGCTGGTCTTTCCGTGATCGGCGCGCCGCGGCGCGCGGTGAAGGTCAAGGTGCCGGAACCCGGGCGCTTGGCGCTCGGGGGCACGGATGGGTTCGGTGCTGGAAGGGCCCGGCGCGTGGCCGGGCAACGGGCTGCCGTTCGGCAGCGGGCCTCAGGCGCGCGCGGGCGGCGGCAGCGAGGTGTGCCGCACCAGGACGGCACGGCGTGCGGCGAGGGCCGCGTGGGGCGGGTTCGTGGCGGGCGCGCGTGCGCCGCGGGCGGAGCCCGAGGTCGAGGGGTGCTCGCCGGCCGCGGCGTGCGCCGCGTCGGCTGCGCCGAGGAACACGATGCGCGCGCCGGTCAGCGAGGCAAGGCCCGCGCGCGGGGCGCTCGCGAGCATCGCCACCGAGAGCAGGAGCGCCGCCACCGCTGCGACGGCCGCAAGCGCGCCGCGGGGCGCGCTGGATGCGGGGTGGGCATGGGTGGGCTGGCGGTCCAAGCCCCTCAAGTATGCGCGGGGGACGCGTCCGGGGCAAGCGAGGGGGCCGGGATTGGGCGGCCGGCGCCGGCCAAGGCCCGGATATCCACGCGCTCGCCCGCAAATCGGTGGTGGTGGTGGTCAACCACCCGGCCACGCTCCAGGACAAACACCGCCGGCATGCGCAGGGGGTCGCCCACGGGGTAGCCGATGCCGTGGCCTGAAAGGAAGGCCGGGATGGCGCGCAAGATGTTCCTCGGGCCAAGCAGGGCGGTGAACGAACCGCGCTCGATTCCCAGTGCCGCGGCAACCGATCCCGAGGGGTCGGCAATCGCGGGGAGGTCTGCCAGCCCCGCGCGGGCGAGCGCCGGTGCCGCGTCCGCGGCGGCGGCCGGGTGCAGGATGGCGATGCGCACGCCGCGCGCGGCAAGGTCCGCGCGGTGGGCGCGGATGTCCGCGAGCGTCTCGCGGCAGAAGGTGCAGCCGAAATGGCGAACGGCCACGAGCACCATGCGGCCATCGCCGCTCAGCTGCGCGATCGAGCGACCGTACTGGTCATGGGCGAAGTTCAGCGCCGAGCCCACCGTTTGCGGGATGGCTGGGGCGCTCGCGCCGCAGGAGGGGTCTGCCTCGCCGAGCTGTGCCTGCCGCCAGGCGGCTCGCAGGATCAGCGCGAAGGGGATCCACCAGAGCAGGTCGTTGGTCGGGATGGTGAGCCCGAACTTCCAGTCGATCTCGCCCCGCGAGGCGCACCACACGAAGCCGACCGGCCCGAAGATCTTGCCGAGGAACCCGATCAGCACGATCGGCCAGTGCCGCAGCGGGTTGAGGCTTGCGGCGAGGTACCCGATGCCGTAGACCCCGATCACCATGCCCAGGCACTGCCAGATGGCCCGGCCCGTGCCGGCGAGCGGCTCCACCCCAAAGAGCCGCAGCGGCGCGTCCGGGGCCAGCACCACGGCGGCCCCCCACAGCAGGTTGTAGATCCCGGCGGCAAGCAGCCACCGCCGCATCCACGGCCGAACGCCAAGCCCAGCCTGCAATGCGGGGGTGCGGTCCATCGCGCCCTCGTATTCGGCCGGGAGGCCGCGTGGATTCGTGCGCTGCCTGAATAGCCCCGCTCGGATTCGAACCGAGGTCTTATCGATTATGAGTCGACTGCTCTGGGCCGCTGAGCTACGGGGCCGTGATTTGAGGGCATTTGTACCCGGTCGCTC
>Ga0194118_10000787_pt1 | contig 50354 bp, 43 predicted proteins | sample TA2MahsurfametaG_2_FD_148662 | JGI IMG/M metagenome (GOLD analysis project Ga0194118, IMG submission 148662) | Freshwater microbial communities from Lake Tanganyika, Tanzania - TA2015013 Mahale N5 surface | ecosystem: Environmental > Aquatic > Freshwater > Lake | place: Tanzania: Lake...
GAGGGCGGGCGGCATGAGGGCGGGCGGCATGAGGGCGGCCGGAATGAGGGCGGCCGGGAACGCGGCCGTCCCGAGGAGCACCGCGCCCAGCGTGATGCGGTGCAGCGTGTCCGCGACGCGGTGGGCGGCGTCGAACGAGGTGCGCGCGGCATCGGCGGCGGCGCGATCGCCGTCGGCGATCGCCTGCCACCATGCCAGGAGGTCCGCGTTCATGCCGGGTGCGGTCCACGCGCGCCACGCCATGAGGCAGGCGGCGGCCGCCACGCACGCCACGAGGATCCGCCGCGCCCAGGGCGCGCCGCGCATGCCGCGCAGGCGCGCCAGCCGGACGGTGCAGGCAACGCTCAGGCTCGACGCGCCGATCTGCACCCAGTCGGAGAGCAGGAAGACGGGGGCCAGCATTCGGCCGGCGGCGTGACGCCCCATCTCGGCGGTGTCGCCCGCGAAGAACGCCTCGGTTCCCGCGACGGAGATCCCGATCCTCGGCAGCGTGGCGAACGCGCCCATCGCGGCGGCGCCGGCGGACGCGAGCGCGGCCACCCAGGCGACCAGCGCAAGGAGGAGGAGCGTGGCCGTGGGCCGCATGCGACGAGTCTAGCCCGCCGCGGATCGCGTCGATACGCTGCATCGCATGCCCCAGCGCACGCAGTCGGCGCTCTCGGTCACCATCGCTCCGCTCGGCGTGCCGGGCGAGGCGATGGCGTGGGCATCGTCCGCGGGGCTGCGCGGAGTGCAGCTGAGCGTCACGGGCGGCGGGCTCCGTCCGCGCGACCTCGGCCCGAGCGCTCGCCGCGACCTGCGCGCAATGCTCACGAGGCTCGAGCTCACGCCGTCCGGGATCGACGCGCTGGTCCCCGCGTCGCACTTCATCGACCCCGCGACCGCCGAGCGCGCGGTGGATGCGGTGCAGGGCGCATGCGAGCTTGCCGCCGACCTCGGCCGGGTGCCCGTGACCGTGCAGCTTCCCGCAGCGGGCGATGAGACGACCGCGGCCCGGCGCGACGCGGCCGTCGCGCTCGTTGCGGCCGCCGCGGACCGCGTTGGCGTCACGCTCGCGGACCTCGGCGGCGGTGCCATGGCGCCGTGGCCGCCGGTGGGCATCGCGGTGGACCCGGTGGCGGTGCTCGGCGATGGCGGCGACCCCTCGGCGGCGGTGGCGCGGGCCGGTGCCCGGCTGACGGGCGTGCGGGTGGTGGACCTCCTCCGCTCCGGGATGCGCGGTCCGGTCGGCGTGTCCGGTGAGTCGCGCCTGGACGTCCTGGCCTATCGCGTGGCGGTGGGCGTGGCGGGGTACCGAGGACTGCCGGTGGTGGATTGCCGCCAATGGAACGATCCGCGTGCGGGGGTGCTGGGTTCCGTGGCCGCGTGGCAGCAGGCGTGAGCCGCGCGCCGCAGCCCGGGCCACTACACTTGCCGACATGGTGCGACGCGGGTCCCCGGCCCTCTACGAATTGATGCGCAAGCCCGGGCAGGGCGGGTCCGCGGGCGGCGATGCTCCTGCCGATGGTGCACCCACGGGCGCGTCTCGCCGCGGCGGCACAGGCCCGGCGCTCCCGGACTCCTTCGAGGTCTCGCTCGGCAAGGCCGCGGCCATCGCCGCCGGCTGCATCGTGCTGATCGCGATCGCCTATGGCATCGGCGTGCAGCGCGGGCGTTCCGTGTCCAAGGGGCCGGCGTCGCCGGACGCGACACCCGTGGTCGAGGTGGCAGTGCCCCCGACGCCCGTCAACCAAGGGTCCACGACGACGCCCGGCGGGTCCGCGCCTGCGGCGCAGCGAAAGCCGGCGGGCACGGACCGGGCGACCTCGGCAACCGATAACACCGTCGACCCGCGCATGAAGGGCGTGAAGTACTACGTGCTGGCACACCCCTCGAGCGAGCGCGCCGCCGAAATGGTCGAATTCTGCCGGGAGAACGGCCTTGAAGCGTTCCTCGTTCCCGATGATAATGCCTTGCTTCGCAAGATCGTCGTCTTGCCCGGCTACCGCGACGCATCGGAGAAGAACTCTCCGGAGATCAAGGCCTTGGAGGCCAAGATCCGAAGCGTCGGAGACAAGTGGAAGCGCTCGTCGCGCGGGAACAAGGATTTCAGCGACGCGTATCCCGAGCTCCATAGGTAGCGGCAGGTCGCCGATCCTCAACTGACCGCACCAAGCTGCTTCCGCAGCCACGAACGACCCGAACCTTATCAAGGACCGATCCCGATGAGCCTTCACCGCAGCCTCAAGACCAAGTCCGGCGCCCTGAACCAGCACCGCAACGTGCTGACCCGCGCCGAGCGCATCAAGAGGCTGAGCGACGAGGAGCGCTTTGACGCGGGCAAGCAGTCCGCGCTCGCCCTCGTGAAGGTCCGCAGCATCAAGGTCGCCGCGGGCAAGAAGCCCAAGAAGGCCGAGGAGGCCGGCGCCGAGGACGCGGCCAAGCCGGCCGCCGGTGCCAAGCCCGCTGCGGGCGCCAAGCCCGCTGCGGGCGCCAAGGCCGCTGCCCCGGCTGCCAAGGCCGCGGCCCCGGCCGCCAAGGCCGGCGCCGCCAAGAAGTGAGCCACATGACCACGCACGCACATGCAGGCGGCCCCCTGGGCCGCCTGTCTCTTTCCAAGCTGATCTCGGAGCGCGCGCGCTCCGTGGACGCCTCCGGCATCCGCCGGGTCTTCGACCTCGCCGCGAAGATGAAGGACCCGATCAACCTGTCGATCGGGCAGCCGGACTTCCCGGTTCCGCAGTCGATGAAGGACGCCGCGAAGGCCGCGATCGACGCCGACCGCAACGGCTACACGGTGACCCAGGGCATCCCCGAGCTGCTGCACGCGATCTGGGGCCACCTGAAGGACAACGTGGGCTGGCACGGCCCCACCGACGACCTCGGCGTCGTCGTGACGAGCGGCACGAGCGGCGCCATCGTGCTCGCCGCGATGGCGATCCTCGACCCCGGCGACGAGATCATCATCCCCGACCCGTACTTCGTGATGTACGCGCAGCTCGGCAAGCTGACCGGCGGGACGGTGGTGAAGTGCGACACCTATCCCGACTTCCGGATGACCGCCGAGCGCATCGAGCGCTGCATCACGCCGCGCACCAAGGCCGTGCTCCTGTGCACGCCGAGCAACCCGTGCGGCACCGTGCTCTCCGGCGCCGAGCTCCGCGACATCGTCGACCTCTGCCGCCGCGAGGGGATCCTCCTCATCAGCGACGAGATCTACGACGAGTTCTGCTTCTCCGACGCGCGGGAGGACGGGCGTTGCCCGAGCCCGGCGCGCTTCAGCGACGAGTGCCTCCTCGTCCGCGGCTTCGGCAAGACCTACGGATGCACCGGATGGCGCATGGGCTACGTGGCCGGCCCGAAGGCGCTGGTGCAGGAGGTGGCGAAGTTCCAGCAGTACACCTACGTGTGCGCCCCGAGCATCGCGCAGTGGGGCGTGGTGCCGAGCTTCGGCGTGGACCTCGCGCCGATCGTGCGCGACTACGAGGCCCGGCGGCAGCAGGTGGTGGACGCGTTCGCGGGCGTGACGAGCGTTCCGCGCCCGTGCGGGGCGTTCTACGCGTTTGTCGAGGTTCCGAAGCGGCTCGGCCTGACGGGCCAGCAGTTCGTGGAGCGCGCCATCGAGCAGCGCGTCTTGGTGATCCCGGGGGGCGTGTTCAGCTCGCGCGACACGCACTTCCGCATCAGCTTCGCCACGCGGCCCGACAAGCTCTCCGAGGGGCTCGGCATCCTGCGCGGCATGATGACGGCCTGACCGCGCCGGCGAAATAGGCACCTGGCCCGTGGCGCCCGTCCTCGTCCTTCGGGACGGAGGAGCGGGGCGCCGGCGGGCCCGATGCGCGTTCCGTGAACTCGGGGGCGCGAGGCGCCGCGGCGGTCACTTCTTCTTGGTGTCGGCGGCCGCGTCGGTCGACGACGACATCTTCTCCTTGAGCGCCTCGTTGGGGCTCTTCAGGCTGCCCGCGGCCGGGCGATCTTCGTTCTTCTGGACGGGCTTCGTCGGCGGCGAGCCGCCGCCGCAGGCGGTCAGGGCGAGGACGACGGCGACGGTGCCGATCGACAGGACGGTCTTCATGGTGGGTGCCTCAATGCCTTTCGCTGCTCGGACGAGCGGGCCGAGCGGCCCGTTGCGCGTGTGCCGGCCCTCGCCGGGGTCCGCGCGGGGTGGAGTGTCGCAGAGAGGTTCGTCCGCCGTCAAGGGGAGGTTCCCGCCTTGGCGAGGGGCCAGCGGCCGTTGGCGCCGCCGGGCGCCAGCCACCGCCACTGCGTGTGGTAGGTGTCGTCGTTGTCGGCAACGCCTACCTGCAGGGCCTTCGGGGCTGCACCGGCCGGCATCCGCACCTCCAGGCGCGCGGTCCATTCCGTGCCATCGGCATCCTTGGCGAAGGTCCACGCGCAGCCCTTCTCGCCGCAGGCGAAGCCCGGCGTGAACGGTTCGCAGAGGAGGTCGAGCCCCGGATTCGCTCCCTGGAAGTCCACCAGGACGCGCACCGCATCGGCGTGCGGGTTGCCCCGGCGCTTGGGGTCGGGCTCGGTCCATTGCGGCGCACCCGTGGCGCGGTCGTCCGGGACGCGGACGTCGATGACGAGCGTCGACCCGTCGGCCGCGATCGCGGCCCGCAGCGTGGGGTTGGCCTCGCGCGTGTCGTAGGGCGAGTAGTCCCATGCGAGCACCGGGTACGGCGCGCCGGCATCGATCGCCGTGGCCGCCTGCACCGTGCGGTCGATGGGGAGCCGCGTCGGCAGGTAGACGGGCACCGGGCGCGACTTGGTGTCCGTGAACACGGCGTACACGTCGAGCTGCGGGGTGCGCACGTCACCGACGGGCTGCGGCAGGAGCCGCGCCGGCAGCGACACCGTCCGCTCCGCGCCGGGTGCCAGCTCGGCTGCCAGCGCACCGGGGTCGCACTCGACCACGCGGCGCGCGTGCGCGGACATGGTGTGCTCGTTGTCGACATCCGCGAGCGCGTGGCTCGTCCACCCGTTGGCGCCGCCGGGCGCGCCCGGCGTGCCGCGCCCGCCGCGGCCAGGGGTCCACCACGCGGGCGCCGCGCCAGGGGCGGTCAGGAGCCCCGGCGGCTCGAGCGTGATCCGGATCGGCACGTCCGTCGGGTTGCGGACGACGAGCTCCACGGCGACGGTGCGCGGCTCGGTCAGCGTGCCCGGGTCGGGCAGGCGGCCGGTGGCGCGCACGGCCGCGGGCTCGCGCAGCTTCCACACCCGGTCCTGGTCGGCGCGCACCACGAAGTCCCCGGGAAGCACCAATCCGACCGGCTGGTGCCAGACGCGGAGCTCGCCGCGCGCGGTGCAGTCGACGAACGTCAGGTGCTGCAGCTGGCCGGCAAGCGGCGGCTGGTCGATCATGCCGCCGCAGGTTCCCACGATGTGGTACTGCACGCCGCTGACGTCGGGGTCCCGCTGCAGTGCATGGAAGTGGCCGGCGATCACGGCATCGACGCCTGCCTTCTCGAGGAGCGGCTGCACGCGCGTGCCCCACGCCACCGATGCCGAGCGCCACAGCGGCCGGTGCATCAGGAGGAAGATGGGCTTCGCGCGCGCCGCGGCCGCATCGAGCGCGCCGGCGAGCCACGCGAGCTGCGCCTCGGAGAGGATGATCCGGCCGTCGCCGAGCCCTTCGTCGCTGAAGAGGACGATGGCGGTGGCCAGGTCCAGTTCCACCGCGTAGTGGAGCGGACCGAAGCGCTCCCGGTAGCGGTCGGCGAAGGTGCGGTCGGCCGGGCTGCGCGAGCCCGAGATCACGTCGTGGTTGCCGGGCGTCGGGTAGAAGGCGGGCACGAGCCGGCCGACGCGCGCGAGATAGCCGTCGACCTCGCGTTCCCATCGGGCACCGTCGCGCGTGTAGCCCTGCACCATGTCGCCGACCGTGAACACGGCATCGGGTCGGACGAGGTTGAGGTCCTCGACGGCGGCCTCGAGGTAGGGCAGCCCCCAGTCGCGGCCGGTGGTGCGGTCCGGGAGGATGGCGATCCGCTGCACGCGCGGGCGCGCGGGGTCGGTGACGGTCTGCCCGTCGATCGCTCGGCCGTCGTCGGCGCGCCGGAAGGCGGGCGTGAGCGGGTTGTACTTCGTGGGCGCGCCCTGCGACGCCGGGGATGCGGGCGCGGAGCACGAGGCGGCCAGGATGGCGGTGGCGATGGCAGCGGCCGGGAACCGGTTCATGCGCGCAGTGAACCCGATGCGCGCGCGCCGTGCGTTCAGGTCCCGCCGGCCGCGGTGCCCGGGAACGGGATCGACGGGCCGCGCACGATGGACGCGCAGGCGTCGGCAAGCTGCTCGGCGCAGCGGGCGGAGCCGAAGCGCGCGGCCGCACGGGCCGCGGCCTCGTCGCCCACTCGCCGCGCATCGTCCGGCGAGAGCAGGGCGCGGGTCAGGAGCTGCGTCCACTCCGCGGCGCTCCGCTCCTGAACGACGAACGCGGACACCCCGTCGATCAGGTGGTCGGCGTAGGGGTCGTCCATCGCCACCACCGCCCGTCCGAGGGCCATGGCCTCGAGGACGATGCTCCGGACGCCGTGCACCGGCTCCGGCACGGCGATCGCGCCGCAGGCGAGCGCGAGCGGGCGCACCGACTCGAGGCTGCCGACGCCGTTGAGGACGCGCTGCACTCCCATCTCGCGGGCGAGGCGCCACAGCTTGGGGTCGTGGCCGGGCGGAAGCTCGATGGCGACCTGGAGCTCGGGGAGCGCCGGCATGACGTCGGCGATCGCGCGGAAGATGGCGCGGTAGGCCCCGTCGTCGCGGCCGGATCCCGCGATCGCGAGGCTCTGCGGGCTCGGAGCCGTGGCCGTGCCGCGCGCGTGCACCGGGATGCCGAGCGGAAGCACCGACACGCGGCCCTCGCCGACCGTGCGCGACGCCCGGACGGCGATCGGCGCGGTGGCGGCGCACACGAGGTCGACCCGGTCCACGTGCGCGCGAAGCGGCATCGCGTCGAGCTCGTCGGCGGTCGACACCATGGCGACGAGTCCCGCGTCGAGGTCCTCGGCGAGCTCCGCGGCGGCATCGAACCCGCGCGCTCCGAAGCCGACGAACACGTCGGGGCGGTCGTGCTCGAGCGCCGAGCTGAGGGCGCCGAGCCGCGACGGGCGGAAGAGCATGGAGCTCGCGAAGTCGAAGCTCGAGGCCGGGATCAGGCGGGCAAGCGGCGGCTCGTCCGTCCACGGGGGGAGCACGCGGTGCACGCGGGCGCCCTCGCCGGCGAGCGCCACGGCGAGGCGCTGCACCTCGGCGGCATCGGTCACGAGCCTGTCGGGATCGACGACGAGCGCGATGTGCACGCGGCGGGCTCCAGTGGGTCGAAGGCGGCGCGCATGTCCGGGGGCACGCGGGCGGGCCGGCGCGTGGCAAGGTCGACGAACGCCCAGCAGGTCGATGCGCTGCAGACGCGGCCGCCGTCGCGGGCGCGCACGATCTCGGTGTCGCGCCAGCTCGCCGAGCGGCCAAGGGTGCGCACCCACGTGAAGACGTGCAGCTCGTCGCCCGGGAACGCCTCCGCACGGTAGTCCACCTCGTGGCGCGCGACGAACCACATCCGGCCCTCGTCCGCCATGCGCGCGCGCGTCCAGCCGAGCGCATCGGCGTGCAGCTCCGCGGCGCGGTCGAGCCAGCGCACGTACTCCACGTTGTTGACGTGCGCCACCGCGCGGCTGACGGTGTCGGGCTGCGCGACGAGGCGAAGCGCGAACGGCCGCGGGTGCGGCACCGCGAGCGCCGCCGGCGGGCGCAGCCCCGGGGCTGGCTCCAGCGGCGGGGCGGGCGCGTGCGCGCTCATGGGCGCGGCCCGTCCGGTGCAGCCGCATCCGCGGGTGCGATGCTGCGCAGGTAGGTCCAGCTGTAGATCCCGGTGGAGTGCCCGTCGCTGAAGCGAAGGCGCACGGCGTAGTTGCCCACGAGCTCCGCGTCCTCGATGGTGAGCGGTGCCGAGGACCGTGCGTTCGGGAGCACGGTGAGCGGATTGCGCGCCATCTCCTCGCGGATCGCCTTGGCGTCTGCGCTCGGGCTGAGGCGGCGCAGGTGCACGACCGGGTAGAAGGCGGTGGTGCCGTCCTCCCAGGTGAGGGTCAGTCCCGCGCGGCGGTCGACGTCGAGCCGCGCGGGCCGGGGCGCGCCGGCGGGCTCGGGACTGTCGGTGGGGCGATGCACGGACCGTGATTCTAGGGATGCGCGGCAGGGGCTGGCCGCGGCCTAGACTCGGGGCCGTGTCGCACGACGCCAATCACCCCGCCGACCGCCTGCTTGCCGCCATCGATGCCGCCGGTGCGCCCGTGTGCGTGGGCCTCGACCCGGTGGCGGAGAAGCTGCCCGCCTCGCTCCGTCCCGCACCGGGCGACGATGCCGCGTCCGCGGCCATCGAGGCCTTCTCCTGCGGGGTGATCGATGCCGTCGCGGGCATCGTGCCGGCGGTCAAGGTGCAGGCGGCGTGCTTCGAGCGCCACGGGCCCGCGGGCGCCGCCGCGCTCGCGCGCACGCTCGCGCACGCGGCGCGGGTGCCCGGCCTCGAGGTGATCCTCGACTTCAAGCGCGGCGACATCGGGATCAGCGCCGACCACTACGCCTCCAGCGCGCGCGGGCCGATGGCCGCCGGCTGGACCACGGTGAGCGCATACCTCGGCACCGACTCGCTCCTGCCGTTCCTTGCGCCCGGACACGGCGCCTTCGCGCTGGTGCGCACCTCCAACCCCTCCGGCGACGCGGTGCAGCAGCAGCGCCTTGCGGATGGCCGGTCCGTCGCCGAGATGGTGGCGGACCTCGTCGCGCAGGCCGGGGCGGCGTTCGTGGGGGCATCCGGCTTCAGCGCGCTCGGGGCGGTGGTCGGCGCAACCAAGCGAGCCGATGCCGCCGCGCTCCGGGAGCGCATGCCGCGGCAGGTGTTCCTGGTGCCGGGGTTCGGCGCGCAGGGCGGCGGCGTGGATGACGTCCTCCCGTGCTTCCGCGCCGATGGCCGCGGCGCGCTCGTGACGGCAAGCCGGTCCGTGATCTACGCGTTCGGCGCGGCCGACCGTGACTGGGCGTCCGCCGTGCGCCGCGCCGCCGAGGAACTGCGGACGCAGATCGGTGCGGCGGTCGGGGTGCGGGCGTGAGGATCGGCGCGCGCGCGGCGTTCCTCGCGCTGGCCTTCCTGGCACTGCTCGCGGTGCCGGCGGTGGCGCGCCGCGGCTCGGTGCGGCCGCCGCGCGGCGCGGCGACGGTGATCGTGGTCACCCCGCATCCGGAGGAGATCAGGATCGAGTTCGCGCAGGCGTTCGCGGCGTGGCATCGCGCCCGGTTCGGCGAGGATGCCGCCGTGGTGTGGAGCACGCCCGGCGGTGCCGGCGACATCCGGCGGCTGCTCGAGGCGGGTGCGCTCGCGGCGCTGCGCCAGGGCCAGCCGATCGGAGGCGGCGCGGACATCCTCTTCGGCGGCGGCAGCTACGAGTACGAGCAGCTGAAGCGACCGCTCTCGGTGGAGGTCGACGGCGTGCGGCGCTCGGGCGCCGTGCTCGAGCCGCTCGCGCTCGACCCCGCGCTGCTTGCGGAGTGCTTCGGCGACGGGATGCTCGCGGGGCGGCCGCTGCGCGACCCGGAGGGCTACTGGTTCGGCACCGCACTGAGCAGCTTCGGGCTGGTGTTCAACGCCGAGCTCCTGGCGCCCCGCGGCGTGGCCGTGCCCGGCGGGTGGGATGCGCTTGCCGATCCGCGCCTGCGCGGGCTGGTGGCGATGGCCAATCCCGCGCAGTCGGCCAGCATCGCGAGCGCCATGGACACCGTGCTCCAGCGCGAGGGATGGGAGCGCGGGTGGGCCATCCTGCGGCGGGCCGCGGGCAACGCACGCAGCATCTCCGCGAGCGCCCCGCGCGCGCCGATCGACGTCGGGCAGGGCGATGCGGCGCTTGCGCTGTGCATCGATTTCTACGGACGCGCGCAGGAGCAGGCCGTGTCCGACGGCGGGTCGCCCGGCCGCATCGCCTACGTTGACCCGGTGGGCAGGACGACGGTGGACCCCGACCCCGTGGCGCTGCTGCGCGGCGCACCGCACCCCGAGCATGCCCGGCGCTTCGTGGAGTTCGTGCTCTCCGCGGAAGGCCAGCGGCTCTGGCAGTTCGTGCCGGGCACCGAGGGTGGCCCGCGCCGCCATGCGCTGCGGCGCCTGCCGGTGCGCCGGGACCTGCTGGCACGGGAGGGCGACCGCTTCATGGACCGCGTGGACCCGGCGGCGCTCGTGGGCGATGCGGCGGCGCAGAACCCCGATGTCCGCGCGTTCGTGGCACCGATGTTCGTGGCGGTCGCGCTCGAGAACCGAGACCTGCTCCGCGAGGCGTGGGCGCTGGTCGCGTCGCATCCCGAGTATCCGCGCGACGGGCGCGTGCTCCTCTCGTCGGAGGCACGCTCCCCGGAGCTGCGGGCCATGCTGGCGGCGTTCGATGCGCCCCCGCGCGTGCCCGCCCCCGGCGGGCGGACCATCGACCTGCGCGGCCCGGAGGACCTGCGCGCGGTGCGTGACGGCTGGCTGCGCGGGGGATGGAAGGATGCAGGACTCTGGGACCCGGCCGATGCGCCTGCGGATGCGCTGCGCCGGGCGCTTTCCCGCGATGCGGAGGCACGGCTCCGCGAGGTGATCGCCGTGACGAACGGAGGACGAGCATGACCGCGCCACGCGCCGCGATTCTCTCGGTGGGCGACGAACTCGTCCTTGGCACGACGCTCGACACCAACTCGCGCACGCTCTCGCTGGCCTTGCGGGACATCGGCCTCGACGTGGTGGAGCACCGCACGGTGGCGGATGACCGCGGGGCGATCGCCGCCGCGCTCCGCGACCTCGCGGCGCGCAGCGCTGTGGTGGTGTCGACGGGCGGGCTCGGGCCCACCGACGACGACCTGACGCGCGATGCCCTCAATGACGTGATCGACGGCGGCGCGGCCCAGGTCGAGGACCCGGTGGCGCGCGCCGACCTGGAGGCGTGGTTCGCCGGGCGCGGTCGCGCGATGGCGGCCATCAACCTCCGGCAGGCGCTCCGGCCGCGGTCGGCGCGCATCGTCCGCAACCCGGGCGGCACCGCGCCGGGGCTTGCGGCGACGGTCGGCGCGTGCCGCGTGTTCTGCCTCCCGGGGCCGCCGCGCGAGATGATCCCGATGCTCGAGTCGGACGTCCTGCCCGCCGTGCGGCCCGCGGGCGCCCCCGCGATCGCCAAGCGGACGGTCGGCACGTTCGGGATCGGCGAGAGCGCGCTGGCGGAGATGCTCGGCACGCGCATGGCCCGCGGCCGCGAACCTGCCGTGGGCACCACGGCCAGCGGATCCGTGGTCTCCGTGCAGGTGGTGGCGCGCGGCGCCGATGCCGCGCGGCGCGTGGCGGCGGAGGCCGCGGAGTGCCGCGCAGCCGTCCGTCCCTACGACTTCGGCGAGGAGGACGACACGCTCGCGTCGGCGCTCCTTGCGGAGTGCCGCGCCCGCGGGCGGACGCTGGTGGTGGCGGAGAGCTGCACCGGCGGCCTCGTCGGCGGCATGCTGACGGCGGTGGCCGGGTCGAGCGACGTGTTCGCCGGCGGCTGGATCACCTACTCCAACGAGATGAAGTCGCGCGAGGTCGGTGTGGACGCGGCGCTGCTTGCCGCGCACGGCGCCGTCAGCGCCGAGGTGGCGCTCGCCATGGCCGCGGGCGCGTGCCGGGCCTCGGGTGCCGGCGTGTCGATCGCCATCACCGGCATCGCGGGTCCCGGCGGCGCCGTCCCGGGCAAGCCCGTCGGCACCGTGTGGATCGCGGTGCACGATGCCGCCGCCGGCGGGGGCCGTGCGCGGCGCTTCGAGTTCCCGGGTCCGCGCGACATCATCCGCGACCGCGCGGCCAAGACCGCGCTGCAGCTTGCGCGCTGGATGCTCCGCGGCGAGGACGCGTCCATCATCTGGGAGCGCGCATGAGCGGCGGTGCGCGCGAGCGGCTCGATGCCGACGCCCCGCCGGTCGGGACGGTGGCGGCGTTCGTCGCGGTCGGCTCCAACGTGGGTGACCGCGCGTCGCACGTGGCGTTCGCGTTCGCCGCGCTCGACTCCGCGCCGGGCGTGCGGCTGGTCCGGCGCTCGACGCTGCACGAGACGGATCCGGTCGGGCCGCCCGGGCAAGGGCCGTACCTGAACGCGGTGGTCGAGCTGGCCACGTCGCTCTCGCCGCTGCAGCTCCTTGCCACGCTCCTGGACATCGAGCGCGCCCGCGGGCGCGACCGATCCCGCGAGGTGCGCTTCGGGCCGCGCACCTTGGACCTCGACCTCCTCGCCTGGGGCGCGGCGCGCCCCGGCGGCGCCTTCATCGACGCGCCGGGGCTGACGGTGCCGCACCCGCGGATGCACGAGCGTCCGTTCGTGCTGGTGCCGCTCGCGGAGGTGGCGCCGGACCTGGCGGTGGCCGCGACGACCGGTGCAGGCGTACACTTGGGGACGGACGGCCGGGCGTGACCCGAGCCACCGGAGCCCCATCCATGCGAATCGCCAGCGTTGCCTGCCTTGCGTCGGTTGCCCTCGCGCTCTCGTCCGCCATCCATGCGCAGTCAAGCGCGCCGGGTCGGCTGCAGGGAACGGTGGACCCGGCGACGGGCGAGCCGTCGCTGCGCGCCAAGGCAATGGCCGATCCCTCCGCCGGCTGGACCGACGCCGAGCGCTCCGCCGACGCCGTTGCCAAGGGCACCGCGGAGCTCGACGCCTGCGCCGCGGCGTACCGCGCGGCCAAGGGACTGACCGACCGCGCCAGGGTGCGCATCCTGCTTCCGGACGGCGAGCAGAACGAGACCATCGAGATGGCCTTCGCCGAGGGCGGAGACTTCGACATCAGCGGCGGCAGCGTCCGTGCCGTGTGCACCGGCGGCAAGGTGGCGTTCGTGCCGGACCAGCCGGATGACCGCTACCTCGGGGGCGACCTGAAGGGGAGCGGGCACTCGACCCTCGTGGCGCTGCTCGGCGCGTTCCCGCTGATGGCGCCGGACCTCGCGCTGCGCCAGCCGCTCGAGGGCGCCAAGCCCGTGCACGCGTTCCTCTCCGGTCCGCCCTCGGAGATGGCGGTCCGCGGGTTCCGGGATTCGGGCGGCACCCGGCAGGTGCTGGTCGCGGGCAAGCAGACCGAGGCGGTCATCGCCATCGATCCGGCGACGCACCTGGTGCGGTCGGTGCGCAGCATCCTCACCCCCGAGGGCCTGCCCGACGGGGTGAAGATCGGCATCGAGCTGGAACTCGCTCCCGCGATCGGCGCGCCTTCGAGGCCCATCGCGTTCGACCCCGGTGCGCGGCGGGCCGTGGCCAACATCGGCGAGCTGTTCGCCGACGACGCGAGCGCGCCCGCGCCGCAGGCCGGCACCGCAAAGGTCGGCGGGCCTGCCCCGGTGGCCGCGCTGAAGGACCTCGACGGCAACACCGTGGACCTTGCGGCGATGAAGGGCAAGGTGATCGTGCTCGACTTCTGGGCCACGTGGTGCGGGCCGTGCCGCAAGGGCCTGCCGATGGTCGATGCCTTCGCCAAGGAGATGAAGGACGACCCGCGCGTGGCCGTGTTCGCGGTCAATGTCTGGGAGCAGTCGGCGCCCGGGGAGATACCCAAGAAGGTCCGCGACACCTTCGAGAGGCTCAAGGTCACGCTGCCGGTGCTCCTTGACGGCGACGCGAAGCTGATCTCGCAGTACGGGTTCACGGGAATCCCCGCGACCGTGGTCATCGGTCCCGACGGCTCGCTCGTGAGCAAGCACATCGGCCTGATGCCCGACATGGGCGCGGTGCTCGGCGCCGAGGTCCGCAAGGCGCTCGGGAACGCGAAGTGAGCGCGACGCTGCCGCTCCCGCAGCTCCCGGCGGCGGGTTCGCCCTCGGAACGGCGCCGTGAGGCGATCGCGGCCGCGCTGCAGGCGATCGGCTGCGCGGACGTGCGCAGCGCGCGCGGGGAGCGGCTCCTCTACGCGACCGACGCCAGCATCTACCAGGTGGACCCGCTGGTGGTGGCGGTGCCCGCGTCCGTCGAGGAGGCGGTGCACGTGGCGCGCTGGTGCGGTGAGCACGGCGTCGCGCTGCTGCCGCGCGGCGGCGGCACCAGCCTCAACGGGCAGTGCGTCAACGAGGCGGTGGTGCTCGACCTCGGCGCGCACTGCCGCAAGCTCCTCTCGGTGGATCGCGACGGCATGCGCTGCCGCGTCGAGCCGGGGATCGTGATCGACCGACTCAACGCCGACCTCGCGCCGATGGGCCTGATGTTCGCGCCGGACCCCGCCACCAGCAGCCACAACGCGGTCGGCGGCGCCATCGGCAACAACTCGGCGGGCGCGCACAGCATCATGTACGGCCGCACCGTGGAGAACCTGCTCGGGCTCGACGTGGTGCTGCCGTCCGGCGGCGTGCACCGCCTCGAGGAGGGTTCGTGCGAGCGCGACCCGGTGCAGCGCGCGATCGCCGAGCGCATGCGCGACCTGCTGGTGCCGCTGCGGGAGGAGATCCGCGCCCGGTTCCCGCGGATCCTGCGGCACGTGGACGGCTACAACCTCGACCTGTTCCTCGATGGCCTGGAGCGCTCGACGCCCGGCACCCTCGACCGCGTCAACCTGGCGCACGTGGTGTGCGGCGCGGAGGGGACGCTCGCCACCATGGTCGGCGCGGAGCTGCGGCTCGTGCCCACGCCCAAGGCGAAGGGCCTCGCCATCATGGGCTTCCCGACGGTCGACGACTCGCTCGCGGCGCTGGCCACGATGATCGCGACCGGCCCCGCGGCGGTCGAGCTCGTCGACGACGTGATCATCGACCTCGCGCGCGCCAACCGCGAGTATGGCCGGTACGTGGAGCTGATGCCGCGCGCGCCCGGCACGCAGCTCGGAGCGGTGATGTACGTCGAGTACTTCGGCCAGTCGCCCGACGAGGTGGCGGCGCGGCTCGCGGACCTCCGTGCGCGGCTTCCCGCGCAGCCGATGGAGCAGTACACGGACGCCAAGCGCATGGCCGAGGCATGGCGCCTGCGCAAGGCCGGCGAGCCGCTCCTGCACGGCGTGCCCGGGCTGCGCAAGCCGCTCGGGTTCGTCGAGGACACCGCGGTCGACCCGGCACGCCTGCCGGGGTTCATCCGCGAGTTCAAGGAGATCCTCGCGCGCCACGGCACGCGCGCGAGCTTCTACGCGCACGCGAGCGTGGGATGCCTGCACATCCGTCCGATGCTCGCGCTCACCGACCCCGACGACCGCCGCCGCATGGTGGAGATCGGCGAGGCCGTCACCGACCTCGTGGTCCGCCACGGCGGTGCGCTGAGCGGCGAGCACGGCTCGGGCCGTTCGCGCACCGCGCTGCAGCTTCGCTACTTCGGCGAGCCGGTCTGCCGGGCGCTGGCCGCGGTCAAGGCCATCTGGGACCCGCAGGGCATCATGAACCCCGGCATCAAGGTGGACGTGGCGCGCGCGTCGATGCCCATCGAGGACCTGCGCATCGCGCCCGGCGGGCGCGATGCGCGCGTGCCGGCGGTGAACACCTTCTTCGACTACGAGCACGAGCACGGGTTCGACCATGCCGTGGAGATGTGCAACGGCGCGGGCCTCTGCCGGCGCATGCAGGGCAACGTGACCATGTGCCCCTCGTACCAGGCGACCCTGGACGAGCGGCACTCGACGCGCGGCCGCGGCAACCACCTGCGCCTGGCCATCACCGGGCAGCTCGGGCGCGCGGAGCGCTGGCGGAGCGGGGAGGTGCAGGAGACGCTCTCGCTGTGCCTGAGCTGCAAGGCGTGCAAGAGCGAGTGCCCCTCGAACGTCGACATCTCGAAGCTCAAGGCCGAGTACCAGGCGCAGGGGTACGCCGAGGCCGGGCGCATCCCGCTGCGTGCCCGCGTCTTCGGGCGCGTGCGGCAGTCGAACCGCCTGCTGTCGCGGCTCTGGCCGCTCGCGAACCTCGCCAACCGCCTGCCGCCCGTGCGCATGCTGCAGCAGTGGCTCCTGGGGATCGATCCGCGCCGCTCGATGCCGCGGTACGCCGAGTCGCTCGACCGCTGGTACGCGCGGCGCGGCAGCCGGGCGCCCGCGGGTGCGCCGGCGGTCATCCTGTTCCCAGACTGCTTCACCATGTACAACGAGCCGCGCATCGGCCAGGCGGCGATCGAGCTGCTCGAGGCGTTCGGCTACCGCGTGGCGCTGCCAGAGCTCGGCTGCTGCGGGCGCTCGCTGATCTCGATGGGCATGCTCGCCGAGGCCGGGCGCGAGTGCGCGCGCACGGCCGAGGGGCTGCTTGCGGCGGTGGAGCGCGAGGGCGCGGTGGCCGTCGTCGGCTGCGAGCCGAGCTGCATGAGCGCGATCCGCGATGACTGGCTGGAGCTTCGCATGGGCGTCGACCGCGCGCGGCTCCGGGCGCTCGCGGCGCGCAGCTTCCTGGTCGAGGAGTTCCTCGATCGCGCGTGGGACGCGCACCCCGTGCGTCCGGCGAGGCCACCGTTCGACCCCGGGCCGCTTGCGCTCCACGCGCACTGCCACCAGAAGGCGCTGTGGGGCGCGGAGTCGAGCGCGGCGATCCTGCGGAGGTACTTCGGCGCCCGCCTCGACGTGCTTGCGACCGGCTGCTGCGGAATGGCCGGGAGCTTCGGGTTCACCGAGGATCGCTACGACCTCTCGATGCGCATCGCCGGGATGGGAGTGCTGCCCGCGCTCGCCGCGCGGCCCGAGGCCATCGCCTGCGCGCCCGGCACGAGCTGCAGGCACCAGATCCACGACGGCGCGGGCCGCGAGGCGCTGCACCCCGTGGAGGTGCTTGCGCGCGTCCTCGTCGGCGCGCCCGCCGCGGGCTAGAATGCTTCCCATGAACATGTCCCCCGATTCCCCCGTGGCGCTGGCCCTCGAGGAGGGCGGCAACCAGGTCGACATCCGCGGCTGCCGGGTGCTCGTGGTGGACGACAACCCGCAGAACACCGAGCTGGTGCAGGCCTATCTCGATGGCCTCCCGATCGAGATCGCCACCGCCGTCGACGGGCTGGACGCCATGGCCCAGGCCGAGCGTTTCAGGCCCGACCTCGTGCTCCTCGACGTGATGATGCCCCGGATGTCCGGGTTCGAGGTCTGCCAGAAGGTCAAGCAGAGCCCGGACCTGCGGGACACCGTGGTGATCATGGTCACTGCGCTGCACGAGGTGGGGGACTTCGAGCGCGCGGTCGAGTGCGGCTGCGACGATTTCCTGACCAAGCCGGTGAACAAGCTGGAGCTCGTGACCCGGGTCCGCAGCCTGCTGCGGGTGCGCGTCCTGAAGCGGATGCTCGAGGACCTGCGCAAGGGCCGGGGCTGAGCGGTCGCGCGCAGCGCCGGGGACCCGCCGTCGGGCCGTCCCGCGCTCAAGCCGGGAGGGCGGCGCGGCCGATTGGGACCATGGCGGCGGAGCCGCTCGGGTGCCCGTGGCGGGTGCCGAACGCAGGGCAGGAGGCCGGCCGATCACCAGAGGTGCCGCCGATGTCCGCCGAGACGACCGATCGCATGACCAAGAGCCAGGTGGTGGAGCAGATCCGCCGCGTCAACGCCTCCGCGCCGCGCGAGTGGCTGGAGCGGTTCGACTTCCGCGCGCTCGAGCGCTACCTCGACCGGCTCCGCGACGGCGCGGGCCTCGGGACGCAGGCATCCGCCGGCGTGGCCGTGGGCTGAGCGCCCGGGGCGCCGCCGGCGGGCTCACCCGCCGAGCTCGATCACCTTCATCGCGACGAGGTCCTGGACGTCGACCAGGCCGAGCGGCTTGCCGTCGGCGTCGACCACCGGGATCTCGTCGAGCCGGCGCTCGCGCACCAGCTGCACGGCGTCGCGGACGAGCGCGTCCGCCGGAAGCGTCGCCGGTCGCGCGGTCATCACCTCGCGCACGGGCTTCGAGAGGAGCGCCGCGCCCAGCTCGTTCACGCGGCGGCGCAGGTCGCCGTCGGTGAAGATGCCGCAGAGGCGCCCGGCGCCGTCGACCACCACCAGCGCGCCCGCGCGGCGGCCCGTGCCCGACGACTTGAGCGCGTCGGCGACCGTGGTGTCCTCGGTGACCGTGCCCAGCGTGTCGCCCACCCGGAAGCGGAGCACCTCGGTGATGCCCTTCAGGCCCGCGCCGAGCGACCCGCCCGGGTGGCGCCGGTGGAAGTCGTCGGCTGCGAAGTTGCGTCGGCGGCTGACCGCAAGGGCCAGGGCATCCCCCATGGCGAGCATGGCCGTGGTGCTTGCGGTGGGCGCCAGGTTCAGCGGGCAGGCCTCGACCACGTCGCCGATCGCCAGGTGCACGTCGCAGAGGCGCGCCAGGTGCGACTGGTGGTTGCAGCTGATGCCCACGCGGCGGATGCCGTCGGTGCGCAGGATGGCGGCAAGGTTCACCACTTCCTCGGTGCCGCCCGAGTAGCTCATGAGGACGGCGACGTCGCCGGCGCGCAGGCGGCCGAGGTCGCCGTGCATGGCCTCGCTCGGGTGCATGAAGTGCGCGGGCAGGCCGAGGCTCGACATGGTGGCGGCGATCTTCGCGCCCACCAGCCCGCTCTTGCCCATGCCGGAGACCATCACGTGCCCGGTGCACCCGTCGAGGAGCGCCACCGCGTCCTGCCAGCGGGCGGCGTCCTCGCCGGCGGCGCGTGCCGCGGCGCGGCGGACCGCCTCGGCCTCGGCGTTCATGGCCTCCGCGATGAACGCGGGCTCGCCGGGGGCGGGCTCGGGGCGGTCGGTTCCAGCCTTGGGGGCAGTGGCCATGGGGTGAGTTTACCGGGCCATCCGGGTACGCTTCGCGCCGTGGTGACCCAGGACGACTACCAGGTGCGGCTCGACGGCTTCCAGGGGCCGCTCGACCTCCTCCTCTTCCTCATCCGCCGGGCCGAGGTGGACATCGCGGACATCCCGATCCACCGGATCACCGACCAGTACTTCTCGCTCCTCAAGGAGCTGCACACGATCGACATCGACGTGGCCGGCGAGTTCCTCGTGATGGCGGCGACGCTGGTCGAGATCAAGAGCCGCACGCTCGCCCCCGCGCAGAAGCGGGCCGCGGGCGAGGGCGACGGCGCCACGGCGCTCGACGAGGCCGACCCCCGGTTCGAGCTGGTGCAGCAGCTGCTCGCGTTCCAGAAGTACCGTTCCGCGGCCCACGAGCTTTCGCGCCTGCGCACGGAGTTCGCGCAGCGCTGGGCCGTGGGCGCGCGCGGCGCGTCGATCCCGGACGAGCCCGAGCGCGAGTACGAGCTCGACGACGTGCACATGCTCGACCTCATCGAGGCCTACGAGCGCATCATCGCCGGCATCGACCTCGCGCACGTGGGCGACCACCGCGTGGAGTACGACGACACGCCCATCTCGCTGCACCAGTCCGACCTGGTGGACCGCCTCGAGCACGCCCCGGAGAAGCGCCTCTCGCTGCAGGACGTGTTCCGCGGGCGCACCCGCGGCGAGGCGATCGGGCTGTTCCTGGCGATGCTCGAGCTGGCGCGCGAGCAGAAGGTCGGCATCCGGCAGGACCGGATCAACGGCACCATCGAGATCGAGCTGAACCTCTCCTGAGCGGCGCCCGCGCGGCGGGGCGGCGGGCGAAGCGAACAGCTGGGCGCTCCCGTTGCACGGGGTGCCGGGCGAAACGAGCAGGGCGCGGCCCGCGAGGACCGCGCCCCAAGGTTGCTGCGTTGCGTGCGGGTCAGTGCTGGCCGACGTTCATGCGCACGAAGCGGTGGATGGTGACGCCGGCGGGGAGGATCTCCTTGATCGCCTTCTTGTCGTCACGCACGTACTTCTGGCCGAGGAGGGTGACCTCCTCGAAGAACTTGCGCATCTTGCCCTTGGCCATCTGCTCGGCGATCTGCGCCGGCTTGCCGGAGGCCTTGGCCTCCTCGACGGCCTCTGACTCCTTCTTGGCCTTCACGTCGGCCGGCACGCCGGCCTCGTCGACCGCGATCGGGGCAGGGGAGGCCGCCACGACGTGCTGGCAGATGCCCGTGCCGGTGTCGGCGTCGAGCGTGCCCGAGTAGGCGATCAGCGCGCCCTTCTTGCCGTCGTGGTGGACGTAGGAGGCGAAGCCCGCGCCCTCGACCACCTCGCCGCCGCCGAACGAGAGGTTCTCGCCGGTCTTGATGCGCACCTCGTCGAGGCGCTTCTTCATGGCATCGGTGTTGACGGCGGCGCCGGCGGCGCCGGCCGCGGCCATCTTGGCCAGCTCGTTGGCCATCTCGCGGAACTCGGGGTTGCGGGCCGTGAAGTCGGTCTCGGCGCGCACCTCGCAGATGCACGCCTTGTTGCCGACGATGGCGACCGTCACGCAGCCCTCGCCGGCGGCGCGGTCGGTGCGGGTGTCCATCTTGCCCTTGAGCTTCTCGCGCAGCCGCTCCTCGGCGAGCCTGGGATCGCCGTTGGCCTCGATCAGCGCTGCCTTGCAGTCCATCATGCCAAGGCCGGTGCGCTCGCGCAGGGCCATGACGTCCTTGGGGGAGATGTTTGCCGTGGTCATGGTGTCACCTCGGTTCGGGGTGTCGTTGGGGGACGCGGTTCGCGGGGACGGTCACGCGTTGGGCGTGGCGGCCTCGGTGCGCGGGGCATCGGCCGAGGCCGAGCGCCCGTCGGCGCGGAACTGGCTGCGGGTCGAGCGGCGGGCCGGACGCGGCGCGTTCGGCGACTCCGTCTCGCCCGTGGCTGCGCCCGCGGAGGCGGCGGCGGCCATGTCCTCGGGGGACGCTGCCTTGCGCTCGCCGCGGCCCTCGGTGGCGGCCGAGCACAGCTCGCGGATCACGATGTCGATGGAGCGCATCGAGTCGTCGTTGCCGGGGATCGGGATGTCCGCGAGGTCCGGGTTGCCGTCGGTGTCGATGAGGCAGATGGTCGGGATGCCGAGGGCCTTGGCCTCGAGCAGCGCGTTCATCTCGCGGTTGGTGTCCACGACGACCAGGGCGCCGGGCAGCTTGGTCATGGTGCGCAGGCCGTGCAGGTTGCGGAAGATCTTCTTCTGCTCGCGGGCCAGCTGCGACTCCATCTTCTTGGAGTAGTTGCGGATGTCGCCGGTCTCGGCGAGGCGCTCCAGCTCCTCCAGGCGGCGCAGGCGCTCGCGGATGGTGCGGAAGTTGGTGAGCGTGCCGCCGAGCCAGCGCTCGGTCACGAACGGCATCTTGCTCTCGGCGCAGTACTGCTCGACGGCCGCGCGCGCCTGGCGCTTGGTGCCGACGAAGCACACGTCCTTGCCGCCCGCGACGGTCTTCGCGATGAACTTGCGGGCGAGCAGGAGGCCCTTGATGGTCTCCTTGATGTCGATGATCGAGATGCCGTTCTTCGTCGCGAAGATGTACGGCTTCATGCGGGGGTTCCAGTTCGAGCGGCGCTGTCCGAAGATGACTCCGGCCTCCACCAGCTCCTTCGCGAGCGACTTCTGATCAGACATGGGGCTCTCCTGAGCGAGCGACTGCAGCGGCACCGCGGGCACGGCCGGTGGACGCCGGGAATCCGGCGGCCGTCCCGAACCAAGGGCGCTTGGAACGAGGACGAGGTGGAGCGCGTGGCTCCGTGGCGCCGCGGGGTCCACCTGGAACCGGGGCGTTCCCGCGGATGCGGGGAAGCGGGCAAAGGTACGGGATCCCGGGGGGCTGCGCAACGCGCATTCGCGCGGGTTGGCGGGTGAGGCAGGGTCCGGATGGCCGTTATTGGGCGTTGGCCGGTCGGCGGGGGGCCGATCGTGGCTCAGACCGCCCGGGCGCCGACCTGCCGCAGCCACAGCCGCTCGGTGCCCCGCCCGGCGAAGCCGGTGGCAACCACCACGCGGTCGCGGCTCGACACCAGGCGCGCCGCGCGAAGCAGCCGTTCGGCGGTGCGCACGAAGTCGCGCGAGTCTGCGGGTCGCGGGATGCGCACCGCGCGCACGCCGCGCAGGAGCGCCAGCGAGCGCAGCTCCGGGTCGCCGGCACCGAAGGCGTAGACGGGGACGTTCACGTCGGTCTGGCTGATGAAGCGGATCGAGCGCGCGTCGGTCCACGCGATGATGGCGCGCGCGCCGCCCTCGGTCGCCATCTGCGCCATGCTGCGTGCGAGCACCGCGGCCGGGTCGCTGCTCTCGGCCACCTCGCGCGCCCGCAGGCTGCGCGGCGGCTGGCGTGCCAACCAGCCCTCGGTCTCGGTGGCGATGCGGCGCATCGCGGCCACGGATTCCTCGGGGTACCTGCCGGCGGCGGTCTCGCCGCTCAGCATCACGGCGTCGGCGCCGCCGAAGATGGCGCTCGCCACGTCCGAGGCCTCCGCGCGGGTGGGGAGCGGCGCCTCCATCATGCTCTGCAGCATCTGCGTGGCCACGATGCAGGGGATCGAGGCGCGCTCGCACGCGGCCTGGATGCGCCGCTGCTCGACCGGGACGCGCGCGAAGTCGAGCTCGATGGCCAGGTCGCCGCGCGCCACCATCATGGCGTCGGCTGCGGCGGCGATGGAGTCGAGCGCGCCCAGCGCCACCGGGCGCTCGATCTTGGCGACGACGGCCGGCACGCGGCCGCGGCAGGCGCGCGCGCTCCGCTCCAGCGAGCGGCGCAGGCTGCGAAGGTCCTGGGCGCGCTGCACGAACGAGAGCGCGACGAAGTCCATCCCATGGCGCACGGCCCAGTCGGCGAGCGTGCGGTCGCGGGCGGTCGGCGCGGTGAGGCTGACGGAGGTCTCGGGGAGGTTCACGCCCTTGCGGCCGCTCACGGTGCCGCCGACCTCGCAGGTGCACTCGACGGTGCCGCGGCGGTTGGCGCGCACCCGCAGCTGCACGGCGCCGTCGTCGATGAGCACGCGGTCTCCGGGGCGGACGTCGTCCGCGAGGCGCGCGTAGTCCACGCGGAGGGTGACCGGGCGCGCGGCAGGATCGATGGCCGCGGTGCCGCGCGTGAAGCGCACGGGGTCGCCGTGGCGGAGGCGGATCGACTCGCCGCCCTCGATCGCGGTCAGGCGGATCTTGGGTCCGGGGAGGTCCGCGAGGATCCCGGCCTCCACGCCGAGCCGTGCGGCCGTGGCGCGGATGGCGGCCGCGGTGCGGGCGTGCGTGGCGGTGTCGCCGTGGCTCAGGTTGAGGCGGAAGACGCTGGCACCGGCGCGGACGAGGCGCACCAGCATGGCGGGCGATGCGCTGGCCGGTCCGACGGTGGCGACGATCCGGGTCAGGCTGCGGTCGTTGCGGAACGAGCGGTGCGCACGGGCCATGGCCGCAATACTACGATTCCCGCCTCCCACCGACCGGGACCACTCCATGCTCAGCAAGATCTTCAAGGCCTACGACGTCCGCGGCATCTATCCCGAGCCCCTCAACGAGAAGGACGCGTGGCAGATCGGCTTCGGCTGCGCGCGCTTCCTGCTGCAGGAGGCGCAGAAGGACGGCCGCGCCGGCGCGGGCGCGCGCACCGTGGTGGTGGGGCGCGACATGCGCAGGAGCTCGCCGAGCCTCGTGCGCAGCCTCAAGGACGGCATGCGCGAGGGCGGGGCGCACGTGGTGGACGTCGGCATGGTGGACACCCCGTTCACCTACTTCGCCGCGAACCACCTGAACTCGGCGGGCGCGGTGCAGACCACGGCGAGCCACAACCCGGCGCAGTACAACGGCTTCAAGGTCAGCGGCGCGGGTGCCAAGCCCGTCGGCCAGGACACGGGGCTCGCCACGATCAAGGCCGCGGCCGAGGCGGCGGCGCCGGGGGAGGGCCCGGGCGGAGGCAGCGAGGAATCGAAGGACCTGTGGGCGGAGTACCGCGCGCACCTCCTGAGGTTCCTGCCGAAGGAAGTGCTCGACGGCACGCGCACGCTGCACGTGGTGATCGATGCATCCAACGGCATGGCCGGCACCATGGTGCCCAAGGTGTTCGCCGACGTGAAGGGCCTGCGGATCACGCCGATCAACTTCGACAACTCGACCGGGGAATTCGTGCACGAGCCGAACCCGCTGGTCGAGGCCAACCTGGCGCCGACGCGCGAGGGCGTGCGCACCCTGAAGGCCGATTTCGGAGTCTGCTTCGACGGCGATGCGGACCGGTGCATGGTGATCGACGAGCGCGGAGAGCCGGTCGGCTGCGACCTGCTCACGGCGTGGCTCGCGCAGGGCTGGCTGCGGTCGAACCCGGGCGCGTCCATCGTCTACGACCTGCGCTCGACGCGCAGCGTGGCCGAGGCGGTGCGCGAGGCCGGCGGCGTCCCCGTGGAGGGGCGCGTGGGGCACGTCTTCATGAAGCAGAAGCTGCGCGAGACGGGCGCGCCGTTCGGCGGCGAGCTGAGCGGGCACTTCTACTTCGGCGACATGTGGTGCACCGACAGCGGCGCGCGCGCGTTCGCCAACGTCGTGGCCGCGCTCGTGGCCGCGGGCAAGCCGATGAGCGAGTGCATCAAGCCGTTCCGGCGCTACTGCCAGAGCGGCGAGATCAACTTCGAGAACGACGACAAGCAGGGCGCCCTTGACGCGCTCCGCGCGAAGTACCCGCACGCGAAGTTCCACACGCTCGACGGCCTGAGCATGGACTGCGGCGACTGGTGGGCGAACATCCGCATGTCGAACACCGAGCCCCTGCTGCGCCTGAACCTCGAGGCCCGCGATGCCGCGACCGTGGCCGCGAAGGTGCGCGAGCTCGAGCCGGTGCTCGGCCACCGCGTCGAGCACTAAATCCGCTCCCGGTTCGTTTGGCACCTGTTGTTTTCTCCAGGGATGTCCTCTTGGGGGCTTCGGGTACTTCGGCGGCTTCGGGGGCTGGCGAGTGGTGCGTGGCGATGGAGCGGGTGGTGCTTGGTTGACGGGGTGCGGTGGTTCCGTCGGTGGCCGCGCCCCTTCGTTGCGCCGGGACCCCCGTGCTCACTGCGGGGCGCTCGCCGAGTGACGGGTCGCGTTCCCCGGATTCGGCTGCCTGCTGATGAACGACAGCAGGCGTTCGAACGCCGCGCGCCGTTCGTCGCCCCGAGCCGACAGCGAACGGTGGTGGCCTCATCAAGCGAGTTGTTGCACGCCCCGGCCGCGCGTGATTCGCCGCAGATGCGCCCGTCGCGTGCAACTTGTCCGAGCGACTGAGGCCACCGCCGGTCGCCGAGGCGTCCAATCCCGCCGCGCACCACGCACCACGTACGCAACCACCCCCCACCGCCGGTCGCCGAGGCGTCCAGGGCGCGCGCACCCCACCGCGCGACTGGCCCATCCACCCGACCTCTCTGGAGAAAGCAATTGGTGCCAAACCAACCGGGAGCGGATTTACTCGCCGGGGATGTGCGAGATCACGCCCTCCCACGGGCTGCTCGCGTTCGCATAGAGCTTGCGGGGGATGCGGCCGGCGCGGGCGGTGTGCCAGCCGGCGTCGAGCGCGAGCCGCATCGCGTGCGCCATGCGCACCGGGTCCTGCGCGTGGGCGATCCCCGTGTTCAGGAGCACGCCGTCGGCCCCGAGCTCCATCGCGTGCACGATGTCGCTCGCGGTGCCGACGCCCGCGTCGACGATCACGGGGTAGTCGGGGCTGCCGCCTTGCTCGGTGAGCTTCAGCCGTTCGATCACGAGCCGGATCGCGCTCGGGTTCGCGATGCCGCGGCCGCTCCCGATGGGGCTGCCCGCGGGCATGACGCTCGCAGCGCCGGCATCTCGCAGGCGCGCGGCGACGATCGGGTCGTCGCTTGAGTAGCAGAGCACCGCGAACCCGTCCTTCACGAGCTCCTTGCACGCCTCGATGGTGCCGACGGGGTCGGGGAGCAGCGTCGTGCGGTCGCCGAGCACCTCGAGCTTCACCCATCCGGCACCCGGGTTCCCCAGCTGCTCGAGGATCTCGCGCCCGAGGCGTGCCACGCGCACCGCGTCGTCGGCGGTGAAGCAGCCGGCGGTGTTCGGGAGGATGGTCAGCCGGTCAAGCGGGAGGAAGTCGAGGATCGACCGCCCCTGCGCGTCGACGAGCCGCTCGCGGCGCACGGCCACGGTCACGCAGTCGGCGCCGGAGGCCTCGATGGCGGCCTGCATGACGGGGTAGTCGCGGTACTTGCCCGTGCCCACCACCAGCCGGCTGCGGAGCGTGAAGCCGCCGATGGCGATCGGCGGGATGGCGGGGCAGGCGGCGTTCGCGGCGGCATTGGCGCGGTCAGCGGCGCTGGCGGTCGTGTTCATCGCGTTCGCGGCGTCAGCCGCCTCCCACGAGCGTCACCACTTCCACGCGGTCGCCGTCGGCGAGCGGGTGCGCGGCGTGCTCGGACTTGCGGACGAGCCGCGCGTTCACCTCGACCGCGCAGGCCGCGCGCTCCAGCCCGAGGTGCCGCACGAGGTCCGCGACGGTGGGGGTTCCGTCGAGGTCCTTCGGGGCGCCGTTCAGCTCGATGCGCATCGGGCCAAGTGTAGGGCAGGGTGGAGCTACCATTCGCCCATGCGGATGCGCGCGCTCATTCCTGTCCTGGCCCTTGCCGCGACCGTGGCCCTCGGCCTCGGCGGCTGCCGCAAGCCCAGGTACGACACCTCGACCCCGCAGGCGGCGCTCGACGCGATGGCGCAGATGGTGAGGGACGGCCGCCCGGAGCTGCTGCCCACGATGCTGGACATCGAGGCGCGCGACATCACGTTTCCCGACGGCGTGACCGAGGCCAGCGCGATCAACGACGTGAAGCTGAAGGCCGGCGACATGCTGGCCCGCCTCTGGAAGGTGAGCCGCGCGCTGCAGGCACGGTTCCCGAAGGAGGTCGAGGCGGAGCTCGCCAAGGGCGGCTCGTGGGCCACGCGGAGCGGGTTCGGCGACGTGTTCACGTCGGTGATGAGCGACCCGTTCGGGTGGCTCGATGCCAACCGCTCGCGGCTGGAGGCCGAGGACCTCGGCGACGGCACCGCGGCCTTCTCGCTCGACGGCAAGCCCGTCCTCGGAGGCACGCTCACGATGCGCGAGACCGCCGACGGCTGGCGCGTGGCGATCCCGGTGGAGCTCATCCGCTCGAGCGGCTACTTCCCGGACACGCGCGAGGAGTGGGCGGTGCTCGCCTACCTGATGCTCGCGGTCGAGAACGCCATCCGCGACTTCGACAACGAGCTCGGGGACGGCAAGTTCAAGTCGCTCGCGGCGGCGAGCGAGCGTGCCGGGCGGCTGATCGCCGAGAGCGCGGTGGCGCAGGTGGTGATCTTCGCCATGATGCAGCAGAACGACCCCGCCAAGGCGGGTGCGGCGGCCGGCCCGGGCGGGTTCACCATCAAGGCGGGCAACGCGGAGATCCCCATCGGCAGCACGGGCGACGTGGGCAGGGACATGGGGAACGCCGGCGACATCATGCGCCGGCAGGCGGAGCAGTAGGCGGATCTAGGCGAAGAAGAGCCAGGTGAGGACCGCGAAGAGCGGCACCAGGATCCCGCACGACCACAGCATGTAGCCGAAGAAGGTCGGCATGCGCACCCCGTCCTCGCGGGCGATCGCGGACACCATGAGGTTGGGCCCGTTGCCGATGTAGGTGTTTGCGCCCATGAAGACCGCGCCGCAGCTGACGGCCGCGAGCAGCGCAGGGTCGATCACGCCGCCGGAGAACGGCACGCCGGCCGCATCCTGCGGTGTCACCGCGCGCGCGACGTCGGCGAACACGAGGTACGTGGGCGCGTTGTCGAGGAAGCTCGAGAGCACGCCCGTGGACCAGAAGAACGCCGTCGGCGTGGTGATGCCGAGCTGGTTGCCGCGCTCCACCAGCAGTTCGAGGGCCGGCTGCATGGCGAGGAACAGCCCGCCGAAGAGCGCGGCGACCTCGAGGATCGGGCCCCACGTGAAGCGGTTCTCCTCGCGGAGCCCGCGCGGCGTGGTGGCAAGGCTGAGCGCGGCGCAGGCGAGCATCATCACCTCGCGCGCGCCGACCGGCACCGCAAAGCCGCGGAGCTCGCGCCCGGGCACCAGCACCGCGGCCGCGAGGATCACGCCCGCAAGCCACACCACGTTGACCCCGCCCGCGATGCGCACCACCGGCTGCAGCGGATCGGCAGGCGCCTCCAGCGGCTCCGGCTGGCCGCCCTCCTTGCGCACGAGGTGCGCGTCGAGGAAGAAGAAGACCACGAGCAACACCGACGAGGCCACGGCCCACTCGGCCCACAGCGAGAGCGTCCAGCGGAACGGCACGCCGCGGAGGTACCCGAGGAAGAGCGGCGGGTCGCCGATGGGAAGGAGGAGGCCGCCGACGTTGCTCACGAGGAAGATGAAGAAGACCACCAGGTGCACGCGGTGGGCGCGTCCGGCGTTCGCGCGCAGGAGCGGCCGGATGAGGAGCATGCTTGCCCCGGTGGTGCCCAGGAAGTTGGCCGCGACGGCGCCGAACGCCAGGATGGCTGCGTTGACCTGGGGGCTGCCGCGCAGGTTGCCGCTCACCAGGATGCCGCCCGAGATCACGTACAGCGACCCGAGGAGCACCATGAACGGCACGAATTCGGCGGCCGCGTGGCCCGCGGCGTCGCCCGCGGCGCGGCCCCCGTGCACCGAGAGGATGGCCCCGAGCGCGGCGATGCCGCAGGCGATCGACACGAGGAACTTGTTGCGGTTGGACTCCCACCAGCGCGCGGTGCGGTGGATCAGCGGCAGCACCGCGATGGCTGCCAACAGGACCGCGAACGGGATCACGCCCCATGCAGGGATGGGCGAGAGCGGGACGCCCCCGACCGCGATGGCTGCGGTCTCGGTTGCGGGGTTGGCGGCCTGTGCGAGCATGGCGCCGAAGGGTAGCGGGGCGTAGGCTTGGGGTGCATGTTCCCCGCGATCGCCGCCGTGTCCGCCGCCCTCGTGGCTACCACGCTTGCGCACCCCGCGCCGCCGGCGCCCGGGCGCGGCTACGGCCTGCCGCTGCGCACCATCGATGGCCTGGACGACGTGCGCGCCGCGCTGGTTGCCGACGACGGCACCGTCACCGCCGCGCTCGGCCCGGGCGGCGTGGTTCGCGTGGCGCGCGACGGAACGCGCACGCAGCTCCTTCCCGCCTGGCCGCTCGGCCGCGTGGCCGAGGCCGGTGCGCTTGCGGAACTTCCGGACGGCCGCGTCGCCGTGGCCGACACGGCGCGGGGCGGCATCGCGTTCGTGCGCCCGGATGCCGGGCCGACCCTCGTGGAACTGCGCATCGGCGGCCGCCCCATCCGCCCGGTGGGGCTGGCGGTGCTCGGTGAGCGCCTCTTCGTCGCGGACGGTTCCGTGCCGCGCATCGTGGTGTGCGACCTGGGCGCAAGCGTCCAGGCCATGTGGGACGTGCAGCCGCCAGAGGTGGGCGCGCCGCTCGTCCCGCTCCTTGCGGGCATCGCCGCGGGCGATGGCACGCTCCTCGTGTCCGACTGCGCGAACCACCGCGTGATCGCGCTGGCCGCGGAGACCGGCGCGGAGATCGCCGCGCTCGGCGACCGCGGTGCGTTCCCGGGCATGTGGCAGACGCCGCTCGGGCTCGGCTGGGACGGGTCCGCGTTCCTGGTGACGGACCAGTTGAACCACCGCGTGGTGCGCGTGGACCGCGAGTGCAAGGTGCTCGACCAGTGGGGCATGCACGCGGTGCGCCCGCGCGAGGGCAACGGCAGGATCCACTACCCGACCGTGACCAACGCATCGGCCGACGGCCAGACGGTGGCGGTGGCCGAGCCGTTCGAGCGGCGCGTTCAGCTCTTCGGCGGCGCCTCGGACGAGGGGCCGTCGCAGCCGAAGGTGCCGGGCCTGCCGACGGTGGACGGCGTGGCCAGCCACTTCAGCACCGCGATGGCGGTCGACGGCCGGACGATGCTCGTCTACGAGCCGGAGTCCGCGTCGGCACTGGTGTTCGACCTGCGGCCCGAGGTGCCGATCCACGTCACCACGTTCGGCGGACCCGGCCTCCGCCCCGGGCTGCTCGGGCAGGTGACGGCGCTCGCGGTCGACGAGGCCGCCAACCGGCTGCACCTGGTGGACCCGCTGCGCGGGCGCTTCATCAGCTTTGCGCTTGTGCGCGACGGCACCGCGCCGCACTTCGACCCGTTCATGGCGCGGCTCGTGCGCGAGGTGTCGATGGAGGCGGTCGAGCGGTTCGTCACGGAGCTGCAGCTTGCCGGGCCCGCGCGCGTGCTGCCGGTCGACCTGCGCGTGCGGCCCGGGCCGGATGGCGGATTCGTGATGCTCGACGCGTGCGGCCCCCGGGTCTTCGTGCTTGACCGCGACTTCCGCCCGACCTCCGGGTTTGCGCTCGTGGGCGACGACCGCGGCGTGGCGCTGGCGACGCAGCTTGCGCTTCCCTCCGCGAACGAGGCGATGGTGGTCGACATGGCGGGCCGCTGCGTCAGGCGCTTCGCGATCCCGGGCGGTGCGCCGCTCGGCACCATCGTGCCCGAGGGGCTTGTCCGCCCGTTCGGCATCGCGCCGTTGCCTGCGGGTGCCGACGGCCGCGCGCGCATCGCCATGACCGACGCGGGCGGTGACCGCGTCGCGGTGGTCGCGGCATCGGGCGACGAGGCCGTGGTCGTGGCATCGGGCGGGAGCAACGGAAGCAAGCCATCGGAGCTCTGGGAACCCGCCGGCATCGCCTGGTGCCCCGCGGACGGACGGCTCTACGTCACCGACCATGGCAACCACCGAGTGCAGTCGTTCGACGCCGATGCTCGCTGGGCGTCGAGCTTCGGGATCGGCCGCGCCTTCGTGCGACCGAAGGACCCGCAGGCCACCGGCCCGGTCCCCGCGTCCGGGAGCGTCCCCGCCGCGTCGGGCGCGGCCGACACGCGGCAGCAGCTCCCGCAGCCCGTCGCGGGCGCGGACGGGTGGACGCAGGTGCCGAGCAACGACGGGCACTGGACCGTTCGATGGCGGTTCGATCCGGGGCCGAAGCCGCCGCTGCGCGATCCGTTCGCCATCGACATCGAGGTGCGCCGCGCGGGCGACGCAGCGGCCTACGAGGGCGGGTTGGTCGCCGATGCAGCGATGCCCCAGCACGGGCACGGGATGAACGTGGCGCCGACGGTCACGCGCGTCGCGCCCGGGCGGTTCCGCGCCGAGGGCATGCTCTTCCACATGCCCGGGTACTGGGAGCTCTACTTCGACCTGCTCCAGGGCGGGGGAGTGGAGCGCGCACAGGGCGCGGTGACGCTCGAATGAGGCGCAGCGTGGCCCCGCTCGCCCGGATCGGTGCCGGCGGCGCGATCGCCGTGGCCTTGAGCGCGGGGATCGGTCCGCCGCCCGGGGCGCCCCGCGCGGGTGCATGGCTCGACGAGGACCTCGCGCGCCGCGTGGCCCGCAACCCGCCGCTCGGTGCCGTGCCCGCGGATCCGACGAACCGCTTCGCCGACAGTGCGTCCGCGGCGGAACTCGGGCACCTGCTCTTCTTCGACGCGCGGCTCTCCGCAAGCGGCACGGTCAGCTGCGCGACGTGCCACGACCCGGCGCGCGGCTTCAGCGACCCGCGGCCGCTTGCGGTGGGCGAGGGCACGGGTCCCCGCCACTCGATGACCGTGCTCAATGCCGCGCACCAGCGCTGGCTGACGTGGGACGGCCGAGCCGACACGCTCTGGGGCCAGGCCGTGCAGCCCTTCGAGACCGTGCACGAGATGGGCTCGACGCGCGCCAAGGTGCTGGCGACGGTGCGCGGCGACCCGGCGCTGCGCGGGCGGTGGCGCACCGCCTTCGGCGAGGACGTGCCGCCCGCGGACGCCGGGCAGGCGGCCGTCGATGCCGCGTTCGCCCTGGTCGGCAAGGCGCTGGCCGCGTACGAACGCAAGCTCACGAGCGGGCCGTCCGCGTACGACCGGTGGTGGACGCGCCGCGCCGCGGGCGACGCGGGCGCGGACGGGGAGCTGTCCGATGCCGAGCGGCGCGGCCTTGCGCTCTTCTTCGGCAAGGCCAACTGCTTCCAGTGCCACCACGGGGCGCTGTTCTCCGACGGCGAGTTCCACAACATCGGGATGCCGCCGCGCGACGGCGGGATGCCCACCGACGCCGGCAGGTACGCGGTGGTGGAGCGCGTGCGGGACGACCCGTTCAATGCCGCGGGCCCGCACTCCGATGACCGCGACGGAACGCAGGCGCGCATCTCCCGCTCGCTCGTCAACGGCCCGGACCGCTGGGGCGAGTTCCGGACGCCAAGCCTGCGCAACGCCGCGGCCACGGCGCCCTACATGCATGCGGGGCAGAAGGCGACGCTCGCGGAGGTGGTCCGCTTCTATTCGACGCTCGAGGGCGCGACGCAACTGGACCACCACCGGGAGTCGGTGCTGCGGAAGCTCGACCTGTCCGAGCGCGAGCAGGCCGACCTGGTTGCATTCCTCGGCGCACTCTCCGGGCCCGGTCCGGCCGCGCCGTGGGACCGCGCGCCGGGTGCCGCGCCCCCGGCTGCGGCGCACGTCCCGGCCCATCCGCCCACCGACCGCAACGCGGCGCCGCCCTCGCGGTAGCGTTCCCTGCATGCAGCCCGTCCGAAGCCTGTCGGCCACCCTTCGCACCCGCGCCCTGAAGGGGGCGGTGGCCGTGGGGGCGGCCGCGGCGGCGACGATCGGCGCGGCCGGGTGGGCGCAGGCGCCGCCCGCGGCACCCGCGCCGGGCGCGGCGGCGCCTGCGACGACCGGACCTGCGCCGGCCTTCACCGAGCGGGTGGCGGGCACCGCGGTGACGATCGACATGATGGCCGTTCCCGGCTGCGGCGACGTCAAGCCCTTCTACGCGGCGCGCCTTGAGCTGTCGTGGGAGCTGTTCGACGCGTTCCTCTACCACCTTGACCAGAAGTCGGGCGCGAGCACCGCCGACAGCGACGCCGTGACGCGGCCCACCAAGCCGTACGTGGCGGTTGACCGCGGCTACGGTCACCAGGGGTGGCCCGCCATCTCGATGAGTTCCAAGGGCGCGGTGCAGTTCTGCGAGTGGCTTTCGAAGAAGACCGGGCGCACCTACAGGCTGCCCACCGTGGCCGAGTGGCAGTGCATGGCGAAGGGCTCGGGCGTCGCGGCCGGCGCCGTCGCCGAGCACGCGTGGACTGCCACGGACGCGAAGAACGCCACGCACAAGGTCGGCAGCAAGAAGGCCGATGCGCTGGGCCTCGCGGACCTCTGGGGCAACGTGGCCGAGTGGTGCATCGCCTCCGACGGCGGGTTCTGCGTGCTCGGCGGCAGCTTCAAGGACAAGGCGATCGACCCGGCCGCCGTGCGGCCCGTCGCCGAGACCGAGGCGTGGAACGAGAACGACCCGCAGTTTCCCAAGAGCGTGTGGTGGCTGGTGGACGGGCCGTTCATCGGCATGCGCGTGGTGACGAGCGATGCGCAGCCCGCAGCCTCCGCCCCCGCGGCCACGGGCCCCGCCAAGTGATCTCCGCGGACCGACCGACCCCATGAGCAACCACGACACCGCCCTCGACCGTCGCGACTTCGTCGCGCTCTCCTCCGCACTCGGCCTTGCCGCGTTCGTGGCCCCGGGCTGCGCGTCCACCGTGGTGTCCGGCGCCGACGAGCCCAAGCCGCTCAAGGTGGCCCTCATCGGCTGCGGCGGACGCGGGTCCGGCGCCGCCAACCAGGCGCTCAAGGCCGACAAGGGCGTGATCCTCTGGGCCGTGGCCGACGCCTTCCCGGACCGGATGGACGCGTGCCTGAAGCAGTTCGACAAGCACCCCGCGAAGGACCGCGTGCAGGTGCCCGCCGAGCGGCGCTTCGCGGGCTTCGACGGCTACAAGAAGGCCATCGCCTCGGGCGTCGACGCGGTGCTCCTCTGCAGCGCGCCCCACTTCCGGCCGATGCACCTCGCCGAGAGCGTGGCGGCGGGCAAGCACATCTTCTGCGAGAAGCCGATGTTCGTCGATGCGCCCGGGTACCGGAGCGTCTGCGAGAGCGTGAAGGCCGCCAGGGCGAAGAACCTCAACCTGGTGTCCGGGTTCTGCTGGCGCCGCTCTGCGCCCGAGCGCGCCACCTTCGCGGAGCTGGAGAAGGGCACCCTCGGCAGCGTGATGGCCATGTACGGCTGCTACTACACCGGCCCGCTCGGAACCAAGAAGCGCGAGCAGGGCTGGAGCGACATGGAGTTCCAGGTGCGCAACTGGCAGCACTTCAACTGGCTCTCCGGCGACCAGCTGGTGGAGCAGGCCGTGCACTCGATCGACAAGATCAACTGGGCGTTCCGCAACGAGCCGCCGGCGAGCGCGGTGGGCATGGGCGGCCGGCAGCTGCGCGAGCCCATCCCCGAGCGCGGCGACGTGTACGACCACTTCGCGGTGGTCTACGAGTGGGCCGACGGCCGGCGCGCGTTCCTCAACTGCCGCCAGGAGCCGGACTGCTACTTCGAGAACACCGACTGGATCGCGGGCACCAAGGGCCAGTGCTTCATCAACGGATGGGGGCCGACGCACTGGATGAAGGACCCCGCCGGCAAGGTGCTGTGGGAGTACCCGGCCGACGGCCCGAAGCCCGACATGTACCAGGCCGAGCACGACGAGCTCTTCCGTGCCATCCGCGCGGGCACGGTCATCAACGACGGCGACTGGATGGTGACGAGCAACATGATGGCCGTGCTCGGGCGCATGGCCGCCTACAGCGGGCAGAAGGTGACCTGGGAGCAGGCCTGCGCCAGCCAGGAGTCGCTGTCGCCTCCGCAGTACATTATGGGTCCGCTGGAGATGCCCGTCGAGAAGAAGCCTGGCCAGTACAAGGTGACGTGAGCCGACCGCCGGCACGAGCCGCGGCAGCGCGCCGCAGGAGCAACGCATGACCCAACAGCTTCCCGCGGACACCTCCCGCCGCAGCTTCCTCGGGGCGGGCGGCGCAGCGGCTGCCGCGGCCTTCGCGGCGCCGATCGTCCTGACGAGCTGCCGTGCGACGCCGTCGACGGCGGGCGCGAGGCTCGGGCCCGCCCTCAGCGGCGGGCGCGAGCTCACCGTCGGCGTGATCGGCTGCGGCGGCCGCGGCGGCGGCGCCGCGTTCGATGCCCTCAAGGCCGGCCCGAAGGTGCGCATCGTCGCGCTCGGCGACGTCTTCGAGGAGCGCGTGCGCGGCGTGGCGGCGGGGCTCGCGAGGGCGCAGCCGGACCGCGGCACCGTGCCCGATTCGCGCCAGTTCCACGGCTTCGATGCCTACCGCAAGGTGCTGGCCACCGACTGCGACATCGTGGTCCTGGCCACGGCGCCCGGCTTCCGGCCCGCGCACTACGCGGCCGCGATCGACGCCGGCAAGCACGTCTTCTTCGAGAAGCCCGTGGCGGTCGACCCGTCGGGCGTGCGCACCGTGCTCGAGGCGAGCGCGCGTGCCGCGGAGCGCAGGCTCTGCGTGGTCACCGGCACCCAGCGCCGGCACGAGCGCTGCTACCTGGAGGCCATGGCGCTGGTTCAGGACGGCGCCATCGGCCGGCCCATCGCCGCGGCGTGCTACTGGAACCAGGGCGGCCTGTGGCACAAGGACCCCGACCCCAAGCTGAGCGAGATGGAGAACCAGGTGCGCAACTGGCTCTACCACACCTGGCTCTCGGGCGACCACATCGTGGAGCAGCACGTCCACAACATCGACGTGGTGAACTGGGCCATGGGCGGTCCGCCGGTCCGCTGCGTCGCCACCGGCGGCCGCCAGGCGCGCACCGAGCCCATCTTCGGCGCCATCAACGACCACTTCTCGGTGCACTACGAGTACGAGGGCGATCGCCTGTGCGCCTCGATGTGCCGCCAGCAGGAAGGCACCGACGGCCGGGTGGACGAGGTGATCCACGGCACCGAGGGCACGCTGCTCACCTCGAGCGGCCGCGCCGAGATCCGCGGCAGGTTCCGCTGGACCTTCGCCGGCGACAACCCAAACCCCTACGTGCAGGAGCACGTCGACCTGCAGGAGGCCGTGCGCGGCAACGCCCCGTACCTGAACGAGGGCAAGCGCATCGCCGAGAGCACGATGACCGCCATCCTCGGCCGCATGGCCGCGTACACGGGCAAGGACCTGTCCTTCGCGGCGGCATTGGCCGACCCGATGGACCTGGTTCCCAAGGATCCGAAGCCGGGGCCGGGCGTCATGCAAACCGTGGCGATTCCCGGCATGGCCTGACGGGTTCCCGCGGCGTCAACGCGGAGGCGCGGTGCCTCGTGCAGGTTCCGCCGCGGATGGCCCGTCGGGCCACGACCATGTCGCGGACCACGCAGGGTTGGTGGCCAGCACGGCTCGGCCGCGTTCCGGCCCGAGCACGCAGAGCGCGGTGGCAAGCGCGTCGGCCTCGGTGGCCGAGGGGGCGAACGCGGTCACCTGGACGCGCGTGGCCACGGGCCAGCCGGTCGCGGGATCCAGCACGTGGCTCAGCCGCTCGCCGTCCGCGTCGAGGTGCTGCTCGCGGTCGCCGCTCGTGGTCACGGCCTGGTTGCGGAGGAACATCACGGTGCCGCGCCCGTCGTCCACCGCCACCGTCCACGCGCGCCGCCCGGGCGGGGGATCGCCCGCGAGGATGTCGCCGGAGAGGTCGACAAGCGCGCTCCGGACGCCCGTCCCGCGGATCGCCTCCATCGCGGCGTCGGCACCCAGCCCCTGGCCGATCGCGCCGAAGTCGAGCCTCAGGCCGTCGACCGCCGCCGCGTAGGTCCGCGTCGCCGCGTCGAAGCGCACCTGCCGCCAGCCGCAGCGGGCGAGCAGGGCGCTGGCCTCGGCACGCCCGAGCGGCTGCCCGCGCCGGCGCGCGTCGCGCCACGCCGCCGTGAGCGACCCGAGCGTCGCGTCGAACGCACCGCCCGTGCGCTCGCTCCATGCAAGGGATGCCGCGAGCGCCGCCGCCAGGTCCGGGCCCACCGTCACCCGCTCGCCCGCGCGCGCCGGCAGCCGCCGCACCTCGCTCGAGGGGATCCAGTCGCTGAGCGCCTCCTCCACCTCGGCCAGCCGCCGGAACGCCGCGGCCGCCGCGCGGTCTGCCGATGCCTCGTCCGCCGCGACCAGGATCCGGCACTCCGCCCCCATCACGATCCGCCGGTACTCGTGGACCTCCGCCGTCGCGCAGCCGCCGAGCGCCGCCAGCGCGGAAAACGCCGCAGCCACCGCCGCCCGCATCAGGGGAACACCACCTCAAGGAGGCTCACGTCGTCCTCGAAGTCGTCGCGCCCGCGCACGGCACGGCTGCGCGCGATCAGGCGGTCGACGGCGCCCTCGCCGGTCATCCCTTCCTGTGCCACGCCGTCGAGGAACTCGTGCAGCGACCACAGGCTGCCGTCCGGGCGCATCAGCTCATGGATGCCGTCGCTGTAGATCCAGAGGCGCGATCCCGGAGGGATGGTCGCGGTGCCGGTGCCGTAGGGAATGCCCGGGATCGCGCCGACCATCGGTCCGGAGATGTCGTCGTTGCCGCCGAGCTCGCGCGGTGCGGCGCCGGGCGCAAGCAGCAGCGCGGGGGGGTGCCCCCCGCTGCCGTAGAGGAGCTCGCGCTTCGCGAGGTCGGCGACGCCGTACCACATGGTGAAGAACATCCCGTTGTGCTTGGACATCGGGAACATCTCGTTGAGCGAGGCGAGCACCGCGCCCGGGTCGCCCGGGTCCGCCTCGCCGAGCGCATTCACCTGCATGGCGTTCATCACGCTCACGGAGAGGAGCGCCGGGCCCACGCCGTGCCCGCAAACGTCGAGCAGGTAGATGGCGAAGCGGTGGTCGTCGAGCCAGTGGTAGCCGAAGCTGTCGCCGCCGAGGCTCGCGGAGGGCACGAACCTCCACCGCGTCGACACGCGCCCGTCGAGCGGCTCCGGGATCAGGCTCTGCACGTAGTGCGCCGCGCTGTCGAGCTCGGCGCGCAGCGCGTTGAAGGCCTCGTCGCGCTCGCGCTGGGCGCGGTTGGCGCCGGCGTGGTAGCGGATGCGCGCGATCAGCTCCACGGGGTCGGGCAGCTTGACGAGGTAGTCGTTGGCGCCGCGGGCGAAGGCATCGGCCTTGGTGGCGGCCTCCTCCTTTGCGCTGAGGACGATGAGCGGCGTGCGGGCGAGCGAGGGGTCCTTCCGGTACTCGCTCACCAGCTCCAGGCCGTCGGCATCCGGCATCACCAGGTCCTGCAGGATGACGTCAGGCTTGACCTCGGCGACCTTGGCGACCGCCTCCGCGCCCTTCAGGCACGCGTGGAGCTGGATCTCCGGGTAGGGCAGCAGCATGCGGCGGACCGCCTCGGCGATCATCAGCTGGTCGTCCACGATCAGGACGCGGGTGGCGGGTGCTTGATCCGACGACCTCAGTGCGCTCACGGGCGCGCTCCTTCCATCGCTGCATTCACGGCCGCGCCGAGCGCGCGCAGGGGGAGGACCTGCTCGGCGGCGCCGAGCTGGTCGGCCGCGCCCGGCATTCCCCAGACGATGCTGCTGGCACGGTCCTGCGCGAAGGTGCGCCACCCGCGCTCGCGCAGCGCGAGCATGCCGCGCGCGCCGTCGGTGCCCATGCCCGTCAGGAGCACGGCCGCGCCGGTGCGGTCAGGCGCCGCCGCCAGGCTCCCGAACAGCACGTCGACCGACGGTCGGTGCACGAGCTCCGGGTCGCCGGGCTCGTAGTCGAGCGAGCCATCGGCCCGGACGACGAGCTGCTGGGCCTCGCCGGCCACAAGCACCGAGCCGGGCCGCGCGCGGTCGCCGCGCCTTGCCAGTTCCACGGGGCGACCGCACTGGGTCGAGAGCCACTGCGCCAGCCCCGGCAGGAACGAGGCCTCCATGTGCTGCACGATCCACGTGGCGTACGGGGCATCGGCCGGGGTGTCGCGGAGCAGCGTGGCGAGGGCCTGCGGGCCGCCGGTGCTGGCGCCCACGGCAAGCACCGGGCATCGCCCCGATGCGATGGGCCGCATCGCGGCCGCGGGCCGTGCCGCCGCGGGTGACGCGGGCACGGGTGCGGTGTCGACGCGACGCATCCGCCGGATGCGCTCGATCATCTCGAGGAACGACTTGTCGCCGACCGCGCCACCGCTCCCGAGCCGCGGCGTGTCGACAGCATCGAGCGCTCCCGCGCCGATGGCCTCGTACACGCGGGAGGCGTTGCCCTCCACGGTGGCCGTGACCACCAGGATCGGGCAGGGCGCCTCCTCCATGACGCGGCGGGTGCACTCCACGCCGTCCATCACCGGCATGATGAGGTCCATCAGCACGAGGTCCGGGCGGTCGGCCTTCGCACGCTCGAGCGCCTCGGCGCCGTCGTTGGCCGTCCAGGCCACCGTCGCGCCGGGCGCCTGGAGCACCAGCCTGCGGAGCGCCTCGCGTGCCATGCCGAGGTCGTTGACGATCGCGATGCGGAAGCTCATCGTTGGCCCATGAGGGTATGTGAACGCCTCACGGCGCGCCCACGAGTTCGGTGACGGCGGACGCGAAGCTCTGGTCCCGGAAGCTGCCCTTGGTGAGGTAGGCGTTGGCGCCCGCCTCGAGGCCCGCACGGCGGTCCTCCTCGCGGTCCTTGTAGCTGACCACCGCGATCGGCAGGTGCGCGAAGCGCGGGTCGGCGCGCACCGTCCGCACCAGCTCGATGCCGTTCATCCGCGGCATGTCGATGTCGGTGACCAGCATGTCGAAGCGGCCCGCGCGCAGCTGGTTCCACGCGTCCATGCCGTCCACGGCCACGGCCACGTCGTAGCCCATGCGCAGGAGGAGCTGGCGCTCCACCTCGCGCACGGTGATCGAGTCCTCGGCGACGAGGATGCGCTTGGACGCGCGCACCGGCGCCGCGGACGCCGCGGTGACGCTGATTCCCGCGAAGGTCCCCTCGCCGAGCTGCTTCCGCAGCGACGCGAGCGTGTCGTCGACGTCGACGATGAGCGCCGGCGACCCGTTGTCCAGGATCGCCGCTGCCGCGATGTGCGGGACCTTCCCGAGCCTCGGGTCGAGCGTGCGGACCACCAGGTCCTGCTCGCCGAGGAACCTGCTGACCACCAGGCCGACCATCCCGGCTTCGTCGCCGAGCACGACCACGCTCGTCGCGGCGCCTCGTGCCGTGTCGCCGAAGCCGAACAGTGCGGCGCCGTCCACCAGGCCGACGGCGCGCCCGTCGACGTCGCACTGCAGCCGCCCCTGCGACGCGGTGATGGCGTCGGCCCCTGCGCGCAGCACGCGCTCGATGCGCGCCAGCGGGAACGCGTAGGGCTCGCCCGCCACCTCCACGAGCGCGGCGCGCAGCACGCTGAGCGTGAGCGGCAGCTGCAGCACGAACGCGGTGCCGGCTCCCGGCCTGCTCTCGACGCGCACCGTGCCCGCGGTGGAAGTCACCATCTGGTGGACCACGTCGAGCCCAACGCCGCGCCCGGAGATCTCGGTGACCTGCTTGGCGGTGCTGAAGCCCGGGAGGAAGAGGAAGTCGTAGAGCTCGCGCTCGCCGAGGCGAGCGGCCAGCTCCGCCGGCTGCATCCCGCGCTCGACCACCTTGCGGCGGATGCCCTCGGGGTCGATGCCGCGTCCGTCGTCGACGACCCGTACCTGCAGCTGGCCCGCATGGTGGCGGGCCTCGAGCACCACGCGCGCCTGCGCCGGCTTGCCGCGCGCGAGGCGCTCGTCGGGGCCCTCGATTCCGTGGTCGACGGCGTTGCGAACGATGTGGTTGAGCGGCGCCTCCAGCCGGGCGAGGATGTCGCGGTCCACGGGGACGTCGCTCCCGACGATCTCGAGCGCGACGTCCTTGCCGAGCTGGCGGGAGACGTCGCGCACCATCCGCGGGAAGCCCGCCACGCCCTCGCGGAACGGGCGCATGCGGCTGCCGATGACCTCGTGGTAGAGCGCGGTGGACACCTCCTCGGTGCGCCGGAAGAACCCCTCGAGCTCGAAGATCCGCTCGCCGAGGGCTGCCTCGGCGCGCGCCACGGCATCGCGGGCCGCCGCGATGCGCTGCGGGTCGCCGCGGCGCAGCGCGCCCTCGAGCGACTCGCGCGCACGAACCAGCTCCGTGCGCACGGCGGCCAGGGCCCGGCGCAGCGCGGGCGACCGGCGGCCCTCCACCATCGACTCGCCCGCGAGCTGCATCATGCGGTCGAGGTTGTCGGCATTCACGCGGACGGACCTGGCCTCCGGCGCGGCGGCGGCAGGGGCCGGCTGCGGGGCCGGCTCCGCCGCGGGCATGGGGCGCTGCACCACGGCATCGACGCGTCTCGGCGATTCCTGCCGGGCCACGGGCACGGGCGGCGAGGAGGTGGGCGGCGTGGACTCGGAAGGTACGGATGCCTCCACGGGTGACGGCGCGGGAGGGACGGTCGCAGCCGCGGCGGGTGCCGGCGGCGGGGCCGCGAGCGCCGTCGTGATGGCGTTCACCTCGCCCGCGTGCACGGCGCTCCACTCCGGGATCTCGTGCTCCGCGACCTTCGAGATCCGGAGGAGGAAGTCCGTTCCCTCGAGCAGCTGGTCGATGCGGCCGCGCGTGGCGCGCTCCTGACCCTTCTGCATGTGGACAAGCACGTCCTCCATGTGGTGCGCCACGGTCACCGCGGCATCGATGCCCACGATGCGCGCCGCTCCCTTCACGGAGTGCGCCGCGCGCATCAGCGGGACGATGATCCCGAGGTCCTCCGGCGCGCCCTCGAGCCCGAGCAGGCCGTCGCTGAGCGCCGCGCAGTGGGTCTCCACCTCGGCCCGGAACAGTTCATGCATCGAGAAGCCGCCGAGGTCGGTCATGAGGTGGCCCCCCGAAGCAGGGCGAAGAGCGCGCCGACGTCGAGGACGATCGCCTCGCCGCCCTCGATGCGAGCGAGCGTCCGGACGCAGCCGCTGCGCGCTGCGGAGACGGTGAGCGGCGGGCTCCGCAGCGCGGACTCGGCCACGTCGACCACGCCGACCACGGCATCGACCCCGAACGCCCAGCGCTCGCGGCCGTGCTCGGCCACCACGAAGGCGCCGGGCGGCGCGTCGGCAGCGCGCGGGGCAAGCCCGAGCGCGGCCTCGATCGACGCGCACAGCAGGATCTCGCCGTCATGGTTTGCGATGCCGAGGAACACGGCGTTGCTGCGGTGCGGCACGCGGTGCACCGCCGTGGGGGCGATCACCCGGCACGCCTCGGCGGCGGGAACGGCCACGAGCTCGCCGCCCGCGCGGACGGCCAGCACGCTGAGGCGCGACCCTTCGCGAAGGTCGATGGGAACCGCGAGCTCGGCGGTGGCTCGGTCAAGGTCCGCCTCGGAGAGCGGCCGGGAGAGGAGCGCGTCGAGGCCGTCGACCTCGGCGCTGCGTGCGGGCAGCTCCGGCGTGGCGTCGGTCATGCGCGGCCCCCTGCGGCACGGGCGCGGTAGCGGGCGCTCATCGCGGCATCGCCGCGTCGCTCGGCGAGCACCCCGAGCTGGATGAGCGCCTCGGAGTTGGCGGGGTCGAGGTACACCGCCTGGCGGAGGACCTCCTCGGCGCGCGCATCGTTGCCGAGGGCCATGTGGATGGTGCCGAGGAGCTCGAGCAGCTCGATCCGCGCATCGCCGCCGGAGCGCAGGCGCTCCGCGAGCTCAAGTGCATGCGCAAGGTGGCCACGGTCGGCGGCGGCGCGAGCCTCGTCGAGGGCAGTCCGCGGTGCGGGGGCGGATGCGGGGTGATTGCCCCCCGCACGCGGTGCCGGGGGCGCGGTGCGCGGCGCGTGCGCGAGCTTGGTCGGCAGCGTCGGAATGGGCGCGGCTTCGGGCACGGCGCGCGCGGCGCGACGCATGAACGCGAAGGTCGATGGATCCTCCGGCGTGGACCCGGTGAACCCGCGCTCAAGCCCGAAGTGCGACGGCCGCTCCGCGTGGCCGAGGAAGAGCGCGCCGTCCGGGGCGAGGACGCGGTCGAGCTCCTCGCCGATGGCGCGCCGCGGTGCGTCGGCGAGGTAGATGGCGAGGTTGCGGCAGAACACCGCGTCGAACGAGGCCGCAGGAAGCACGCGGAGCGCCTCGGGCGCGGCGCCGAGCCGGAACTCGACGCAGGCGCACGTGACCGCATCCGCGTGCAGGCGTCCCGATCCGTCGGTCGAGAGCCACGGCGCGGACCACGGCGGCAGTCCGCCCCGCACCGCGAGCGAACCGAAGCGTGCCTCCGTCGCAGCCTCGATCGCCTCGGGGCTTGCGTCGATGGCGAGGACGGTGACGAGGGCGGGCGCAAGCCCGCAGGAGAGGGCGGCCGCGGCGATCGTCAGCGGTTCGGTGCCGGTGGCGCACGGCACGGAGAGCGCGCGGAACGGGCGGCCGGGGCGCGCGGCGATGAAGCCCCGCAGCCACTCGAACGAGGCCGGGTAGCGGTACGCCCAGGTCTCGGGCACCGTGACGAGGCGGAGCAGGGCAGCGAGCTCCGTGGGATCGCGCTCGACGAGCCTGGAATAGGCGTCGAGGTCGCGTGCGCCGCGGCAGCGTCGGCGCTCCTCCGCGAGCGGGGCCAGCGCGGATGCCGTCGCGAGCGTTGGCTCGATGCCCGCCGCGGCCGCGAGCGCGGCGATCGACTGCAGCGCGGTCATGACCGGTCCTTCCGCACAAGCGCCGCGGGCGAGGCCGGTGCCGCGAGCTGCGGGAACCCGTCGGCCAGCCTCCCGGGGTCGAGCCGCTGTGCCGGGAGGCCGCGGTGCTGCACCACGGCCCCGAGCCACGCGGCGCCGCCCGCACCGGCGTGCCACGCCCCCAGGTCGTCCACGTCGGCCGCGGCCTCCACGCGGTCAACCGCGAGCGCGAAGCGGGCGCGCGTGCCGTCCCCCTCGCCCGTGTCCACGAGCAGGACCCGCGCACCGAGCGTCCGTTCCACGGTGCCCGACCCCGCGAGGAGCGCCACCGCGTCGATGAGCGGGACGAACTCGCCGTGGACGTCGATCACGCCGGCGAGCCACGGCGGACCGCCCGGCACCTGGCGTGCCCGCACCAGCGGATGGACGGCCTGCACGCTCGAGGCATCGAGCGCGTAGCGGTGGCCGGCGGCGACGAACACGAACGTCCGCATGGGGTGGTCACTGCCTGAGCTGGAACGCGGCGATGGCGGCCTTGAGCGTGCCGATCGACCGCTGCAGGTCGACGGCCGCGCGCCCGAACTCGCGCACCGCGTCGGCCGTGGCCTTGGCGTTGGAGCTGAGCGTGGCCATGGCCTCGGAGATCTGGCCGGCGCCCGCCGCCTGGCTTCGCATGCCCTCGCGCACGGTGCCGAAGCTGCGGCTCGACTCGTCGACGCTCCCGATGATGTCGGTCATGCTGCGGCCGATGGACCGCGCGTCGGTGACGTTGCGACGGACCTGCTCGCTGAAGCGATCCATCTCCATGACGCCGCTCGAGACGGCGCCCTGCATCTCCTTCACCATGCGCTCGATGTCGAGGGTGGCCTGGCCCGTCTGGTCGGCGAGGCGGCGGATCTCGCGCGCCACCACCAGGAACCCGCGCCCGTACTCGCCCGCCTTCTCGGCCTCGATGGCCGCGTTCACCGAGAGCAGGTTGGTCTGCTCCGCGACCTTGGTGATGGTGGTGACCACGCCGCCGATGTTGACGGCCTTCTCGTTGATGGCCGCCAGCCGGTCCGCGACGCCGGTGGTGGCGCGGTCGAGCGACTGCATGGCGCCCTCCATCGACTCGAGCTGGACGCGCCCGTCCTTGGCGAGCGTCGAGGTGGCCGTGGCCACCTCGTTCACGTGCTCCATCTCCCGCGACAGCTCCTGCGTGGTGGCGTCGATCTCGCGCACGGCGGCGGCGATCTCCGCGCTGCTTGCGCCGAAGGACGCGACCACCTCCTCCTGCTGGCGGCTGGTGGCGGCCAGCTCGGTGGCGGTCGAGCTCAGCTCGACGCTCGCGCCGCGCACCTGCCCGACGAGGGAGTTGAGGTCGGCGGTCATGCTGTCGATGGCCCGCAGCAGGTCGCCGGTCTCGTCGGGGCACGTGCTCCCGGAGGCGAGGCGCGTGAGGTCGCCGGCGGCGATCTGCTGCGCCGCGCTCGAGGCGGTGTCGACGCGGCGGGCGAGGCTCCGGACGGGCATGAAGATGATGCCGACGGTGAGCACGATGCCCACGCCCGCGATCCCGAAGGACGTGGCGACGTCGGCGAGGATCGGCCCGGTGACCGTCGAGGCCGGCACGGACATCACCAGCGTCCATCCGCAGCTCGGCAGCCGCGCGGCCGCGAAGAACGACGTGTCGTCGGTGTTCGGGTCGAACATCTCCTCCGCGATCCCCACCTCGGTGCGGCCGCAGATGCTCCGCAGGACGGCGCCCGCCGGGATCTCGTCGAGCATCTTCATGCCCCAGTCGCTCGGGTCGGACGCGAAGGTCCGCGTGGAGCCGTCGGCGGCCGCCACCACGCGGCCGGCGGGTGACACCAGGTAGACGTCCACCCCGAGCGCGCTTGCGCGACGGTTCACCTCGGACTGGATGGTCGCGAGCTCGACGTCCACGGACACCACGCCCACGGCCTTGCCGTCGCGCACGATCGGTGCGGCACCGGTCACGATGAGGTTGCCCTCGTAGTCGTAGGGCTCGGTGAGGAACGCGGCCTCGGTCCCGTCCTTGCGGAACCGCCTCAGCGGCCCTTGGTACCACTCGTCGGTCTCGTAGCCCGTGAGGATCTTCCACGTGATCGCGCGGCCCTTGGTCCAGTCGCGGAACACGTACGGGAGGAACCGCCCGCTTGGGTCGCACAGGTCGCGTCCCTTCCAGGCGGCGTCGTTGCCGTCGGCGCCGGCCTCGTAGCCGATGGCGACGCCCGTCGCCCAGGGGTTGTGCTCGAGGAGCGCCCGCTGCAGCCGCATCGAGAGCTCGCGGTCGCCAAAGGACTGCTCTGCAGAGGCCCCGAGTGCGCTGGCGGTGGCCAGCGTGGCGCTGTTGGCGGCGTCCACCCAGGAAGCGAGGCCCTCGGCCTGCAGGGCGAGGCGGTCCTTGGCGGATCCCAGCATCATCGCGTACTTGCGCGCGACGTTGACGCCCACGAGCGTGATGATCACGACGGCAGCCGGGACGATCGCCGACAGCACCATCCGGCCCATCAGGCTGCTGAGGATCGGCCGCCGCTCTCTGCTCGTCTGCATCGCCGCAGGATACGCGGCGGTCCCGTCAGTCGCCGAGGTGCGCGGCACGGACGGACCGCACCTCCTCGAGCCTCGCGAAGAGGATGTCCACCAGCTCGGGGTCGAAGTGCCTGCCGCTCTCGGCCCGGACGAACTCGAGGACCGTGTCCTCGTCCCATGCCTCCTTGTAGGCGCGGCGGCTGGAGAGGGCGTCGAACACGTCGGCGAGGCCGACGATGCGCGCGAAGAGCGGGATGTCCTCGCCCCGCTTGCCGCCCGCGCGGCGCTGCCCCGTGGCCGGGTCCACGAGCGGCCGTCCGTCGAGGTCCACGAAGCCGGGGTAGCCGCCGCCGTCCCACCGCTCGTGGTGGTTGAGCACCACGTCGCGCGCGGTCTCGTCGAACTGGGTGGGGCTGTCGGCGAAGAGGCGCGCGCCGATGATGGTGTGCTGCTGCATCTGGCGCACCTCGTCGGGGTCGAGGCGGCCGGGCTTCTTGAGGATGGCGTCGCTGATTCCGATCTTGCCGACGTCGTGCAGCTTTGCCGCGATGCGCAGCCGGTCGCGCTGGCGCTCGAAGCCGGGGCCCTCGAAGCCGCGCCGGCGCGCCCACTCGTCGAAGAGGACGAGCGAGTAGCCGGCCACGCGCTCGATGTGCGGGCCGGTCTCGGCGGGGTCGCGCACCGCGGCCATCCGGATCATGCGCAGGATCACGCTCTCGGTGAGCTGCGCGCGCTCGATCACCACCGTGGCCATGGAGGCGAAGTGCTCGACCAGCCGCTCGTCGTCCTCGGTGAAGCGCGCGTCGCGGTGCGATGCGGTGGTGCCCGGGTTGAGGAGCTGCAGCACGCCCAGCACCACGTCGCTTGCGTTGCGCAGCGGCACGGCGATCACCGAGCGCGTCCGGTAGCCGGTCACCGCGTCGTAGCTCTGGTCGAACCGGAACGGCACGGAGGGATCGAGGCCGTAGGCGTCCGGGACGCTCACCAGCTCGCCGCTCATCGCGCACCAGCCGGCGATCGAGCGCGCGCTCACCGGCACCACCAGGCTCGAGAAGCGCGTGCTCGAGTGCTTGCCCGGCTGCTCGAGCGTGTCGTTCTGGCTGAACGCGAAGCGCAGCGAGTCGCCCTCGCGCACGTAGATGGTGCCCGCGTCCGCTCCCACCAGGGCGCGCGCCTCGCTGAGGATGCGCTCCATGAGGAGGTGGAAGTCATGGATGCGGCTGAGCTCCACGCCCAGTCGCGTCAGCGAGTCGATGCGCGCGCGCAGCTCGGTGGCATCGGCGCCCATGGCACCGCCGCCCGCCCGGCGCGCGTCCTCGGCGTCGCGGATGGCGTCGCGCAGCTGGCGCTGCAGGCGGCCGATCGCGGACACGGAGTCGTTGCGCTCGGCGCGCGCGTTGAAGGCGTCGGAGTGGTTGCGGATGCGCGCGCGCAGCTCGATGGGGTCGGGGAGCTTCTCGACGTAGTCGGCGGCGCCCGCGTCGAACACCGCCGCGCGCAGCTGCGTGTCCTGCGGCGAGCCGAGCACCACGACCGGGAGCGCCAGCGTCTCGGGGCGGCGCCGGAGCCGGCGCAGCAGGTCGAGCGCAGGCGTCCGCCCGCGCAGGTCGAGGTCGAGCATGACCACGGTCGGGTGGATCTCGAGCGCCTCGATCTCGGCATCGCCGATCGAGGACGAGGCGTGCACGGCGATGGAGCGGTCCGGTGCCACGCTCGCGCGCACGCGGCTGGCGAGCGACTCGTCGGAGGTGACGAGGAGGACGATCGCCGTGGGCGCGGGAAGCGTCGAGGACTGCTCGGGCGTGGACATCCGGCCGCAGGGTACCTGCCGGCCCGCGTCAGGCCTGCACGGAGGAAAGGCGCACGAATCCCTCGATCGCCTCGTATCCCGCCAGCCCCAGCGCCGCGGCCCGGCCCTCGGCTGCGCTCGCGCTGCGTCATGGCAGCAGGGTGCTTCGGCGCTTCAATGGCTCCGGTGGGAATCGAACCCACACGCCGCTCGCGCGGCCGCGGATTTTAAGTCCGCTGCGTCTGCCGGTTTCGCCACGGAGCCATGCCGCATCGTAGCCCCGGCGCGGCCGGCGGCCGCGGTGCCGCCCGCTCAGTGGCGGGTGCCGGCGGCCTTCTCGTGGTGACCGCCGAAGGCGTGCCGCATGGCGCTGAGGATCTTGTTTGCGAACTCCGCGTTGCCGCGGCTCTCGAAGCGGTCGAAAAGCGCCGCCGAGATGACGTGCGCGGGCACGCCCTCCTCGACCGCGGCAAGGACGGTCCAGCGCCCCTCGCCCGAGTCGCTGACGCGTCCGCCGAAGCGCTCGAGCCCAGGGTCCTCGGCGAGCGCCGTGGCCGTGAGGTCGAGCAGCCAGCTCGACACCACGCTGCCGCGGCGCCAGAGCTCGGCGACCTTCCCGAGGTCGAAGTCGTACGCGTAGGCCTCGGGCTCGCGCAGCGGCGTGGTCTCGGCGTCCGTCGCCACGGAGTCCTTGCCCATGTTGGCGTGACGAAGGATGTTGAAGCCCTCCGCGTAGGCGGCCATCAGCCCGTATTCGATGCCGTTGTGCACCATCTTGACGAAGTGGCCGGCGCCCGCGGGCCCGCAGTGGAGGTAGCCAAGCACGCTGGTGTCGCCGGGACCGCCGCGGCCCGGCGTGGCGGGGATGGCGCCCGTCCCCGGCGCGAGCGTGCGCAGGACGGGGTCGAGCCGCCTCACCGCCGCATCGGGCCCGCCCACCATCACGCAGTAGCCGCGCTCGAGTCCCCAGACGCCGCCGGAGACGCCCGCGTCCACGTAGTCGATGCCGCGCGCGGCCAGCGCCTTGGCCCGTCGCAGGTCGTCCCGGTAGTAGCTGTTGCCGCCGTCGATCACGGTGTCGCCGGGCGACAGGAGCGGAATCAGCCGGTCGATCATCCCGTCCACGGCGCCTGCCGGCAGCATCAGCCAGACATGACGCGGCGCCTGCATCGACTGCACCAGTTCCTCGATGTCGCCGCACGCCACCCCCCCTGCGGCGGCCAGCTCCGCGCGGGGCGCGGGGGCCCGGTTCCAGCCGAGCACCTGATGCCCGCCGCGCGCGAGGCGCTTGCCCATGTTGAGCCCCATCCGTCCCAGTCCGATCAATCCGAGCTGCATGCGTTGGTCCTCTGCGTGGATGCCGCACGGCGGCGGCGGACAGGCACTCTAGTAGTTCAGCCCTCGCCGCGGCGGCGTGCCTCGGCGCGCGGCAGGATCTCGGCGGCAAGCCAGTGCGCGAACCGATCCTTGGCCATGCGCCCGCCGGGCGGCGAGGCCGCGGCGCCTCCGGCGAAGAGGAGCCGGCCGTCGACGTCGGCGGCGTCCATGGTCTCGAGCGGATTGGCGACGATGGCGTCGGCACGCTTGCGCTCCAGCTTGGCCAGGGCGGAGGCCGCGAGTTCCTCGGGACGCTCAAGCGCAAAGCCGACAACATACTGCCCGGGCCGGCGCGAACCCGCCAGGCCCGCCAGGATGTCCTCGGTGGGCACAAGTGCCAGCGCCTGCGCGCCCGACTCGCGGCGCATCTTGCCGGATTGCCGGGAGGCGGGCCGGAAGTCGGCCACGGCGGCGGCCATCACCAGGAGGTCATGCTCCGGCCACGCGGACCGCAGCGCCGCCAGCAGGTCGGCAGCCGTGGTGAAGCGGGCGTCGGCACATCCCTCGACCGCGGGGGCGCCGGGCCCGCGCACCACGGTGACCGCGCATCCGGAGGCGCGCAGGGCGGCGGCGATCGCGGCCCCCATCCGCCCGCTCGAGCGGTTCCCGATGAAACGGACGTCGTCGATGGGTTCGTGGGTGGGGCCGAACGCCACCAGCGCCCGGAGGGGCGCCGGGCCGTGATGGGAGGTCGAGGCGCTGCCGGCGTCGGTTGGCATGATTCTCGGGCGCTCGCATTGCGGTCCGGGCGCGCTCCGCGCATACTACGGAGCCCCGAACGGATCGGCCCGACGGCCGACCCCCGCGACGGGCGCCGGAGGCGCAACCCCTGCGCCCCCGGACCGCGAATGGTCCCGGCCCGGACCCGTCCGTCCGCAGGCCGTCGAAACAGGAGGTCCCGTTGGCACGCAAGGCCCGTCAGAAGCTCGGCGAGATCCTCGTCGCCTCGGGCACGGTGACGCAGGACAAGGTGGACGAGGCGGTGGCCACCGCCCGCAGCCGCGGCATGCGCATCGGCGAGGCCCTCGTCGACGGCGGCGCGTGCAAGGACTCCGACATCGCCCAGGCGCTGGCGCACCAGTTCGGCGTCGACTTCTTCAACCTCGACCGGCTCGAGGACATCAACAAGATCGACATGTCGCGGATGCAGGCGGACCTGATCAGGAAGTACCTGGTGCTCCCGCTCTCCGGCAGCGGCAAGCTGCGGATCGTGATCCACGACCCGATGGACCTCGACATGCTCGAGCTGCTGCGCTTCCGCATCGGCGACTTCGAGCAGGCCGGCGTGGCGGCCAAGCGGCAGATCCAGGAGTACATCTCGGGGGACAAGGCCGACGGCCCCAAGGAGCGCAAGCCGATCTACTCGGACTCGATCGACCGCGGCAGCTCGATCGACCGCAGCGCGAAGTCCATCGACGAGAACGACGAGGGGCCGATCATCAAGCTCACCTCGCGCATCATCATCGATGCGGTGCAGGGCAGGGCGTCCGACAT
>Ga0194118_10000792_pt1 | contig 50229 bp, 45 predicted proteins | sample TA2MahsurfametaG_2_FD_148662 | JGI IMG/M metagenome (GOLD analysis project Ga0194118, IMG submission 148662) | Freshwater microbial communities from Lake Tanganyika, Tanzania - TA2015013 Mahale N5 surface | ecosystem: Environmental > Aquatic > Freshwater > Lake | place: Tanzania: Lake...
AATTGATTTGAAATGAAATATAGAAAAAGGATTTGAAATAGTTGGAATGAGAATGGTAATTCATGGTGTCTTAGTGCATTTGTGAAAATGTCGGCTCTGCATTAGACTTTTGGAGGTAACAGTTTGTACAATACTGGAGTAACGATTCGAGAAAGGACGGTAGAACTGATCAAACCACCAATAAGTACGATGGCAAGTGGATACCCATGGTATAATTTGAATACCCAAAAATAAATGAACACTGTTCAAAAAAAAATATTTATTTTTTTGAAAAAAAATGGAATAGTCCGAACAATAAAAAAAGCTCGACGTAATCGAGCTTTTTGAACTTTAAGGCTTTTTGTTGTCTATAAACCTGTGTTATTTCTCCTCTGTATTCGGTTTTTTCAATACCAAATAGAAGCAATACAGCGTAACGGATAGGATAAGTCCTTGTGCTAGGAGCGATAGAATTAGCGCGGAAGTGTTCATTGGATTGATTGTTTGCGTTTAACAGTAGAGTACCATACAATGCCACAAATTCCTAAGAATAGGAGTAGTAATTGAAGTCTTGCAAAGCCTGAATACATCTTTTTCTCTTCCAATATGGCAGCATTCTCAGGTTTGGCAAGAATTTGCGCTTCCAAGTCAGCAAAAGTGATTTTTGCAATCAATGAACTTGGATCTAGTGCCCATCCTTGACCTGAAAACAGATTGCTGAAGGCCGCTACCCAATCGTTACCCGCAGGAGTAATCAAAGCACCCAAGAAAACAATGCTTAGCAATACGGGTGTGATGTAGGTCATGATATATTTGTAGAAGGAAGGAATCCGGATATCAGCGCCTCGGGTAATTTCCTCCCATCCTCTTTTCATCCCAAAAATGTAGGTGAATAGGATGGTCTCCAACAGTGCAAAAATTACCAAGCTGACAGTACCGCCCCAATAATCGTATTCGTCAAAATATCCATACTGGTAGAATAGGACGGTAGGCAAGCCCATGGCCAAGGCTACTAATCCAAAGGAAACAGCCCCTTTTACCTTTCCCCAACCAAATTCATCCTTCATGAATCCCATCCAAGGTGTTCCCATGGCAAGAGAAGAGGTAATTCCAGCAAAGAACAATAATCCAAACCAACAAACCCCAGCAAAGGCACTAATGAGCGGCCCCCATTGCTGGAAGAGGTATGGCATCGTCTGAAAAGCCATGCCAAATCCTGCGTTTTCCAATACCCAATCCAATCCCAAAAATCCAGCTGCGATCGGAATCACAATGGCACTTCCTAGAATTACTTCCACAAATTCGTTGGTAAATCCCGCAGTCACAGAATTGAGTGCGATGTCCTCGTTTTCCTTCAGGTAGGAGGCATAACATTGAATGGAACCCATTCCGACAGACAAGGTAAAGAAGATTTGGCCTGCAGCAGCCAACCATACCTTGGGGTCAGCTAAGGAACTGTATTGTGGGGTCCACAAGAAGTTGATTCCATCCCATGCATTCGCATCAGGGAATTCTGCTGAGGCAAAATCACTACCCATAGTCCATCCTCTGACAGCCAAAATGATACCGAATAGGATCAACAAAGGCATGCCGACCTTTGCCACCTTTTCAATTCCTCCAAGGCCTGTAGACAGGATCCATACATTGACACCTAAGACCAAAATGTAAGCAATAACAGGAAATAGAGGGATTCCAAAATCAGAGCCTAAAAGCTGTACGTATTGATCAAAAAACAAACTCACCGCCTCTTTGCTCATTCCAGTAAAGGTTCCGATGACACTGTGTACCACGTACACAAAGGTCCAAGATTCGATGTAGGTGTAGTAGGCGACGACGGCGATGTTGGTAAAAATACCGAACACGCCAATGTACTTCCAGTACCATTTCTTACTTAGGGAGTCTAAGATGTAAGGGGTACTGTGGTTGCCCAATTTACCGCCAAATCGACCCATACTCCATTCCGTGAATAGCAACGGAATACCCATCAATAGGAAGCAGATGATGTAGGGTAGGATAAAGGCTCCCCCTCCATTTTGAACTGCTTGTACTGGAAACCTGAGGAAGTTTCCAAGACCTACAGCATTTCCAGCCATGGCCAAAATAAGCCCAACACGCGAGCCCCAAGCCTCTTTTTTCATAAATAATGCACGTTAATTGGCGAAAACCTAAACTTTTAGATTTTCCAAGTTGATTTTTTTCTTTATAAAAAAGGAGTTTATCGAGATTCTAATAAATAGAAAGTCACGATCAATGCATCCCGTTTATATTCCAAGGATACCACTTTTTTTTCAGAACAAACAACTAAAATTCAAGTTGCTCTGCAAAAAAAACACTCCTTTCCTGGGCTAATTTTCCGGGAGATTCGATTATTTCAATTCTGTAACTAACTGGATAAGTTGGATTTAGTAGTTGGGGTTTGTCGTAAGTTTTTTGAATTTATGCCTTAAAAAACTGGGACTAGAAAATGATCAGTTATCCGCCTTTTTTTCCAAGGATGGTTTTGACGATTCTTGCAAATCCAAGATTTCCACGTCATCAAGCCCTTGGATCAGCGTTACTTTTTTCCAAGGTGAGGTAGGGAAAAGGAGGGAGGTAAAGACCAATTCTCCATCATTTACAAAGACTTCAATGGATGATGCATCCAAGAAGACGCGTACCGATTCTGCTTTCCAAGACATGGGCGCAGAATGTGCCGCTGCAAAATCTCGATTGAAGTTGGCCTTGCCTGCCTTTCTTCGATCTACGGTCACCAAGCCCATTTCTTTGTTGATCACCACCTCTTCGCCCAACTCATTACTCAAGGTCATGGAGAAATTCTCTTGGGTGATTTCTGCAGAAATTTCTACAAAAGGAGAGGGCAATAGAGACTCTTCTCCAGAAAGTTCATAGGTTGTTTTTCTAGCTTTTTCGAGTTCTATTGCTGGAGCAGATTTCAGCAAAAGTGTGCCATCTACATCAAATAAACTGATCTCGCGAGGCAAGGTCAGTGCAGATCGCCAAGTCTTCGTTGGGACAACCTGTGCATAGTCCCAATTGCTCATCCAGCCGATCCATAGGGTTCTATTCTGCTCTTTGGGGAGGTTGGCCCAGGTGACCCCAGCATAATTATCCGGTCCATAATCCAACCAGCGGATCATGGTATCGTCTGGAGTAAATACACCCCGATTAAAGTCCCCGATAAAATATTGGGTGGCCGAGCCTTTTTGCGGTCCTCCTGGATTCATGCTGACTAGTAATACCCACTTTTGGCTCCCATCCGGTGCTTTTAGGAAAAGTAATTCTGGGCATTCCCAAACGCCACCATGCGCCCCAATACCCTGCCCAAATTCACCCAAAAGCGTCCAGACTTTTAAGTTGGGAGACTCGTAAAACTGAATTCGGTCCTTGGCGGCCAGCGTCATCAACCAAACCTTTTTTCCATCTTCCTTGGTAATCTGAGTTACTTTTGGATCTCTAAAATCCCGTATTCCTGGGTTTAGTAGTACTGGATTAGCAGCGTACTTGCTCCAAGTTTTACCCTTGTCTACCGAATAGGCTAGCCCCTGCGTTTGAAAGTCAATCGCACCTTCTTTTTCTCCAACTGCGTTATGATACGTGAAAATCGCGACTAAGGGAGGATTTTCCTTGGTTCCCAATTCGGAGCTATTTTCTGCGTCATAGACTGCACTCCCTGAAAAAATTGTCCCCAAACTATCAGGAAAAAGCGCGATGGGCAACTCTTCCCAAGTGACCAAATCTTTGGATACGGCATGCCCCCAATGCATAGGGCCCCATACCGTACTATCTGGGTAATGCTGGAAAAATAAATGATACTCTCCATCCAGGTAAACCAGTCCATTGGGGTCATTCATCCATCCTTGTTTGGGTGAAAAATGGTAACCTGGCCGAAATGGCTCGCTATTGCTTGGTGTGAATTTGATTTCTTTTTGGGCACAGGCCCCAAAAAATAAACTTGTATACGCAGCAATAAGCCATCCCTTGAGATTCATATGTCAAACATTTATTTCAAAATTAGGACAATTAGTCAAAAGGAGCTTGAATGACCAACCTAATTTGGCATTGGAGATATGCGAAAGTAGCTGAGGAATTTAGTATTAGTTTTTTATATGTGCTCAACTTGGTAGCTTTACAACGTAGTTATCTTTTTTTTCTATGAAAGGAATCATTTTAGCTGGGGGCTCCGGTACACGTTTGTATCCCCTCACCATTGCAGTGAGTAAGCAACTTATGCCAGTATACGACAAACCCATGATCTACTACCCTTTATCGGTGTTGATGATGGCGGGGATTAAAGAAATTTTAATCATCACTACTCCCGAAGATTCTTCAGCTTTTCAACGGTTGTTAGGGGATGGCTCACAAGTAGGTTGTTCTTTTCAATATGCCGTTCAACCCAGCCCAGACGGGTTGGCTCAAGCTTTTATCATTGGAGAAGAGTTTATCGGGAAGGATAAAGTAGCCTTGGTGTTAGGAGATAATATTTTCTACGGTTCTGGCTTACACCAGACCTTGCAAGAAAACACCAATCCAGAAGGAGGGGTGGTGTTTGCCTACCACGTCAACGATCCCGAGCGCTATGGAGTAGTGGAGTTTGATACCAATCAAAAAGCCATTTCTATTGAAGAAAAGCCTGCCCAACCCAAATCAAACTATGCTGTTCCTGGCTTGTATTTCTACGACAATCAGGTGGTTGAAATTGCAAAAAATATCAAGCCAAGTGTACGTGGGGAATTAGAAATTACAGACGTAAACAACGAATACCTCAAGAAAGGCCAACTACAAGTAGCCATCCTCAATAGGGGTACGGCTTGGTTAGATACAGGTACCCACCAATCCTTACTTCAAGCTGCCCAGTTTGTGGAAGTCATTGAAGAGCGTCAAGGATTGAAAATTGGATGTATCGAAGAGATTGCTTACCGCAATGGATTTATTGGTAGGGAAAAGATGCTGGAAGCAGCGGCCAAACTTGGAAAAAGTGGCTATGGGGCCTATTTAAGACGCTTAGTCAATTAAGTTTAACTTTAGTAGAAAAATGAAAACCTCCTTTGGAGGTTTTTTTTTGAACATCAAATGATTTTCCTCCGCTTAAACCAGATGAAAATGGTCAAAGAAATCCCGAACATAGCTCCCCAGGTCAAGTAGTATCCATATTCCCAATTCAACTCTGGCATAAACTTAAAATTCATTCCATAAACTCCTACCAAAAATGTCAGGGGGAGAAAGAAGGCTGAAAATATAGTCAATAACTTCATTACTTCATTGGTCTTCTGGGAGTTGCTTGAGATATAGATACTCAATAAGGAATTGGCTTCGTCTAAAAAATCTTCAAATTGGAGGATCAAGCTAGAAACACTTTCTTTTAAATCTTGAAGGTGAGTTTGATTGATATTGTGTACCGAAAGGTGATTGAGCACAGTCTGCGTTAATATCATTATTTTTTTGCATGCTCTTGCTTTGGCCTTGGCAAAATAGAGGCTTTCTACGGAAAAGCGCTTGCCGTGATTAAGGAAAATATTTCCTTCAAACTTATCCATTTCTTCCGAAAGCCAATCTGCTGGAGCTTGGTAGCTTGAGATCATTTTCTCTGTTATTTTCAAGATTAACGCTTCTGGGTTTTCAAAATGTCCAGAAATCTCGGACAAGAAAGTAAACTGTTTTTGGTGAACTGAAATGAGGATCTCGTTGGTAAAGAAAAAACCAATTTTGTTTGTTAATTCAGGAATGGTGGTGAGTTTTGCATTTTGATTTGCAGAAAAAGCTCTCAATATCAGAAAGTTAAATTCATCGACTTTTTCCATTTTAGGAAGGTGTCCTACTTGCAACAAATCCTTCACCAAGTGAATATTTAGCCCGTAGGGTTTTATAAGTTCAGACAATTCGGAAAGCTTGGGATTTTCTAAATCAATCCACTCGAAGTTGGCAAAAGAGGTTTTTTTCTCTACCATGGTATAGCCTAGTAGTTTCTTGAAGGTAATTTTTTTTTCGTTACAACACTAACGAGAGGCTTTTTCTTAAGATTTCACCCATGGAAGTACAAGAAAGAAATCCTATGTTTTGGTAATGTTTGGCCAGATCATTTTTTAATGATTCCACATGGGAGAGAGGGGCAATAGTGTCCTTTTCCATAGTAGTGAGAATGTCTTCCAATTCACTGTGAGATGATTTTACCCTGGTAGCAATCAATGCTCGCTCCTCCCTTTGGTATTGGCGCATCGATTCAGGAGTAATGTAGTCCATTCCTAATGTGATCAGGGCATTGTTTTCTTTGAAATATTGAGGAAGATAAATGGATTTTTTACCCTCGTAAGTTTGTTGGTCAAAGTCTATGGCCCGAATACGGTAATGTGTTTCTTCGAAGTCTGGGGTGATGTCCACTACAAAATTGGAAGAATGCATGTCTCCCAAAAGCCTTACAAAGCATCGCTCATTAAACTTCACGAATTCTTTGGCCAAGCGGATGGGATTCAAGTTGGGATCTTTCATATGCAATCGCATAAATCGCTCTCCTGGAATTCCAGCTATATGTTCTTCAATCAAGGTCTTTTGGTGCACCAGGTAACGAATGCGATTTGGAGACAATAAATCCTCCAATTCCAATCCATATACCCTAGAGGCGTCAGCATTTTTAATGTAGAAATAATCAAAATTATCGTTGATGCGATTGACAATTCTCACCCGAAAGGGCTGGGTATTGCCATAGACACACAAATCGATGCGGTCGATGTACAAGTGCTCGATCACACTCATATCTCCACCGGCCTTGAGCTGGGCATAAATTTTCTTAACGTTTTGATGGATTTCATCCCTATCGCTTTGCTCGTAAAAAACCGTTTCCCAATAGGTATCTTGTTCTTTGGAATCGTAAAGTGCGATGGAATTAGAATACCTCAGCAACTCATGGTAGTGAATGGGTATATCTACCTCCCTTCCATAGTTGATCAGGTACTTGCGTAATCCTTTTCCAATGGAATAGATGACCTTTTTTTTACTGATCAAGGCCATTGCTAAAAATGAGTTTGTTGATTTTTTCTAAGATTTCTATCAAAAATAAAGGGACCAAAAGGTAAAATGGATGCGAATAAGGCAAAGAATGTCCGCCCAAACTCCCATTTCAAACTTCTAGCTGTGGGGAAAACAGCATAGATGTAAATTATAAACAGAAGGCCATGCACCCATCCCACATACGTGACGGCCAATGGGAAGTCAAAAACATATTTTATGGGCATAGCAATGCCAAGAAGGATCAAAAAAGAAAGACCTTCCAATAGGCTAATCCATTTGAATCTTTTGGCCCAGGGAAGTTGTTCTGCATTCATGAATTGCTAGGGGAAAGGTTGAACAATAACTGTAAGGCAGACCATAATTTTCGTTTCAAAGACTTATCCTCAGCTATACTTGACAGAGCATCTGCAAAAAGGTATTCCGTCTCTCCTTCCGATTGAATTTCATAAGTACCAAAAGAAAATTGATTGATAGGATGCTTGATTCTTCCAAATTTTATCACCACATGGGCATTCAAGGCCTGAAACTCTTCCATACTTCGGTTTTCTAAGGTCAAGGAAGAAACTAACCCAACTTCATTCATGGAATGTCCGCATGCGGTGATCATTTTTACCAGCATGTCCATGATTTCAGCGTTTAATTTTTCCTCCTCGTGCACGATCAAGATGCCTTTGGTAAAATTTCCCTGCAGGAGAATGGGCTCTTGAACAGCCTCTTGAATCACTTCTTCTGCCTCTTTCTGGGGTCCACCTTCTGATTCAGGATTATTGAAATTTGTAATTTTCTCTTTCTGCTCCTCTCTTTCTGAAGAGATTAGAGAATTCTCTTCGTTGGAGGATACAAATTGAGACCTGATTTGATGGGCGTCCTCAGGCAGTAAAAAAATCTCATCTTCTTCCAAAAAGGATAAATCCTGGATCTTCACTTGTTGCATGGTTAAAGTTGATAAAAAAATAGGCTTGTCGCAAATTATGAAATAGATAGGATAGCCTGATCTCGAAATGAGCTGAGGTATTATTGTTTACTTAAGGGTGTTTCGTCACAAGATACATCCCCTACCACATATTGCATTCCATCTAAAAAGAATTGAAGTAGGGCAGGGTTCTCAAAACTGTGAGCATTGTGAGAAGGAGAGATGTACATCAGCTTGCCTTTTCCTTCAGCCCTGATCCAAGAGACATAGGTCTTGCCTTCCTTGAGTTCTTGACCCTTTCGCTGGTCCCTGATTTGGCTATTTTCAAAGTACAATAAGGGTTTAAAATCAAGGTTTTGGTAAGCGTTTTTGTAGAAATAAGGCTCATCGATATGTGACCAACCTTCCTTTGGAAATCCAGCAACCAATGGATGGCTGGGATCTTCAAGTTGTACATGTACCAATTGCTGGGGCGGGTGATAATCAAAACTTGCTCCAACCATAGCGCTGAAGCGAGAGGAATTATTCAATGTGGTCACTGCTCCATGGATAAGCAGCAGTCCCCCGCCTTCTTTCACATAGTTTAGAAGGTGCTCTTCGTAGCGCGAGGCTTTTTGCATCATAGGGATAGAATCTTCCAAGGGAAATTGAGCTTTAAGTTGATCCCAAAATAGATGGCGATGATCTGGTTTTGAACAGGTATTGTTGAGAATAAGTGCATCAAATTGGGCCAAGGAGTCGGGCTCAAACCAAGCAATATCTTTACTTCTAACTACTTCAAAGGCGCCACTTTTCTGTGCTACCAAGGAGATCATTTCTTCTGTATGTGGAATCACCCAATGCTCAAAACCGGTATGGAGAGAAAATACAAGCAGCCTTTGTTTTTCTTGACTTGGAAATCTAGGTTGTTCAGGGGCCAAAGTAAAAATCTTGTGTTTCCAAGCTTCATTGAATCGTAGCGGAGACAAATCTTGGCCCCAGGTGGGAAAAGCAAGTAAAAAAAGAATAATTCCCTTGAAATAAGTTAATCGTATCATTGGAAGAAAAGGCTTGGTTGGTTTATCAAAGTTTTTAATAACTTGAAATCAAAAGTCCAATAACCTGAATTTCTTATGCCTTTCAAAAGAAATTTACTTCTATTCTTATGTCAAGTTTTATTTTTTGACTTTGCTTGTGGCCAAGGGGTCAGCCTACAAGAAACTTCCAAAGGTTTTGATTTTCTCCTAAATGGGCAGCGTGTAGTCAGTTACCAAAGCAGCCAAGAGCCTGTACCCGATGGAGTTAATCCTGTGTTTAGTAAATCTGGATTTATTCATCCTCTTGCGTCTCCATCAGGACAGATTTTAACAAGAATTCAACCACAGGATCATTACCATCATTACGGCATTTGGGGCCCCTGGGCGAGAGCCACTGTAGGGGGCAAAGAGGTGGATTTTTGGAATTTGGGAGACAAAAAGGGACGGGTGGAATTTGTAAAAGTGCTTTCTAAAAAAGTTGCCGGAGGAGCTGCAGAATTGACTGTGGTCCAGCATCACCTGGACCTTCTTGCTCCCGAAAGGGAACAAATTGCTCTGGTGGAAGAATTAAGAATTAAAGTCAAGCCTGCCGACAAGGGCAGGTATATCCTAGAATATACCTCTAGCTTTAGCACTCCTTTGACAGGAGGAATATTATTGGACGATTACCGATATGGAGGGGGGATAGGTTTTCGGGCGACCGAGCTTTGGGGAGATGACAACAGCAGCATCCTAACTTCCGAGGGAAAGGATAGATCCACTGCCGATGGTTCCTTGGCCAAATGGATTATGGTCAAAGGTCAAACTTCATCTGTAGCTGGAAGGAGTGGAATCTTATTTTTAAGCCACACAGGTAATCCTGCTCATCCAGAACCATTGCGGGTGTGGCCATTAGGACAATATCAGGGAAAAGGTAATGTTTTCATTGAATTTTGTCCCATACGATACAACTCTTGGGAAATCCAAGCCAATAAAATCTATCGCCTTTCTTACCGCTTGATTGTTTTTGATGGCGAGCTTTCGGTTCAAGAAGCGGAAGAGTATTGGAAGGCCTTTGTGAAATAAATTGAACTAAGTGAATTCATTTTCATCCTATGAAAAGAAGAAATTTTATAAAAAAAACAGCCCTAGCTACAGCAGCCTTTGGGATTCCCACCTTAGTTCCTGCTTCTGTATTTGGTAAAAACTCCCCCAGCAATACCATTCATATAGGGCAGATAGGTGCAGGACGTATTGCCAGAGAGCACGATCTACCCAGTACTTGGAAACATGAGGTAGCTAGGATAGTGGCGGTATCAGACCTGGATAGCAAGCGAATGCTAGAAGGGAAGCAGTATATAGAAGCAGCTTATGCTGAAAAAATGGGGAAGCCTTACTTGGAGGTTAAGACCTATGGAGATTACAGAGAATTATTGCTTTCCAAGGATATAGATGCTGTGATTATTTCCACTCCCGATCATTGGCATGCGCAACCCGCCATGGAAGCAGCTTTTGCAGGAAAGCACGTTTACCTTCAAAAACCAACTTCCCTTACCATCCAGGAAGGTCGTCAGTTGGTCGAAGTGGTGGAAAAAACCGGTATCAAGTTGCAATTAGGAACGCAGCAACGATCAAGCGAACAATTTAGGAGGGCCGCAGAACTGGTTCGAAACGGTAGGATAGGGACGCTGCAAACCGTAAAAATTGGTCTTCCTGGAGATCCCTCGGGTCCTGCCGCAACTCCTATGCCTATTCCATCCAACTTAAATTACGAGATGTGGTTGGGATCAACGCCTGAAATTCCTTATGCTGAAATTGGAGTACACCCCCAGCACGATTATAGTCGTCCAGGCTGGTTGCGACATGAAAATTATGGAGCAGGAATGATTACGGGATGGGGGCAACATCATTTTGATTCTGCTGCTTGGGGGATGAATACAGAGTTTTATGGGCCCCAATACATCGAGGCGGTGGCAGATTTTCCAAGAAGTGGATTTTGGAATGTGCACGGTGACTTTATGGTGAAAGCTACTTACGATAACGGGTTGGTGATGCTTTGTTCGGGAAATTATCCCAATGGAATAAGGTACGAGGGCTCTGAAGGATGGATCTGGGTGTCAAGAGGAAATTATGTAGCTTCGTCCTCAGACCCAGTTACCCAAGGCAATAATGCCAAAGCATTAGATGCTTCAGATCCAAAAATCTTGAACTCGGTTTTGTCTGAAAATGAAATAAAGTTCACTCAAAGTTCCTCTCATCACGGAAATTGGCTGGATGCTATTCAAGGAAAAGCAGAATTGCTCTCTCCTGTAGAAATTGGTCACCGATCCTGCTCTGTTTGTTTGATCAGTCATATTGCCATGAAACTGGGAAGAAAGCTGGAATGGAATTCTTCAAAAGAAGAATTTGTCAACGATGCGGAAGCAAATAGCTATTTAAGCAGGGCTCAACGTGCGCCTTGGGGAACAGACAAGCTTTATCAAGAAAATCGGTAGGATAATTATTACATCACTATATGCGATTTTCTGGCTGTGTATTCGTTTTACTTCTTTTCGTTCTTTGTTCCTGTTTACCCAAAAGAATAATGGCTCCTGGCGCTACCTCTTCTGTGTATACCTTCATGACCTTAGATCCTGGTCATTTTCATGCAGGTTTGGTACACAAAACCATGTATGCTGGAGTGGATTCGATAGCGTATATTTTTGCTCCCAATGGCCAAGAGCTTCAAGACCATCTTGCTCGTATGGAGGGGTACAATTCTAGGGGGATATACCCCACCTCATGGAAGCTAGAAGTATACACTGGGGTTGATTTTCTAGATCAATTGCTAGAAAAAAAACCAGGGAACGTAGTGGTACTTGCGGGAAAAAACAATCAAAAAATAGACTATATTCTGTCCTCTTTGCAGCAAGGTATCCACGTGTATGCCGATAAGCCATTGGTGATTGATGCTAATGGATTTGAAAAATTAAAAAGAGCCTACCAGCTGGCCTCTGAAAAGAAGCTGCTGATGCTTGATATGATGACAGAAAGGTTTGAGATAGCAACCATGCTGCAACGAGAACTTTCCATGATGCCTGAGGTATTTGGGGAATTGGAAACAGGTTCTCCTGCAAATCCATCCATTACCAAAGAGTCAGTGCATCATTTTTTCAAACAAGTATCGGGGGTTCCCTTGGTCCGACCCTCTTGGTTTTTTGATGTGGAAAAAGAAGGTACCGGTATCGTAGACGTGACTACTCATTTGGTAGATTTGATCCAATGGGAAGCCTTTCCCAACCAGATTTTGGATACTGCTGAAGTGCAGGTCTATGCTTCGAAAATTTGGCCGACAGCACTTACACAAAAGCAATTTCAGCAGGTTACCCAGCGGGAAGTTATTCCAGCGGATATGGAAAAGTATGTTCAAAACGACATGCTACAGGTGATGAGCAATGGAGAGTTTCAGTATACCTTGAGAGGGAAGCATGCTAAAGTCAGTGTGATCTGGAATTTCCAAGCACCTGAGGGAGCAGGGGATACCCACTACAGCCTGATGAGGGGTACCAAAGCGACTTTAATTATTCGACAAGGAAAAGAAGAAGGATACAAACCTGTTTTGTATGTGAACCTTCAAGAAAGTCATGCTCAAAAACTTGTAGACGCAGTAAAAATAACCCTTCAAAACCGTTATCCTGGAATAGACCTCCTAAAACTTCCTTCTGGGGAATTCAAGATAGTAATTCCAGATTCCTACTATAATGGGCACGAGGCACACTTTGCGCAAGTGACGGATCGGTATGTGGATTTCCTTCGTCTTGGTCATGTTCCTGAATGGGAGGTACCCAATACCATTACAAAATATTACACGACTACCAAGGCTTTGGAACTGGCTTTGAAATAAGGGGTAACTAAACTTTACTTAGGTGATGAGGGTTACTTTCTTGTATATCCCATTTTTATGTCATTGGCAGCTTCAGATTCAAAAAAAATTAAGGTTGCTCTAGCAGGAGCAGGGGGATACATTGGGAGGTGGTTTATTTCCCGATTCAAAGAAAAATACCATCTTATAGGTTTGAGTAGAGGCAAAGTAGCTTCAAATCCCTACCCAGAGGTAGAGTGGAGACAAGTGGAACTTTACTCCATATCCTCCACGGCTGATGCGCTCAAGGACGTAGATGTGGCCATTTACTTGGTGCATTCTATGAGTGCATCTGCACGCTTGAATCAAGTAAGTTTTGAGGATACCGATTTGATTTTAGCAGATAATTTTAGTCGTGCTGCAGAAATTAATGGGATAAAACAACTTATTTATTTAGGAGGTCTGATTCCAAATGAACCGGAAGAATTTCTTTCTAGACACCTAAAAAGTAGGTTAGAGGTTGAGCAAACCTTAGGTTCAAGGACAGCAAAACTCACTGCCATTCGGGCCTCGATTATTGTAGGACCTGGGGGTTCAAGTTTTGATATGATTAAAAACTTGGTTCAGAAATTACCTGTCCTGATGTGCCCTAAATGGACAGAATCATTGACTCAGCCAATTTCATTAGACGATACACTTTCTATTATGGATGCATGTATTGGAAACCCAAACGCCTTCGGCAAAACCTATGAAATCGGAAGTCCTGAGGTTCTGAGTTACAAGAATATGCTGGCCAGGACGGCTCAAGTAATGGGAAAAAGGAGATTTATTTTTTCTGTGCCTGTGTTTTCTTTAGGTTTCTCCAAGTTTTGGGTTGGTTTTTTTGGTAAATCACCTCCCCAATTGGTTTCCCCTTTGGTGGAGAGTTTAAAACACACCTTGGTAGTAGATCCTAATCGAGCTTTCGATGTAATTCCTATTGACTATATACCTTATGAAAAAGCGGTTTCTTTGGCCCTAAATCCCATCGAAAATCCCCATTTACCCAAATTTATCTACCAAAAGGAGCAGAAAAATACTGTAAGGTCCATACAGCGCATGAGCAATATTGGAAGAAATTCTGCACTCTGGGTAGCCGACCGCTATGCCATTTGGCTGCCTTCTTTCTTCCGGTTTGTTATCAATGGAAAGGTAAATGAGCAAGGAGCCCTTGGTTTTTATTTGTTGTGGGGGAAAAAGCCCATGCTCGAATTGACTCATATTCCAGATAGAAGCGATAGCCAACGGCAACTTTTTTACATTACCGGAGGGTGGTTGGTCAAGCGCTTTGATTACGGTTGGTTGGAGTTTAGAGAAGTATTGGACAGTAGGTATATTCTCTCCGCTATCCACGAGTTTGTGCCTAGATTACCCTGGTTTTTGTACATTACTACCCAAGCTCGATTGCATCTTTGGGTAATGAATAGGTTTAAAAAGTATTTGGAAACAAAAATAGACGAATAGACCTTCTTTACGTTATAACCATTTGGTGATACATAGACCCATAATTACGATTATCTGATATGAAAAATCTCTTTTTTACCAATGGCGATGCATTGCCTATTTTAGGACTTGGTACTTGGAAAAGTCAGCCGGGTGAAGTTAGAAAAGCAGTTTTTTGGGCGATTAAATCTGGATATAGGCATTTGGATTGTGCTTCCATTTATCAAAATGAAAAAGAGGTGGGTCAGGGAATAGCCGATGCCATGGCGGAAGGTTTAGTCAAACGACATGAACTTTTTGTCACCTCCAAACTTTGGAACAGTTCCCATCGCTACGAAGATGTACACCCTGCTTTAGAAAAAACTTTGACGGATTTACGTTTGGATTATTTGGATCTATATTTGGTACATTGGCCCATTTGTTACAAGCCTGGAGTGGTGTTTGCCACTCAAAGAGAGGAATATTATACCTATCAGGATGTACCCTTGAGTCAAACCTGGGAAGCGATGCAAGTTCAAAAGCAAAGCGGCTTAGCAAAGCATATAGGGGTTTCTAACTTTAATCAAGCCAAATTGAGGGAATTGTTAGCTTTGAGTGGGGAACATCCTGAAATGAATCAAATTGAAATGCATCCCTTTTTGCCTCAAGAAAACTTGGTTTCTTTCTGTAGGCAACACCAGATCTTATTGACCGCTTATTCTCCATTAGGTTCTCCAGATTCAAGGGCAGAGCGACATCAAAACGATCCAAAACTTTTAACTAATCCGATCGTAGAGGAAATTGCTCAAAAGCATCAAGTGACTTGCGGTCAAATCCTTTTAGCTTGGTCCATACAAAGGGGGATAGCCGTGATTCCAAAATCTGTAAATCCCCAAAGAATTAAAGAAAATTTGGAGGCTGCAAGTCTCACTTTATCCAAGGAAGACCTAGATAAATTAAATCATATAGGGGTTACCCATAGGTTTGTGGATGGCACCTTTTTCACAGGTTCTAATAGTCCCTATACTCAGTCTGATCTTTGGGATATGGTGTAGACTCGAAATTGGATAGTGGAGACACAAAAAAATTATTCCTCTTCTAGACTTTCTAAAATATCTGCTAACTGTTCAAAGTCCCTTAACCCGGGCTTTATTTCATCTCCAGCATCTAGTACTAGTCCCTTTACCCCAGGCATCTGACTAAGCCTTTTGGCGTTTTCAGCCTTGATTCCAAACCCAAGGTAAATACTAGAATATGATGATGCATTTAATATAAAATTCTGATAATCAATATTTAAAATATTATATTGTGAAGTAAAGTGTAATGTGATATTCTGATCTTTTAGCTTTTCAAAAAGTTCTTGTTGATGCATCAATCGATCTATGGAAGTCTTGTAGATCAAGCCTAGATTTTTGCCTCTCAATGGAAGCAGGCGCTCCAACTCCTCGCACTCTACGTGGGTTATCCCCGGATACAGTTTAAGCGCTTCTTGTATTGTTGAAGTGTTGCTAGTTGAAAATTCTGCCACCAAATCAATTCCCGAAATCCACCCGGTGATATCTCTGTAAAGGTCAGGAGATAAGAATCTTGGTGAGGTTTCTTCCAAACAAAATCCCAACATGTCCACATGCATTCCTGCACAATACCTGGCATCCGTGAGATGATTCACTCCACTGATTTTTATTGCCGTAGCTAAAGCCATTTTTCTGATTTGATAACACGAAGGTAAGCAAGGGAAGGACTTGAGAAAAGAAAAATGGAAAGTTGAGTATTTATCCTTTCCTTGTTTTCTGAATTCTCAGTAAACTAAGAACAAGAGAATAGCAATTCCCATTATTCTCCTAATCATTGACAAAAAGTAGGTAACTTGCTTCATCCGTGATTATTGCCTATTCAGATGCTTGCTAGATTTGGACTTTTTTTCATAATACTAAGTCTTGGTTTTCACCAAGGAATTGCTCAGGACAGGTATGCTGTATTTTTCACTTACAAACCACAGACCAACTTTTCACTTTCTAATCCAGAAAAATTTTTAAGCCAAAAATCTATTTTGAGAAGAAATAGGGATAAAATCCCCTTCGATAGCCTGGATTTTCCAGTAGCTTCAAAATACACTTTGGGTATGCAACCACACATTCAAGAGATCCTGTATACTAGCAAATGGATGAATGCAGCAGTGGTAGTGACAGATTCTGAAAAAAGCAAGACCCTGCAAGCATTACCTTATGTCAAAAAGGTAGAATTGGTAGCTAAGGGATTTTATTCAAGATCTGGAAATCGATTGGATAGTCTACCTCCCTCCTCCAAGTGGGCGAATAGGGTCATGGACAATCAAAGCAATGCCTATGATTTTCAAAATCAATTGATTGGAATTCCCGACATGCACAAGGCAGGATTTACGGGTAAAGGGGTACTTGTAGCCATTTTTGATGCTGGTTTTCCTGGGATAAAAGAATCTCCTGCCTTTGCTCACCTCTTTGCCAACAAACAAATTCAAGGAGAATTGGACGTAGTGAGGCCTTGGAATAAAGATGTCTTCACAAAAAATCAACACGGAACCAATGTAGCCTCTCTCATTTTGGCCAATCAACCTGGGGTCTTGGTTTCTGGTGCTTACAATGCCCAAGTCATCTTAGCCCTTACCGAAGACGAAGCCACTGAGTATAAAATAGAGGAATTCAATTGGATTCGAGCGGCTGAATTTGCTGATAGTTTGGGCGTAGATATTATCAATAGTTCTCTGGGATACCTTGATTTTGATGACCCAGGCATGAATTATTCTACAAGCCAACTGGATGGAAAAAGTACCTATGTCTCCCAAGGAGCCGCTATCGCTGGTAAAAAAGGAATTCTAGTCGTGAATAGTGTGGGCAATGGGGGAGCCGCAGGCAATAGCAGTTTGGTAGCTCCTGCTGATGCACCAGGAATACTCTCGGTAGGATCCGTGACCTCATCGTCAACCCTTTCCTCCTTTAGTTCTAAAGGTCCTACTGCAGACGGAAGAATCAAACCTGAATTGGTAGCTTTTGGCCAGGGGCCTACCTTGATTCGATCGAATGGTGCAGTGGGAGCTGCTGCGGGCACCTCTTTTTCTGCGCCCCAACTTGCCGCATTAGCAGCAGGACTTTGGGAAGCCAAACCCTCTTGGACGAAGGAGGAGCTGTGGAAAAGTTTGGTTAAAAGTGGAAGCCAATTTGCTCAGCCTGACAATGCTTTGGGCTATGGTATTCCTAATTTTAGAGCAGCTTATTTTGGAGAACTTTTGGGAATTTCAGGGACTGAACCTTCCTCTTGGACCATTTATCCCAATCCCATGACTTCTGAGCAAGTTTCTATCCTGTTTGGAAAAGAGCTTGAGGTTGTGGTGAGATTAATTGACCCTGCCGGAAGAGTGTATTTCGATCAAAAAGTCAATAGGATTTCCTCGTCTGCCCCCTTTGAAATAACCCTTAAGGATTTGCCTTCAGGGATATTTATTATTCAACTTTTTGACAAAAAACAGGTAGGAACATTAAAACTTATAAAACCCTAGTTTTTTGGTCAAACGATCCTTTTTCCCTTGATTTGTATTCCTATTTCAAGTTATGTATCCACTTATTGCCCCATCCATTTTAGCAGCCGATTTTGCAAATCTTCAACGGGACATTGAAATGCTTAATGGTTCAGAGGCAGATTTCATTCATGTGGATATCATGGATGGTGTATTTGTTCCCAACATTTCTTTTGGTATCCCCGTCACTGAAGCCATTGCTCGCCATGCTACCAAGCCATTGGATGTGCATTTGATGATCGTCCAGCCTGAAAAGTACTTGACGGCCTTCAGAAAAGCAGGTGCCGATAGCCTTACGGTGCATGTAGAGGCTACCGAGCATCTTTCTGAGACGCTTAAAGAAATCCGAAGCCTTGGAGCCAAGGCGGGTGTAGCTATAAATCCAGAGAGCCCCATTACTTTACTAAAGGAAGTGGTTTTAGAAGTAGACTTGATTTGTGTGATGTCCGTAAATCCAGGTTTTGGAGGTCAAAAGTTTATGGAAACTAGCTACGCAAAGGTGAGTGAATTAAAAGAACTGCTTCTTAGAAAAGGTAGTAAAGCTAGGATAGAAGTAGATGGGGGAATCAGCAACCAACAGGCCAGTAGCTTGATCCAAGCTGGTGCCGATATTTTGGTTGCTGGAAGCTATATTTTCAAGGCGAAAGACCCCGTTGCTTGTATTGCTGACTTGAAGCGAATGAAGTAAATGAAACAACTAATCATCTATACCATCACTACTCAGTTTCTCAACCTGGGGCATCTTTTTAAAAAAGCCGTATTCATTTTTGCTCTAATTTCCATGTCAAGTGCGGCAAAAGTGTGTGCCCAGGTAGAAGACAAGGTAGTTGAGCTCACTGACTTGGATTGGTCCAAGTATGCTAAAGTGGAAATAATGACGTCTGAATTTTTAGCTAAAAAATCAGAAGAACTGAAGGAAATTATCAAAGGAAACGCAGCCTTCGGGAGTGGGGCTCGTTACAATACCATCAAAGCGGCATGGGGAAATGCGAGCAAGGAAGCTGGTATTAAATTGACCGAAGAAGAAAGAGCTGCATTTGTTAAAATTATTGAGGTGCAGGACAGCCTGCAGCAGGTGGTCGTCACCTATCAGGCAGGGCTAATTCAAGATGAAAATATTTTGGGTATTGCTCTTTATCAGCAAATTTCCGAAGAATTGAAAAATAACCCTGCCATGAGAGTAAAATTGGATCAGGAGGTTACAAAGTTGAAAAAAAAGAAACCCTGATTGAAAAAAAATAATTTGATGATCTCAGGCAATGAAACAGAGGGTGGGAATAGAATTTTTTACACCAAAATTACTAAGGCAGCGTTAGTGATGTATGAATAAACTGGGATCTCTCCTGACTACCTGTGTTTTGTGTATAATTTCTTTACCGGGATTGGCTCAAGACGAGGATATTTTTGGATTAAGTAAAAAAGCTAAAAATCGCAAAAGTGAATCTAGTTTGGGGAATGCATTTAGAAGCATTCAGGAAATGTTTTCCTTTGAATTATCCTCTGGGGTAGGTCTATACGAGGCTACCACTGAATTCTATAAAGATACTGGTCAGCGCTATCCTATTACCCAATACCAAAATGTGGAATACGGTCAATTCCCTCTTCCGGACACCCTTTCTTTGAGAAGTAGGGATTGGGTGGCACCTAGTTTAGAAGCAGGTGTCCGGCTCAATCTTTTCCATATACTCACCTTAGGTGGAGGTTATGGGGTGGAGCGGGGCTTATTGGCTCCACTTCAAGGAGGTGCATATGAGGTAGCTTTCAATGGATCTTCTTACCGATTGAGTTCTTATTATGCTTCAGCCGGGTTAATCCTTTTTGACGCAAGCCGCAGGAGTTTTATTTTAAAGAGAAAATACAAAAGATACAGTGGAGGAATCAACCAGGATTTATCTATACGCATGGATCGAGAGTTGAAGCAGCGTCTCAATCAAAATTATCCATGGCGTATCGCTGTAGAAGGCAAAATAGGCCAGGCGAATATAAAATCTTCAGATAAACTGGTCCCTAAAGCTTATTTACCCACAGTACAATTAGCCTCTGGTCAATATACTTACGGTGGAGCTATTAGGTTAGAATACGACCTCTCAGAATATGCCACAGTATTTTTGAAAGGTGAGGTAGAACTCAGATCCTTGGTCAATGAAACTAAAGCTCTTTACCCATTTCCTCTAGATCAACGACAATTGGGGATAAAAGCAGGGATTTCTATGCGTATGCCTGGCACGAAAATGTGTAAGATAAAAGGTTGCGGAGTCGTGATGAAGCACATGCACAATGGGGTGGAATACAGAGGTAGTTCTATTTTTAATCTTCAAAACAGAAAAATCGGTCAATGGTACTGATAAAATTCTGAGGAAATGGACGGCTAACTAGGTTTTATTCCCGAGTGCTTTTTACTATCTTGCAGACTAATATTACCCCCTAGTTAGCAAGATATGGCCCAAGGAGAAAACGAGCATATTATCCCTATTAATATTGAAGAGGAGATGCGAGGAGCCTACATCGATTATTCGATGTCAGTGATTGTTTCCAGAGCTCTTCCAGATGTCCGAGATGGACTCAAACCGGTTCACCGACGTATTTTATACGGAATGCAGGAACTGGGAGTTTTACACAACAAACCCCATAAAAAATCAGCTAGAATTGTTGGAGAGGTATTGGGAAAATACCATCCCCATGGAGACTCTGCCGTCTACGAAACCATGGTTCGTATGGCCCAAGATTGGTCTTTGCGCTATACTCTCGTAGATGGACAAGGTAACTTTGGATCTGTAGATGGAGACAATGCTGCGGCTATGCGGTATACCGAAGCGAGACTAAAGCGAATCGCCGAGGAACTTTTGGTAGATATCAACAAAGAAACCGTTGACTTCCAATTCAATTTTGACGACTCCTTGAAGGAGCCAACCGTGCTTCCTGCAAAGGTGCCTGCGCTATTGTTAAATGGAGCTTCCGGTATTGCGGTCGGTATGGCTACCAACATGGCACCACACAATTTGGGAGAGGTCATTGATGGCATCATAGCCTACATCGACAATAAAGAAATTACGGTAGCAGAGTTGATGAATTATATTACTGCACCTGATTTCCCTACTGGAGGGATTATTTACGGATACAATGGAGTAAAAGCCGCTTTTGAAACGGGTAGAGGTAGAATAGTGCTGAGGGGTAAAGCCAATGTAGAGATTAAAGAAAATGGCGCAAAAGAAATGATCGTCATTACTGAAATCCCCTACATGGTGAATAAGGCCAGCATGGTGGAGAAGACAGCGCAATTGATCAATGAAAAGAAAATCGAAGGAATTTCTGCAATCCGAGACGAATCGGATCGTTCTGGAATGCGCATCGTTTACGAATTAAAAAGAGATGCGGTTGCGAGTGTGGTATTAAACAATCTATATAAGCAAACTCCTTTACAAACATCTTTCTCAGTAAATAATGTGGCTCTCGTCAAGGGAAGACCACAAACCTTAAATCTAAAGGATTTGATAGTTCACTACGTGGCCCATCGTCACGAAGTAGTTGTCCGTAGGACAGAGTTTGAACTTCAAGAAGCAGAAAAAAGAGCACATATTTTACAAGGCTACCTAATTGCTTTAGATCATTTGGACGAGGTAATTGCTTTGATACGAAATTCTGCAGATCCCGAGACTGCACGAACCTCCTTGATGGAGCGCTTTGAATTAAGTGAAATTCAAGCCAAAGCTATCTTGGATATGCGACTTCAGCGCCTTACAGGCATGGAGAGAGAAAAAATCATCGAGGAATACAAGCAAATCATGGCCTTGATTGAGGAATTGAAAGCTATTCTTGGTGACGAAGCGAAGCGTATGGAGATCATCAAAACTGAGCTTCAGGAAATGAAAGATCGCTATGCAGATGATCGACGCACGGAAATTGAGCACAATGCGGAGGATTTTAGTTATGAAGATATGATTCCTAATGAGGAAGTGGTCATCACTGTATCTCATCAAGGATATGTCAAGCGTACTGCTTTGACAGAATACCGCACGCAAGGCAGAGGAGGAGTAGGATCTAGGGGGGTAGCCACCAAGGAAGACGATTGGACAGAGTACCTGTTTACAGCCTCTACACACAATTACTTATTGATATTCACCGACAAGGGTAAGTTGTTTTGGCTGAAAACCTACGCTATTCCAGAGGGATCCAAAACGTCCAAGGGTAGGCCAATACAAAATTTGATCAATATCACCCAAGACGATAAGATCAGGTCCATCATTCAAGTAGAAAATCTTGAGGATCAAGATTACATTAACAATCACTACTTGGTCATGGTGACCAAGCAAGGGGTGATTAAGAAAACTACCTTGGAGCAATACTCCAGGCCCCGAACAAATGGCATTATCGCACTTAATTTTAGAGAAGATGATCAGTTGGTTCACGTGGCCAAAACCAATGGAAATCAACACATTGTAATCGCCGCCAAATCAGGTAGGGCCATACATTTTCATGAATCAGCTGTGCGTCCTATGGGTCGTACAGCCACAGGGGTAAAAGCCATTACACTTTCCAGTTCCTCTGATTTTGTGATTGGCATGGTTTGTGCATCTGAAGCTAATGCTACCCTATTGGTAGTTTCAGAAAAGGGTTATGGAAAACGTTCCGACCTTGAAGAATACAGAATCACCAACCGGGGTGGAAAAGGAGTAAAAGCCATGAATGTAACGGATAAAACCGGTTCTTTGGTGGCTATAAAAGAAGTAGTGGATACAGATGATTTGATGATTATCAATAAATCTGGAATTACCATCCGCATTTCCATGGAAGAGCTTCGCGTAATGGGAAGAGCCACACAAGGGGTGCGTTTGATTAAAGTAGGAGAAGGTGATGAGATATCTTCCGTAGAAAAAATTTCAAGAGAGGAGGAAGAACTATCAGATTCTTCCGATATTTCGCCTGAGACTCCTGAATTGCCCGAATCATCAGTAGAATCAATCGAATAATTCATACAAACTAAAAGACGAATGAAAAAGCTCATTTTATCCCTAGCATTGTTGTCAACAGCTACTTTTGCTTTTGGACAAAAGAAAGTAGTAAAAGAAGCAGAGAAGGGATATAAATCCGGAAATTTGCAAACTGCCTTGACTGCCATAGAAGGGGCATTAACTAATCCTGAGACCAGTGGGGATCCTGCCACCTTCTTGTTGAAAGCGCAGATTCAAACCAAAATGTTTGGAAGCGATTCCTCAAATACCAAAGAAACGTTAGAAATAGGAAATCAGGCTTTAGCCACTTTCGACAAAACCATAGAAATGGCAGGTGCAAGTAAAACTACTCCTGTTGGAAAAGTGCTTTATGGAGAAGAGGTAGTTGGTATGCCAGATAACTTGAGGCCTTATGGAATTATCACATTGAAGAACGTTTCCTTTGATAAGGCTCTGGAACGTTACAATGAAGATGATATGGAAATGTCTTACGAGTTTTTCAATCTAGCAGGTGAAATTGACAAAACTGATTCAACCATCCATTACAACGCTGGATTTTTGGCCAATGATCTAGGTAGATTTGAAGATGCCAAAAGACATTTTGGTTACCTTTTAGAACTTCCTACCTACAACAAGACAAATGCGTATTATTTCTTAATTCAAATTTTAAGTACGGAAGAAAAAAATCCGGAAGCAGCATTTGCTACGGTAACTAAAGCAAGAGTTGAGTATCCTAATGACAGGGTACTTGCAGAGTATGAAATTCAATTGCTACTTCAATTGAATAAGATGGATGAGGCCATGGCTCAAATCAAGGATGCTCTTGCAAAAGATCCTAATAACCCAGGTTTATTGCTTCGTTCTGGATACTTAAAAGAACAAGGTGGAGACCTTGCAGGTGCGATGGTAGATTATAAAAAATCTGTTGAAGTTGATCCTATGTTCTTTGAAGGAAACTACTACACGGGAGCCTTGATGCTAGAGCAATCTAGAGCCATTTTGGCTGAGCTAAATTCACTTTCAGATGAAGAGTGGGATAAAAAATCTCAAGAAATGGGTAAGCAAGCAGACGGTTTCTACAGAGAATCCATTCCATTCTTTACCAAGGCACTCGAAATAAAACCTGATAACACCGATATCATGATTATTTTGTTCCAGGTGCACACCCGTCTAAAGAATGCTGCTGAAGCAGAAAGTATGAACAAGAAGATTTCTGCTATTCTCGGAGCCAATTGGCAGGAGAATTAATAAAGAATTTTATTAATAAGAGGCCGGATTTATCCGGCCTTTTTTGTTTTATTTTGATAGAAACCCTTAGGTAGGACAGGTTTAATTATTTCTGCATTCATCAAAAATCAATTTTATTTTGCAGGGAATTGAACTAGTTTGCAACGAGTAGATCCATAAACCCATGAACCCAATTATTTCCAGGTTTTTTAATTTCTTCGTACTCCTTTTCTTTTTTATCACTCAAAGCTTCGGCCAATCCATCTCCTCTTCTGAGCAGTACCAGCAGCTCCTTCAACTTCGAGAGACGAAGCGGGTACTCTATGTGGCGGCACATCCAGACGATGAAAATACGAGACTCATTGCCTACTTGGCCAATGGACTACATGTGGAAGTAGCTTACTTGAGCCTTACCCGAGGAGATGGAGGTCAAAACCTAATCGGAAAGGAATTGGGAATTGCTTTGGGGCAAATACGCACCCAAGAACTGATCAAGGCCAGGGCAATCGATGGAGGCAAGCAGTACTTTACACGAGCCATCGATTTTGGTTACAGCAAAGATCCTAGTGAAACCCTACAAAATTGGGAAAAAGAAAAGGTATTGGCTGATGTGGTTTGGGCGATTCGAAGTTTCCAACCGGATATCATCATCACGCGGTTCAACACCACTCCTGGAATTACCCATGGACAGCATACCACCTCTGCCATTTTAGCTGGGGAAGCATTTGCACTTTCAGGAGACCCCAAGGCTTTTCCAGAACAGTCTGCCTTTGTGAAACCTTGGGAGGCAAAGCGCCTGTTTTTCAATGCCTACAATTTCCGAGGTGAATTTGAGCCAGAATCGGGAAAACGCTATGTTGTACTAGACGTAGGGGGCTACAATCCTCTTTTGGGTAAAACCTATCACCAGCTCGCTGCCAACAGCCGTACCATGCACAAGTCTCAAGGCTTTGGAGCTACCGCAGGATCTGGAAGAGCCAAGGATTATTTGGAACAAGTAGGAGGGGAACCCTTTGTAAATTCTCTTTTCGATGGAATGGGAAGTCGATGGGAATCACTAAATGGGGGTGGCGAAGTGAAAGGCAAATTAGACCAACTAGTAACTACATTTAATTTTGTAGCTACCGAAAAGAATCTTCCTGCTTTGCTTGACCTAAGGAAATCCATGTTGGAACTCGATGCTACGCTCCCCTGGGTGGCCAATAAAATAGCCAAATTGGATCAACTTATATATTCTTCTCTGGGATTGAAGATGGAGTTTATAGCTACTAAGGAATATGGTCATCCTGGGGAAAAGATTGATGCGGAACTTCTGTTGGTCAACCCCTCTGAAGAAATGATCTCAGGGGTTTCCTTGGAACTTTACGGTAAGTACTATGCTGGAAAGGATACCAATGGAAATGAAAATGCCAACATATCTATCGGTATTGAACTCCCAATTCAAGAAGATTTTTCCCAACCTTATTGGCTAAAACAACCTATGGAAGGAGCTCAATTTTTGATTTCAAATCAACGAGATATTGGAATTCCATTTAAGGAAAAATTGGTTGGAGAGCTAAATTTTATGTTGGGGGGACAGAATTTTAATCTTACCCTTCCTTTGGTATACCAAACCAATGATCCTATTGATGGGGAAGTGAAACAGCCTTTTACCGTAGTCCCTGAAGTTGACCTTTCCCTTTCGAAGGAATTGATTTTTCTTGTTCCAGGAGCGGATCCTACAGTAACCGTTACGGTCAACTTTAGAAAGCAACAGTTAGAAGGGGAGTTGGAATTTGAAGGCTTAATGGCCAATCAATTTAAGGTACTAAAGGTTGAAGAATTACCTGCCCAAAAACAAAGGAGGTTTACGGTCACCTTTCTACATTCAAAAAACGGAAAGCAGCAACTTAGGGCTCGCTTTAAGACTAGATCAGGCCAAGTATTTGATCAAGTGATTCATCGCATATCCTATCCCCATATTCCGAATTTGACCTATTTCAGTTCAGCACAGATCCTGCTTATTCAAGAAGATTGGAAGGTTTCTGCTGGAAAAATAGGTTACATAGAAGGAGCAGGAGATGAAGTTCCTGATGTCTTGACATCCTTGGGATATCAAGTGAGTTTCCTAGGAGAACAAAATTTAGAAATGAATCAACTGAAGGAGTTTCAAGCGATAGTAGTAGGGATTCGTGCCTACAATACCCAAGAATTCTTAGCAAGCAAACAGCAGGTTTTACTCGAATATGTGAAAGCAGGTGGCAATTTAATTCTGCAATACAACACCAGCAGTCCTTTGGTAACCTCTAATTTAGGTCCTTTTCCCTATGTCATCGGTAGAGACCGGGTGACCGTAGAAAGCTCTCCAGTAAAAGCAGATGGGGAGCATGGCTTGCTTAGCACTCCGAATTCTATAGAAGAGAAAGATTTTGAGGGTTGGGTACAAGAACGAGGACTCTATTTTGCCTCCAAGGTAGACGAACGCTACGAAAGTCCCTTGACCTTGCAGGATCCTGGGGAAGCAGCGAATAGAGGCGCCTTAATCACTACCAAAGTAGGGGATGGAACCTACGTGTATACCGGTCTTTCTTTTTTTAGGCAATTACCTGCTGGAGTCCAGGGAGCAATCAAATTATTCATCAACTTGATTGAGCAATAGTATGGAAGAGCAACAAATTTCCTGGACTAAAATATACCTAGGCTTGATGGGCAGCCTGGTTCTCATGATTGCATTGATGTACACCCTAAAAGAGATTTTTTCATGAGTGTTTTGGATTGGATAGTTTTATTGGCAACCCTCGTTTTTATCACGGGATATGGAATGTATAAAACCCGAGGTAAAAAGAGTTTGGATACCTACTTGAAGGGCAATTCTGGAAATTGGTGGACCATTGGTTTATCGATTATGGCTACTCAAGCTTCAGCGATTACTTTTCTAAGCACTCCTGGACAAGCCTACGAAGACGGCATGCGCTTTATACAGTTTTATTTTGGCCTACCTCTTGCCATGATTTTGATTTCCATATTTTTCATTCCGATTTATTACAAATTGAAAGTATATACGGCCTATGAATATTTGGAAACTCGATTTGATTTAAAGACGAGAACCTTGACAGCAATCCTTTTTATTGTTCAACGGGGCCTTGCCGCTGGAATAACCATCTATGCTCCTGCCATTATTCTTTCAACCCTATTGGGATGGAACCTCACTTTTACTAATATTTTTATAGGGATTTTAGTTATACTCTACACGGTCTCTGGGGGTACTGATGCCGTCTCTATTACCCAAAAGCAACAAATGGCTGTGATGATGGGTGGGATGATTTTAGCAGGTGCTTTTGTGATCTATTTACTCCCCATATCTATGAAAGAGGCCTTGCATGTGGCAGGCAAGATGGATAAATTAAATCTGGTTAATTTTGAATTTGATCTCGCAGATCGCTATTCTTTTTGGTCGGGGATGACGGCAGCCGTGTTTTTGTTTTTGAGTTATTTTGGCACCGATCAAAGTCAGGTTCAGCGTTATTTATCTGGGCAAACCTTGACTCAAAGTAGGATGGGCTTGATGATGAATGGATTTCTAAAAATTCCTATGCAGTTTTTAATCCTTTTTATTGGAGTTTTAGTTTTTGTTTTTTACCAGTTTATTCCCTCACCCATTCACTTCAATCAGGTACAAATAGAATCTCTACGTCAAAGCAAGTTTGGGCCAGAACTCGTGAAGTTAGAAGAGAGGTATCAAGAGAATTTTGAAAAAGCCAGAATTACCTATACCCACTTGATGAAGGAGGAGAACCTGGAGAATGAAGCTGCTGCACTTCCTCTTACAAGACAATTAAAAGAAATACAGTCTCAACAGCGGGTGCTTAGAGAGGAAGTGAAGTCCCTTATCCTTACCCACGACTCGTCCGCAGAAACAAGAGATACAGATTATGTGTTTATGCGTTTTGTGATGGATTACCTCCCTACTGGAATAATAGGATTACTATTTGCAGTCATATTCACAGCGGCCATGTCCTCTTCTTCCTCCGAATTAAATGCTCTAGGAAGTACCACTACCATTGATTTGTATAAGCGTTCCATTAGAAAAGAAGCTCCAGATAGCCATTATGTCCTCTCCTCCAAGGCTTTTACTGCATTTTGGGGATTGGGGGCTATTTTGTTTGCTACCTATGCTTCTTTATTTGAAAACCTTATTCAGGCTGTCAATTTATTAGGGTCCTTATTTTATGGCTCTATTCTTGGGATCTTTTGTGTAGCTTTTTTTCTTAAATGGATAAAAGGAAATGCCGTATTTATGGCTGCTATCCTGTCCCAAGGCTTAATTCTTTTCATCCATTTTTTCAATGGAAAAGGCGTAATGGGATTTGCTTGGGACATTGGATTTCTCTGGTATAATGCCATTGGCTGTATGTCTGTTATGGCTTTTGCCATCATTTGCCAAGCCGTATTGAGAGTGACAGGCTTCAAGGCGTAAGTTATCTTTCAAAAAAAAGGCCTTCGTTTGAAGGCCTTACTTTTCTACTTGATGGATTTGATGAGCCGGTCGTTCAATCCCACATAATCCATATTTTTCGCTTCTTGAGCCATTGTTTTTGATTTGGTTGCTGATGCTAATGCCTCTGTTTTCTTACCCAAAGCCAATTCTATTTTTGCTCTCAAGTGCATTGTCCAATACTTAGGATCATTATCTGTAGATTGTTGTATCCACGCATACGCTTGGTTTAGATCTTTGTTGGAGTTGAAATAGTAACTCGCTGCTTGGTAGAGCAGGGCAGGATTGGTGCTTTGGGTATCAATGACCTGCTTTTTGATGTCCGCCATTACTATAGGATCTACTTCTGTCTGAATAGTAAAATCCACTCGTGTTTGTTCCCATTTCAGGGAAAGGTCAGCATTGGAGTCGGTAAGGTTGTTGAAAGAAATTTCAAAAGAATCATACATTCTACTTGTCTTAGATGCCGTTGCCTCAAAGCGAATCAGATCTTCCTGAGGGTTGTATCCAATGGCTCCCCAAAGTTTGGTGTTTTTACTTAATATCATAGTCCAAGAGCTCTTTCCTGGGATGGAATACAAGGCGTAGGCACCGGCTGGAACTTTTTTCCCTCCGATCATCACTTCTGTAGAAAAGGAAATGATAGTAGCGCCATTGGCCCCAGTTCTCCAGACTTCTCCATAGGGCACCAGTTCACCAAATATTTTTCTACCCTTGGTACTGGGTCTACTGTAATCTACCACTACATCGGTAAGGCCTACTTTCTGTGTCAACCTTGCACTTGGACTAGCTTGTGGCATTTGTAATTGTTGAGCCAAACCTGAAATTGAAATCAAAAGGTTGGCGATGAGCGTGAGATAGAAAAACTTTTTCATATATATTGTGATTCAAATAGAAAGAAAGTTGTAATTCAATTAGGTATGTTTGAAGTTTTCAAATTTTAGGCAAGTTCATAGAATATTTTTGCTTTTTCATCAGATGCGAAAAAAATTGATTCCTTATTTTTTTTAAACTTTCTCCTGTAATCTCTATTTAAGAAGAAATTTGGACTTATTTCTATGAGTATAGCTATTGTCAGCCCTGGAAAAGACCCAAAACCTTGGTTAGAAGCCTTAAGACAGGTGGATTCCTCCTTGGATATTCAGGTTTACCCTCAAATAGAGGATCTTGAGAAGGTAGAAATGGCCTTAGTCTGGCAACATCCACCTGGATTCTTAAGAAATTTTCCTCATTTAAAACTAATCAGTTCTCTAGGTGCGGGTGTAGATCATATTTTATCGGACTTCGAAATTCCTCATCACCTGCCTATAGTTCGGATAGTTGATGAAAAATTGACTTGGTCTATGACCAATTATGTTTTAATGGGAGTGTTGAACTTTCATAGGCAGCTTTATCGTTATCAAAAAGATAAGGATAATGGAATTTGGGACATGTCTAATCCTGAAATCTCCATTAAAGTAGGAATAATGGGTGTGGGAGCACTAGGAGGAGATGTGGTAGATAAGTTGATGTATTTGGGGTTTGAGGTATGCGGATATGGCCTTAATGATAAAAAGAGCTTATCTTTTCCTTATTTTGCAAAGCATCAATTGGATGACTTTCTTTCAGACATCAATGTGTTGGTATGCATGCTACCTTTGACTTCAGAGACGGAGGGCATTTTAAATATAACCTTATTTCAAAAATGCAATCCGGGCACCTACCTGATCAATGTAGCTAGAGGCAAGCACTTAATTGAAGAAGATTTGATTCCTGCATTTGAGGAGGGATACCTTTCTGGAGCCATGTTGGATGTTTTCCGAGTGGAGCCCTTGCCTAGGACACATGCCTACTGGTCAGACTCAAGAATTCAACTAACACCGCATATTGCAAGTGTTACCAATCCAAAGGCAGCAGCTCCCCAAATCGTAGAAAATTACAAAAGGCTCACTAATGGCCTTCCTTTACAGCATCAAATTAATCGAGTAAAAGAATATTAAGTATCACCCATACCCATGAGTACTAATTTCACCATTCTCTGCCCTATAGATTTTTCCGAATGCTCCCTCAATGCCCTGGAGTATGCATCCAAATTAGGAGAAAAATACAAGGCTCATTTGGTAATATTTCATGTACGCAATCCTTTGGAGTATAAAAAAATTGCACCCTTGGATCCAGAAGGAAATCATCAACGGGAGTATATTGAGAAAAAAATAAAAAGCTTGCAGGATGTTGTCTTGCAAGAAAGTTTTGGTAATGGATTAGTGAGTTGTGAAATAGCCATGGCAGATGGACCTATTGTGGAAGAGACTTTGGCTTTTGCTCGAGAAGTTCAAGCCAGCTTGATTGTTGTGGGCGCAGAAGGCCTTAGTGAAATCAAAGACCATTTATTTGGCAGCAGAGCGAGCAGTATGGTAATGAAATCGGAATACGATGTATTGGTAGTTCCCAAGAAGGCATTTTTTAAACGGCCTCGAAAATTGGTCTATGCATCAGATTACATTGCTGAAGATGCCTTAGCCCTTCAAAAAATTGTTGAAATGGCTAATTTCTATTCCTCAGAAGTTGACGTAGTTCATATCTCCTCTAGACATCGTGTGATAGATAAAGCCCTACATGCAAGTATGGTCGCTGAAATTAAGCCCCAATTTCATTATCCTATGATGCGATTTGTGCTCAAGTCCTTTCGAGATGATTTGGCCTTGGGACTTGAAAATTACTTGCATCTTGCCAAAGGTGATATATTAGTTTGCTTGGCCAAGAAAAAAAATTTTTTTGATCAACTTTTTACTAATAACCTATCCAGGAAAATGTCTTATTTTATCTCCAAACCCCTTTGGGTGGTCAAGACTTTTTAACCTTAGATAAGCCAAAAAAAGAGCTAAGAAAAGTAAAGAAACCTTTCCTAGATGTGGCATCAAGAAAAATCGACCTGAGGGTCGTGAGATAAAAGTCTAGACTTACTTTTTTGTCAGCCATAGCATTCTTAGGATTTTCCAAGGTAGTTTCTATATCATTTTTACCTCGCTCCGAGGGAGAAACAGGTGTTATTTTCGGAACATATCCTACGAGCTCGTCTGCTTTGTTGAAGTGGCTTTGAGCCTGTTCTTTTCTTCCGAGCTTTTCTTCTACAAGACCCAAGTTATTTAATGAAATAGCATCTTCTGGATCTAAATCTATGGCTTTTTGATAGTCTTCTATTGCACCTTCGTAATCCCTTATTCTATCTTTAAAATAAGCCCTGCTGCTGTACCGATACGGGTTATTGGGTTCTAAGTTGGCTGCTCGATCAAATTCTTCTAAGGCTTCTTGATTTTTCCCCAGTAGATGAAGCACCACAGCTCTATCGCTAATGAATTCTGAATTGTAAGGCTCCACGACATGTAAGTAATCAAAATCATGAAGTGCCTCTTCGGTCCTGCCTAATCTCATTAAGATTCTCCCTCTATATTGCCGAAATACCAAATGAGATTCCTCTTTTTGAATAAGCATATCAAAGTGATATAGTGCGGATTCAAATTCTCCCTTTTCGTAACAATCCTTCCCTTTTTCAAAACTCATAGCTAAAATATCTTCTGCAAAGAAAACCTAGAATCTCCATTCAAAGTTTATTTTTCTACTTTTTTCTTCTCCATGCTTGTATCTATTATCTTTAAGCTTGAGCGTAGTTTTGTTTATGGCACATATCCCAGAAGAGGTACTCAAAGAACTGAAAGCGAGAAAGTTTGCCCCGATTTATTTTTTACAAGGGGATGAACCCTATTTCATAGACTTGATCAGTGATTACATAGAAAAAAATGTAGTTCCCGAAGCAGAAAGAGGTTTCAATCAGGTGGTCCTGTATGGTAAAGAGGCAAGCTTAGGTACTATTTTATCTCATGCTCGAAAGTTTCCAATGATGGCCGATAGGCAGTTGGTATTGGTTAAGGAAGCTCAAAACATTCCTGATTTGGGAAAAGAAGAGGGACAGAAGCTACTACTTTCTTACCTGTCTAATCCCTTGCCAAGTACGGTCTTGGTTTTGGCTCACAAGCATAAAAAATTAGACGGTAGAAGTAGCTTAAAAAAAGAACTTGAAAAGAAATCTGTTTTTATAGAAGCTGAGAAAATCAAAGATTGGAAACTTAACGATTGGATTGATTCCTACTTTAAAGAATTGGGTCACCACATAGATACCCATGCATCTCAACTTTTGGCCGATTCCATTGGAAATAATTTAGAAGTTTTGACCAATGAGGTAGGTAAAATGTTGTTGAACTTTTCAGAATCTACCCGATTTACGGTGGATCATATCTCCAAATATGTGGGGATTCACAAAGAATACAACAACTTTGAACTTACGAAAGCCATAGGGACTAGGGATGTGCTTAAGGCCAATGTAATTATTCATTACTTTATTCAAAACCCAAAAAACCATCCCATAATACCTATTTTTTCCCTGTTGTATTCCTACTTCAGCAAAGTAGTTTTAATTCACAAGGCAGAACTACTTCCCGAAAGTCAATTGGCAAGTATGCTTGGAATCCATCCCTATGCATTAAAAGAATATGTTCAGGCGGCTCGAAATTACAAGTTAGGCAAGGTAATTGATGTATTTAAATACTTAAAAGAGGCTGATCTTCGTTTTAAGGGAGTAGATGCGGGAAGCATGGGTGAAGGGGAAATTCTTCGAGAGCTGGTCTACAAAATTGTACACTGATTACCTACTATACTATGAAATATTGCCTAGTCCTTTTTTTTGGACTTAGTTATGTAGCTCAATCATTTTCTCAATCCTCACTCTATCAAAACAGTGCTCAGCGTGTGCTGGATGAGCAAAGGAATTTTTTAGAGGAGAATTTATTTTCCACTTCTTTTTATGAGCATTCGCGATTGCTGTCCAATTCCCTACCTAGTCCTTTGCAAGAAGAGGCTGTTCTGGGAAAAGCTATTGCCTCGCTTCAGTTGGACCGTGCCGATGGAGAGGGGCTCATGAAGCAATTTCTTCGTGATTATCCCACTCATCCAAAAGCAAGTGAAGCAGCTTTTTATTTGGGGGATTATTTTTTTTATAAAAAAAATTACCGTGAGGCTACATCTGCTTATACTTTGGCAAAACCTTCCTCCTTTAGCAGAGAGGAGAGGGCAGATCTGCTTTTTAAATTAGGCTTCAGTTATTTTGTTTTAAAGGAATATGCGGCTTCATCAACCTATTTGGATCAGGTAAAAAATCTTTCTTTTCCCAATGCGGCGGATGCATTTTATTACAGCGCTTGGATTTCCATGGAACAAGGAAATATGACTCTTGCCATAAGTGATTTTCAGCAAGCTGAAAAAAGCCCTAATTATGCTGCTAAAGTTCCTCATCTTGTTACTGCATTGTATTATCAGCTAGAAGATTATGAAAAAGCCATAGGATATGCACTTCCTTTAGTTAATAAAAATTTAGCATTGGATCGATTGGAAACGATTCATCTTTTTTTAGCGGAGGCGTATTATGCGAGTAAAGATTTTTCAAACGCAGCTTTTCATTATAAAAAAGTACTTCAAGAGCAGGGCAGGGAGCTTACTAGAGAGGAACAATACAAAGCTGGGATAGCCTTATTTGAAATTGAAGAGTATACTCAAGCAACTACATTTTTAAAAGAGGTGGCTCTGGGTAATGACCTAATAGCCCAATCGGCCAGTTATTACTTGGGTCATGCTTATTTAAATTTAGAAAGATACCCGCTTGCCTCTTCAAGTTTTCAGGCAGCAGCTTCGCTTTCAATTGATCCCAATCTACAAGAAGAGGCCAGGTTTAATTTGGCAAAAGTAAATCTCTACAGAGGTAATTTTCAATTGGCTATTTCCGCTTTAGATGACTATTTGGATACCTATCCTAGGGGTGCACGTATGGATGAAGCGGAAGCTTTACTTTCCGATGCCCTGCTCAATTCAAATGATTACCTGCGTGCATTGGCGCAAATGGATGGGCTTCGTAACAAATCTCCTAGGATCCAACAAGCCTATCAAAAAGTCGCCTATTATCAAGCAATTATTTATTACAGGGATAATAAATGGGAAGATGCCTTGTCCATGTTGAATAATTCCCAAAGGTATCCTATAGATGCTGACCTGCTTGCCGAAACTCATTTTTGGAAAGGCGAAATTTACAGTACACAAGAGAAATGGGAAGATGCCATTGTTGCCTATAAGGCGGTTCAAAGAAAGGCAAATCCTAGGGATCCTTATCTACTTAAAGCCTATTTTGGTTTGGGATATGCTTACTACAATAGCGAGGCCTATGCTCAGGCCGAACAGAGTTTTCAGGATTTTGTCAATCAATCCAAAGGTGCTTTTCTTCCAAACTACGATGATGCCGTATTGAGGTTAGGGGATTGCCAGTTGGTACAAAAGAAGTTTGAGGAGGCAAAAATCACGTTTCTTCAAGCCATAGAAGAGAAAAATACCTCTCTAGACTATGCTCATTACCGATTGGCTACAATCAATAATTATTTAGGAAAAAATCTAGAGGCCCTCCAAGAATTAACCGTCTTGGAAAGGGACTTTCCAAGCAGTATTTATCTAGAAGATGGGCTTTACCAGAGGGGCCAGATTTTTTTAGAGGAATTTCGCTACCAAGATGCCGCCACGGCCTTTACTGTATTGATGCAAAAACGACCCAACTCACCCATGCTACCTTTTGCCTTGGAAGGAAGAGCAGTGTCTAATTTTTCGCTAAAGAAGTACGAGGAAACAGTAAAAGACTATAAATTGATTTTGAATGAATATCCTGCTGCTGATAATGCTGAAAATGCATTGAAAGGATTACAAGAAACGCTGGCATTGCAGGATAAATCAGAGGAATTTGGAGAATACCTGAAGGCATACCAAGCTGCAAATCCAAATGCAGGTTCTGTACAATTTTTGGCTTATGAATCTGCAAAAAGTCTCTATTTTGGAAAAAAATACCTGCAAGCGGGTAAGGCCTTGGAAGAGTATTTGACTACTTATCCATCCTCTAGCCAAACTCAAGAAGCTACTTTTTTTGCAGGAGATGCTTTTTATCAGGCGGGTGAATTGGATAAGTCCTATGAATTTTTCAAACTTTTTGAAACCTATCCCACCGCTCCACAGCGTAACCGAGCCTTTCAGTATTTAGGAAAAATTGAATTATCCAAAGCGAGATATGCAGAAGCCAAGCATTACTTTGAACTTGTACTTCCAGAAGTACGCAGCAAACTAGAAGAAGCAGAAGTAACGCAAGGCTCTATGTTGGCTCATTTTGGATTACAAGCTTACGAGCCTGCCATTCTCGCTGCTGAAAAATTACTCAGTTTGGATGGGGTATTGATGGGAAGCACAACTAAGGCTTTATTAATTAAAGGAAAATCCCAAAGGGAGTTGAATCAACTGGAACTTGCATCTTCCACCTTATTGAAATTGGTACAGGAATATCCAACAGAAGAAGGGGCAGAGGGACTTTTGATTCTAGCGAAAATTCAACGAGATAAAAAAGATTATGCAGGAGCGAATGAACTGATATTCACCTATTCCTCTGCCTTCTCCTCCTATGAATTTTGGTATGGAAGTATGTTTATTTTCTTAGCTGAAAACTACATACAGCTGGGTGAGGTATTTCAAGCCAAGGCAACTTTGCAATCTGTCCTTGAGCAGGCCAGTGATGCAACGGTAAAGCAACGTGCTGCATCTCTTTTAGAAACGCTCCAATAAACCATGAAAAGATCCATAAATTTTATTTTTTTCCTCGTTTTTGGGAGTATGAGCATTGTTTCTGCGGTAGTAGCACAAACGAGCAAAGAAGGCAGTGTAAAAGATCAAGAATTTGTTATTAGTAAGGATCGGGTGTTGAGTCTTCCCAAGCAAAATAGAGCATTTGAAAAATTACCAGTTTTGCCACAGCCTAAGGGAATGGGGGACATGAATTTTGATGTAAGGCCTTTTTTTATTGCTGTGCCTGCTTCCTTGATAAAACCCAACCCTGAATTGAAATCATGGGAAACTCCTGAACTCACCATGTATCCTGGAGCTTTGACTTTGGGTTATGGCAGCTTTTTATCTCCCCTAGTGGATGCTAGGTACATGAGTACTACTTCCGATACTTGGCAATATGCAAGTAAATTTCATCACCAAAGTTTTGGCAAAGGTCCGGTACGTTGGATGGATGATGAAAGCAAAGAATCTCATACCGAACTTTCAGGAGATGGGAGTTACTTTCTGGAAAAGGCGGAATTGTATTCCTCTTTGAGTATTCGAAGAGATGCCTACAGGTATTATGGGGAAAATCTAAACTTTGTGATTCCTCCGAATGTGGATTTTTCTGGGCCAATTTTCGATCCAAATCAACAGCTTCAAGGTAACTTAAAACTGGGTATACGGGATGTACAAAAGGTTGGCCGGTTTGGGTATGAAGGATTTTTGGTGCTCAATGGATTTAAGGATAGCTTTCTTGCAAGAGAACGTGAGCTAGGTTTTCAAGGTACCGCAAGTTTTAATCCCAACAAGGAGATGCATGGTAATTTGGCTGTGATGTATTACACCACGGATACAAAAGATAGAGAATACGACTTGAATAGAAACTTTCTTTCTATTCGTTCCCAAGGGAATTTTAGTTTTGGAGAAGTTAAGTTAACCGCGGGGTTGGTGCTGGTAGCAGAGAACGATTCCCTGGAAAATCCCAAATCAGGTATACGTATGTTTCCAGTAATTAAATCTTCGTATCAGTTAGGAAGAGATTTTACGGTGAGTGCATCGATTTCTGGAGACGTTCAACGCAATACTTACAGGAGTTTTGTACAAGAAAACCCTTTTCTTGGGCCTAGCAAACAATTGTTGAATACCATTACTCCGCTGGCAATTGCTGCTGGGGTAGAAGGATCATTTTCAGATAAAGTGATTTATAGGGGAGGAGTTGACCTGCGTCGCCAAAACAATCTGCATTTCTTTGTAAATTCTTATGCAGACACGTCTAGATTTGAGTTGGTTTATGATCCAAAAGTGACTGTATTTCAGGTACATTCCAGCATAGAAATTTCCTTAACCGAAAAGTATAGTCTTCAGGCCAGAGTGGAATACTTCCACTACAATTTAACTTCTCAAGAAGTAGCCTGGCATAAACCGACTTGGATTCTTCAAATGAACCAAAGGTTTACTCCTTATGAAAAATTGAATTTTCAAGCAAACCTTCAAGCGTTGGGGAGCTTGCAAGCACGAGGATTTGAAAAAATAAATACTATCCCCAATGCCATGGACGTTTTCAAGTTACCCATAGTGTTGGACCTTCATGCCTATCTGGATTATGATGTTTCTTCCCGTCTAACGGTCTTTGCAGAAGGAAACAACTTGCTCAATAGGAATAACAACAGATGGATGAATTATCCCGTAAGGGGAATTCAAGGAATTGGTGGAATTCGGTATAAATTTTGATAATCTCAAGTATTTAAATTGGGCATTCCGTGGTTTTAATTTAGTTTCGTAAATCGCTCCTTTCAATTATGTCAACAAAAGATAACGTATCCAAAGAATGGCCAGATCCTAAGGATTATGGTCTTCCTTTTGTTGAATTGAAAACGCTTGCTGAGCTTAAATCTTCTGCGAAAGTGAAAATTTTGGAAAGTAAGTTTCAGGATGAGAATATAACTAAAGTAAAAAGTCCTACTATAAATTCAGTAGAACTAGGTGAAAAGTCAATTCCTAGAAATATTTCAGGTTCAACTAGTATTAAGAAGGTGGAAGCTTCTTCCTCTAAGGCCTGGATACTGGTTGTTATCCTTCTATTTATTGGGGTTTCTGGAGTAATTGTGTGGCAACTAACAGGTGGAAATTTTGCAGGGTACTTTTCAAAAGCTAAAGATGTGGGCTTAGTTGAAAACAAAGAATCAAATGCTGATGAAATAAGAGATAATCCAGCACCTAGCACCTTATCAGAAGATAATACTCTGGTAGCAACTGATGATTCGCTTAGAATGAATGATTTGGTTCCTTCGGTAAGCACCACAGCTGGGACATTAACTCTTATTAGCTCCAAAGAAGCATCTCCTAGATACTTTCTAGTTTATTCAAGTTTACCAGATGAGATGCAGCTTAGAAAAATGGCTTTAGAAATTCAAAATAATCATTCCGAAATGTATCTCATTGCTCCGAACCAAATAAGTCAGAATTATAGGTTAGCCATCGGAAAGTATGAAACTTGGCAAGAAGCTTCCAATGAACTAAATCGTTTGGAACAGATTTATGGTAAGGATTTATGGATATTGAATTACTGATACCTATGCTTTTACAAATCTCTAATTTGGATACCTTATCTTCTGTTTCTATTTCAGAAACACCTGTAGCAGAAACGCCTGCAGTTACTATTGGATTGCTAGACCTTTTGCTCAAAGGAGGTTTCATGATGATTCCCCTGTACCTCCTATTTATTTTGGCGATCTTTATCTTTATTCAAAAGCTCTTGGTGATAAAAAGAGCTTCCAAAACTCCTGCCCACCTCTTGGATCAAGTGAAGGTATTGGTGCAAACAGGTCAAGTAGAAAAAGCAAAAATGCTTTGTACAGGCGAGAATACCCCTGTAGCCAATATGATAAGGAAAGGGATAGATCGGATTGGTTCACCTTTGAAAAATATTGAAGTGGCCATAGAGAATGTAGGAAAGTTGGAAATTTATAAGCTTGAAAAAAACCTTGGAATATTGGCCACGGTGTCTGGTGCAGCCCCCATGATTGGATTTTTAGGAACAGTAACAGGTATGATACAGGCATTTATTTCTATTGCTCAGGAAGACGGGATGGTGTCTCCCAAATTGCTTTCTTCAGGTATTTATGAAGCCATGATTACTACCGCTGCGGGTTTGGTTGTAGGTATTATTGCCTATTTAGGCTACAATTATCTCGTTACTCAGGTATCGAAGCTTATTCACCACATGGAGTACACCACCATTGAATTTATTGACTTACTTCAAGAAAAATAAAAATGGGCTTGCAGCAGAAAAATAAAATAGATGCCTCTTTTAGCATGTCTTCCATGACAGACATTATTTTTTTACTGCTTATATTTTTTATGCTCACTTCTTCATTTATTACCCCCTCAGGATTGTCTGTGAATTTACCTTCAAGCGAGACTTCAGACATTGTAATGCAGGAAGTTACGGTAACGGTTACCAAGGATTTACAATTCTCAGTAAATGATCAATTAGTTAGTAGAGAACGGTTAAAATCTGTTTTAAGCCCATTATTGCAAGGTAAAAATGGGCAGGTGGTGCTTCATCTCGACAAGGAAGTTCCTGTAGAATATGTAGTTGAAATTGGAGGTATTGCTGCCAATTTGGGTGCAAATGTGTCTATTGCCACAAAGCCTATCGACTGATGCAAATTTCTCATACATCTCAGGAGGAAAAGAAAAGCACTCAAAAATCAGTGCTTATCACCTTGTTTATCAACTTGTTACTATTCATAGGATTTTATTTTATTGTTGTTTGGAAGCAAGCCATTCCTCCTAAACCTACCTATGGGATTGAATTAAATCTTGGTTTTGCAGACCTAGGAGCCGGAGCAAATCAAGAGAGCAATGCTTCAGTGCCCAATTCCTCCCAAGTTTCTGCTTCAAGTGCTGAAGTAGAGGTAGCTCAAACATCTACTGAAACAAAGCCTAATAAAATCCAAGCAGTAACCAACCAGGCTTCTCCAATCAAGGGCGAAACAGTAAATACCAATTCCTCTACATCTAATAAATTGCCTCAAGAATCCAGTACCCCAAAGAATGTAGAACAACCCAAAGTGGATCAAAGAGCCATTTTTGGAGCCGGTGGGAATCAGGGAAAAAATAGTAGTTCCTCTTCCGGCGGTAATACTGGTTCCTCCAATGGTGATGGAGTGCAGGGGACTGGCCAAGGTACTGGTGGTGCTGGGTATAGTTTGGACTTAGCAGGATGGGATTTTGCTTCTCGTCCAAGTATTTCAGACCGCGTTTCTACTCGAAATGGCCGGATTGTATTTAAGATTACGGTTGACAATTCAGGTAAAGTAAGTCAGGCCATTCCTTTGGAGTACAATGTTTCCAATGAGGTACTAAACTATTACCGTCAAGTGGTCAACCAACTGAGCTTTAAGAAAGCTGGACAAAACGATTCTGCCGAATTTTCTACAGGAAAAATCACTTTTGTTATTCAAGTGAATTGAGGATGACTTACCAGGAGACACTGGATTTTTTGTATGGATCACTGCCCATGTTTCAGCGGATTGGCGCAGCTGCATTTAAAAAGGATCTTAGCAATACGCTGGCACTTTGTGCTCAAGTAGGAAATCCACAACAACGATTTAAGTCTATACATGTTGGGGGGACTAATGGCAAAGGAAGTACCTCACACGCATTGGCTTCTATTTTACAATCTTCAGGGTATAAAACGGGTCTTTATACCTCTCCACACCTCAAATCCTTTACCGAGCGAATTCGAATAAATGGAAAAGAAATTACTGAAGAGGCGGTGGTTGATTTTGTAAAAAGCAATAAAGCATTTTTAGAGGAACTTAGTCCTAGTTTTTTTGAAATGACTGTAGGCTTAGCCTTTTGGTATTTTGCTATGCAAAAGGTAGATATCGCCGTAATCGAGGTGGGAATGGGTGGAAGGCTAGACAGCACCAATGTAATTACTCCTGAGCTTAGTATTATTACCAATATTGGCTTAGACCATACTCAATTCTTGGGAGATACCTTACCTGCCATCGCAGGAGAAAAGGCAGGAATTATTAAAGAAAAGGTTCCTGTGGTGATCTCTCACTTCCAGGCGGAAATCGCCGAAGTATTTGAACGTAAGGCTAAGCAAGTGCATGCGGATCTTATTTTTGCAGACCAGCATTGGAAAATTGATTTTGTAGAAGGATCTGAGAATAATTTCAACCTGAGGAAATATCTTGTAACTCACCACGATACACAACAAGAGTTTTCTTTTGGTCTTGGGGGTAATTACCAACGATATAATTTACCTGGGATTTTAGAAGCAGTTATCCAACTTAGGCGCTTGGGTTGGGACATCCCTGAACAAGCAGTAAGAGAAGGATTGCTTCAAGTGGCAAAACAAACAGGCCTTAAGGGAAGGTGGCAAATCCTGCAACACCAACCTTTATTGGTGGCCGATACCGCACACAACGAAGCAGGCATTCGGGAAGTTGTGAATCAACTAGCTTCCCTAAGATATTCACAGCTTTGGATGGTCATCGGTATGGTTCAAGATAAGGACATCACTGCCATGCTTGAGCTTCTCCCTAAAAATGCGTCCTATGTGTTTTGCCAAGCGAATATTCCCCGTGCGTTGGAGGCTACCGAATTAGCAGAAAAAGCAAGTTCTCATGGTCTTAGGGGTCTTGTCATCCCAGATGTTGGAGAAGCGCTTGCTTTTGCAAAGAAAAATGCTGGCTCAAATGACTTGATTTTTATTGGAGGAAGTACTTTTGTAGTCGCAGAAATAGACAAGCTGTAATGAGTAGAAAGAAACTTGTTCGCTTCGCGCAAAACGAAGCCAATCCCAATGTGATCCAGGCAGGTAAACCAATTTTTGATCAGATTAAGGGAAAATGGAATGAAGTGCAGTTTGGCAATCTCCATCCTATCGTGGTGGAATTGGCATGTGGAAGGGGGGAATTTACTTTGGGGCTAGGTAGGGCCTATTCTGAAAAAAATTTTATTGGAGTAGATATCAAAGGGAGTAGAATTTGGAAGGGAAGTTCTACCGCAAGTAAGGAAGGATTGCAACATATTGCTTTTTTAAGGACCCAAATTCAGCAATTGGATTCTTTTTTTGCAGGTGGAGAAATCTCAGAACTCTGGATAACTTTTCCCGACCCCTTTCCTAGGGATGGAGATGAAAAGAGGCGTTTGACCTCTACAAAATTTTTAGAGATGTATAAAAACCTCTTAAAACCAGGAGGAAATATCCATTTTAAAACCGACAATACAGGGCTGTTTGACTTTACGCTGGAACTAGTTCAGTCTAGACAAGATACCGTGATTCATGCCGTTACCTCTGACTTTTACCAAAGTGATTACCGAGAGGACCATCTTGGAATTCAGACCCGCTACGAGAAAATTTTTTCAGAAAAGGGAGAAAAAATCAAGTACCTAAAGTTTTCTTTTAGGTGATAAATTCTGGATTTCTATAGTTAGGCTGAGGGTAGGTGTAAAACCCTTCTCCTGTCTTTTCTCCTAGCTTACCTTGATCTATGTAGGTCTTCAACAGCTTGGCAAAGGCCTGTGAGGCTGCATCAGGCATACTGTGGGTTACGTGCCAAGCCGTATCTAATCCAATGGAATCTAGAATTCCAAAAGGACCCATGGGCATATGAAAGTTGACCATCCAGGATTTGTCGATGTCTTCTATACTCGCCACCTCTTTGGTAAGTAATTTTCCAGCTGCCCCTATCAGAGCCATAAGCATGGTGTTAAATATATATCCAGGATGTTCCTTTTTAACGACTACGGGGACCTGATTAAGTTTTCTACCAAGCTCTTCCAGCATAGGAATCATGGCAGGATCTGTATCTGCATGAGGCATGATATCCACTACTCGGGAATAAAAGACATCATGAAAATGGAAGGCGCAGAACTGCTTGGGTCTGCCACTTTCTTGGGCAAATTGAGAGGAGAGTAAGTAGGAGGTATTGGTTGTAAACCAAGTATGATCTGGAGCTAATTTTCCTACCTGGGTCCAAACCTGTTTTTTTATTTCAACTTCTTCAGTCACGCTCTCACTTACCAAATCGGCCCCTTCAAGGGCTGTCTTGAGGTCAAGGGTATGGGAAATTCGTTGGAGGATAGAAGGGAGCTGATTTTCAGCAAGGATTCCTGTCTTTACCAATTGCTGAAGAATTTTCTTCATGGTAAGAAGGGATTGATCCAATGCTTTATGGTGGATATCGTAAACCGTTACAGAATAGCCAGATATGGAGGATTGTAGTGCTATTCTTGAACCTAAGGTTCCTGCTCCAAGGATACAAAGTTTGTGAAGAGTCATGGACTTAAATTTTTTCTGAGTGAATACTTTGAAGTGCTTTTTTTCCTGCAGCTTCTACCACCAAAATCAACTTGGCAAAGCGATGGTCGGAAGCAAATCCTTGAGAAAATCGTTTATAAATTTGTTGTGCGATTGCCGCAACTTTAAATAGTCCAAAGGCATAGTAAAAGATCATATTCTCCTGTTTCAATTTGCTTTTGGAGAAATAATAATCAATCAATTGCGCTCTGCTGAAATTACCTGGAAGGAAGCTTAAATTAAATTGTTTCAAAAGGGTGGGATCCTCCGCTTCAGCCCAATACGCCAAGGTAGTTCCTAAATCCATCAAGGGATTCCCCACGGTAGCCATTTCCCAATCTAAAACTGAATGCAGACATGTAGGGTCCTTCAGCGCTAGCACTAGGTTATCGTATTTGTAATCGTTATGGATAAATGCAAGGGGCTCTTCTTTCGGAAAATGAGACGACAGCCAGGAAGCGGTTTCTTCAAGTTCTGGAAGTTCGTGGGTTTTAGCTCTTTGGTACCTATCTGTCCAGCCCAGAACTTGCCTTTGGGTATAACCTTCAGGCTTTCCTAAATCAATTAATCCGGAATGATGTAACTCCAAATGATGAAGTTCTAACAACCCCTCTACTGCATTTTTGGAAAGTTGAGAAAATTCTTTGGCTCCAAAATGTAAGCCATCTGGAATTTTTGTCCGCAAAATATATCCCTCTACGTATTCCATTACAAAAAAAGGAGCCCCAAAAACATCTTCTTCCTCGCAAAGCAACAAGGGGCTGGGACTTTTAGTATATCCTGCCTTTTTGAGGCTGCTTAAGACCTGAAACTCCCTACTCATGTCGTGTGCTTTGGCGATTTTTTCTCCAAAGGGGGGTCGCCTTAGAATCATCCTCTGATCAGGCGTTTCTACTAGAAAACTTAAATTGGAATACCCACCTAGAAGTTGGCTTACTTTTATTTTTCCAGATGGATAGCCAAAAGCTTCCTCCAGATAGAAGAGGAGGGAATCAAAATTCAATTCCCTATTCATTTTTTACTGTAGTTTGCTAAAATACTTCTTGCTAAGGCGGATTTATGGACTTCATCCGGGCCATCATAGATTTGCGCTCCCCGTTCGTGGCGGTACCAAAAAGAAAGAAGAGTGTCGTCGGTGATTCCCAAAGCCCCATGAACCTGAATGGCTCTATTAATCACTTTCATCAACACTTCCGCTACGTAAAATTTGATGGTTGAAATGTCATCTTTCACTGCTTTTGCTCCCAATTCTTCCATCTTTCTGGCGGTATCCATGACCATCAGTCGGCTGGCTTTGATTTCTGCCCGACCTTCGGCGATCCAATGCTGTATGGTTTGCTTTTCTGCTAGGCTTTTGCCTGGATCGAGGTCCCGCGACACTGCTCTACGACACATAAGATCGAAAGCCCGTTCGCAAATCCCAATCCACCGCATGCAATGGTGGATTCTGCCTGGCCCCAATCTCGCTTGAGCCAAAGCAAATCCTTGTCCTTCCTGACCAATTCTATGATTAAGGGGCACCCTGCAATTATCTAGCTTTATTTCAGCATGTGAGAGGTAATCTTCCCCAGATTCACCCATAATTGGAATATTGCGAACGATAGTAAAGCCTGGAGTATCTGTAGGAACCAAAATCATACTTGCTTTCTGGTAGGGGGATTCTACTTCTGGATGGGTTACGGCCATTACAATGGCGAATGTAGCTCCATCTGCTGCCGTGGTAAACCATTTATGACCTGAGATGACATATTCCTCTCCCTCTTTTCGGGCTGTAGTGGCCATATGTATAGGATTACTTCCTGCAAATTGTGGCTCTGTCATCGCAAAACATGACCTGATCTCTCCACGCTGTAAGGGTAGCAGCCATGTTGTTTTTTGGCTTTCCGATCCAAATTGATGTAGCAGTTCCATGTTGCCTATATCAGGCGCAGCACAGTTGCATACAAAGTGACCCATGGGACTTTGTCCTAGAATTTCTGATACTTGGGCAAATTGAACCAAGGAAAGACCTAGTCCCCCTTCTTCCCGAGCAAGGTGAGGGGTAAAAAGTCCTAAAGATTTTGCCTTTTCTCTTAGGACATGGAGTTGTGGAAGGAAGGATCGAAATGCTCCAGTGACTACCTGCAAGTCAATAGGAAATAGGTGTTCCTCTACAAATTTCCGGTATGTATGTAATAATTCTTGGAATTTTTCCTCTGAAATACTGTCTTTTATGATCATGGTAGTTTCAAATGGTATAGCCTCCATCCGCGGTAAAGATACCCCCAGTGGTGTAAGATGCCGCGCTGGAGGCTAAAAATAAGGCCATGGCACCAATCTCTTCTGAAGTCCCGGCTCTCTTTATAGCCAATTGTTTTAAAATCATGGACATGATTTTTTCATTGGACCACAGTGCCTCTGAAAATTTAGTCTGAATTAATCCTGGACATATGGCATTTACCCTAATTTTAGAATCTCCCCATTCTTTGGCAAATACCTTGGTCAAGGAGATCAATGCTGCTTTGGAAACGGAATAAATCCCTAGGCCTTGTTCAGGGGTAAGTCCACCAATGCTTGAAATATTGATGACCGAGGCATTTGAAGAATTTCTCAGATATGGATAGCATAGCCTGCTGAGTTCGAAGGCAGCCTTCACATTGACATTCATGATTTTATCGAATGCCTCCAGGCTGGTTTCGTGTACTGGACCAAAAACAGGGTTTGCGGCTGCGTTGTTAACCAAAATATCTATGGTGCCGTATTTCTCTACCGTTTTGGTTACTAAAACAGGTAATTCATCCATATTGCCTACGTTGCAGGCAATTCCCACCGCCTCATATCCTTTGGATTTCAAGGTTAAAGCCAGTTCATCTAGTTGTGCTTGTTTTCTACTACTAATAACTACTTTTGCTCCCGCTGCGGCAAACATTTCTGCAATTCCAAACCCTATTCCTTTACTTGCACCGGTAATGATGGCTACTTTTCCATCCAATGAAAAAACTGAAGATAAATCCATACGTTTGGGGTTATATTTATTCAAAAGATAGCAAAAATAAGCCTTAGCCAGGTATCTTATTATTTCTAAATTTTTCTCTGATTTTACTTGAAGAATTCTGATCCTATGAAAGAACTAATTTTTGATCACACTGGAACACCCCAAGAAGTATTATTTCTTCAGGAAAGTCCAAAACCCACCCCAAAGCCTCACGAAGTGTTGATTCGGGTTACCGCTAGAAATATCAATCCTTCAGATATTATGTTTATTCGGGGACTGTATGGCATTACCCCAAAGTTACCGAGTAGTGCTGGATTTGAAGCCTGTGGTGTAGTAGAAAGTAGCGATGAAGGAAATAAAATCCCAGTGGGTACTCGGGTAATGTTTACTGCCATAGGTACTTGGAGAGAATACATTTGTATTCCAGCATCCGGAGTGATTCCAGTGCCCGAACAAATGTCGGATGAGATCGCATGTCAGGCCTTTGTCAATCCCATGACAGCTTATGGAATGCTTGAATGCGTGGCCTTGCAGCCAGGTCAAAGTTTACTCCTTACTGCCGGTGCATCTGCCTATGGAAAATTTGTCATTCAAATGGCCAAGGAGAGAGGTATTCATGTAGTCGCTACCGTAAGGCATGAGGAACAAAAAGAAGGTTTGAAAGCTTTGGGTGCAGTACTAGTCATCAATACAGAAAAAGAAAAAATGAGCCAAGTGGTTTTCCAACAGTTCGAAGCAGGAGTAGATGTTGTCTTTGATGCGGTCGGAGGTGCATTGGGTGCTAAAGCTCTTTCCTGTTTGAAGCGAAAAGGAAAGATGATGGTTTATGGAGCTTTGGCTCTAGACAATATGCCCATCAACAGCGGAGTATTAATTTTTAAGAACCTCCATTTGGAAGGGTTTTGGTTGAGTAGCTGGTTGGAGGAATTGACACCTGAACTTAGAAAAAAGGCTTTTAAAGAAGTGTTTGGATTTTTAATCAAGCAAGAGGTACAGGTAGATATAGCAGGAACCTACAGCCTGGAGGACTACAAGAAGGCATTGGACGCCTATGGCCAAGCTGGTAGAAACGGTAAAATTCTTTTGGTAAGTTGAAAAAAAGCTCCTTGGGTTCATACTTTCAATTTGAGGGAATATTTCCATATTTGCAGAAATAAACTCTTGGAGTCGAACATGAATTGGGAATCGTTAGATAAGGAACTTTCTGAAATCGTTGGAAAAAGAATTGTACTTAGTCAAATGGAGTACAGTGATGAAAATTACGATGATTTGGAGGAGGAATTACACGATTTGGAAGATGATTTTAATGAGAATTATGAGGACGAATTGGCTACTCATCTTGAAAAAATTTATGCTGAATTAAAGTCAGATACGGATATTTTACTTCCCACTGCCTATTTGGCCAATCAATACAAGGAGCTATTGCCAGATGCCAAAGGCAGTATTACATACGAGGTGGAAGGACAGCAAGGCGTACCTATTGAATCCGATCAATTAGGAAAGCTCGATTTGCGAATAGTTTTAATCCCTAATCCTGCCCGATTTGTATTGCTGGTCAATGGCAAACAAATGAAAGACCTGTGGAGAAGTAGGTAAGATCTTTACCCAATTTTTTAAAATAAAGTGGTTTGCACCACCTGAGGTTTGCTTGCTTGTATGGTTCCTTTGAGCATGTCCTGCATCAATTTCAAGAATCCATTTTTCCATGCTTCAAGGCTTATTTTTGTTTCTTTCCCTTCATAAGCAATAGCTCCCCCTGTTTTTTGGTAACCAATAGCCATACTCCAAAGGGTGTAAAACGTTATCTCAGGCTGAAGTTCGGGGCGAATACTTCCGTCTTTGATCCCTTGAGATACCATCTGCACTCCCAGGCGAATGGGCTCGTGGTGGATATCTAGAAGTTTGTGAAAATGAATAGATTCCAAAATCAAGGGGTCTAGTTGTGCTTTTTTCTCTGCCGAGGTATAGGAATTTAAAACGTCTAAAAATTGAATTATAGCTTGGTAATATACGGGATGCTGTATGGAAAAATCCCAAATGCGTAAGGTCAAGTCATGGAGCATTTCTAGGCCATTCTTCCCTTTGGATCTGAGCACTTCTCGAAATTCTTCCCGCAAGAGATCAAAAGCCTTTTTGGTTAAGGCCATAAACAAATCTTCTTTGTTTTTGAAGTAAAAATAAGTCAAACCCTTACTAATGCCGGCTTGCTTTGCTACGTCTTCCATACGTGTAGCTTGAAACCCTTTGGTAGTAAAAAGTTGCGTAGCTGCTTCTAGAATAAGTTTTTCTTTATTTTTTTCTCCTGCCATAATCAATAAAATTATAAGGTTTTGTCTTTTTTCCTCAATAAACTTTCGATAAAAACAAAGTGTTGAATGGGATTCAAAATTTAAATAAAAAAAAGATAAGTGGTGTATCAGTCGACTAAATATTAAAAAAAGAATTAAATCAACTTCCTGCAATCTCCAATTAGGTAATTAAAAGAGTATCGAAACGCTCCAAGCAGTCAGCATGAGAGGCTTTAGATGATTTCAATAATGAAATAATTCTTTTTACCCTTTTGCACCAGTAGGAATTTTTCTTGTAGCAAAGAAAAACGAGCATCTCGGTTGGGATCTTCGATTTTGATTTTATTGATACTTACTCCCCCTCCTTGAATCATTTTTCTGGCTTCTCCTTTGGATGGAAATACAAGAAATTCACTTTTATCGCTTAAAAGGTCTACTACATTATCAATCTCCTGATAAACTGATTTATTGATTTTACCCTGAGGAACTCCTTCGAATACGGCTAAAAAGGTACGTTCATCTAAGGAAGCTAATTCCTCGGTAGAAGATTTACCAAAAAGGATTTCCGTGGCTTTAAGGGCTTTTTCAAATTCTTCTGCTCCATGCACCATGCAGGTGACCTGCTTGGCAAGCTCTTTTTGTAAAATCCGTAGGTGGGGAGCTTGAGTATGCTCTGCTTCCAATTGGATTACTGAATTTTGATCCAAGACGGTGAAAATTCGAATGTATTTGGAAGCATCTTCGTCGGATACGTTTAGCCAAAATTGGTAGAAGGCATAGGGGCTTGTTCTTTCAGGATCAAGCCAAACCGACCCTCCTTCTGTTTTTCCAAATTTTGAACCGTCCGATTTGGTAATTAAAGGAACGGTAAGGGCATAGGCCGTCCCTCCACCCATCCTACGAATAAGTTCAGTACCCGTCACAATATTTCCCCATTGGTCTGAACCTCCCAATTGTATGCTGCAATTCTTTGATTTCCACAAATGATAAAAATCGTAGCCTTGGATTAATTGGTAACTAAATTCAGTGAAGGAAAGTCCATTTCCCTCTTCTAATCTTCTTTTGACACTGTCTTTAGACATCATGTAATTGACAGTGATGTGCTTCCCTACTTCTCGAATAAAATCTAAAAAGGAGAACTTAGACATCCAGTCGTAATTATTTACCAGTTCTGCAGAAGTAGATGTTTTACCTGAAAAATCTAAAAATTTGGCAAGTTGTGCTTGAATACAGTGCACGTTATGGTCTAAAGTAGCTTTATCCAATAGATTTCTCTCCGAAGACTTGAAAGAGGGATCCCCAATCATCCCTGTAGCTCCACCAACTAATGCTATCGGCTTGTGGCCAGCTCTTTGGAAATGAAGAAGCGTCATCACGCCTACCAAATGTCCAATGTGCAAGGAATCTGCCGTAGGGTCAAATCCCAAATAGGCTGAAGCCATTCCTTTGGCGAGGTGCTCATCTAGCTGGGGAGTCATGTCTTGAAGCATGCCTCTCCATTTTAATTCTTCGATAAATGAATTCATGGAAATACAAATGGTATTGGAGCTGCAAATATAGGGGTAATGCTAGAGTTTAGAAATTGAATCTTTTTTG
>Ga0194118_10000794_pt1 | contig 50117 bp, 42 predicted proteins | sample TA2MahsurfametaG_2_FD_148662 | JGI IMG/M metagenome (GOLD analysis project Ga0194118, IMG submission 148662) | Freshwater microbial communities from Lake Tanganyika, Tanzania - TA2015013 Mahale N5 surface | ecosystem: Environmental > Aquatic > Freshwater > Lake | place: Tanzania: Lake...
CTGGCTTGCATGCCGCGGATGGATTTAGCCGAGCCGCTTCGCTCAGGTAAACGCAGGCGGAGGCCTCGGAGCGGACCGCGCGTCCGCCACCGGGATCCTTTACCCAGGCTCCTTCAAGAAGGTCAGGGTTGGCCCGTCGGGCTCAGGTTTGCGCTTGGGTCACTTCACGCGCTCGCGCTTCTTGCGGGACTCCACATTCTTCGCGTGACGGCCGGACTCGTCGCCGGTGTCTGGGATGCCCCCGGCAGGATCCAGCTGCGCCAACGCCGCCTCCAACCGGCCGCGGGCCGCCAGCGCGTCGGGCGTCTCCGCCCCGCGCGCCACCGGCCGCTCCACAAACGGGGCGTCACTCATATCGAAGAGCTCCCCGGCCTGGTTTAACTTCCAACCCGCCTCGCGCACGTACCAGTTGCGCGCGAGCTGGTGGAACACCCAAGAGCGCGGCCCCTCGCCCACTCCGCGGAATTGCGCCGCCAGGCTGCGGCCGTCAATCACGGTGTTCGGCGGCAACGGGGCGCCGGCCAGCTCGGCGAACGTCGGCAGGAAGTCGCTCGAATCTACGAGGTCGGCCGCAACCCGCCCGGCGGGCACCGTTCCTGGCCAACTCACGATCATCGGCACTCGTCCCCCGCCCTCGAGCATTGAGCCCTTCGCCCCGGCCAGCGCCCGGCCGCCGATGGTTGCCCGGGCGGCCCGGGGGTTAGCCGAGCCGTTGTCGCCGAAAAAAATCACCAGCGTCCGCTCGCGCAGCCCCAGGCGGTCCAGCTCCGCGATCAGTTGCCCGATGAGCTTGTCCATGTAGCGGACGTTGTCGCCGTAATGATCCTTGCTGTCGGGGGCGCTGTCCGGCGTGGGCAGGATGTCGCCGTGGACGTGCGAGAGCGAGTAGTGGGCGTAGAAGGGCCGGTCGCGGTGGCGCGTGATGAAGTCGACCAGGTGCCGGTGCATCACGTCGGGCATGTACTCCCGGTCGCGCAGCGGGCGGGTCCGGCCGTTGACCACGTAGGTCCTCACCTTGTTCTGCGTGTTCCAGTAGGCGCCGCTGCCGGCGTAGCGGAGGTAGTCGTCGAAGCCGAAGTCAGAGGGCTGGCGGGAGAACTGGCTCCACTTGCCGATCATCGTCGACACGTAGCCGGCCGGCTTGAGCACGGCTGGGATGAGCTTCTCCCGGTCCGGCGGGATCCGGCCGACGGCGTCCTGGTTGCTGCCCCCGGTGCGGAAGCCATAGCGGCCGGTGAGGATCTGGGCGCGGGATGGCCCGCAGAGGGAGATGGTGTAGGCGTGGGTATAGCGCGTGCCGGCGTGCGCGAGGGCGTCCAAGTTTGGCGTCCGGTAGTTGTCGGAGCCGTAGCAGCCGACCTCCCCGATGCCGTAGTCGTCGGCGAGGATGAACAGGACATTAGGCTGGGGGATGGCGGGGCCTGCGGCGCGCCCCGAGAGGGGGGCGAGGGCGAGGCCGAGGGCCAGTGACAAGCGGCAGAGGAGCATTGGGCGGGAAGAGGGGGAAAGGGCGCGGGAGGTCTGACGCATTCGGAGGGCGAGTGGATACGGCAAAAGCCGCCCTCAACGCGCCGGCGCGCGCGCGGGTTCGCGCCAGGAGACCGGGACGTCGTTCGGGCGCGGCGCGCCGGGGGTGCTGCGGCCCCGCGTCACGTAGCCCTCCAGCAGCGCGGTCAGGCGCGCGACGACCGCGGGTTGCTCGGCCTGCAGGTTGCGGCTTTCGGCGAGGTCCTGCGCCAGATCGTAGAGCTGCGCCGCCGGCAGGCCGGCGCGCCGGGCCTCGGCGTCCCCGGGCTTGCCCCAGCCGCCCGAGCCCGGGGCGAAGGCGAGCTTCCACGCGCCCTGGCGGATCGCGAAGGCCCCGTGGATCGAGTGGTGCACGACCGCCTCGCGCAGCGGCGCGCGGTCCCGGCCGAGCAGGGCGGGCAGGAGGCTCACGCTGTCCTCGCCGGCGTCGTCGGGCAGCCGTTCCCCGAGCAGGTCGGCCATCGTAGCCAGGAGGTCGGTGTGGCAGATGAGCTGGTCACTGGTCCGCCCCGCGGGCACGCGCCCGGGCCAGCGGGCGAAAAACGGCACCCGGTGCCCGCCCTCCCAGATATCCGCCTTGTAGCCGCGGAGGGCGGCGCTCGCGAAATGCCCCTTGGCCTCCAGCTCGGCGGTGCCGGCCTGCGGCGAGCACCCGTTGTCCGCGGTGAAGATCACGAGCGTGTTCTCGGCCAGGCCCTGCGCCGCGAGGGCGGCGAGGAGGTCCCCGACCACCGCATCGGTCTGCAGGATGAAGTCCGCGTAGTCGCCGAGGCTGCTGCGGCCCTTCCACTCAGGGGAGGGCAGGATGGGGGTGTGGGGCGAGGTGAGGGGGACGTAGAGGAAGAACGGCTGGCCGGCCCGGGCCGCGGGACCGCGCTCCGTGATGTAGTCCACCGCGCGGCGACCGAGGCGGGGGAGCATCTCGGCGGGCGGCAGGTTCTCAATGACGCGGTCGTTCTCGATCAGGCCCGACATCGTGCGGGCGTTGGAACAGCCCCAGAAGTAATCGAAGCCGCGGGTGGTGGGTCCGCCGAGGATGCGGGCGCCGACGGGCAGCCCGGCCTCGCCCATCCGGCGTTTGCCCTGCTCCTTCGGGGCGGGCGTGGAGGCGCCGGGCGGGTATTTGGAGCGGAAGCCGAGGTGCCATTTACCGATGGCGGCGGTGGCGTAGCCGTGGCGGCGGAGGAAGGCGGGGACGGTGAGCCGGCCCTCGGCGATGAGCGGGTCGTCATCGGCCCCGTCGAGGACGCCGCGTTGGAGGCGGGTGCGCCAGGCGTAGCGGCCGGTGAGGAGGCCGTAGCGGGTGGGGGTGCAGACCGAGGAGCTGCTGTGGGCGTCAGTGAAGATCGTGCCGGCGCGGGCCAGCGCGTCCAGGTGGGGGGTGCGGATCCGGCCGCGTTCGGGGTTGAGGATGCTCACGTCGCCGAAGCCGAGGTCGTCGGCCAGGATATAGACGACATTGGGCCGGCCGGCGGCGGGCGCGGCGGTGGGGAAGACGAACAGGCACAGCAGGGCCACGAGCCCATTTGACAGGCGCGGGGCGGAAGCTCTTGACGAGGTTGGGAGCGTAGTTTCCTGAAGGGGCCTCATCGTTTCCGCCGGTACAGTCTGTTGGCGTAAGGTATCGTGAAGTTTCCTGACGCATCGGGGTAAATCGCGGCGTTGGTGCCCAAGGGGGGACTCGAACCCCCATGCGATTAAGCACAGGCTTCTGAGACCTGCGTGTCTACCAGTTCCACCACCTGGGCATCTGACGCCCGCTTCGACGGAGGAAACGGCGACGCGGGGGTGGGGGAGTACGGGAGGATTTTCCCGGACGGCAAGCAGAAATCCGGCCGCCCCGCCCCGACTTGCCTTCCCGCGCGCCCAGCGCCCGCATCGGGAATGCGCTCCGCCACCCTGCTCTTCGCCCTGTTCGCCGTTCCCCTCGCGGCCGCCGCCCCCACCGCTGGCGCCCCCCTCCGGGTGATGTCCTTCAACATCCGCTACGGTACCGCCCCCGACGGCGACAACGCCTGGCCCCGCCGCACCGACCTGGTTTATGAGGTAATCTCCCGCTTCCAGCCCGACCTGATCGGCTACCAAGAGGTGCTCGATTTCCAGTTCGACGCTCTCGCGGCCCGCTTCCCGGAACTCACCAGCGAGGGCGTCGGCCGCGACGATGGCCGCCGCAAGGGCGAGTTCTCCTCGCTCGCCTACCGGCGGGACCGCTTCATCCGCGTCGCCGGCGGCACGTTCTGGCTCTCGACCGCTCCCGACGTCCCCGGCAGCAAGTCTTGGGACGCCGCGCTGCCCCGCATCTGCACCTGGGTGCGCCTGCGCGAGACCCCCACCGGCCGGGAGCTGGTGTTCGCCAACACCCACTTCGACCATCGCGGGCAGGTCGCGCGCCGCGAGGCCGCCCGGGTGCTCTCGGAACGCCTCGGCCCGGTCGCCGCGGGGGTCCCGGCCGTGCTCACCGGGGACTTCAACATCTCCGAGGACACCCCCGCCTTCGAGGTGCTGGTCGACCCGCCGGAGGCCTCCTGGGTGCGCTGGATCGACGCCTTCCGTACCCTGCACCCGGAACGCTCGCCGGACGAGGCCAGCTTCAACGGCTTCAAGGGCACCGTGCGCGGCAGCCGCATCGACTTCGTCCTGCACACGGGCCATTTCCGTGCCACCGCGGCCGCCATCGACCGCCACCAGCGCGAAGGGCGGTATCCGTCGGACCACTATCCGGTCACCGCGGTGCTCGGGTGGTAAGCGGGCGCATCGCGGATTGACGCGGCCCGTGGGCGGGGCGAGGAAGGGGGTACTCCACCTATGCGCTTCACCCCGCGGCGTTCGTTCCTCCGCCAGGCCCTCGCGGCCGCAGCGGCCCCCTTGGTTGTCCCGGCCCACGTCCTCGGTCGCGGGGGTGGCGTGGCCCCGAGCAACCGGATCGCCCTCGGCGGCATCGGCATCGGCCCGCGCGGCCGGATGGTGCTGTCCTCGATGCTGCCGGAGCGGGACGTCCAATTCGTGGCCACGTGCGACATCCAGGCGATGATGCGCCGGTCGGTGCAGGAGCTGGTGGACGGCCATTATGGCACGCGGGGGTGCGCGACCCACCGGGACCTGCGGGAACTGCTCGCGCGGCCGGACGTGGACGCGGTTCTGATCGCCACCGGGGACCGCTGGCACGCCTTGGCGTCGATCCTCGCGGCGCGGGCCGGCAAGGACATCTATTGCGAGAAGCCCTGTGGCATCACCGCGGGGCTCTGCCGCGACCTGGACGAGACCATCCGCCGGACGGGCCGCGTGTTCCAGGCGGGCACGCAGCGGCGCAACGTCCCGAACTTCGAGTTCGCGGTGCACCTCGCCCGCAGCGGCCGGCTGGGCCGCCTGCACACGCTCCACGCGTCGATCTACCAGCTCGAATCCAACACCAGCTGGCTGCCGGCGGAGCCCGAGCCGCCGCGGGACGAGGTCGACTGGGACCTCTGGCTGGGGCCCGCGCCGTGGCGGCCCTACAATTCGGCGTACGTCGTGCAGCGCCGGTGGCGGGGGTACTATGATTTCGATTCGGGGGCGAAGCTGCTCGATTGGGGCGCCCATACGGTCGACCTCTGCCAATGGACCAACGCGGCGGACGGCAGCTCGCCGGTCGAGTACGTGCCCGAGGGGCCGCGGATCCACGCGCGCTACGCCAACGGGGTGCGGCTGGTGATGCGGCCCGACGGGTGGATCGGGCAGCCGGCGGTGGGCGGCGCGGGGAACTTCGCAGTGGGTTCGACGGGCACCTGCCCGGTGCGGTTCGAGGGGGACGAGGGCTGGGTTGAGACCGGGGACAACGGCAGTGTGGAGCTGTATCCGGCGTCGCTGCGGCAGGAGTGGCGGGCCTTCACCCTGCGGGGGACCGACCCGGCACGGCACACGCGGGAATTTCTCGATTGCGTGAAGTCCCGCGGCCTGCCGGCGGCGCATAGCGGCGTGATGCGGAGCTCCCACGTGGCGTGCCACGCGGCGGCGATCGCCTGGCTGCTCGGGCGGCCGTTGCGCTTTGATCCGGCGCGGGAGGAGTTCCTCGGGGACGAGACCGCGAACCGGATGCGCCGCCGCGCGCCCCGCGAACCCTGGCAGGTCTGAGTTTCCGATGCGCATCCCCGTTTCCCGCTGGGCGATTTTCCTTTTGTCCGCCGCGGCGCAGGCCGCACCCGCGCCCGGGCCCGCGGAATGGCTCGCGGTGATCCGCGGCGGCGGGGACGAGGCGGCTCGCGCGCGCGCCCTGCAGCAGCTGGCGGTCGCGGGTGCCCCCGAGGCGTTGCCTGAGCTGGGCGCCCTGCTGGGCGATCCACGGCTGGGCCAGTATGCGCGCGATGCCCTGCAGCAGCGGGGCGACGAGCCGGCGCGGGCGGTGCTGCGCGCGGCTCTGGACCGGCTCAACGGCCCCGCGTTGGCGGGCGTGATCGGCACGCTGGGGCATCTGGGGGACGGGGCGGCAACCGCGCGGTTGGCGGCCTTCGCGGGCGGGGCGGACGATGCGAGCGCGGTGGCGGCGCTGCTGGCGCTGGGGCGGATCGGCGATCCGGCGGCGCGGGCCGCGGTGGTCGCGGCGTTGCGGGATCCGCGCCCGGGGCGCCGGGAGGCGGCGGCGGAGGCGGCGCTGCGGATCGCGGAGACCCTTCGTGGAGCGGAGCCGGCGGCGGCGCGGGAACTGTTCGCGACCGTGGCCACGGCCGAGGTGCCCCCCGTGTGGCGCGGGGCGGCTGCGCGTGGGACGTTGCTTTTGGCGGGCGATGCGGCGCCGGGCCTCCTCGCGGCGCGGCTGCGGCAGGGTGACGCGGCGGAACGCGATCTGGTGCTGGGCGTGGCCCGCGAGCTGGGCACGCCGGCCGTGGCGGAGGCTTTGGCGGGCGAGGTCCGGGCCTTGCCGCCGCCGTGGCAGGCGGCCGTCGCGGTGGCGTTGGCGGATCTGGGCGGCCCGGTGGCGCTGGCGGCGCTCGAGACCTTGGCGCGGGAGGGTCGGGCGGAGGCGCGCGAGACAGCGGTCACGGCCCTCGGCCGGCGCGGGGCGGAGACGAGTGTCCCGCTGCTGCTGGCGGCGACGCAGGAGGAGCCAGCGGGCGCCTTGGCGGCCGCGGCGTGGGCGGCCCTGGTGCGGGTGCCGGCGGCCGACGCCGGGGTGGCGTTGCTCGCGGAGTTGCCTGCGGCGGCGCCCGCGCGGCAGGCGAAGCTGATCGGCGTTCTGGGGGAGCGGCGTTTCGCGGGGGCGGCGGATGCCCTGCTGAGGCTCGCGGCGGGCGGGGAACCGGCGGTGGCGGGCGCGGCGTTGCGTGCGCTGGGCCAATTGCTGCCCCCGGAGCGGTTGGGGGACCTCGTGCAACTGGCCTCGCGGCTCGCGGACGAGGAGCGCCGGACCCTGGCGGACCGGGCGATCGTGACCACGGCGATGAAGGTGGCCGATCCCGGGCGGCGGGCGGAGCCGCTGCGCCGGGCGTTTGAGGAGGCGACCGATGCCGTGACGCGCCGGGCCCTGGTGCGGCCGCTGGGGGCGCTGATGCGGGCGACCGGCGGGCGGCACGAGGTTTTCTTCAGCCTGCAGGCGGCCCTGCGCGATCCGGATGCGGGCGTGCGCGGGGCGGTGCTGGGGGCCTTGGCGGCGTGGCCGGATGCGGCGCCGGTGGCGACGCTGCTGGCCGAGGCCGCGCGCCCGGAGGCCAGTGAGGCGGAGCGCGCGGTGGCTCTGGCGGGGGCCTTGCGGCTCACGAGCAACGTGGCGGCGGGCCGGGAACGTTCCCCGCTGGAGGTCGTGGGGGCCTTTCGGACGGCGGCGGGCCTCGCGCGCACGGCGGCGGAGCGGCGGGAACTGGTTGGGAGCCTCGCCAGCCTGCGCCACCCGGACGTGGCGGGCCTGCTGGCGCCCCATTTGAATGATCCGGAGGTGCGGGAGGAGGCGGCGCTCGCGCTGGTGCAGGCGGCGGCGGGCCTGACGGGATCGGCCCACCTGCCGGTGGTGCGGCCGCTGCTGGAGCGGGTGGCCCGCGAGGCGAAGGACGAGGACGTGCGCCGCCGGGCCGCGCGGTTGGCCCGCGAGGAGGCGCCCGTGCCGAAGGGCAAGGCCGCGAAGGCCGGGCCCGGGCCCGCGCCGGCCGCGAACGGCGGGAAGCCGGGACCCGTGTTCAACGGCGTGGACCTCGCGGGCTGGGACGGCGATCCCGGCGTGTGGCGGGTGGAGGACGGGGTGATCGTGGGCGGCACTTCCCGCGGGAACCCGCGCAACGAGTTCCTCGCGATGACGCGGCGCACGGGGGACTTCGTGTTGCGGCTCGAGTACCGCCTTGTTGGCACCGAGGGGTTCGTGAATGGGGGCGTGCAGGTCCGGAGCGAGCGGATCGCGGATCCCGCGCACGAGATGAGCGGGTATCAGGCGGACCTTGGCGCGGGCCATTCTGGGAGCCTTTACGATGAGTCGCGGCGGAAGCGTTTCCTGGCGCGGGCGACGGAGGAGCAGGTCCGGCGCCTGGAACGGCCGGGCGAGTGGAACCGGTACGAGATCCGGTGCACCGGGCCGCGGGTGGAGATTTTCCTGAACGGCGAGCGGACTGTCGATTACACCGAGACCGAGGCGGGCGTGGTGCCGGCGGGCCGGATCGCCCTCCAGATCCACGGCAAGTGCAAGGCCGAGATCGCGTTCCGGAAACTCGAGTTGGAGGAACGCTGAACCCGGCGCAGGAGTCCGGCTTCAGTCGCCGAGGTGGCGTCCCGGGACCAGATAACCCTGGACGTAGTCGCGGACGGCCTCGGCGAGGGGCGTGACGGGGCGGACGTAGCCGGCGGCGCGGAGCTTTCCGATGTCGGCGCGGGTGTAGTACTGGTACTTCCCGCGGAGCGCCTCGGGCATCGGGATGAAATCGATCTGCGGCTCGCGGCCGAGGGCGGCGAAGAGGGCGCCGGTGAGGGCGAGCCAGGTGTTGGCCTCGCCGCTGCCGAGGTTGAAGAGCCCCCCGGCGGTCAGCCCCATCGGGTGCTCCGCGAAGTGCAGCGTCATCTCCACCGCATCCTTCACGTAGAGGAAATCCCGCTGCTGCTCCCCGTCCCGGTAGTCGGGATGATGGCTCCGGAAGAGCTGCACTCGGCCGGTGGACTGGATCTGGCCGCAGGCCTTGTGGACCAGCGAGCGCATCTCGCCCTTGTGGGCCTCGTTCGGGCCGTAGACGTTGAAGTACTTCACCCCCACGAGGCGGTCCAGCCAGCCGGCGCGCTGGGCGTGCAGGTCGAAGAGGTGCTTCGAGTACCCGTACATGTTCAGCGGCCGGAGGCGGGTGAGGTTGGGATCGCGGTCGTCCATGCCCTGGGCCCCGTTCCCGTAGGTTGCGGCGGAGGAGGCGTAGACGAATCGGCTGCCGCGGGCGAGGGCCCAAGCTGCGAGCTCCTTGGTCACGGTGAAATTGTTGTCCGCGAGGTAGCCGGCGTTGCGCTCGGTGGTGGCCGAGCAGGCCCCGAGGTGGAACACGGCCGAGAAACGGCCGAAGGCGTCCGGGTCACGGGCGAGGTTGGCGCGGAAACGGTCGGCCTCGACGTAATCGGCGAATCGCAGCGGCGCGAGGTTGCGCCACTTCTCGTCGGAGCCGAGGAAATCGGTCACCACGATGTCGAAGTGGCCGCGCTGGTTGAGGGCCCAGACGAGAGCGCTGCCGATGAAGCCGGCTCCGCCGGTGACGAGGATGCGTCCGGATAATGCGCTCATAGGGGGATCAGTTGTCGCGCGAGAGTTCGCGGGAGCGGGCGGTGGCGGCCTGAACGGTCGCGGTGAGGAGGTGGCGGAAGCCGCCGGCGGCGAGGACCTGCAGGCCGGCGTAGGTCGTCCCGTTCGGGGAGGTGACCTGGTCGCGGAGGGCCTCGGGGGCGGTGCCGGAGGTGGCGAGCAGCTTGGCGGAACCGTGGAGGGTTTCGAGCGCGAGGCGCCAGGCGGTCTCGCGGGGCAGGCCGGCGGCCTCGCCGGCATCGCGGAGGGCCGCCGCGAACTCAAACACGTAGGCCGGTCCGCTGCCGCTCACGCCCGTCACGGCGTCCAGCTGATCCTCCGCCAGTTCGAGGACCGTGCCGAGGGCCCCGAGGATGGCCTCGACGGCGGCGCGGTCCGCGCGGGTGAGGGGGGCGCGGGCGCACCAGGCGGTGACCCCGGCGCCGATCTGGCCGGGGGTGTTGGGCATCGCGCGGACGAGGTTGCGGGCGCGCGGAAGGACCTGGGCGAGCCGCTCGAGGCGTTTGCCGGCGAGGATGGAGATCACGAGCCTACCGGCGGTGAGTTCCGCGAGGCGGGGGTCGAGCGTCGCGAGCTGCTGGGGTTTGCAGGCCAGGACGACGATATCGGCCGGCTCGAGGAGCGCGGGGAGGTCCGCGGCGACGTGGACTCCGGTGCGGGTGGCCAGAAGCGCGGCCGTGCCGTCGCCGCCATCGATGCAATGCAGGGCGGAGGGGGGGCGCACGTGGCGGCTGAGGAGGCCGTCGATGATGGCGGAGGCCATCCGGCCGGCGCCGAGGAACGCGATGTCGCTCATACGATCAGGAAGGGCGGGTGCGGGGGGTGAGCGGGTGGGTGAACACCGTGATGGTGCCGCCGCCGGCCTGCGGGGTCACCCAGATCTCGCCGCCGAGGACGCGCACGGCGTGGCGGGCGATGGTGAGGCCCAGGCCGGAGGCAGGCTGATGCTTGGTGCCGAGGAAGGGTTCGAACAGCCGGTCCTGGATGGCCGGGTCGACGCCGCGGCCCCGGTCGAGGACGCGGAACTCCACCTGGTCCTCGCCGCCCGGGCGGGCGAAGCGGCGCGCCTCAAGGCGGAGCGGGCGCTCGGTGGCGTTCGCGGGATAGGCTTCCCAGCCGTTGTCGAGGATCCGGGCGAGCGCGTCCTCGATGGCCTCCCGGTGCGTCGGTACGGCGAGGTCGGGGCAGTCGGTCTCGACCGTGATCGGGGCGCCGGGACGGTGGTCCGCGTGGAACCGGGCGACCGCGCCGGCGAGCAGGCAGCTCACGGAGGCGGGGGTGGGGCCGGGGCGGGAGCGCGCGGCCAGCGTGGAGAGGTGGCGGACGAGCTGGATTACCCTCTGGAGCGAGTCGTCGACGTTCTGGATGTGGCGCCGGACCTTCTCGGGGTCATCGCTGACCGTGCGCACCAACTCGATGTAGCCTAGGACGACGCCGAGCAGGTTGTTCAGGTGGTGGGTAACCCCTTGGGCGGCGGCGCCAACTAGTGCGCCCCGGCGCGCCTCTTCGAGGCGGGGGGCGAGTTCGACGGTCTCGCGTTCCAGCCGCGCGAGGCGGAGGTGCAGGCGGACGCGGTCCATCGTCTCGTCGAGGTCGATCGGTTTGACGAGGTAATCGGCGGCGCCGGCCGCGCGGCCCTCGCGGCGGTGTTCCTTGGAGGGGCTGGCGGTGAGGAAGATCACCGGGATATCCTTGGTGGCCGGGTCGGCCTTCAGCTGCCGGCAGGCGGTGAGGCGGTCCATATCCGGCATCAGAAGGTCCATCAAGATGAGGTCCGGCCGGGCGGATGTGGCCTGCGCGAGGGCTTCGCGGCCGCTGGGGGCGGTGAGGACCTGCATCCCCTCGCGTTCCAGCTTCAGCCGGAGCAGCTGGACGTTGATCGCCTGATCGTCGACGACGAGGATGAGGGGGGAGCTCATCGCGCCGGGGAGGGGGGCAAGGAGAGAAGGCGGGCCTTGACCGTGTTGCGCATCAGCATCGCGACCGTCATTGGGCCGACGCCGCCGGGCACCGGGGTGATGAGGGAGCAGCGGGGGGAAACGGAGGGGAAGTGTACGTCGCCGGTGAGGCGGTAGCCGGTCTTGCGGGTCGGGTCGGGCAGGCGATTGATGCCGACGTCGATGACCACGGCCCCGGGTTTGACCATCTCGGCGGTCACGAACTCTGGCCGCCCGATGGCGGCGATGAGCACGTCCGCGAGCCGGGTGAGGGAGGGGAGGTCGGGCGTGGCCGAATGGCAGATGGTGATTGTGCCGTTAGCGCCGGCGCGTTTCTGGAGGGCGAGGAGGGCGACGGGCTTGCCCACGACGAGGGAGCGCCCGAGGACGACCACGTGTTTACCGCGGAGGTCCACCCCGCTGCGGGCGAGGAGTTCCATAATCCCGGCGGGGGTGCAGGCGACGAACCCGGTGTCGTCCTCTTGCGCCACCTTGCCGAGGTTCACCGTGTGAAAGCCATCGACGTCCTTCCCTGGAGCTACCCGGCGGAAGACGGCAACCTCGTCGAAGCCCTTAGGGAGCGGCGACTGGATCAAAATCCCATCGACGCCGGGGTCGGCGTTGAGGTCATCGATGAGTCGGCAGAGGTCGGCCTGGCTGATCGTGGCCGGGGGAAGGTGGATGCGGCTGGTGACGCCGATCTCGGCTGCGGTCTGCTCCTTTTTGCGGACGTAGGATATGGAGGCGGGGTCGTCGCCGACCCGGACCAGAGCGAGGCAGGGAGGGCGACCGGGGAGAGTGGCAACCTGAACCTTGAGCTCGGCGACAAGGGAGGCGGCGATGCGGTTGCCGTCGATCAGTTCCATTGGCGTCAGCGAAGCTGGAGGGTCTCGACCGTCAGGATGATCTCGCGGCCGTCGGGGCCGGGGCGGGCGGTGCCGTAGGCGTTTACGGGCAGATCGACGTATTTCTCGACCTGTTCGGTCTGGAGCACGCGGGAGACATCGAGGTAGGCGAAGCGCTGGCCGGAGTCGTCGAGCAGCGCGTAATCGTAGGGGCGGCGCGGGGCGAAGGGTCGGCGGGTGGAGACGAAGCGGCCGGCGTACTGGCGGGGCAGGTAGCTGCTGCCCCCGTCGCCGAGGTTGACCATCGCAACGGCCTGGCCGGCCGTGGCGATACCGTACACGCCGGGGATTACGGGGGCAGGGGCGGGCGCGGCGGCGAGGGTCTCGGGGCGGGCGGATGCGGGTACCGGGGTGGAGGCGCTGGTCTGGATGAAGCCGACGAGCGGGCGTTCGAGGCTGAGCTGGGTCCAGCGGCCGCGGATGCCGGTGATGGTGGCCTTTTCGATGTTACCGGCGGTGACCAGCACGGGGGCGTCCGCCTTGGGGGCCTGGCGAAGGGCGGCGCCGGGGCGGACATCAAGGCTCTTGGTGAGATCCTTGTTCTCGACGTAGACCTCGAAGGGGCCGGGCAGCTCGACGGCCATCCAGCCGGCGGGGGCGGTGGCGGCGGGGGCGGGGCGGGGTACCTCGCCGGCCTTGAGATACGTCGCGACCGCGCTTTGCGCAGAGGGTTCGACGTGGACGGCGGTGGCGGCAGGGAGGCCGGCGCCACGGGCAGGTCCGGCGAGGGTGGCGGTGAGGGTAGCGAGGGCCAGCAGGCTAAGCTTCATGCGCAAGGGTGAAGGTTCCGGTGGCGAGCGGGGCGGCGACCGCCTCGTGGGCGGCGCGCGGGGTGCGGGGGTTTTGGAACAGGGACTTGATTTCCCGCGGGGAGAGCACCTTGCCGCCACGGAGCGGGATGCCCTTCAGCTGGAGCGCGCCGATCTGGTAACGACGCAGGCGCTTCACGTCGAACCCGAGCTGCGTGAACAGCAGCCGGATCTCGCGCTTCTTGCCGTGGTGTAGGTGGACGTCGAGGTCAGTCGAGACGCCGCCGGCGTCCGCGTTAATTAGGGCCGCCCGCTCCACCTTCAGTCGCTCGCCCTCGACCGTAACCCCGCGGATCAACTGGTTGAGCCGGCCGGAGGGGAAGGGGGTTTGCAGCACCACGTGGTAACGTTTCACGACCACCTGCGAGGGGTGCATCAGGCGGTGGGCGAGGTCGCCATCCGTCGTCAGGATGACCAGCCCCTCGCTGTCGAGGTCGAGTCGCCCAGCGCAGAAGAAGCGGTGGCGGGCAAGTTGCCGTGGAAGGAGCGTGAAGAGCGTGTCCGCGTGATGGGGGTCGTCGTTAGAACAGATCAGCCCGCGGGGCTTGTGCACGGCGACGGTGATCTTGGGCTGGACGGCGGCGCGCACGGGTTTCCCGGAGACGGTGACCTTGTCGACGCCAGGGGTGACGTGGGTGCCAGGGGTGGCGGCAGCGCCGTTGACCCAGACTTCCCCGCGGGCGATGAGCGCCTCCGCCGCCCGGCGGGAGCAGACCCCGGCATCGGCGATGAACTTCTGGAGGCGGGTGGCGGCGGCGGGCACATTTTCACTGGGCGGCAATTCCGCCACCGCTGCAAGCCTGCGCGCGTCCGCGGGCCGGCGGCGCACTTGGCGGTTGCCCCGCGCCGGCGCATCCGTCACTTCATCTCATTCCGGGTTGCGCGGCCCGTTCCTCCTATGACCACCTTCAACCATCGCACCGCCCTCGTCACCGGCGCCGGCCGTGGAATCGGCCGGTCCATCGCCGAGATCCTTGCCCGCCAAGGGGTGAACGTCATCTGCGTGTCCAAGTCCGCCGAGTCCTGCGGGGCCACTGCCGCCGCGATCAACGAGGCGAAGGCGCAGGCGGAGGCCAAGCCCGGCGACAAGACTTGGCCGCGCGGCTGGGCCAAGCCGCTGGCGGTGGACGTGGCGGATGGCGCGGCGATCGCCAAGGCTTCCGAGGAATTGCTCAAAGAGTTCCCCGTCATCGATATCCTGATCAACAACGCTGGCATCACCCGCGACGGCCTGCTGTTCCGGATGAGCGAGGCGGACTGGACCGACGTGCTGACTACGAACCTCACCAGTTGCTTTCATTGGACCAAGCTGATCGCGCGGCCGATGACCCGGGCCCGCTGGGGCCGGATCGTGAATATCGCTTCCGTTAGCGGGGTGATGGGCAACGCCGGGCAGGCAAACTATTCCGCGGCGAAGGCCGGGATGATCGGGCTGACGAAGACCCTGGCCCGGGAGTTCGCCAGCCGATCTGTCACCGTCAACGCGGTGGCCCCCGGGTTCATCAAGACCGATATGACGGCCGGTTTTTCCGGAAATGCGGAGATTGCGGCGAAGATCCTCGAGACGGTACCGCTCAAGCGGTTCGGGGAGTCGGCCGAGGTGGCAGCGATGACCGCGTTCCTCTGTTCCGAGGAGGCCGGCTACATCACCGGGCAAGTTTTTAACGTTGACGGTGGAATGGCGATGTGAAGCCTCCGGAGGTCGTCTCGTACCCTCTTTTTCGACAATGTCCGACCAGAAAACCATCGAACAGCGCGTCAAGGAGATCATCGTTAATCAGCTCAACGTGAACGAGGAGCAGGTCACACCGTCGGCCTCCTTTCTCGATGATCTGGGCGCCGATTCCCTCGACACCGTCGAACTGATCATGGCCTTCGAGGAGGAGTTCAAGGACGAGATCAAGGGTGAGATCCCCGAGTCCGACGCGGAGAAGCTGCAAACGGTCGGCCAGGTGACCGAGTACATCAAAGTCAAGGCCGGCGCCGCCTAGGCTGCGGTTCCCTTTCCACGGCGTCCGGCCGGGTTTCCCGCGGGAAATTCAGTCCGGACGCCGTTCTTCTTTATCGGGTTCCGCTCCTTTTCCCCGCCGATGGATTCCTCCTCCCACCGCGTTGTCGTTACCGGTCTTGGGGCCGTGGCCTCCTTGGGGCACGAGGTGGACGCCTTCTGGGCCGGGTTGCTGGCCGGGCGTTCGGGGGTGGACCGGGTCTCGCTCTTTGATCCGACTGCCTATGCCAGTCACGTGGGCGCGGAGGTGCGCGGTTGGGATCCGGCGCAGCACATGGATCCGAAGGAGGCACGGCGCAACGATCGCTATACGCACTTCGGTTTTGTGGCCGCCAAGCAGGCCTGCCGGGACGCCGGCTTGGAGATGGGTCGGGAGGATCCGGATCGGGTGGGCGTGATGATCGGGTCGGGCATCGGCGGGATGTACACCTACGAGTCGCAGTTGAAGGTTCTGGCCGAGCGCGGCCCGCGGAAGATTTCGCCGTTCACGATCCCCTCCCTGATCGGCAACATCTGCTCGGGTCTGTTCGCGATCGAGCTGGGAGCGCGGGGACCGAACTTCGGGGTCGTTTCGGCCTGCGCGACGGGCTCCCACGCCTTGGGCGAGGCCGCTCACGCGATTCGTCGGGGCGACGTGGACGTGATGGTCGCCGGGGGGAGCGAGGCCGCGATCACCCCGTTCGCCTACGCGAGCTTCTGTGCGATGAAGGCGATGAGCACGCGCAATGACGAGCCGCGCCGCGCCAGCCGGCCCTTCGACCGCGGCCGCGACGGGTTCGTGATGGGCGAGGGGGCAGGGGTGCTTGTGCTGGAATCGCTGGAGCACGCCCGGGCCCGCGGCGCCCGCATCTATTGTGAATTGGCGGGTTATGCCGCCACTTGCGACGCTTACCACATCACCCAGCCGGACCCGGAGGGGAAAGGGCTCTCGATGGCAATGCGCCGAGCCTTGGCGGCAGCGGGGCTGGAGCCCACGGCGATCGACTACATCAACGCCCACGGCACCTCCACCCCCTATAACGACAAGTTCGAGACCCTGGCGATCAAGCGGGTCTTCGGGGATCACGCCCGGCGCGTCGCGATCAGCTCCACCAAGTCGATGACCGGCCACCTTTTGGGGGCGGCCGGCGGTATCGAGTCCGTGATCTGCGCCCGGGCCCTGACGGCCCAGGCCATACCGCCGACCATCAACCTCGACGACCCTGATCCCGATTGTGATCTGGACTACGTCCCTGGCCAGGCCCGCGAGGCGCGGCTGCGGGCGGTCTTGAGCAACAACCTCGGTTTCGGCGGCCAGAACTCGTCCATCGTCTTCCGCGCCCTCGAGGCTTGAGCCGGGCGGTGGCGGCCGTTTCGGCCGGGCGCAAAAAAACCGCGGCCAGGGAGACCGCGGTGGGAGGCGGGGAGGGGGCGGTTAAACCTTCTCGATCAGACCGGCCTTGATGGCCTTCACGGACACCCAGACGCGCTTGGTGCCGCCGTTGGCGGTACGGATCCGGATGCGCTGGAGGTTGGGCCGGAACTTGCGCGGGGTGATGCTCGTGACGTGCGTCCCGATGCCGCCGCTCTTCTTGGACTGACCCTTGCGGTTGATGCGCGAACCCTTGACGGGCCGGCGTCCGGTGACTGCACAGATGCGGGACATAGAGTAGACCTCTGGTTGAAAAGCGGATGAACAAAGGGCTTGGCCCCGGGTGACGCAAGGGGAATTTTGCGCGGCGGGCGGCGGGGCGGGACTTGAGTCCACCGGCGGGGCGCGGTCTGCTGGAGGTCGGATGCCCCGCCTGCGCCTGGTCACCTTCAACATCGCGCACGGCCGGGGGCTGAATCCCATCCAAGGCCTGACCTCTCCACGGCGGCTGCGGCTGAACCTGCGGCGCATCTCGGAGCTGCTGGGGCGCTTAGAACCAGATGTCGTCGCCTTGCAGGAGATCGACGAGCGGTCCCGCTGGGCGGGCAACTTCGATCACCTTGATTTCCTGCGCGGGCACACCCGGTTCCTGCACGCCGTCTTTGGCATCAACACTCGCCGCACTGGGCTGCTCAACCTTTGCTATGGCAACGCGTTGCTGTCGCGCCTGCCCATCCGCGCCGCGGAAACGGTGGTGTTCGGACGACGGCGGCTGGGCGAGAAGGGGTTTCTGTTCGCGGAGCTCGACGTGGGCGGACGCTGCCTGCCGCTGGTGAACCTGCACCTGCACTACGGGTCCCGCGCCCAGCGGCTCCGGCAGCTCGACCAGTTGGTCTGCTGGCTGCGGGAGAAGCACCGTCTCCGCAGCTCCTTCTGGGCGACCCCGCCGATCATCTGCGGCGACTTCAACAATCCCGGCACGCGCGACGACGCCACCGCCTCGCTCCTCAGCCACCTGGCGGATTATTCCGACTACGCGCTCCACCCGCTTGAGGGGAAGACGTTCCCGTCCCCGCTGCCGCGCCGGGCCCTCGACTTCATCCTGCTGCCCGCCGGCTGCGTGCGGGCGCGCTGCGAGGTGGTGCGGACCCTGTTGTCGGATCATCTGCCGGTGGTGGTGGAGTTCGACTTCTAAAGGCGCCGGGGAGCGGCGAAGTTTGTGGTGACTTCGCCGGCGGTTTCCCGCCACCGTTGCCAAGATGTCCCGTCTCCAAGCCGTCTTCGACCGGACCCGTACCGGAAACCGCGCCGCCTTCGTGGCCTATGTCTGCGCCGGTGATCCTGACTTTGAGACCTCCGTCGAGGTCTGCCGGCAGTTGCTCGCCCGCGGGGTGGATATCCTCGAGCTGGGCGTGCCTTTTTCGGATCCGCTGGCGGATGGGCTGACCAATCAACTGGCGGCCCAGCGGGCCCTCGAGGGAGGAATGACCGCCGCCCGGGTCTTCGAGTTGGTGCGCCGGATCCGGGACTTTAGCTCCGCCCCGGTGGTCTTTTACACCTACTACAACCTCGTTTTCGCCAACGGCGTCGATGCTTACCTCCGGGCGGCGCGGGCGGCCGGGGTCGACGCCATCCTCACCCTCGACCTGCCCCCGGAGGAAGCCGGGGAGGTCGTGGCGGCCGGGCGGGCGCACGGGGTCGAAACCGTCTTCATCGTCGCCCCGACCACCCCGGACGAACGCATCGCGCGCATTGTCGAGGTCACCACCGGATTCCTGTACTACGTGTCGCGCGAGGGCGTGACCGGCGTGCGGGATCAGGTGGCGGCCAACATTCCCGCGGCCGTGGCCCGGATCCGGGCGCGGACGAACCTGCCCACCGTGGTGGGATTTGGCATCGGGACGCGCGCGCAGGTCGCGGAGGTGGCGGCCCACGCCGATGGAGTGGTCGTGGGGAGCGCGCTGGTGAATTGTATCCGCGATCACCTTGGCGACCGGGCGCGGCTGCCGTTGGCGGTAGGCGACCGGGTGGCGGACCTGGCGGCGGGCGTCCACCGGCGCTGACGCACGCCGCGTTCAAGTGCTTGCCCGCTCCGGCGGGCAGAGCACGCGCAGGGCGCCGGGCGCGACCGTGAAGCGCACGGCCGGGCCGGCCGAATGTACCTCGCCGTCCGTCTGTAGCGGGCCGTTCCCGGTTCGTTCGACGAGCAAGTCCGCACCTCGCAGGCAGAGTACGCCGGGCGCGCTTGCGATTCGGCCGGTGAGCAGCCGCCAAGTGAGGCTCAGGGCGTTGCCACGCTGCAGCGGGGGCAGGGCGCAGAGGTCGAGCAAGCCGTCGTCGGTCCGGGCGAGCGGCGCGATGCGGGCCCCACCCCCGTACTGGGAGGCGTTCGCGACGGCGAGGGTCAGGACGTGCAGGTCCCAGGTTTTCCCCGCGGCGTGGATCCGGACCGGCCGGGGCTCGGCCGCCCGTAGGGAGCGGAGGAGAATCAGGGCGTAGGCCGCGAGTCCGCGACGGCGGGCCTGGTTGAAACGTTCCGCGATCAGCGCCTCGAAGCCGAGGCCGGCCACGGTGAAGAACGGGTGCCCATCGGCGCGGCCCGCGTCGAGCGGCCGGGTGTGGCCAGCGGCGAGGAAGTCCAGCGCGCGGCTCCAGGAACCGTGGACCCCGAGGTGGCGCGCGAGGCCGTTGCCGGATCCGGCGGGCAGAATGCCTAGGGTGGCGCCGGTGCCGGCGAGGGCGCCGGCGACCTCGTTCACGGTGCCGTCCCCACCTACCGCGACCACCGTCGCGCAGCCTTCCCGGACGGCGGCCGCCGCCAGTTCGCGTGCGTGCCCCGTACGGTCCGTCAGCCGTAGCTCCGCGCCCAGGCGGCGGACGCGGCGGGCGAGTTCGGGCAGGCGCGGCGCGGTGTGGCCGGAGCGGGGGTTGGCGATGAAGCAGGTCTTCAGGGCGGGCTTAGCCTTTGACGATCCGGGCGCCGCTTGCCACCGATAAAGGGCCGTGTCCGCGCCTCCCGTGCTCCACCTCCTCACCGGGCCCACCGCGGTGGGCAAGACCGAGTGGGCGCTGCGCTGGGCGGAGGCGCACGGAGCGGAGATCGTGTCCTGCGACTCCCTGCTGTTCTACCGGGGGATGGATCTGGGCACGGCCAAGCCCACCCTGGCCGAGCGAGCACGGGTGCCGCACCACCTGATCGATGTCCGTGAACCGGGGGAGGCGATGGACATCGGCCGTTACGTCGCCGCGGCGCGGGCGGTGGTCGATGACCTCGCGCGGCGCGGCCGGGCGGTGCTGGTGTGCGGCGGCAGCGGGTTTTACCTGCGAGCCTTCCTTGGGCCAGTGGTCGACACGATCGAAGTGTCCCCGGAGCTGCGGGCGGAGGTGGCGGCCCTGGCCCCTGCGGCGGCGCGTGCGCGCCTGCGGGAGCTGAACTCTGGGGGGCTGGAGGGGCTCGACGAGGCCAACCCGCGGCGGGTCACGCGGGCGCTGGAGCGGTGCCTTGCCGCGGGGCGGCCGCTGGCGGAGCTGCGGGCCGAATTCGCGCGGCAACCGGGCCCCTTTGCCGACCACGTGGTCCGCCTGACCCGCCTGGAACGGAAGCCGGGGGAGTTGCGGGAGCGGATTGGGCGGCGGGTGGACGCGATGCTGGCGGCCGGGCTGGTAAAAGAGGTGCGCGGCCTGAGGGCGCGGGGGTTGGAGGCCAACCCGAGCGCGGCGCGGGCGATCGGTTACCGGGAGGTGCTCGACTGCCTCGACGGCCGTCTGCCGCCCGGCGAGCTGGCGGCGGCGATCACGCGCGACACCCTGGCGCTGATGAAGAAGCAGCGGACTTGGTTTCGGACCCAAGTGCCGCCGCACCGGGTGGTGGACGCGGCCGAACTGCGCGATCCGGCGGAGTTATTTCCGCCCGGCTGAGCCGTTCAGCCTCGGGCCCGGAAGGCGCGCTGCAGGACCAGGACCGAGCCGGTGAGGGCTAGGGGCACGACGAGGGTCGGAAACAGGCTGAGCGGCAGTTCCGCCAGCGCACGGAGCTGCAGCGGGGCCTGGAGATTGAGTCGGAGCAGCGTCACGAGGATCAGTCCGAGGTTAACGAGGCTGGCGACGGCCCAGATGCGCGTCGCGCGGGCGCGGGCGTCGTCGGCCAGCGGCGCGAGCGCGAGCGGCAAGGCGAGCGCGGCGAGGCAGGCCTCGCCCAGCCCGGCGGCGAGGATGAAGGCCCGCGGCAGATCCCCCTCAAGGTGGCGCACCACGAGGTAGATGCCGGCGAGGCGGATCCCGTGGGGCAGAAGCAGGATCCGCTCGTCCAGTGCCTCTTGCCAGCGGGCGAGCGCGGGGATGCGGCGCAGCAGGGAAAAGGCGCCGGCGGCGAGCGCCAGCACCAGTGCGAGCTGGCCGAACGGCGGGAGGCGGCCCCAGAGGCCGTGGTGGCCGAGGGCGAGGGCGCCGCCCAGCCAGAGCCAGAGGAGGAGGCGGACTAGGAGGGCGACCGGCATCGCGGCGGCGGGGGCCGGCAGGACGCCGCTCAGGGCATCTCCGCCTTGAAGCGCTGGAGCGAGGTGCCCTCGAGGCGGCGCAGCTCGGCGACCGCGCGGCGCAGGTTCAGCTTGGCGGACAGCTCGCTGTTGCGGGCGGCCTCGAGGTCATCCTGGAACTGGAGCACGATGCGGCTGGTGGAGAGGCCGGCGTCGAAGCGGGCCTTCTGCTGCTCGTACTGGCGGGTGGCCAGCTCGGTCGCCTTTTGAGCGATCTCGACGGCCACCAGATTGGTCTCGACCGCGCGGACGGCGATGCGAACATCGAGCATCAGTTGGGATTCGAGCTGCTCGAGGCGGATCTTGCCTGAGGACAGGTTGGCGTTGGCCTGACGCAGGCGGGCCTTGTCGGCCTTCTGGCCCCACGGGAGCGAATAGTTGAGCGCGAGGGACCAGTTGTTGCCGTGGTCGTTGGGCAGGTTGGCGATCGCCTGGCCGTAGTTGGCGTTGGTGGTGCGGGCGCTGTAGCCGAGGGAGGCGATGAGGTCGAGGTCCGGCAGCGTGTTGCGGCGGGCGGTGGCGAGGTTGAGCTCGAGCTGCTTGATCGTCTGCTCCTGCGACATTGTTTCCGGGTAGAACTCGCGGGCCATCTTATAGGAGGTGGCGAAGTTCGGGGCGCCCTCGGCGTAGGGGGCGAAGTCGACCGGGCCCGGGCGCGTGTCGAGCGAGAGCACGTTGATCTGGTTCATCAGGCGCTCTTCCGCGTCGCGCACGCCCTGCTCCCGCTGGACGACCGTGTTGCGGGCGCGGGCGACGCCGACCTCGGCGCTGAGGACGTCGAGATCGGTCATCACGCCGGTGGTGCGGCGGGCCTTGTTCTCGTCGAGGAGCCGCTGATTGCCCTCGAGCGTGAGCTGGGCGATGCGGAGCGCCTCGCGGGCGGCGACGAGGTTGTAATAGGCGTTCTCGGTGTTGGCCACCGTGTTCAGCACTGCGCTGCGGTAGGTGGTGCTGGCGATCGTGAAGGCGAGCCGGGCGTTCTCCAGCGCTGTCAGGGCGGCGTCGCGGCCGAAGTCCCGCAGGAGAGGCTGGTTCAGGGTGGCGCTGATGCCGTTGTTATAGGCCGGGTTGAAGAGAGAGTTGACCGAGTTGGTGGCCCCGCGGGAAACGTTGGTCGTCAGGCTGAGGGTGCCGTTCGTGGCCGGCAGGCGGGGCAAGCTCACCCCGGCGCGCATCACCGTGTTGTCATTGCGGGGGCCTTGGGCGGCCGTGCCGTCGAGCCGGTTGGTGGTTGAGGCGGCCTGGTTGAGCGAGCGGGAGACGTTCGCGGTCAGGGTGGGGTCGAAGCCGGCCTCCTGGATGGTGACATTGTCCTTGGCGTTGGCGCGGGCGATGGCCTGGATCTGGAGGTTGAAGCTCTTCTGCAGGGCGAGCGCGATCGCCTCCTCAAGGGTGAAGGGCTTGTCCGGCGCGATCACGACCGCCCCCGGGGTGCTGGCGGCGGGCGCTTGGGCGCGGACGAGGGGCGCGCCGGCGAGGAGCGCGAGCAGGAGGCGGGCGGGGAGGCTGGGCATAGCAGAAAGCGCGGGGCGGCGGGCGCGAGACACGTTGGAAGAAAGAAAGTTACTGTTTTTCGTATTCGCCCCCGGAGGTGCGGCGGAGGACGGTGAAGCCGGCCTGTCGCGCGCGCGAGACGGAAAGTGGGGCGGAAAGTTGCGGTGAATTCACCGGATCAACGGCGCGACGGCGGACGGCTTGGCCGCAGCGGGGGCAGGCCGCGAGGTCGGGCTCCGCGGGCCCTTGGCGGTGCTCGAAGCCCTCGCCGCAGAGGCGGCAGGGGCCGGAGGCGGAGGCGTAGTACCGGAGGGGCATAGGGGGGAAGGCCGGCGACCCCGGAATGGGCGCGGGGCGCGCCCGTGGGCGCTTAGGGCAGCTTGGGCTCGCCGCGCTTGAGCTCCTTCTCGACCAGCTCGGCGAGGGCCGAGGAACCACCGATGCGGGAGGTAAAGCCAGCGATCCGGGCGCGGGTCTCGGCGAATCGGGGGTTGGCCTCGGTGGTGTCGGGCGGCTGCTGGTCGACCGCAAACACAAACAGGCCCTGCTCGCCGCTGAAGGCCATATCCGAAAGCTGGCCCTTTTGCAGGCGCTCGAGCGTGCCGAGGACGGCGAAGTCGACGTCCTGCGGGCGGGCGTTGAGGTCGAAAGCGGGCAGCGCCTTGGCGGTGAGGGTGAGGCCGTGCGCCTGGCCGGCCACGGGGGCGGCCTGCTCCAGTGTGGCCCCGGCCTTGAGCCGAGTCTCGAGATCCGCCTTCACCTTGCGGCCGAGCTCGATGAACCGCTTGCGGCGCTCGCCCTCGACGTAATCGGTGGACACCTGCGCCTTTACTTCGGCGAAGAGTGGCTTGCGGGTCGGGAGCGACTCCTTCCAGACGAGGATCAGGGCGCCCATCCGGGTCGAGAGGGCGTCCGAGGCGGGGCGGTCCTTGTCCAGGCGGAAGGCCTCGGCGACGGCCTCCGGGGAACCGCCGAGCTCGGCGGGGGCGGCGTCGCGGCTGAACGGCGCCAGCGGCTTGGCGTTTAGCTGGCGGCTGGTTAGGAAGGCCGCGACGGCCTCGGAGGTGCGGGCCTTGGACTCAAAGAGGGCGAGGGAAAGGTCGCTGGCGGCCTTCTGCGCGAGCTTCGCCGCACGCTCGAAACGCAGCGTGGACTCCACCTGCGCGCGGACGGCCGCGAAGTCGGCGGCGGGATCGGCCGGCGGGGTCACGCTCGGGACCGGGGCGTCCCGCTTGGCCGGATCGGCGGGCTTGGGGAAGCGGGAGGGGCTGGCGTCGTAGAAGGCTCGGATCTCGGTCTCAGCCAGGTTGACCTTGGCCACGTAGTCGAGGGCTGGAAACTCCACCACCGCGAGGCTGACTTGCGGCGGAATGTCGAAGCGGCCGCCCGATTGCTCGAAGAACTGGGTTACCTCGCTCTCCGCGGGGGTAATGACCGGCTTGAAGGCGGCGTAGTCCACCGTGGCGGTGGCGAGGGTCCACTTGGTGTCGGTGCGGAGGAGCTGGGTGCGGACGTCGCCGGGGAGGACGTAGCCCGGGCCGGCGAGGAGGTTCTGCACCTTTTCAACCCTCACGTCATCGGACACCACGCGGAGGATGTCGCCCTCGGTGAGGCCGCGGGGGTTGGTCTTAAGGTTGTCGCGGAAGGTCTGGTAGGTCTTGGGGTCGAACTGGCCGTCGGGGCCGGCGAAGGCGCGGAGGGTCTTCAGCTGCGCGGTGACTTCAGCGGTGGAGGCGGGCGGCAGGTGCCAGCGGGCAGCTAGGTGGAGGGCGGCGGCGCGCTGGAAGGCGTAGTTCCGCACCTGGTCGCCGTCCAGCTGGCCAAAAGCGCCGACCCGGAGGCTGGCGCTGAGGCTGGCGTCGCCCGTCAGGCGCTGCTGGTCGGACTGTAGGCTCAGATTGTAGTCGAAGAACGGGCGGTCGACCATCCCGCGCTCGGCGCCGCCGATGCCCGGGGCCGCGCCGATGGTGAATACAAAGGCGATGATGACCACCCCCAGCAGCGCGGCGAAGATGACGCGGAAGTGGTGCTGGAAGTATTTCTGGATCCAGGAAATCATGGGCGAAAGCAGGTCAGCCTTAGGTTGGGGGGGGAGGCTGGCAAGGGCGTAATTCCACCGCGGGCTGGGGGTCCGCCACGGAGGACGGCGGGAGGGGGTGCGCCGCGAACAAGTCATCGAGGGACCGCTGGAAGAACGGCTGCTCGTCCAGGCGCCGGAGGGCCACCTCGTAGGCGTGCATCAGGGGATCGACGCACTCGAGCGAGTGGCCCACAGGGTCGTCGCCGAGGCGATCCCCGAGCCGCTTGAAGTCCAGCAGCGTGATCCGGGCCAAGGGGCGCGCCGGCTGGAAGCGGAACTCGGTCGCGGGCCGGCCCGGGGCGGCCCGCAGCGGGTTCACGAGCCCCATCCCGCCGAGGCGGCTGAGGCATTCGTTGAGGATCTGGCTGGGCACGCGCAGGCGGCGGCCGAGCTCGGCGGCGGTGACCGGGGGCGCACAAGCCTCGAAACGGCGGCCGATGGTGAGCAGCACCGCCAGCGAGAGCCGCTCGCGCATCGCCTCGGTCAGGCGGCTCCAGGCTGTCTGGCTGTTGCGGAAGTGCACATTCTGCACCGCGTAGCTGATGACGCCCCCGATGAGCACGTAGAGCCAGAACACGTAGAGGCCGAGCACCATGACCAAGGGCACGGCAAGCTGGCCGTAGAGGTTCTGGGTGAGCACCACGCGCCGCACATAGAGCAAGGCGACGACGTTGTTTAGCAGGAGGAGCAGCGCGACCACCGCGCCCCCCGCGAAGGCGGCGCGCCAGAGTACGGGCGTGTTGGGCACAACGCGGTAGACCAGCGTCAGCACCAGGGTCAGCAGACAAAGGGAGAATGCGGGTAGGCTCCAGCCGAGGGCCGCCACGAGGCGTGCGCCGCCAGGCAGCCGCGACAGCGATTCGTGGAACACGTTCACCGCCGCCCCAGCCCCCAGCAGGGCCACGGCCGCGAAGAAAAGCACCGCGCCGAGGGTCAGGGTACTCCAATAGAACACCACCCGCATCAGCAGCGACCGGCCCTGGTTGATGCCCCAGAGGTCGTTGAAGGCGTCCTCAATCGACTTGAACATCATCAGCGCGATGAAGATCAGCGTGAGCGCCCCGACCGCGCCGCCGTAGCCGCTGCGCGCGCTCTGCACAAAGCCGTCCACGATCCGCCGCAGCTCTGGGTTCACGCCACCCGTGGCCCCCGCGGTCCCGGCGTCGGCGGAGAGCGAATGCAGCTGCGGCGCCACGTTAGCGAGCAGGGTGCTGATGTGGTGGGTGAGCAGCTGGTGGTCCTGCTGGCCTAGGGCAAAGCCTCCAGCCAAAACGGAGATGGCGACGAGCGGGCCCAAGCTAAGCAGGGAGGTGAAACTCAGGGCGGCCGCCCGGCTCACGACCCGGGTTTCCTGGAAAACGGTCAAGGTGATCGAGATGACGCGCAGGACGGCCAGGCTCCGCCCGCGGAGGGAGCGGTCGCCGAGGGTCGTTGGCTCCCAGATGCTGGAGTGCCAGAGGTGCGCGAGGCGCGCGAGCCAAGCGGGGCCGGCCCGGCGTTCAGCGGGTGGCGCGGGCGGGGCGTCCGGGGGCGGGTTCAAGGCGCGAGGCGGGTCGACCCGGCAACTGCAATCCAGCCGCGAGCCCGAAACCGAGGGTGGTCCCGGCGGCGAGCAGGCGGTAGCAGAGGGTGCAAGCAAACAGGCCGGCGGCGCCCCTCGCCATCGCCGCGCTGGAACCGGTGGCGAGCAGCAACCCGGCCAGCGCACCGCGACGGCCGAGGGTCGCGCCACGCACCAGCCGAGCATCCTCCACTTTCCCGGTCCGCGTCGATTCCGCGGGGATCTCCTTGACCTCCCGCACCGCGAGAGCGGCTGGCGCGGCGGACGAGGATTCCGGCATCGGTGGCTCGGCCGCTGGGGCGAATGGCAGGCTTCAGCGTCAGCCGCTGCCGCGGCGGAAACGCTAGAGCGAGCAGATCGGGCCGCTCCGCGATCGCGACCCTGCCCTCGCGGTTGGTGTCAGGGCCGAGAGTCTCCGGCGTGACCTCCCCGGCGCGCGTTAGCTCGGCGAGCTGATTGGGCGGAAAGGGGCCCCACGCTTCGGTCGCGTTCGCGGGCCGCAGACAGGGCTCCTGCGCGGGCATCGGAGGAGAATGCCCCGCGGCCGCGGCATCGGCAAGAGCGTTCTCCGTCCCCAGGCGCGCCGGCGCTCACATCCGCCGCAACGTCCGCAGGCCGAGAAGGTGCAGGCCGGTCTCGAGCACCAGCATCGTCCGCGCGCAGAGCAGCAGCCGGCGGGCCCGCACGGCCGGTTCCTCGACCAACACCTTGTCCGCGTTGTTGAACGAGCTGTAGTCGCCCGCCAGTTCGAACAGGTAAAGGCAGAGCAGGTGTGGACGGAGCGTCTCTCGCGCCTGCCGGATCGCGTCCGGGAAGCGGATCAGGCGGCGCGCCAGGGCGAGTTCCGCGGGCGTGGAGGGCGCGTCCGCCGCCGCGAGGGCCGCCGCGTCCGCCGGCACCACCCCGGCACGGCGGAAAATCGAGTGGATGCGCGCGCCGGCGTACAACAGGTACGGGGCGGTGTTGCCCTCGAGCGACAGCATTTTGTCCCACGAGAACACGTAGTTGCTGCTCCGGTTCTGCGCGAGGTCCGCGTACTGGACCGCGCCCACGCCGACGGCGGCCGCGATCTCGCGGCGTTCCGCCTCGGGCAGCTCCGGGCTCTTGGCCGTCACCAGCGCGAAGGCCCGCTCCTCCGCCTCGTCCAGCAGCGCCTTCAGGCGGATCACGTCCCCGCTGCGCGTCTTCAGCGCCTTGCCGTCCTCGCCAGTCACCGCCCCGAAGGTCACGTGGTGCAGTTCCGGCCGCCGGTAGCCGCGCGCCGCGAACCATTTCCCCACGGTCAGGAACAGCTGCTCAAAGTGGTCCGATTGGCGGAAGTCGGTGACGATGACGATGCCGGCCGCACCGAAGTGCTCGGTGCGGTAGAGGGCGGTGGCGAGGTCGGTCGAGGCGTAGTTGCTGGCGCCGTCGGCCTTGCGGATGAGGAACGGCTGGGTCTTGAACCGCGGGTGCTCGGGGTGGAACACGACGAGCGCGCCCGCGCTGACCTCCGCGATGCCGGCTGCGGTAAGCTCGGTGTACACGCGCTCGACCTGGTCGTTGTAGAAACTCTCACCCAAGTGGTGGTCGAACCGGATGCCCAGGCGGTCGTAGATGCGCTGGAAGGCGCCCAGGCTGACCTCGGAGAACTTGCGCCAGAGCGCTACGTTCTCGGGGTCGCCCTGCTGGAGGCGCACCAGCTCGCGGCGGGCCTCCTCGAGCTCGGGTGAACCCTCGGGCGTGGCCTCGTGGCCGCGCTTGTAGAGGCGCTCCAGTTCCTCGATCGGGTCGGCCACGAGCGCCGCCAAGTCGGCCCCGCGTTTATAACCGTAGATCAGCTTGCCGAACTGCGTGCCCCAGTCGCCGAGGTGGTTGTCACGCACCACGGTTGCGCCGCTGAAGGCGAGGAGCCGGCAGAGGGCCTCCCCGATCACGGCCGAGCGCAGGTGGCCGACGTGCATTTGTTTGGCGGTGTTGGGCGAGGAGTAGTCGACGACCCACGTGCCAGCGGTGCCCCCGGCGCAGGCGGCGCGCAGTTGGTCCGCGGTGGCGTGCGCCCGCAGCCAGGACAGGAGGGCCTCCGGGTGCAGCGTGAAGTTGATGAAGCCGGGCCCGGCCACGGTCACGGCGCAGGTCGCGAGCAGCTCCGCCGGTAGGGCAGCGACCAACTGCTCGGCGAGGGCGCGCGGGTTGAGGCGCCGGGCCTTGGCGTGAGGCAGCACGCCATTAGCCTGGAAATCCCCGTGCCGCGGATCGGCGGCGCGGACTTCCGGTTGGAAGTCGGCCGCGTCCGCCCAGCCGGCGGCGGCCGCCGCGGTGCGGAGGACAGCATCGAGGTCGGCGACGAGCGGGCAGGCAACGTGCATCCGCGCAGCGAACCGGAAGCCAGTGCGGCCCCGCAAGCGCGGAGTTGCCCGGCCGGTCGGCGTCGACCAACGTGTCCGTGCAATGCCACCCCGCCACCTCCTCCCCCGTGCCCTTTTCCTTGCCGGCCTGCTGGCCGCCCCGCTCTTCGCTGCCGCCCCCGCCGACCCGCTGCTCGGCCGCTGGGGGCTCGCCCTCCCCAACGGCTCCGTCGGCTGGCTCGAACTCAAGGCCGAGGCCGGCTGGGTCGACGGCTCCATCCTGTGGGGAGGCGGCAGCGTCCTGCCCCTCGCCAGCGTCACCCTCGAGGGCCCCGCGGTGACCACCACCCGCGTCCGCGAGGTCGAGCGCAAGGACGGCGCGGGCCACGTCGTCCGCCGGCAGCAGCTCACCGAGACCGTGTCCGCACGCCTCGAGGGCGACGAGTTGCGCGGGACGCGCGTCGTGCCGCGCTCCAACGGCCAGGGCTTCGACCGCACCGAGTTCACCGGGCGCCGGCTCGCCCCGCTGCCGCCGCGGCCCGCCCTGGCCGCCGTCCGTTTCGGCCCGCCGGTGATGCTTTTCAACGGCCGCGACCTGACCGGCTGGGTGGCGCAGGAGCCGCGCCTCGCCAACGCGTGGGGTGTCACGGACGGCGTGCTCGTCAACCGCCCACCCGCCCGCGAGCCGGGCAAGCCTGCGGCGCGCACCGCCAACCTCCGCACCCGCGAGGAGTTCACGGACTTCCGCCTCTCGCTGGAGGTCAGCGTCCCCGCGCGAAGTAACAGCGGCGTTTACCTGCGGGGTCTCTACGAGGTGCAGGTGGCGGATTCCCACGGCAAGGCGCTCGATTCCCACAATATGGGCGCGATCTACAGCCGCCTCACGCCTGCGGTCGCCGCCGAAAAGCCGGCCGGCGAGTGGCAGACCCTCGAGCTGACCCTTGTCGACCAGCACGCGACCGTTGTCCTCAACGGCCGCGTGATCATCGACAATCAGCCTTTGCTGGGTGTCACCGGCGGAGCCCTAGGCTGGGACCCCCTCCGCCCGGGCCCGATCCTGCTGCAGGGCGACCATGGCCCGGTGTCCTACCGAAACCTGGTCCTGCGGCCGGTGCAGCGCTGAGGCGCCGCACGGCGCGGTCTCTTCTTGCCGGGCGCGCGGCCGGCGGGTTGCTTGGGGTTCTCGTGTTTCCCCGCCTCGCTTCGCTCCTGCTCACCCTCGTCTCCCTCGCCTCCGGTCTCGCCGCCGCGGATGCCGCCAAGGCGCCGGCAGCGAAGGAGAGCCGCCAGACCGCCGCGTCGACGCCCACCCCCGCTGAGGTGCGGGCCTCGCGCGGCGCCCACGCGCAGATGGACGAGCCCCCACCGGCCACCACCGCGCGCCCGCAGAAGGTTGCCCCGCCCGCGGAGGGGGAGCGGGTGGCCTTCATCGGCAACGGCCTCGCCGAGCGCGATGTCTACTACAGCCGGCTCGAGACCGAACTGCACCTGCGCTTCCCTGGGCAAAAGCTGTTCGTGCGCAACCTCGGTCGCCCCGGTGACACCCCGGGTTTCCGCCCCCATCCCGCCCGCGTCTCGCAGTGGGCGTTTCCCGGTGCGGAACAGTTCCGCCCCGAGCTCGCCTCCCATAACGGCAAGGGCTTCTTCCCCACGCCGGACGAGTGGCTGACCCACCTCAAGGCCGACACCGTGGTCGCCTTCTTCGGCTTCAATGAGTCGTTCGACGGTCCGGAGCGCGCCCCGGTTTTCGGGGCCGAGCTGGACGCCTTCGTTCGGCACACCCTAGGCCGGGCCTACAACGGCCGCGCCGCCCCGCGTCTCGTGCTGGTCTCCCCCATCGCCTTCGAGGATCTGAGCGCGACCCGCGACTTGCCCGATGGCCGCCGAGAGAACGCGAACCTCGCCGTCTACACGGCCGCGATGCGCCGGGTGGCGGAGCGCCACCGCCTGACCTTCATCGACCTGTTCGAGCCGACCCGCCGCCGTTACGCCGCCGGCGCTCCGCCGCTCACCCTCAACGGCTTCGCGCCCACCGAGGCGGGCTACAAGGAGCTTGCCCGGCTGCTGGCCGACGGCCTGTACGGCCCGGCCCCGGCAGGCCGGAGCGAGGCGGACCCGGCGCTCGTGCACGCTGCGGTCAAGGAGAAGGACTGGCTCTGGAACCAGGACTATAATCTGGTCAACGGCGTGCACACCCACGGCCAGCGCTACCAGCCGTACGGGCCGCAGAACTATCCGGACGAGGTGCGCAAGACGCGCGAGATGGCGGCGCTTCGCGACCAGCTGATCCACGGCGTAGCCGCTGGCTGGAAGCGGGACCTCGCGGTGGACGACAGCCGCACGCACGCGCTGCCGCCGGTACCGACCAACTTTAAGCCGGGCGGCGCGATGGGCAGCGACCGCTACCGCTCGGGCCGTGGCGTGATCCCGGACCTGAAGATGATGGAGGGCTTCAAGCTCGAACTCTTCGCCTCGGAGCAGGAGTTTCCCGACCTCGCCAACCCGGTGCAGATGTCTTTCGACAATCGCGGCCGCCTCTGGGTCGCGGTGATGCCGAGCTATCCCCACTGGCGCCCGGGCGACCCCAAGCCGAACGACAAGCTGCTCATCCTCGAGGATACCAACGGGGACGGCATCGCGGACCGCCAAAAGGTCTTCGCCGACGGCCTCCACCTCCCGATCGGCTTCGAGTTCGCGCCGGAGGGGGTCTACCTGGCGCAGGAGCCCAACCTTGTGCTGTTGGTGGACGACAACGGGGACGACCGGGCGGACCGCACGGAGATCTTGATGCACGGCTTCGACACCCACGACACGCACCACGCGATCTCCGCCTTCTCCGCGGATGCCTCGGGAGCCTTCTACCTGTGCGAGGGTCGCTTCCTGCACTCGCAGGTCGAGACTCCCTACGGCCCGCGGCGCGTGAACGACGGCGGCGTCTGGCGCTTCGATCCGAAGAACTTCCGCCTCGAGCGCTACAGCCAGGCCGACTACAACAACCCGTGGGGCGTGGCCTTTGACGACTGGGGCCAGTGCATCATCTCCGACGCCTCCCCCGGCCTCAACTGGTGGGGCCTCCCGCTCTCCGCCAAGATGCCCTACGGCGTGGAGATTCCGCTGACCCGCACTTACACCCCGAAGCGCTCGCGCCCGACCTCCGGTTCCGAGTTCGTCTCGTCCCGCCACTTCCCCGACCACCTGCAGGGGCAGTTTATGATCTGCAACAGCATCGGCTTCCTCGGCATTGGCCTGTCGGCGATTCGGGAGGACGGCGCGGGTTTCCTCGGCACGCTGGCCGGCGACCTTGTCTCGGGCAACGACCCCAACTACCGCCCGGTGGACCTGGAGTTCGCGCCGGACGGTTCCCTGTACTTCGTCGACTGGCACAACGCCCTCATCGGTCACATGCAGCACAATGCCCGGGATCCGAACCGAGACCACGACCACGGCCGGATCTACCGCGTGACCTATCCCGGGCGCCCGCTGGTGCCCGTGGCGAAGGTCGCGGGGGCCACGATCCCCGAGCTGCTGGAGAACCTGAAGCTGCCCGAGTACCGCACTCGCTATCGCACGCGCCGCGAGCTCCGTGGCCGTCCTGCGGTGCAGGTCCTGCCTGCCGTACGCGCGTGGGCGGCGCGCCTCGACCGCGCCGATCCGCTCCACGAACGCCACCTTTGCGAGGCCCTCTGGGCCACTTGGGCCCAGAACCAGCCCGATGCCGCTCTGCTCCGTCAGGTCCTCGGCGCCACCCGGCACGAGGCCCGCGCCGCCGCGGTGAATGTCCTCCGTCACGCGCACCACCAGGTCCCCGGTGCGGTCGACTTACTGCTCCAGGCCGCGCGCGATCCGCACCCGCGCGTCCGCCTGGAGGCCATCGTTGCCGCTTCATGGCTCGACAACGCGGACGGCGCCCGCGTCGTTCTCGAGGCCCTGCGCCTCCCCCTGGACCCGTGGATGGGCCCGGTGACGCGGCACATCCTCGCGCATACCTTGAAGGATGATGCCGAGGCGCTCCGCGCGTCCGGCGGCGTGGACCTCGCGGCGAACCCGGCGGCGGCGGCGTTTTTCGCTGGCACCTACGATTTCCCCGCCCCCCCAAAGACGGAGGCCCAGCAGAGTTTCGGCCCTGCGCGCCCGCTCTCCGGCGAGGACAACCGCGCCTACGGCATCGGCAAGGAGGTCTACCTCCGCGACGCCCATTGCGCGACCTGCCACCAGGCGAACGGCAAGGGTCTCGCGGGCGTCTATCCGCCGCTTGAGCGGAGCAGCTGGATCGATGAAGACGAGCGCCTGATCAAGCTGACCCTCAAGGGCCTCTGGGGCCCGATCGAGGTTAATGGCGTCGCCTACGATCCCGCGAAGGGCGTGCCGCCGATGACCGGCTTCGGCGGGCTGCTCAACGACAACGAACTAGCCGCGGTGCTGAGCTATGTGCGGCTCTCGTTCGGCAACAACGGGGCGATGATTACCGCCGAGCAGGTCGCTCGGGTCCGCGCGGCGACGCGCGACCGGACGAACTTCTATATGGTCGACGAGCTGCTGAAGGAACACCCGTTGGCACCTCGCCCCGCTTCCAGCCCCGCCGCGCCCGCGGCCCCGCCCCCGTGAGCCGCGGGCGCCTCCCCGGTTGCCAAGCCGGCCGGGGGCGCCTAGCCTCGTCCGCGTGAACGGCCCTTGGGACATTCTCAAAACCCTCTCCGACCCGACGCGCGTGCGGTTGCTCGCGCTGCTCTCGCGCGAGGAGCTCTCGGTCGCCGAGTTGCAGGAGATCTTAGCGATGGGCCAGTCGCGCATCTCCTCCCAGTTGGCGCTGCTGCGCTCGGCCAACCTCGTCAGCGACCGCCGAGAGGGGAAGAACGCCTTCTACTCGCGGCGCGCGGACGTCCCTGCGGCGGCCCAGGCCCTCGTGGTGGCGGCGTTGGGCGCGGTCACCGGGTCGGCGCCGATGCAGGCGGATCAGGCTAATCTGGAACGCATTTTACAGCGGCGGCGGCGGACGCAGGAGCAGTACTTCAACCTGATCGCGGGCCGGCTGGGGCGGAACTATTGCCCGGGGCGCTCCTGGGAGGCGATCGGGCGGCTCGCGTTGAAGCTGACCCCCGAGATCGACATCGCCGACCTCGGGGCGGGGGAGGGGCTGGTGTCGCAGCTGCTGGCCCGGCGCGCCCGCCAAGTCTGGTGCATCGACAGCTCGCCTCGGATGGTGGAGGTCGGCGCCGCTTTGGCGGAAAAGAATGGGCTCGTGAACCTTACCTACCGCCTCGGGGACATCGAGCGCGTGCCGCTGCCCGACGCCTCGGTGGACCTTGCCATCCTGAGCCAAGCGCTGCACCACGCCCGGCAGCCGCAGCGAGCGGTGGACGAAGCCTTCCGTATTCTCCGGCCAAGCGGCCAGCTGCTTGTGCTCGACCTGAACGCGCACACGTTTGAGCAGGCGCGGGAGTTGTACGCGGATCTCTGGCTTGGGTTCGCTGAGGGTACGCTACACGATTTCCTGAAGCAGGCCGGGTTTCACAAAGTGGAGGTCAGCGTCGTGGCGCGCGAGGAGGCGGAGCCGGGCTTCGAAACGCTGCTGGCCAGCGGCACGCGGCCCGTGGCCGCGGCGGCGTGACCGTTCCGCCCCAGCTCCGCCGGCTCGCCTTGGCCGTGGGCTTGCTCGCCGCTCCTGCGCCGGTGTTGGCTGCGGCGCAGCGCGAGGAGATCCTGGAATTGGCTCCCGGCCGCCGCGTCGCGATCGCAGTGCCGGCGGGCTTTGTGGTGGAGCGTGCCCGCGACCCCGCGGCCCCGCTGGAGTTGCGGCTGCGTGACGCCGCGGGCGCGGTCAGTCTCGACCTCGCGTTTCTGCCGGATCCGGAGGGCCGAGCCGCGACGCCCCGCGCGCGGCGGGAGCGCCTCGTGGAACTCTTTGAGGAGCACGTCAGCGCCTCCGTCGAGCAGGCGATGCGGTTTGAAGAACTTGAGCCGCGGCGCGGGGCCGGGACGTGGTGCCTATTCACCGACCGAGCGCTAGTCGGCCGCGTCGAGCTGCCCCCGAATGAATATCGCCTCCTCGCGGTTGGAGTGAAAGCCTGGTCTGGCGTGATGGTGGTCTTCCGCCTGTTCACCCAGGATGCCGAAAGTCCCGCCCACCGCGCGGCGTGGGGGCTGCTCCGGGAGAGCGTCGAGGAACGCCTCGCGCCCCTGCGCTGAATAAACTTCAACCCCAGTGCATCGGGGATGCGTGGTTTTCACGGGTTTTACGCGCTTGGGAATTGCCGCTAGCGGCCAGGGTTCTTGCTTCAGGGGCGTGGTCGGGTCCATACCCCCGGTGCAGTCCTCAATTTCCGAGCCATGAACCTGTTCTCGTCCCGATTCGCCCTTGTTATTGCCGCCCTGCTGGCCTCGGCTTCCGCGCTTTCCGCGCAAACTCAGCTCGCCCCGCTGATCCAAGCCGTCCGCTCTGAGCTGTGCATCTTGGACAAGTACATCGCCATACTAAAGTCCGGCGCCTAGGTGTCGGTTGTGGCCCGCCACCGCATCGCGGCCGAGAATGCTTACGATTCCGCGGTGCTAGGCTTCCCGGCGGCCTGACCCTACGCCAGCTGCTCGCCTTGGCCCTCGACCGGCAGAGCGCCTCGATTGAGGAGGACCAGCTGGTCCCCATGAGCAATGACGCCGTCTCGCCCGGCATCGTCCGCGTCGGCGCCGCCTTGAACAGCAAGGCGCGGATTGATGGGTCGAATTTGGAGAGCGTGAACGTGGACGTCGCGATCATCGGCACCGGCATCCGGTTGGGCCACCCGGATCTCAATGTGTATCGCGATGTGAGTTTCGCCGACACCCGTACGGGCAATGACGATCACGGGCACGGCACGCACTGCGCCGGGATTGCCGCGGCGCGGGATAACAACGCGAGGGTCGCCGGTGTGGCACCAGGCGCACGTCTTTGGGCCGTCAACGTCCTCGACCGGTCGGGCGGTGGCTCGATCTCTAACGCGATCAAGGGGGTCGACTTCGTCACCCGTTATTTCTCGGCGATTGAGGTGGCCAACATGAGCCTTGGCGGAGGCAGTTCGTCGACGCTGAACAATCCGATCGCCAACTCGGTGGCTCGCGGGGTGGCCTTCGTGGTCGCGGCCGGCAACAGCGACGTGGACGCGGCGAGCTCCTCCCCCGCGAACAGCCTGAACGTGATCTGCGTGAGCGCGATCGTGGGCACCGATGGACTACCCGGCGGGTTGGGTCAGGGGGCCGGGTATAGTGCGGACGACACGTTTGCCTCCCTCAGCAATTTCGGCGCGGGGGTGGATATGGCGGCGCCTGGCTTGAACATCCTCTCAACCTACATCGGCGGCGGATACGCGACGATGAGCGGCACGAGTGTGGCGGCCCCCACGTCGCGGGCGCGGCCGGGCTGTACCTTGGCGGCCGGGACAAGCCGAGGAACGCTACGGCCGCCGCTCAGGCCCGGGCGGCCAGCATCGCTGCAGGCCACCTGCAGAGCAGCCCGAGCGGCCTAAAAGGTGCGGACAAGGACGCCTCCCCGGAGCACCCTCTGAACGCGACCAGCCTCTGAGCCAACTTCCTCGGTTCTTCTTTGCCGCCCCTTTCCTGGGGCGGCTTTTTGTGGCCGCCAATCCGGATCAGAGCACTTCCGCAAAGGAGCGCCGCAGGAGGGAGAACAGCACAGCGCCCAGCACGCAGACGCCGAGGCCCACCGCGTAGAGTTGCAGCACCGGCACCCAAGGCAGCGGCTCGTGCCAGAGGACTACCCGGCGGCTCAGGTCGACCAGCTGCAGCAGGGGATTGTGCTGCAGGAAACCCAGTTCCGGCGGGATCCTCGCTGGCGGGTACATCACGGCGGAGGCGAACAGCAGGGCGGTCGAGGCGAACGGGGTAACCTGCCCCAGATCGCGCACAAAGACCCCGATCGCCGCCAGCGCCCACGCCACGCCGAGGGCGAGCAGGAGCAGCGGCAGGACCAGCACCGGCAACCAGAGCACCCCTGTGGAAACCCCGCGGGTGGAAAACGCCGCGCAGACCAGCACCAGCGCCAGCCCGACCATGAGATGGAAAAGAGTGGCCCCAAGATGGGCCACCGGCAGCGCCTCCAGCGGGAAGACGACCTTTTTGACGAAGTTGGGGTTGGCCACGATCAAGCCCGGCGCCCACGCTAAGGTCTCCGAGAAGGCGTGGAACAGGCTCAGCCCGAGGAAGAGGGCGAGGGAGAAGTCGAAGTGCGTTTCTCCCGGCACGACCCCGAAACGCTGCCCGTAAATCAGGCCAAAAACCACGAAGTATAGCGCCAGCATCGAGAGCGGCGTCAGCAGCGCCCAGATCGGCCCGAGGCGGCTCCCCCGATGGCGCACCTCGATGTTGCGGCGCGTGAACTGCCCGACCAGCCCGCGGCGCGCCCACACCCCGGCGACCATCCGCGCGGGTTCAAGGATCAGTGCCTGCACTAGGTTTCCGCACATAATCGCGGTCAACGGGGATGCCCGGGCACCGCGCGGAGGCAACCCTCAACCTCCTCCGGGGCGACGAAGGACAGCGCGCAGGCTTCGTCGTTGATCCCGTGACTGATCACCCAACGCCCGCCACTAAAGGCCGCGCCGCAGGGGTAGATTACCTCGTCCACCGCGGGATTCAGCCGTGGATGTACCCGTCGCGCCCGCCGCTCTCGCGCGAGCTCAAGCGGCATCGCGGGCCCCGCGACGGGTGCGAAGTCGGGGCCGGAGCGGAAGCAGTAGACGCCCACGCGGTAACAATAGCCCGCCGGGCCGTCGTGGACCGAATGGCCGAATGACCAGAAGCACCCCGCGTGCCACACCGGAGGTGCCCCGCCCCGCAGGCCTCCGTGCGCCGCGGGGTATCTGGGCGGTTCCCAATCGGTGGTCGCGGCGTCGTCGCAGATTACTGGGCCTTCGCCCCCGAGGGCTAGACGGAGCACGCGGTGCGGGGTGATGGAGTAAACGGCGTGCACCTGCCCTTCAGCGGTCGCGAACGCGGTCCAGTTCTTTTCCTGCGGCCGCCGGGGCCCGGCCAACTGGAGTTCCCGGGCGCGGCCGGCGGGGAGCAGGGTGCGCGGATCTACCTCCTGTAGAAATTGGTGGTTGTGCGGCTCGTGCCAACCCGAGTTCCAATAAACGAAGATGCGCCCTCCCCAGCGGTGCAGGCGCGGGTCGGCCAGCCAGGTGCGCGCCACTGGCGGGAGCGAGGGATCATGTGGAAACACCACGGCGTCCGAGAACGGCACTGGGGAGCCGGGGATGATTCGAAATCCCGCGTCGAGCCGGCAGCAGGCAAGACGCCGCTGGCCGTCCCCGAGCACCACGCGGTAGGCGAGCATCCAGCCGGGTCCATCCGCGAGCAGGGCCGGGTTGAAGGTGCGGACTGGGCCGGGCCGGTCGCGCCACGCGGCGGGAATCAATTCGCGCGCGGGCAGTTCCCGGCACTCGTGCGCTGACGCCTCCGTCATCGCGCGAAGAACTCCCGCGCTGCGGCGCACACGTGATCGATCTGCTCCTCCGTGTGGTGCGGGCCGATGGGGAGGCTCAGCACCTCGGCGGCCAACTGCTCGGCGATCGGGAAGTCGCCGGGGCGCCAGCCCGCGGACGCGAATGCCGTCGTAAGGTGCGGTGGCACCGGATAATGGATCTGAGTGCCGATCCCCGCCGCCGTTAGGTGGCGCTGCAACGCGTCGCGCCGCGCGGTGCGCACGACGAACAGGTGCCAGACCGGCTCCGCCCCGGGCGGGGTCCAAGGCAGGGTCAGGTCCGGGATTCCCGCCAAGCGCTCGAGGTAGCGGGCCGCGAGGCGGACGCGCCGGGCGTTCCACTCGCTAAGGTGGGGCAGTTTCACCCGCAGGAACGCCGCCTGCAGCTCGCTCAGCCGGGAATTTATGCCCCGAAACTCGTGCTGGTAGCGCACCTTCGAGCCGTAGTTGCGCAGGTGGCGGAGCCGCTCGGCGAGCACTTCATCGTCGGTCGTGACCGCGCCCGCGTCGGCCAGCGCGCCGAGGTTCTTACTGGGATAGAAGCTGAAGGCGGCGGCGTGGCCAAGCGCACCAACGGCCTTGCCGCCAAGGCGGGCGCCGTGCCCTTGGGCCGCGTCCTCGAGGACCAGAAGCCCGCGCGGGGCGGCCAGCGCGTGCAGCGCCGCCGTGTCTGCGGGCAGGCCGTAAAGGTGGATGGGCAAAATCGCGCGCGTGCGGGGCGTGAGGAGGGCGGCGACGCGCGCGGGGTCAAGGTTGTACGTGCGGGGGTCGGGTTCGCAGGGCACCGGCCGGGCTCCGACCTGGGACACGGCCAGCCAGGTGGCGATGTAGCCGTTTGCCGGCACGATCACCTCGTCCCCGGGACCGATCCCGCGGGCGAGTAGGACCAACTGGAGCGCCTCGAGCCCGTTGGCGACGCCGACGCCGTGGCGCGTCCCGACATAGGCCGCGAATTCCGCCTCGAAGGCATCCAGCTCGCGCCCGAGAAGGAACCAGCCGGAGTCGAGCACCCGCCGATAGGCGGCGTCCAGGCCAGCCCGGAGCTCCGCCGTGGGCGGTTTAAGGTCCAAGAGCGGCACTTGCATCGCCGCAGAATGGAGGATTTTCCGCGCTGGTGGCGAGGAAACCTCGGCGGACGCGCCCCCGGGAGAAACCTGTTGCAAAGCCCCCTGAAATCCCGCGCTTTGGCCGCGATTCCTTCCGTGTCGATTTTCCCTCGCGTCCCGCCTTCCCGCTGGGCTTGCGCCGCGTTGCTGGCGTGGGTTGGCGTGGGCGTCGCCGCGGCCCGGGGGGCTGCGGGACCGGACGTTGCCGGGACCCTGCCCGAGCACCACCTGCCGGCGTTGCGGGAGCTGCTGGAGGCCGCGGGCCGCCGTTCCCCGCAGCTGCTGGCCCAGGATCTCGAGCGCATCGTAGCCGCCATCCGAATCCAAGGCACTGACGCGCAGCGGCTTCCGAACGTCGGGGGCGGGCTCAGTTACGCGATCAACCAGACCGCGATCTCGTCGAACACGAGTTCCCAGACCCGCGACAGCGGCGGTTTCTACAACCTGGGCGTCACGCAGCCGCTCTACCATTGGGGCGCGCTGCAGAACCAGAGCGCTTCGGCCCGGATCAACGCGCTGATCGCGCAGAAGTCCTTCACTCAAGCCGCCCGCGACCTGCGGGTGGTGATCCGTCGGGCCTTCCTAGGCCTGGTCGCGGAGAAGGCGCGGGTCACGGCGGCGGCGGAGGCGGTGCGCTTGGTCACCGCCGAAGTGGCGGTGCTGGAGGAGAAGAAGTCCCGTGGTGTGGCCTCGGCCGCGGCCGTCGAAGGGGAAAAGCTCCGATCGCGCGAAGTCCGCCTCGACCACGACCGGCTGGTGGCCGAGTTCGAGGCCAACCGTGGCCGCCTCGCGCGGCTGGCGGGCGCGCCTGAGCTGCCCGAGTCCGCTATCCCGGCCGACCTGCCCGTGACGCTGCCCTCAGCGGAGCTCGCGGCCGCCGTCGCTGCGGCCGCCCTGCGGGACGGGGCCCGCAGCACGCTCGAGTACGAAATCCACGACCTGCGGCTAAAGGAAGCGCTGCTGCGGTACGAGATCGAGAAGGTCCGCCTGCGCCCCAAGTTCTACCTCAGCGCCACCGCCAGCCTCGAGAATTCCACCAACGTCAACGATAACACCGTCAACCAGCAGGGCGTGCGGCGGCGCACGGTCGGCGTCTTCGCGCAGTGGTCAATCTTCGACGGCTTCGCCACCCGCGCCGCGATCCGCGAGTCGGTTGCGGGCCGCCGCGCGCAGGAGCGCCGGGCCGAGGCGGAGATCGAGGCGCTGCTGCAGAATATCCAGCTGCTCGAGCGCGGGCTCCGGCTCGATGCCGAACAGGTTTCGCTGGCTGAGATTCGGCTCGGCATCGCTACCGAGGGCAGCCGCGTCATCACCCGCGAGTTCGAGCTCGGCAACGCCACCCGCGGCGACCTCGAGCGTTCCCGGGTCGGCATCCTCCAGGCCGGGATCCGCCTCCAGGAGTCTCGCGCGCTGCTTTTCTCCCGCTGGGCCGAATTAGTTGCCCTCGCCGGCGCCGAGCCCAACAGTTGACGGAGTCTCTTCTCGCCGATGTTCACGTCTTCCCGTAGCGGCCGCCGCCTCCTGCTCCCGGCGCTCGCCGTCGCCCTCGCCGCCGGGGTCGCCTTCGCCTTTTTCCAGGGCACCCGCGCCACCGCGCGCGTCAAGGCCGCCAACCGTGACACCGCGATCGACGCCGTCACTGGGAGCGTGGTGGTCGACGCCGAGGGCGGATTCAAGGAGCTGCGCAGCGAGGCCGCGGGCAAGGTCGTGACCGCCATCCTCCGGCCCGGGACCCATTTCCGGAAGGGCGAGGTCCTAGTACAGCTGGACACCACCGAGCTCGATCGGCAGATCAGCGAGACGCGGCGCAAGCACGGGACGGACAAGGCCCGCGCCCGCCTGCTCCTTGAGAACAACCCGGAGCGCAAGGTCGCGGAGGAACGCCTCGCCACCGCCCGCCGGCTGTTTGAGCTCGGCAACGCGCCCGAGGAGGAGGTCAAGGGGCTCCAGCGGGCGCTGGACGAGATCGACCGCCGCCTGAGGCTGACCGAATTCGACGACCGCAAGGGGGACGACGACTTCAAAGTGGCGATGGAGGCGCTTGAGCTGCAGCGGGAGCGGATGCGGGTCACGGCGCCGTTCGACGGGACAATCCACAACACCGGGGCGCTCACGTGGGAGGGCGCGCTGATCAACGCCGGGCAACCGGTCGCGCTCGTGTTCTCCCGCAAGCGGATCGTGATCGCGAAGATCAGCGAGGAGAGCTTCGGCCGGGTGAAGCTGGGGCAGGGCGCCCGGATCCGGCTCCTGACCTACGGCACTCAGAACTTCGACGCCACGGTCTCGGAGCTGCTGCCCGCGGCCGACGACGCGCAACGTTTCACCGTTCACCTCGACGTGAAGGCGGACCCCGAGCTGCTGCGCCCGCTGAGCACCGGGGAGGTGACCATCACCGTGGATTCGGTGCCGGACCAGATAATGGTCCTGCGGCGCTCCCTTTTCGACGGCAACAAGGTTCTGGTGGTGCGCGACGGCCGGGTGGAGCGCCGCACGCTCGAGGTGGGCTACGTCTCGCTCAACAACGCCCAGGTGAAGCGCGGCCTCGCCGTGGGCGAGCTGGTGATCGTCGACCAGTTGGAGGATTTCCGTGAGGGCCAGCGGGTCAAAGTCGAGGTCGCCTTTTGAGCGGCGCCGCGCCGCCTGCCCGCCGTGACGTACCCAAACCTGCGCATCGCCTACCGCTTCCTCACCGCGAAGAAGCGGGCGATGGTGATGAGCCTGTCCTGCACCGTCCTCGGGGTGGGTCTGTTCATCGTCACGCAGGCGACGACTAGCGGCTTCGAGCGCTTCTTCACCAAGACGATCCTCGGGATCAACGGGGCGATCCGCATCGAGGACAAGATCCAGGACACGATGCGCAGCATGGCGGCGGCGGGCGGGGGCGACTCGCACTTCGCGCGGCGCGACGGCGTGAAGTACATCGAGGGCATTGAGGAGCCGCAGGCGCTGATGGCGGCGGTGCGGGAATTCGCCAACGTGCGCGGTGTCTCCGCGGTGGTGCGGGGTAACGTGCAGCTCCAGAGCGCGTTCAAGGCGGAGGACGCCCAAGTTTTCGGGATCCGCCTCGAAGACCACTTGCGCGTCTCCGACCTCGCCGAGCAGGTGACGAACGGCAGCCTCGAGGATTTCCGCAACTCGCCCTCGGGCGCGCTGGTGGGCCGCGTGCTCGCCGACCGGCTCCAGCTGGCGGTGGGCGACTCGCTGCTCATCTCCGCCCGCGGCGCCTCGCGGCGGGTGCAGGTCGCGGCGATCTACGAGACGGGTTACCGCGAGGTGGACAAGACCAACGTCTACCTGCACCAGCCCGAGGCCCGCTCGCTTCTGAAGCGTCCCAGCGGGGCGACGTTCCTCCAAATCAGCCTCCATGACCCGACGCGGGCGCCGCAGGACGCCGCGCGGCTCGAACAGGTCCTCCGCCACAGTGTGAAGGCCTGGCAGGAGCGGGAAAAGACTTGGCTTGCCGTCTTCCGCGCTCTGCGGATCTCGACGATGATCACTGTTTCCGTGTTCACGCTCATCGCCAGCCTCGCGATGTTCAACACGCTCGCCATGATCGTCCTCGAGAAGACCAAGGACATCGCGATCCTCCGCTCGATGGGCTACGAGCGCCGCGACGTCACCCGAATCTTCCTCGCGCAGGCCGGGATCGTGCTTGCCGTGGGCGCCGTCGCCGGCGCGCTGCTGGGCGCGGCGGTGACTTGGCTCGTCTCCCAGGTCCCGCTGCCCATCAACGGCATCTTCAAGACCGACCGCTTTATCGTGACTTGGGACGCGGCCCACTACGCGGGCGCCGTTCTTACCGCGGTGGTGATGGTGATGGTCGCCAGCCTCATCCCGGCCCGCCGTGCCGCGCGGCTCGAGCCGGGCGACATCGTCCGCGGTACCGCCCAGTGAGCCCGCCCCCGCCAGCCCCCGACGTCGCACCCGCCTGGGCCCTTCGCTCTCGCGGCCTCCACCGGCACCTCGGGCAGGACGAGGGACGTGTCCACGTGCTCAAGGGCGTCTCGTTCGAGGCGGAGCGCGGGCAGGTCTACGCGATCGTCGGCCCGTCCGGTTGCGGCAAGAGCACGCTGCTTTACCTCCTCGGGCTGCTCGACCGGCCAGACGACGGCGAAATCGAGATCAACGGCCGCCGGATGTCGAACCACGACGACGCTGCCCGCACGGCCGCGCGCGGCGAGCACATTGGCTTCGTTTTCCAGTTCCACTTTCTGATGCTGGAGTTCTCCGCGCTGGAAAACGTGATGATGCCCATGCGCAAGTTGGGCCGACTCCCGCCCGCGGCGATGCGCGAGCGGGCGCATGCGCTGCTCGATTCGGTCGGCCTCGGAGCCAAGACGCACCGGCTCGGCACGCAGCTCTCCGGCGGGGAACAGCAGCGCGTGGCCATCGCCCGGGCGCTCGCGAACCAACCCGCCATTTTACTCGCGGACGAACCCACCGGGAACCTCGACGTCCGCAACTCCAACCTGGTCTTCGACCTGCTCACCCGCCTTGCCAAAGACAACGGGCAGGCGGTTGTCCTGGTCACACACAACCCTGAGATCGCGCAGCGCTGTGACGTCACGCGCCCGATGCGCGACGGGCTCTTCGTCTAGGCGCCGCCCTCGCGCGCGGCGCGCCGCCGCAGCAGCGCCCACAGGATCGGCTTGGGCAGCACGCGGAACAGCCACGCGGCGAAGGCCACCCCGCGTCCCGGGTGCACGCTCGGCCGCCCCGCGGCGAGCGCCGCGAGGCCGGCCGCGACCACGGCCTCCGGGGGCATCCGTAGGGGACCGGTGGCGCGCCGATCCGTGTCCGGGCCGCCGGGTCGCCGCGCCGCCCCGCTGAAGCCGGTCGGCGTGGGGCCCGGGCAGAGGCAGGTGACGGTCACGCCCCGCGGCGCCAGCTCGACCGCGAGCGCCTCGGAGAAGCTGCTGACGTAGGCCTTGGAGGCGGCGTAGACCGCCAGCTCCGGCACCGGCAGACTCGCGCCGAGAGAGGACACTTGCAGGATTCCGGCGGGCCGGGACAGGCGCGGGAGCAGCGCGTGGGTGAGCAGCGTGAGCGCGGTGACATTCAGCTCGAGCACCGCGCGGGAGCGGGCGGCGGGCGCCTCGTCAAACCGGCCGTAATCGCCGAGGCCGGCGTTGTTCACCAGCAGGTTCGGCCGGAAGGCGGTGGCGTCGAGGGCAGTGGTCAGGGCGTCGCGGCCGCCGTCCGTCGCGAGGTCCGCGACCAGGAGCCTCACCTCCAGGGTCCCGGCAGGCAGGGCGCGGCGGACCGCCTCGAGCTCCGGGCCGCGGCGGGCCACGAGGAACAGCGCGGCGGCGCGGGGCGCGAGCTGGCGGGCGAACTCCGCGCCAAGCCCGGAGGAGGCGCCCGTGATCACGGCATGGCAGCCGTCGAGGGGAAAAACGGTCTTCATCGGGCGAGGGTGGCGGCCACCGCGGTGAAGACCGCGGGGACCTCGAGGTGGCGGACGCAGTAGCTGCGGTAAGAGTCACCCGGGACGCAGGGACCGGGGGCCGCGGAGCCGAGGCAGGCGCAGGGCAGGGGAGCCTGCAGCACTGTGTGGCCCGGGCCGGGCGGGCGCCAGATCGTCGCGTTCTGCCCGCCGAAGAGGGCAACCACGGGCGTCCCGGCGGCGGCCGCCACGTGCATCGGGCCGCTATCGTGGCCGAGGAAGACGTCGCATTGCGCGGCGAGGGCGGCGAGCGCGCCGGGCGTGGTCAGCGGACGGAGCGTCACGAGGTGGGTGCGCGCCGCGCGGCGAAGGGCGTCGACCAGCGGTTCCTCCCCGGGACCGGCGGTGAGGAACACCTGGGCGCCCAGTTCGTCCTGCAGGCGGTCGCAGACCGCGGCGAAGCGTTCGGCCGGCCAGAGGCGGAAGGCGCTGCGGGAGCCCGGGTGTACGAGCACGCGGCGGGTCCGGCGCGGATCGGCGGTGCGGGGGCCGCCGGTGAGGCGGGCGGCCGCGGCGAGGTCGGAGGCGAGGGGGACCAGCCGCGGCGTGCGTTCCACCAGCGGCACCCCGAGCGCGGCGGGCAGGGCGAGGTAGGTCTCGATGATGGGGTGGGAATCGTAGAACGAGTTCGTGACCTTCGCCGCGTGGGTGTAGAGCCGCGGCCAGCGGTGCGGGATCAGTTCGCGGTCAAAGGTGGCGCGAACCGGTGCGCCGGTGAGGCGGGTGACTAGCGCGGTGCGCTCCGTGTTGTCGAAGTCCAGCGCGTGCGTGGCGCCCAGCGCGCGAAGCCGGCGCGCGAAGCCGGGCCATTCCCCGAGGCGCCGCGGGAAGGCAAGGACCCCGGCCAGCTCCGGCTGGAGCGGGGCGAGGCCGGCGTAGGCGGCCTCGGTGACGAGGTGGATGCGGGCGTCCGGCCGGTGGTGGCGCAGGTTGCGGGCGACGGCGCCGAGCAGGACCACGTCGCCGAGGTAGCGGCGGCGGAGCAGGAGGAAGGTGGGGGCGGGCGGCATCCGGGACAGCGGGCCCCCGCAGTCCAGCGGGCCGGCCGGGGCGGGCAAGCGCGATGCGTGCGGCGGGTGGACACAAAAAAGGCGGCGCCTTGCGGCGCCGCCTTGGGATCACGACCGAGAGGTCGGATCAGAACTTGAGCGTGTTCCGGAAAATCCAGTTCCGGGCCGGAGACATCGCGAAGGAGCCCTCAGAGTACTTCTCGTCGGTCACGTTGTAGAGACCGAAGTTGGTGTGGATCCGGTAACCCAGAATGTTCCAAGGGTACGCGACCGTGAGGTCATACACCACGTAGTCGCCGGCCTGGTAACCGCCCGCGAGGGGGTTCCAGTCGACGGAGCGGGAGACGACCGTCTCGGACGAGTAACGCATGCCGAGGCCGACGTTGAGGCCGCGGCCGACCCCGCCGATGCCGTCGGTGAACGTGTACTTGCCGAACACGTTCAGGCGGTACTCGGGAACGTTCTCGATGCGCGCGTCGTAGTAGATGTCGGACGCGACCTTGCCGGCGGGCGCGAGGGCGTTGTACGCCGCCGTGCCGGGGGCGGCGCGGGTCTTGTCGTACACCGTCTTGGCGGTCCAAAGCCAGGAGCCGTTGACCACGGCTTGGAAGTTGCGGCGGGGGGTCCAGATCAGCTCGGCCTCGCCACCCTCGATGCGGTTGAGGAGGTCGGTCGTGCGCCAGCGGAGCAGGCGCTGGCTGCGGTACGGGGAGCCGACCGCGAAGAGGTCGGTGCTGAAGTTCAGCGGCTCCTCGAGGTTCGACTGCCTCGCGCCGTCGTCGAGCATCTGGTTCTCACGCTCGCCGCGGAAGAACGACAGCGTGCCGACGAGCTGGCCGTTGAGCTGGGACAGCTTGGCGCCGATTTCCCAGTTCATGCCCTGCTCGTTCTTGAGCAGCTCGAACACTCCGCGGCCGGTGAGGATGTCGCGGAACTGCTGCAGCGAAGTGACCGTCTGACCGAGGTAGCGGAACGACTGGCCGGGGGTGCCGCCGAAGCCGGTGCGGCGGGCTTCCTCGAACCAGAGGGCCTCGTCACCCGCGAAGATGCCAGAGATGCGGCCGTTGTTGAACTTGAACGTCTTCGAGTTCGAGGCGTAGATGCTCAGCTCCTTGGTGACCGCGAACGAGAGGCCGCCCATCCAGGAATTGCCCTTTGTGTCGGTGTACAGGCCGCGCTGGTAGCTGATCGAGTGGCCCCAGACGTTCTCAGGATAGAGGGTCGGGTTCAGGTGCATATTCGGGAAGTAGATGAACCACGGATAGTTGTTCGGCTGGTACTGGCCGCGCTGCCAATTGCGTTCCTCGCGGTAACCCGCGAGCAGGGTCAGACGGTCCTTGAACGCGGTCGCCTGCCAGTTGAGGTAGAGGGACTCGGTCTTGGACTTGTAGCCGTCGAGGGCGTTGCGGTCGTCCTGGTGGTAGACGTTGACGTCCGGGTAGATCTCGAAGCCCGGGTCGAAGTTCGAGTAGATCTGACGGACGGGCTTAATGGCACCAGTGCGGTCGCGGATGACTTGGTTGACCGGGACGCCGCCGTGGTTGTAAAGGGCGACGTTGGTACCGCGGTAGTCCGGGTTAGACTCGGTGTTGCGGGCGCCCGGAAGAAAGGCCCACTGCACGTCGCCGAAGGCCTGGCCGCCGAGGAACTGCTGGTAGGGGTTGATGCGCTGGAAGCCGCCGAGCAGTCTGTTCTTCACGCCGAAGAGGTCGAACTTGGCGACCGCGTCGAAGTTGTGCGTCTGGCCGTAGCGGTAGTAACCGGAGAGGTTGCCCGTGGCCGCGTTCCAGTTGATGCCGTTGGCGTAGGGCGTGGTCAGGGCGCCGCCCTGGCCGACGGAGTAATTCTCGGACTTCTCGTTGAGGAAGTTGTAGCGAACGTCGAGCCAGCTGAAGGGCGTGAGGTCCACCGTGACCGAGAGGTTGTCGATCGTGTTGCGGAAGTGCGCGCCACGGCTGGTGTAGTTGAATGCCTCGTCCTTCACCCACTGGCCGGCGGCGTTGGTGACGTAGGCGCCGCGCTCGACGCGAGTGTAGGCTGGCAGCGACCAGTTGTTGGTGGCGATACGCTTGTTATTGATGTAGGTCGCGTAGGCCAGAGTCGGGGTACGGGTGTTCTGGATCACGTTCGCGGTCAGGCCGTTGCCGGCGTTGGCGGCGATCGTGTTGGCGAGGGTGGCGGTGGAGGAGTTGTACCGGCCGGTGGTGGCGGCTTCCTTCCAGCCCGCGAAGTCACTCCAAATCCAGTCATAGTCGTGCCAGCTGAACTTCTCGCGCAGGAACTCGGCCTCGGCGGTGATCTTCACCCTGCCGCTGTCGAACGGGATGAGCGAGAGCGACGGGGTGACGGTGTTGGCGCGCCGGTACTCGAACCGGCGCTCGCCCTGAGTGTCCTCCCAGCCGCCGATGATGCGGAGAGCGGCCTTCTTCCCGAGGGTTTGGTTCTGGTCGATCATCACCCGGTGGCCCGAGTTGCTGTTCACGTAGTAGTCGACGTCGGTCTTATTGCCCGAGAAGTCCGGCTGCTTGGTGATGTAGTTGATGACGCCGCCGGGGTAGCCCTGGCCGAAAAAGACGGCGGCGGGGCCCTTGACGACCTCGACGCGGTCGATGGTCTCGAGGTTGTAGGAGGTGTACCGGAAGACGCCGTTGCGCATCAGGCTGTTCACCACGAAGCCGCGCATCGTGAAGGTGCCCTGCGGGGTGGCGGAGTTGGCCGGCACGCGCATCGCGAAGCGGGTGTCACCCGAGGCGGAGGCGGAGTAGCGGAACAGGTCGGTCAGGGAGCGCGCGTTGGTGTCGTCTAGGAACTCCCGGGAGATCACCTGCAGGTGCAGGGGGATATTCTGGATCTCCATATTGATCTTCGTGGCCGTGGCCGCGTTCGTCTTGAGGTAGCCGTAGTCGCGCTCGGACTTGACCTCGAAGGCGCTGAGGGCGGTCACGCCCTCGTCGGTCCGGAGACCGACGGCGGGCGCAGCCGCGGCGGCGGCCGGGCGGGCGGCGGCGGCCGCGGGCGCGGCGGCGGCAGCAGGGGCGGTGGTCCGGCCCTGGGCTTCAGCGAGCTGCTTGCGCAGCGCGGCGTTTTCTTCCTGGAGCCGGCGGAGGGCCGCGGCGTCGCCCGCCTGCCCGAAGGCGAGGGGAGCGGCGCTGAGGAGCGCCAGCGTCGTCGTCAGGCTGCGCCTGGCGAGTGGGCTTGGTTTGTTCATGGGTGGGATTTTGTGTGATGTTCTGGCAATCCGATCAGGGGATCAGAAAAGGATTCTTCAGTGCGGTGAGGGACGGAGGGTTGGGGTAACAGTGATGCCGATCCGGCCGAGCTCCGAGGATGCTCGATCTTCCAGACCAGATGGTCGACAACTTTTCTCACAAGGGTGGGAAGGTTGATGTCGATTGCCGCCGGGGAATGGTCGAGGTTGTGGTAGACGACCAGGTTGTAGTTCCCGATCATCGCCCTGTAATTGTCCCCTGGCCGCTGCCCTGCTGCCCGCAGAGCGCGGAAGAAGGCGCCGCAGAAATGATCCGCCGGCAGGTAGAGTCAGGTGTCCCGCGGGGTCGCCGCCAGCAGGGTGCCGACCAGGGTCTCGCTCTCCTCGTGCGCGGGCATCAGTTCTAGGTAACTCACCGCAGGGTTGGGCCGGCCCAGGATGGAATGCACCTTCAGACCCAGCTCCCGCGACCGCTGCCGGACGGCCACCACCCGCCGCGCCGCCGCGCTGAATTGCGGGTCCGCGCTGACCATCGCAACCGTCCGATGGCCCTGCTCTGCCAGATGGTCTGCCGCCAGCCAGCCTTTCCCCTCGTTCGCCGGCTCCACCCCCTGCAAAATAAGACCCTCCAGCTTCTCGCCGCTCCACCCGGCCGGCAGCCCCTCTGGGGAATTCGAGCAAAACACCCGCAGGTCGATGCGCTGGCGGGGGGCGTTGGCCTGCGCGTGCAGTAAATGGTCGTGGAACCAATTCAGGCTCAGGTTGTTGGGGGCGCGCGCCCACAAACCAGACGCCAATCCGCCTCAACTCCGCCGACCGGGGCTCGGGCCCGCGCCGACGGCTCAGTGGGGACGGCACATGGCTGTTCGCCCCCATCATCAAGCGGATCCGCGCCAAGCTGTCCGCCGCGAAAATCTGCGGCCGGTTGATCGCCCGCGAGACCGTCGCGGGCGAGACCCGCGCTCTCGCCGGGATCTCCGTGATCAGCATACTTCGGGGTCGGGGGTTTCCTGAAAGTTTCAGAGGGAGCAGGCTGAATTCGTACGTTTCCAGCGTCAAGAGCGATTCCGGAGGCGTTCGGCAGGAGGAGGGGCCCGTCGCGTGCCATGCCGCGAGGATCTCCCGTCGCGCGCGGATCGCTTTGGGCCACGCCGGCTGGTCCGTGCTCAGTTGGGAGCCGTGGCGCATCCCCAGTTCGGGGCGGGTCCAGAGTTCCCCGTGGTCCGTCTTCCCCCCGTCAGCAGCACAAGAGGTCCCGAACGAACCCGAAGTAATCGCCAGCTTCTGGCGTTACCCGGCCGCGCCCGCGGGTCACTGGGATCTGGCGGTGCTGGCTGTTGCATGGGCGGAGGAGGAACATCCGCGAGACCTGGATCACAGCTCCGGCCACGCCAGCAGCCGGGCGGCGTAGTCCGGCGCCTGCACGTGCTTGCTGACCGCGAAATGCGAGTGGCCCCAGGTCACCGGGAGCAATTGGCCAGTGGCCCGCTGGAACGCGCGGCCGAGGGCGGAAAACTTCTCCAAGGTTTCCGTCGTGGTGTCCCGATGGGTCTCAAAATGCACCGCCACGCCACGACCCTCCGCCTCCCGGGCCAGCCGGATGACGGCCTTG
>Ga0194118_10000801_pt1 | contig 49862 bp, 51 predicted proteins | sample TA2MahsurfametaG_2_FD_148662 | JGI IMG/M metagenome (GOLD analysis project Ga0194118, IMG submission 148662) | Freshwater microbial communities from Lake Tanganyika, Tanzania - TA2015013 Mahale N5 surface | ecosystem: Environmental > Aquatic > Freshwater > Lake | place: Tanzania: Lake...
TGGCGATCGCCGCCAGCGGACTCGTGCTGTGGCTGCTCGCCTGGGTGGCATGCAGCGTCGTGGCCTCGGACAACGCCACACTCACCGACATGGCGCGCTTTTTCACGCAGGCCGCGCTCGTGACCTTTGGTGGCGCGTATGCGGTGCTGCCCTATGTGCACCAGGCGGCCGTTGAACACTATGGCTGGCTGAGCGCCGCGCAGATGCTTGATGCGCTCGCGCTGGGCGAAACCACGCCGGGCCCGCTGATCATGATCGTGGCATTCGTTGGATTCGTGGGCGGCTGGACCCAACAGATCTTCGGGGCGACAAGCCTCGCTGCCGCAGGCTCGGCTGCCGCGCTGGCGGCCACCTTCTTCACGTTTCTGCCCTCCTTCATTTTTATTCTGGTGGGCGGCCCGCTGGTGGAATCAACCCGAAGCCTGCCGCGGCTCGACGCCGCGCTGTCGGCTGTCATGGCTGCGGTGGTGGGCGTGATCGCGAGCCTGTCGCTGACGCTCGCTCAGGCAGTGCTGGTTCGCAGCGCTGACGGGTCATTCGACTGGGCTGCGCTAGCGGCAACCGGGCTGGCGGTCTGGCTGCTGGCCGTCAGGAAACTGCCGGTGATCACCACGATCGCGCTGTTTGGCGCGGCAGGTGTTGCCTTGCGGCTCGCGGGTCTGCGCTAGCGGCAGCCCCGCGCCGGCTTAGCCGCGTCGAAAGCTATAGATAGCCTGGGTGGCGCGCAGCCCCGGCAGGCGCGCAATCGGCTGACCGTTGGCGAGGAAAGCCCGGCGAATGATTGACAGTTCGAGCCGCGCCAGAAACTCCTCGAAATCGCGCACGGTGGCCAGATGCAGATTGGGGGTGTCATACCACTGATAGGGCATCTCGCGTGATACCGGCATCCGCCCCATCAGAATCGACCAGGCGTGATACCAGTGGCCGAAATTGGGAATGGACACAATGCCCTGCGCAGCCACCTGGCTCATTTCGGCCAGCACTTTCTCGGTTTGATGCGTGGCCTGCAGCGCCATCGACAGCACCACGACATCGAAGGCGCCTGCGCCAAACATGCCAAGCCCGGCCTCGATGTCGCGCTGAATGACATCGACACCGCGACGCACGCACGCCAGCACTCGCGCATCATCGATCTCAACACCGTAGCCGGTACAGCCGCGCTCGCGGCTCAGGTAATCGAGCAAGGCGCCGTCGCCGCAGCCAAGATCAAGCACCCGGGCGCCCTGCGGAATCCATTGTGCGATCAGCGCCAGATCGGGGCGCAGCGGCAGCTGCTGAGTGGGACGGGTGGTGGTGTCACTCACGATCGCCCCCTGCGGCGCATTCGGCTGCGATTCGCTCAAAGTAGGATCGGATGATCGCGTGATATTGCGGATCTTCCAGCAGAAACGCGTCATGCCCGTGCGGCGCATTGATTTCGGCGTAGCTGACGCGTCGGCCGGCCTTCAACAAAGCCTGGACGATTTCACGGCTGCGCTCGGGCGCAAACCGCCAATCGGTGGTGAAGGAGGCGATCAGAAAGGCCGCATGCGCCTTCCCCAACACCTGTGACAGATCGCCGCCGGCGTGACGTGCCGGGTCAAAATAATCCAATGCGCGGGTGATCAGAAGATAGGTGTTCGCATCAAAGTAGCGGGCGAATTTTTCACCCTGGTAGCGCAGATACGATTCGATTTCGAACTCGACATCGAATGTAAAACGGTAGTCGCCTGGTTGCGCGCGTTCGGCGTTGTCGCGCAGCGCCCGGCCGAATTTTTCAGCCATCGAATCATCAGACAGATAGGTGATGTGTCCGATCATGCGCGCGACCTGCAGCCCGCGCGACGGCACCACGCCGTGATCGTAAAAGCGGCCGCCGTGAAACTCGGGATCGGTAAGAATCGCGCGCCTCGCCACCTCGTTGAACGCGATGTTCTGTGCCGACAGGCGAGGAGCCGAGGCGATGGCCACGCAATGCCGCAGTCGCTCCGGATACAGAGTGCTCCACGCAAGCGCCTGCATGCCGCCCAGGCTTCCGCCCATCACCGCGGCGAAGCGATCGATGCCCAGCCGGTCGGCCAACCGCGCCTGGCTGTGCACCCAGTCCTCAACGGTGACCACCGGAAAATCGGGGCCATAGGGCTTGCCGGTGGCCGGATTGATGGACATCGGGCCCGTGGAGCCGAAACAGCTGCCCAGATTGTTCACGCCAATCACGAAAAACCGCCGGGTATCGACGGGCTTGCCAGGCCCCACCATGTTGTCCCACCAGCCGATGTCATCTGGATCGAGCGACGACACGCCAGCGACATGGTGCGAGGCATTCAGCGCATGGCACACCAGCACCGCGTTGCTGCCGTCAGCGTTGGGCTCGCCATAGGTTTCATAGACGAGCTCATAGTCGCTGATCGATGCGCCGCTGGATAATGCAAGCGGCGCATCGAAGCGAATGCGTTGTGGCTCAACTGCTGATGCGGTCATCGGAGCTCGGAAAAACGGCAGGCCCAAAAAACAAAAACCCGACCGGCTTGCTGGCTGCGGGTCGGGTGGGGCTGCGTCCACACCGCTTTAGCCGTATTTGTTACGCGCCCGCAAGCTAGTCTTCAAATCGGCGCGACAGAACTGCATGAAGTTTAGCTGAGCGTGGCGATCCGTCAAATCGCGGTCGGGGTGCTCGCAACCTGTGGCTGACCTTTTACAAGTCGCTTGCGCGCGGCGGCAGCGCGCACCGGATCATCACCTGCCACAATTCGGGCCACCTTTGGCGCGAGCCAGCCGATATCGGCTTGCAGGATCTCCCGCTTGACGCGCAGCAGGCTCGCCGGGTGCATCGAGAACTCGGTAAGCCCCATGCCGAGCAACAACGCCGTGGCCTGCCAGTCGCCGGCCATTTCGCCACAGACCGATACGGGTCGATTGGCTTTGCGCGCGGCGCGAATCGTGCCCGCGACCAGTCGCAATACCGCGGGGTGAAAGGGGTCGTAGAGCGACGCGACTTCATGATCGGAACGATCGATCGCGAGCGCGTATTGGATCAGATCGTTGGTGCCAATCGAGAGAAAGTCGAGCCGCCGCGCAAAGTAGGACGCGCAAAGCGCTGCCGCGGGCACCTCGATCATCGCGCCCACCGGCAGTGCGGGATCAAAGGGATGGCCGGCAGCCCGCAGCTGGCCGCGCGCCTGCGCAAGCAACCGCAGCAGGCTGTCGACCTCATGGTGGTGGGCGATCATCGGCACCAGCAGCCTGACCGGGCCGATCGCCGATACCCGCAGAATCGCGCGCAGCTGCGCGAGAAACACCTGGGGCTGGGCGAGGCTGTAACGAATCGCCCGACGGCCGAGTGCCGGATTGGTGGCCACTGCGGCGGGAAACGAGACCGATGCCGCGGACTCGAGCGCTTTATCAGCGCCGACATCAATAGTGCGAATCGTGACGAGGCGACCGCGCATCGCACGCACCACCTGCCGGTAGGCTTCAAACTGCTCGTCTTCGCTCGGCAACTCGCGTCGGTTCATGAACAAAAACTCGGAGCGAAACAGCCCCACACCCGCAGCGCCTGATTCAGCGGCCTCAAGCGCTTCGTCGGGCCGCTCAATATTGACCTGAAGCGAAATCGGGTGACCGTCGCGTGTCACGGTGGCAAGCCCCGCGAGCCGCTGGAGCTGCGCGAGCTCGCGCTCGCCCGCGACCTGCCGCAAGCGATAGTCGGCCAGTACCGCGGCATCGGGCGCGACGATCAGGACGCCGGCATCGCCATCCAGAATCAGCCAATCATCGTCCTGCACCTGCGAGCGAACGCTTTCCAACCCCAGTACTGCCGGCACATTCATGCTGCGTGCAAGGATGGCTGTGTGCGAGGTGGCACCGCCCAGGTCAATGGCGAAACCCAGTGCGCTTCGCATCGTGAGCATATCGGCCGGCGAAATGTCTTCGGCGACGAAAATCGCGGGCTCATTGCCATCGGCCAGCCGCCCGCCCATTCCGGCAAGCGCGCGCATCACCCGATCGGCCACCTGCTGCACATCGCGGCCGCGCTCGCGCAAGTACGCGTCATCGAGCGCTTCGAACTGCGCAGCCAGGTGGCCCGCCTGCGCCGACATCGCCCACTCAGCGTTCCATAAGTGTTCGGCAATCACCTCGCGCGCCGCCCCGCTGAAGGCGAGGTCATCGAGGATCATTGCATGAACTTCAAGGAGTGCAGCCGCTTCGGTGGGCGCACCTTCGGGAAGGCTCGCGGCAAGCCCGGTAAGTTCAGCTTTGACGCGATCAATCGCCTGGGCAAGCCGCGCCTGCTCAGCGACAACCTCGGTGGCTTCAAGACGCCGCCTTGGCACGTCGCGACTGGCCACCTCGAGCACACGGGCACGCCCAATCGCGATACCGCCGCCGATTCCGGTGCCCTGAAAGCTCAACACGCTACAGCTCCTCGCCGAATCCCGAGGCAATCAAATCGACAACAGCTTTCACCGCTTCGTCGGCGTCGACGCCGTCTGCCTCAACTGCCAGCGTACTGCCGCGCGCTGCTGCAAGCATCATCACCCCCATGATGCTCTTGGCATTGACTCGCCGCGTGTTGCGCGAAAGCCAGACCTCGGACCGGAACCGCCCGGCCGTCGCCGTCAGCTTGGCCGACGGTCGGGCGTGCAGGCCCAGCCGGTTGACGACGGTGACCTCAGCGCGTGCCATCTCGGGCCTCCTGGGGGGTTGCCTGTGAGTCGCCGAGATCGGCGCCATCCACCAACCGTATTGCGCGCTGACCCGACTCGATCAGCGTATCGATCAGTTCATCCACCGGTCCGCGGCGGTTGCCCAGCGCCTTGATCAAGAGCGGCAGATTGACGCCCGCCACCACCACCACGCGGTCGCGCTCGGCGAGCTGCGTGGCGATCCGCGACGGCGTGGCGCCAAACACATCGGTGAGCACGATCACGCCGCTGCCGTCGTTGATACGCGCGAGCAGTTCGCGTGCGGCGTTGAGCGCCACATCCGGATCCTCGTCGGGAATGACATCGAGCGCGGCAAGCTGAACCGGCAAGCGGCCAAAGATGTGTCGCGTGCAATTGAGCAAAGCCGTGCCGAGCGGCTCATGCGATACCAGCAGAATTCCTATCATCGTCGATCGGGCGCGGCTGTCAGAGCGCCGGTCGCGGCAGCGCGTTGGCGCGTTCAAGCGCATCGATGAACATTGCCGCGACATCAAAGCCGGTTTGTGCGGTGATCTCGCGGAAACAGGTCGGGCTGGTGACGTTGATTTCGGTGAGGTTGTCGCCGATGACATCAAGCCCGACCAGCAGCAGGCCCCGTTCGGCCAGAACGGGTGCCAGCGCCTGTGCAATCTCGCGATCGCGTGCAGCGAGCGGTCGGGCCACGCCGCGGCCGCCGGCGGCAAGATTGCCGCGGAATTCACCTGCCTGCGGAATGCGCGCAAGACAATAGGGCACCACCTCGCCCCCGATCAGCAGCACCCGCTTGTCGCCCTCTGTGATGGCCGGAATGAAGCGCTGCGCCATGACTGTGCGATCGCCAAACCGGTTCATGGTTTCGATGATCACCGACAGGTTCGGGTCATCGGCGCGCGCCCGGAACACCGACATGCCGCCCATGCCGTCGAGCAGCTTGAACACCGCCTCGCGATGTTCGGACACGAAATCGCGAAGATCCTGGGCACTGCGGGTCACGATGGTGGGTGCGGTGAACTGCGGAAACTCAAGAATGGCGAGTTTCTCGTTGTGATTGCGCACGGCGCGAGGATCGTTGTAGATGCGCGCCCCCTCACGCTGCGCCTGCTCAAGCAGCCAGGTGGATGCCACATACTCCATATCGAAGGGCGGATCTTTTCGCATCAGCACCGCATCGAATTGGGCAAGCGGTTCATCTTGGATCGGACCCAGCGACCACCAGGGGTCGCGCTCGCCTGAGGGGTCGGTGATCGATAGCGACGCTGCTTGGGCGCGTATTCGGCCGCCGCGCGAAGCAAGCGCATGCTGCTCGCAGAAATAAAGCGCGTGGCCGCGCCGTGCGGCCTCAAGCATCATCGCAAAAGTGGAGTCTTTGTAAGGCTTGAACGACGCAAGCGGATCGGCGATGACAAGGAGTCGCATGGTGGGCTCAGCCATGACGCGAGGGATCAGGGTCGGTCTGTTCAAGCTCTACGGACGCCGCAAGCAGCGCGAGCCGCGCCACCACGCCGTAGGCGTAGAAGCGGTTGGGCGCCGAATCGGGGTCGCTTTGTGTATCGGGCAGGTTGCAGCTTGATGCAAACGGCAATGGCACAAAGTGCATGCCGGGGGCGTTCAGATTTTCGTCGCGGCCGCGTGACGCGTGCACACGATAAAAACCACCCACCACGTACCGGTCGATCATGTAAACCACAGGCTCGGCAATACCGCCCTCCACCGACTCAACCGTGTGTACGCCTTCCTGCAAAATCACGTCACTGACCTGCAGGCCTTCTTTGACCACCGCCATCTTGTTGCGCTGCTTGCGGTTCAAATTGCGCACTTCAGCGGGGTCTTTGACGGACATCACGCCCATCCCATACGTGCCCGCGTCCGCCTTCACAATGACAAAAGGCGTCTCGTCGATGTTGTACTCGCGGTATTTGGCCCGAATCTGACTGAGCAGTGTCTCAACCCCGGTGGCCAGGCATTCTTCGCCCTCTCGCGCCTGAAAGTCAATCTTGGTGCAGGCCGCAAAATACGGATTGACCAGCCACGGATCGATATCGAGCAGCTTGGCAAAGCGCTTGGCCACCTCGTTGTACGCGGCGAAGTGGCGGGTTTTTCGGCGAACCGACCAGCCGGCGTGAAGCGGAGGCAGCAGTACCTGCTCGGACAGGTCAGCGAGCAGCGCGGGCGTGCCTGCCGACAAATCGTTGTTGAGCAGGATTGCGCAGGGATCAAACCCCTCGAGCGACACGCGCCGACCGATGCGGCGAATCGGCTCCAGCTGCAGGGTCTGACCGTCGGGCAGGTCGAGCGTGGTGGGGCCTGTGATTTCCGGGTTCAGCGACCCCAGGCGCACATCCAGACCCGTCTGCCTGAGAATCTGCCGCAGCCGCACCACGTTTTGCAGGTAGTAGGTGTTGCGCGTGTGGTTCTCTGGGATCAGCAGCAGGTTTCGCGCGTCGGGGCAGTATTTTTCAATGGCTGCCATGGCTGCCTGCACCGCCAGCGGCAACATGGGCTCGGACAGATTATTGAATCCACCCGGGAACAGATTGGTATCAACCGGCGCAAGCTTGAACCCGGCGTTGCGAAGGTCGACCGAGCCGTAGAACGGCGGCGTGTGATCCTGCCACTCCAGGCGAAACCATCGTTCGATCTGGGCGGTGGCAGCAAGCATCCGACGCTCGAGATCGAGCAGCGGGCCGGATTGAGCGGTAACAAGGTGCGGAACCATGGGCGCAGAGCCGGGGCTGCGCCGGGCAGTGCGACATCCCGGGGCGCGCCCGCCTTCTCAGTTGACTGACGGACCCCAATTCTACTTGGCTCGTCGCCGGCAGCCCGAAGCGCCTTGTCAAACGAAACGGGGCGCGATCGCTCGCGCCCCGTTGGTGAAGGCTGACCTGCGATCAGCGGTGATACGCAGTTTCACCGTGCGAGGCAATATCCAGTCCCTCGCGCTCTTCATCTTCAGCGACCCTGAGACCGATCAGCAGGTCGACGATCTTGAAGGCGATGAACGCCACGACCGCTGACAGGGCCACCGTGATCAGCACGCCCTGAAGCTGGATCCAGACCTGAGATCCGACCGAGTACTCGGGGTTGGGCACGTTCTTCACGTAGTCAAAGATGCCGGTGCCGCCCAGCGTGGGGGATGCGAACACGCCAGTCAGGAGGGCACCAACAGTACCGCCCACACCGTGCACGCCAAACACATCAAGCGAGTCGTCGGCACCCAGCATCCGCTTGAGGCCATTGACGCCCCACAGACACAGCACGCCCGACACCAGGCCGATGATCAGCGCGCCCATCGGACCCACGAATCCGCAGGCCGGGGTGATCGCTACCAGACCAGCGACTGCGCCGGAGGCGGCACCCAGCATCGAGGGCTTACCTTTGCTTGACCACTCGCCCAATATCCAGGCAACCGTGGCAGCCGCGGTGGCAAACAGCGTGTTGACGAATGCAAGCGCCGCGGTGCCGTTGGCTTCGAGGTTGGAACCCGCGTTGAAGCCGAACCAGCCCACCCAGAGGAGCGATGCGCCAATCATGGTCATCACGAGCGAGTGCGGTGCCATCGCTTCGCGGCCGTAACCAACGCGCTTGCCGATCACGTAAGCGCCCACCAGACCCGCCACGCCCGCGTTGATGTGCACCACGGTGCCGCCAGCGAAGTCGAGCGCACCCTTGGCCCAGAGAAAGCCCGCGGCCGCGGTCACGGCTTCAAGCGACTTCTCATCGGTGATCGCATCCGGACCCGCCCAGTACCACACCATATGCGCGGTCGGGATGTAGCAGAACGTGAACCACAGGGCCGAGAACAACAGCACGGCGGAAAACTTGGCCCGCTCTGCAAAGGCGCCCACGATCAGCGCACAGGTGATGGCGGCAAACGTTGCCTGGAATGCCACGAAGGTCAGCTCAGGAATGACGACACCCTTGCTGAATGTGGCTGCGATCGAGTCAGGCGTGATGCCCTTCAGGAACAGTTTGTCAAAGGTTCCGTAGAAGCTGCCGTCACCGCCGAAGGCAAGCGTGTAGCCATAAATAGCCCACAGCACGCTGATCAGCGCGAAGATCGTGAACACCTGCATCAGAACCGACAGCATGTTCTTTGAGCGCACCAGGCCGCCGTAAAAAAGCGCGAGGCCGGGGATGCACATCAGGATCACCAGCATGGTGGAGACCATCATCCACGCCGTATCAGCCTTGTTCGGGGTGGGCGGCGCAGCCTCCGCGGGCTTCGCACTGGCTGCGGCAGGGGCCGCGGCAGGGGCGCTTGCCTGCGCAAGCAGGACCGGCGCGGACGCCACAGACGTGTTCGCCTGCGCCAACAGAACGGCACCCGGTTGAGCCATCACGGCCGAGGCCACTGCGTCAGATGCCGTGGCGGCAGGCGCCGACGCGAAGGTCGAGGCCATGGGCGCGCACAGGAGCGCTGCAGCCAGCGCCAGGATTCGAATAATCGATTTCATATGAATTCTCCGTCTGGGCGCTTACAGAGCCTGGTTGCCGGTTTCACCGGTACGGATCCGCACGACCTGTTCAAGGTCGTAGATGAAGATTTTTCCGTCACCGATCTTGCCAGTGCGGGCGGAGCTTTCGATGGCCTCCACCGCGCGCTCGGCGAGGTCGTCGGCCACGGCGGCTTCGATCTTCACCTTGGGCAGAAAATCAACGACGTATTCGGCCCCCCGGTACAGCTCGGTGTGACCCTTCTGACGACCGAATCCTTTGACTTCAGTCGCGGTAATGCCCTGAACGCCAACCGCGGAAAGCGCCTCGCGGACTTCGTCGAGCTTGAATGGTTTGATGATCGCGGTGATCAGTTTCATGATGTGTGCATCCTCTCGGTGAAACGACGCCGGGCCCGCATTCAGGCAAGCCCGGCTGGGCAACCCGCTTAGAAGGTCTTCGCAAGCGAGACCAGCGCGCGGGCGTCACCCGCGGTTTTGGTCACGTCGTTCAGCGCGCCGGTGGTGAAAAAGCCTTTCTTGCTGGTGGTCAGATAGGACAGGCCCAGCACCCAGCCGGAAATGTCCTTGGTGACGCCCACCTTGTAATCGGTGACCGAGTTCCCGGACAGACCGTTCGCAGTGCCGTTCTTCAGGCTCAGAAAGCCGACGTGAGCGTTTACACCCCAACCGCTGCCCAGGTCATGGGTCGCGGCCAGGTCGAGGTATGTGGTGCCCTTGGTTGAACCGCCGCTTTTACCATTATTGGCGGCGCGAAACAGCGCCTGGGTCGAAAAGTAGTCGTCGGTTGAGTAAAACAGCTTGGCAGTCACCGGCCCCGCGCCAATGCCGAAGTAAACCTCTTTGTTATCGATCTTCACGCCCGTGCTGCCCGGGTAGGTGTAATAAATTGCGCCAATGTCGTAGCTGAGCTTACCCAGGGTGCCTTTGTATCCCCATAGACATCCATCTCGAGCGACGATAGACATCCATCTCGAGCGACGCGCCGTTGTAGAGCGACTGCTCGACATTGGAGTTCCAGTTGCCTACGTAAAACCCGGACTTGCTCGCGTAATCGAAGCCGCCCTGCAGCGTGGGCTGATAGCGGGTCTGGGTGAAGCCCCGAAACTTGTAGTCCGAGGCCAGCGTGATGTTGCCGGTAAACGGTGCGGGATCTGCTGCAAAGGCGGGCGAGACGGCGGCAACCAGCAGCGAAGCGGCAAGGCAGGAGCGAATTGTCATGGGGTTCTCCCAGGTGAGGAAAGGATTTGGAGAAACGATTTCGCATATCCCGTGCCAGCCAATCCGCACCATCGCGGCATGCCTAAGGCCCTCCCAACCCAACGCGCGCCCCAAAACAGGGCGGGAGCGGGCGCAGCGCGCCGTGTTCGCACCGGTTTGGGGCGTCGGCGCGCGCCGGGCGCGTGCTAGAATCGCGACCCGTTTTTGAGAACGCCGCCCTGGCTAGCGCACGCTGGCTCAATCGACAGCCTGCGCCCGAACCGCTCACGAGGAATTGCCGATGGTCACATCCCCTCAGCAACTGCTTGCAGACGCGCAGACGCGGATCGCCGAGCTCCTTCGGGCCAGCCCGGCCGCCGACCTCGAGCGCAACCTGAAAGCGCTGCTCGCCCAAACCTTCCAAAAGCTGGAACTGGTGACGCGCGACGAGTTCGAAGTCGAGCGCGAACGGCTCGCCCGTCTGCAGACCCGCCTGGAGGCGCTTGAGCGCGAGCTTCAGTCGCGCGCGCCCAGCCACCCGGCGCCGGCCGAGCAGGCTGCTGAGCGCGCAACGACTGGCGAGGACCCGGCTGCTGGCACACCGCCGATTCCGGCTCACCCCTACCAGATGCCGCCGCAGGCCGCGCGCTAACCGCGCGACACCCTGGCTTAAACACCCCGGGCGGCACTGCCCGCGCGGCCACCGCTGCCCGAATGCCAGTGCGCCGCACACGGGCCCAGCACGAGTCTCGGACGCCCCGCATCATTGCTCACCACCGCGAGTGAAGCATTCGGTGGCGGGGCAAGCAGGAGCGCCTGGGCGCCATCCTCAATGTGCGCTGCCAGGAGCGCACGAACCACCAGACCGTGGGTCACCAGGAGCAGGTCCTCATCAGGACCCATGTTCTGGAGCCGCGAGCACAGTTGAACCCATGCCTGCGCCACACGAACCTCAAACTGGGCCAGCGACTCGCCCGCCTCCGGCGCCTCACGCAGGGTGAGCGGATCAAAGCCCAGGCTGTCGACCGTGCGCCCCCTCAATGCGCCAAAATTGCGCTCCTGCCAGACCGGGTGCGCCTCGATCCGTAAGGCGAGCGCCTGCGTTGCGAGTTCAGCTGTTCGAAGCGCGCGCGGCAGGTCGCTCGAGATCACCGCGGCAACACGATGATCACGCGCGAGCCGGCGCCCCAGCGCAAACGCCTGCTGCTCCCCGCGCTCGGAAAGCGGCGTATCCGCCGGTTGGAGGATTCCAGCGACGTTGAGGGCAGTTTCGCCATGTCGTGCAATCAGAAGCGCCATGGGCGTTCTCGCAAGCGATTAATCAGCGCGCCGTGCCGCTTTCGTACTGCGGCTGCGGCGCGCGGCCCTGCCTCAGGGCTGCGGACCCCAACCCGCCGGCAGCATCAGCTTATTGCGCTGGGAGATGAACATGGGTCGAACCTTCTTGGCGAAGGCCATGAATTTGGGATCGGAAAACACACCTGTCCAGAAAGCACGCCGGTCAGCGTCGTCTTCGAATTTCCAGACATGGATCAGCTCATTGATGGCGCCGACATCGCCGGTGAAATAACCGATGAGTCGCGGCGGATGCGCGCTCAGTGCGGCCCAGCCCTCACTCCGATAGAGCTCGGTGATCTCGGCCATCTTGCCGGGCATCACTTCATAGGTACGCAGTTCATAGATCGCCATGGTGTCGGTCTCCGGGTTCTGTGGAGCCCGCAGTATGAACGCTGCCGCGAGGCAGCGCGGGCGCTGTTTCGCGAAGTCCACCGATTGGGGCCGGTGATGGCGGTGTCGTGCCGTCGATCCAGATCATCCCAACGCATTGGCCGGATGGCCAGGTCCGTGCTCGACCGCGTGGCATGACCCGTCGACACTGGGCGGACACCCTTTCCACCCCGCCCTCTCACATGTCACTTGCCATCGTCCGTTCCCGCGCGCTCATCGGGCTCGCTGCGCCCGAGGTCCGGGTCGAAGTTCATGTTGGCCGCGGCCTGCCCGCTTTCCATATCGTCGGGCTCCCCGAAGCGGCGGTACGCGAAAGCCGCGAGCGCGTGCGCGCCGCACTGGTTCACCGCGGCTTCGAGTTTCCGAACCGGCGGCTCACCGTCAACCTTGCGCCCGCCGATCTGCCCAAGGACTCCGGACGGTTCGACCTGCCCATTGCGGTCGGGCTGCTCGCGGCAAGCGGCCAGCTGCCGGTTGAGGCCCTCGAGGGGCTTGAATTCGCAGGCGAACTGTCCCTCACCGGCGAACTGCGGCCCATCCGCGGCTGCCTGCCCATGGCCATCGCGGTGCGTGCCGCAGGCCGTCGCCTGATTCTGCCCGCCGCCAGCGCCGGCGAGGCTGCCGTGTACCCGGAGGTAGCCGCACTGGCGGCTGAGCACCTGGGCGAGGTGTGTCTGCACCTGGCCGGACAGTCACCGCTGACCCGGATTGATCACCGCGAGCCCGCCCCGGCGCAATGGACCGGCGCCGACTTCCGCGACATCCGCGGCCATACGCAGGCACGCCGCGCGCTTGAAATCGCTGCCGCGGGCGGCCATTCGGCGCTGATGGTCGGCCCGCCCGGCGCTGGCAAGTCCATGCTGGCCAGTCGCATCGCATCCATCCTTCCTCCGCTCGCCAGCGCCCAGGCGCTTGAGCTGGCCGCGGTCCAGGCGCTTGCGGGCGCCTTCGAGCCCGCCCGCTGGGGCAGGCGACCGGTGCGCTCCCCCCATCACAGCGCATCCGCTGCAGCGCTGGTCGGAGGCGGCCCCGGCCCGCGGCCGGGCGAAATCAGCCTGGCTCACCACGGCGTCCTGTTTCTCGATGAGCTGCCCGAGTTTTCCCGCCCGGTGCTTGAGGCACTTCGCGAGCCGATTGAAACCGGCCGCATCACCCTGGCTCGCGCCAGCCGGTCCATTGACCTGCCCGCCCGCTTTCAACTGATCGCGGCAATGAACCCCTGCAGCTGCGGGCACCTGGGCGATACGCGCTGTCGGTGCAGCGCCGAGCAGGTGCTGCGCTATCAACGCCGCGTGTCTGGCCCATTGATCGATCGTCTTGATCTGCTGCTGTCGGTTCACCGGCTCAGCGAAGAGGCCCTGCTGGAGCACGCGAGCCCCGAGCCAAGCAGCGCGATTCGCGAACGGGTCGAGGCGGCCTGGCAAACCCAGCTGCGCCGACAGGGTGACAGCAATGCGCAGCTCGATCCGCCCTCGGTGGCACACCACTGCTCGCTGGATCCTGAATCTGAAACCCTGCTCGCCGCCGCCAGCCGAAGGCTGCGCTGGTCGGCGCGTGGCATTCATCGTGCGTTACGCGTGGCGCGAACCATCGCCGATCTGGCCGGGTCCGGGCCTATTGGGCGCGAGCATGTTGCCGAAGCCATCAGCTACCGGCGCTCGCCGCTTGAGCTTGCGCCCGAGGCGGGCTAGCCAGCCGCCTTCAAACCGCCGCGCTCTGGCCGCCGGGCGGCTTGACCCGCCAGCCAATCATCAGCGCAAACGCAAGCACCTGAAGCGCAATCCAGCCGCCGAGCGCCACCCGAAACGCCAGCGCCTGCTCAAGCCCCAGCCGTGCCCCCAGCGCATCCACGAGCACGCCAAACAACCACTGCGTGAGAAAAATCCCAACAAAAATCATCATGTTGAAAGCGCTGAACGCACGGCCGGTAAGGGCCCCGCGAAAGGTCAGGCTCACATGTGTCTGCACCGGCGTGAACACCGTGACGCCCACCGCAAACGGCAGCCATGCCAGCCAGGCCCACGAACCGTCGGCCACCACAATCACCATCTGCGAGCCGATCATCAGAAGCGATCCGGCCACGGTTACTGAGAGCGTCGACCAGCCCCGCGCTGCAAGCCTTGGCATCGCCCAGCCAAGCAGCAGATACGCCAGCATCAGCACCACGTTGAGCACCAGAAGCGTCTGGGCGCTCTGCGCGGGTGACATGCCCAGGACGCGCGTAAACCAGGGCCCTGCCCACAGGCTCTGCATGGCAATAAACGTGGCCTGCAGCGTGACCGAGGGCAACACAAAGCGCCAGAAATAGCGCTCGCGAAACACCTCCAGATACGCCCGCCACTGCTCCCCAAGCGGGGCGGCAGGCTGGCGCGGCTCAGGCGGCAGAAACAGCCGCAGCGAAGCCGCCGCCGTTGCCAGCAGCGCAGCGCACACGAAGAACAGGCCGCGCCATCCGATCAGCGGCAGCGCAAGCTGCGCGGGCACGGTTGAGATGAGCGCGCCCAGCGTTCCCGCAGTCAGCATCCAGGCGGCCAGGCGCTGCTGGCGCTCCGGCGCAAACGCAAACCGAAATGCGCGAAGGCCTGACATCAGCGCGCCCGACACCCCGATGCCGATCACCGCGCGCGCAACACCCAGCATCCATGCCTCGGTGGCAAGGGCAAACATCAGGCAGCCCAGCGCAGCAATCGCCAGCAGCGTGGAATCGGTGTCGCGCGATCCAAACCGATCAAGCCAGACGCCCAAGGGCAGTTGCATCAGAATGAAGCTGAAAAAATAGGCGCTCGACAGGGCGCCCAGCGCAGCATTGGTAAAGCCGAATTGCGCCACCAGCTCAGGCGCAATGACGGCGTTGATCGTGCGCAACGCATAGGACAGCACATAGCCTGCTGCAAACAGCGCAAACACGCCGAACCCCGCCTCGGCCACCGGGGTCAGATCGCTGCGCTTCACGGCGCAAGGATCCGAAATGATTCGATCATGGTGCGCGCCTGCGCCGCCTTGTCCGGTGGCGTAATGGCCACCACCTGCCAAAGCTGCTCGCGATAGGCGACGAAAAGCGCCTGCATCACCACCGGATCGGCGCCCACCTTTCCTGTCGCATCCACCGCGACGGCGTCGATCAGGCCACGCGGCGCGCCCGCAGCATCAACGATGCCCACCCGCGCCGGACCGCCGGGTGTCTGCGCCGCACCGATGTTGCGAAGCATCGCCACCTGCATGGCGGCGCGTGCCCGGTCACGAACCGCCACCAGATCGGGCGCGGCGCCATCAAGCCGAATGGCACCCACCGTAAACATGGCGCGGTCAACACGTGCGCCGGTCATGGTCATATCAACCCGCAATCCTTCAAGATCGATTTCACGCGTCATCGCGGCGGGCCGCCCTGGCAGCAGCACCACAAAACCCTGCTCAGGATCGCGTGTCTCGCGCCAATTGAATTCGGGGGAACAGGCCACCACGGCGCCTGACAGCACCAGCCACCCCACCAAACCGCGGATCGCTCGCCGGCGACCGGCGATGCGCCAGACGATGCTCGACGACAGACTCATCGGATAATGGTATCAAGCGGGTGAACCGTCACCGGAGAAATGGCCATGATTTACGAATTCCGATCCCGCGCAACCGGCAGTGTCGTCATGACCGCCAAGATCGCTGAGCGGATGCTTGGCATCATCGGCAAGCCCGCAGGTCCGCAGGGCATCATCACGGTCGCTCAACTGCCGGACGCCCTCGAGCACCTGCGCGCAGCTATCGCCGATGAACGACGCGCACGCGATGAGGCCCGACAGGCTTCGCGCGAGGCCTCGCGTACCGCGACTGACGCGGGCCATCGGCCTGCCAGCGGCGATCATGACGAAGACGACACCGCCCGCGGCGATGCAATTCCCCTTGAGAGTCGTGCGCTGCCCCTGATCGAAATGTTCGAACGCTCGCTCGCCGCCAAGCGCGACATCACCTGGGGCGTCTGAGTTGAAGATCATCAGCGCTGATGAGGCCGCGGCACTGATCGCCGATGGTATGACCGTGGCAAGCGCCGGTTTTCTTGGCGCCGGCCATGCCGAGGCGATCACCGAAGCGGTGGAGCGTCGATTCCTGCGCGAGCAGGCTCCGCGCGATCTGACGCTGATCTATTCGGCCGGACAGGGCGACCGGGCCACCCGCGGCGTCAATCACTTCTGTCATGCGGGCCTCACCCGGCGCGTGATCGGCGGCCACTGGCGCTCAGCACCGGGGCTTGCGCAACTGGCCATCAACGAGGGCACCGAAGCCTACAACCTGCCTCAGGGCGTGATCTCACAGCTCTATCGCGCCATTGCAGGCCGTAAACCCGGCGTAATCACGCCGATCGGCCTACACACCTTCGTCGATCCGCGCCATCAGGGCGGAAAGCTTAATCAGCGTGCGAGCGAAGATCTGGTGGAGCTTCTCACCATCGACGGGCAGGAGTTTCTGCGCTACAAACCGTATCGCATCGACTGCGCGCTGATCCGGGCCACGACATCGGATGCGCTTGGCAACCTCAGCGCCGAGCATGAGCCCTTTCATCACGAACTGCTGGCGATCGCCCAGGCTGCGCGCAACAGCGGCGGCATCGTGATTGCGCAGGTGAAACGGCTGGTGGGCGCGCACGCCCAGGCCCGCGCGGTCTGCGTGCCGGGCATCCTGGTCGATTATCTGGTGGTGGTGGGCGAGCATCCGCGGCATCACTCCATGACCTTTGGCGAGTATTTCAATCCGGCCTACACGGGGCTCACGCCAAGACCGGTGCGCAGCCCCCACACAAAGCGCGAATCAACGCCATCACCTCCCTCGGCCATACGACCCGCTGATCCGCGCCGCCTCATTCAGCGTCGTGCGGTCCTCGAGCTCGATGCGGTTCGGCCGCGAATCGTGAATCTGGGTGTGGGCATGCCCGCGGGCGTGGGCGCGCTCGCGCGACAGGCGGGGCTCCAGGGCATGGTGCTCACGGTGGAGTCGGGCCCCATCGGTGGAACGCCGGCTGACGGGCTGTCGTTTGGCGCGGCCGAGCATCCGGAGGCGATCGTCGATGAGCCGGCCCAATTCGATTTTTACGACGGTGGCGGACTCGATATGGCTTTTCTCGGCATGGCCGAGGTCGACCCGCAGGGCAACGTCAATGTCGGCGTGTTCGGGGTCGGGCCCTGGAAGCGGATCGCGGGGGTCGGCGGGTTCATCAACATCACGCAGTCCACCCGCGAACTGGTGTTCATGGGGTCGCTTACCTCCGGAGGCTTGTCGCTGATGCTTGATCACGGACAGCTGCGAATCGAACGCGAAGGGCGCTGGCGAAAACTCGTCGAGCGCGTGGGCCTGCTCTGCTTTAGCGGCGAACACGCCTCGCGCCAGGGGCTGCGCGCCACCTACATCACCGAACGCGCGGTGTTCAGACTTCATGAGGGCCGGCTGCGTCTGTGCGAGGTGGCGCCGGGCCTTGATCCGGAGCGCGACGTGCTCGCGCTCGCCCCGCCGGGTATCGATGTGGATCCCGCGCTCAAGACCATCGATGCACGTGTTTACCTGGAGGGGCCGATGATGCTTACCCGCCCGCCTGCCGATCGTGTCGCGGCCGCGTCTGCCAGGCGCGCGCCATGATCGCGGGCCGTTTCGAGCGTCCCGAGCAGGCGCCCGCGGGCCTTCGCGAGATCTGGCGCGACTTCGGCCCGATCTATGCCGCCAACGGGCTGATCGGCTTCATTTTTGCAGCCAGCGGGCCGGTGGCCATCATCTTATCGGTCGGGTCGCGGGGGGGCCTCTCAGAGGCCGAGCTCGCCTCCTGGCTCTTCGGCAGCTTCTTTGTCAACGGTCTGCTGTCAATCCTGTTCTGCTGGCGCTGGCGCCAGCCCCTGGTGTTTTTCTGGACGATTCCCGGCACCGTGCTGGTTGGCCAGGCGCTCGAGCATCTGCGTTTTGCCGAAGTGGTCGGCGCCTTTGTGCTCACGGGGCTCCTGATGATCGTGCTTGCCTTCACCGGTGTCATCAAGCGCCTCATGGCAGCGGTGCCGATGCCCATCGTGATGGGCATGGTCGCGGGCGTGTTCCTGCGCTTCGGACTCGATCTGGTCCACGCCATGCACCAGTCACCCGCAGTGGCCGCGCCCATGGTGATCGCCTTCATCGCCGCATCGGTGTGGCCTGCGCTCGGGCGGCGGGCGCCGCCCGTGATTGCCGCGCTCATTGCCGGCGCGATCGCAGTGGGCTTTGCAAGCGGCGCGGGCACGCTCAGCTTCTCGTTCGATCTGGCTCAACCGGTGTTCCAGCGCCCCGAGTGGTCGGCCGCGGCAGCGTTCGAACTGGTGGTGCCACTTGCTATCACGGTTCTGATCGTTCAGAACGGGCAGGGTATTGCCGTGCTCGAGCCGGTCGGTCATCGCGCGCCGGTCAATGCGGTCACGCTGGGCTGCGGCGTGTGGTCCTGCATCACCGCCTTCATCGGAACGGTGTCCACCTGCCTCACCGGGCCCACCAACGCGCTGATTTCAAGCTCAGGCGAGCGCGCGCGCCACTACACGGCCGGTATTTTCGTGGGCCTGCTGTCGCTCGCGTTTGGCGCCTTCGCGCCTGGTTTCACGCGCCTGATGCTGGCCACACCGCCCGCATTCATCGCAGCACTTGCCGGCCTGGCGATGCTGCGCGTCCTGCAAACCGCATTTCAGATTTCGTTTCGGGAGCGCTTTTCAATGGGCGCGCTGGTGGCCTTTCTGGTCACGGCGGCAAACCAGCCGATCGCCGGCATTGGCGCGCCATTCTGGGGTCTGGTCTTCGGATTCGCCGCCGCGTGGCTGCTCGAACGCGGCGACTTCAAGGCGCGCGCGAACGCGCCCCGGAGCTAGCGCCCGAACACCGGGGCAAGCGCGCGCTCCAGATCGGCGCGCGCGCGGCCGCTTCGGTGCGCCAGATCGGCGAGCTGGTCCTCATCGATCGGGCCCACATTGAAATACTCCGACTGCGGATGCGACAGATAAAAACCGCAGACGCTTGCCGCAGGCGCCATCGCGAAGCTTTCCGTCAGCGTGATGCCCACGTCATGGCAGCCCAGCACCTCAAACAGCTCGCCCTTGACCGTGTGCTCAGGGCAGGCCGGATAACCCGGCGCCGGGCGAATACCCACGTACTTCTCATCGATCAGTGCCTGCGCGTCGAGCGCCTCATTGGGCGCGTAACCCCACAGATCGGTTCGCACACGCCGGTGCAGGCATTCGGCAAACGCTTCAGCCATCCGGTCTGCGATCGCCTTCAGCATGATGGATGAGTAGTCATCGAGCAGTGCTGCGAATTCAGCCTCTTTCTTTTCCACGCCCAGTCCGGTCGTGACCGCAAACATGCCGATGTAATCGGCAAGGCCCGACGGGCGGCCATCGAGCGTGCGCGGTGCGATGAAATCGGCCAGGCACTTGTTTGCCACGCCGTCGCGTTTGGCGGTCTGCTGGCGAAGATTGCGCCAGACCAATGCCACCTCGGTACGCGACTCATCGGTGTAGATCTCGATGTCGTCGTCGTTCACGCTATTGGCAGGCAGAAACGCCACCACGGCATTCGCAGTGAGCCAGCGTCCGTCGATGACCCGGCGAAGCATTGCCTTGCCGTCCGAGAAAACGCGCCGTGCCGACTCGCCCACGATCTCATCGTTCAGGATGGCGGGGAATGCGCCTGCTAGATCCCAGGTCTGAAAGAACGGCTGCCAGTCGATGAACTGCGCGATCTCGGCAAGGTCGTAATTGCGAAACAACCGGCGGCCCGTGAACTTGGGCTTGGGCGGGTGATAGAGCGCGATCGGATGCGGACCCTCACCCGGATGGTCATCGGCCCGCATCGCCCATTGGATCGGTGTGCGGCGTGCTCGTGCTTCAGCCAGCGTGATCCACTCCGGGCCTTTGCGACCGGCATGCTGTGCGCGCACGCGCTCGTAATCGGCAAGCAGATCAGCGATGAACTTCTCGCGCGAATCAGGCGAGACCAGGCTCTGCGCAACCGGCACCGAACGCGACGCATCGGGCACATACACCACTGGGCCGCTGTAGCGCGGCGCAATGCGCACGGCGGTGTGTACGCGCGAGGTGGTGGCACCACCAATCAGCAGCGGGATCTTCCTCATGCGGAAGTACTCGTCGCGCTCCATCTCGGAGGCGACGATGGCCATCTCTTCAAGTGATGGCGTAATCAGCCCTGATAACCCGATGATGTCGGCGCCCTCGACGCGGGCGCGCGCCAGAATTTCCGAGCAGGGCACCATCACGCCCATGTTGATCACTTCGAAGTTATTGCACTGAAGCACCACCGCGACGATATTTTTTCCGATGTCATGCACGTCGCCCTTGACCGTTGCGATCACGATCCGGCCACGCGAGCTCACATCGGCGCCGGCTGCCTGCTGCGCACGCTTTTCCTCTTCGATGAAAGGGATCAGATGCGCCACCGCCTGCTTCATCACACGGGCTGACTTCACCACCTGGGGCAGGAACATCTTGCCCGCCCCAAACAGATCTCCCACCACATTCATGCCGTCCATCAGCGGGCCTTCGATCACCTCGATCGGCCGGCCGCCGCGCGCGGCCACCTCGGCTCGCATAGCCTCGGTGTCCTCAACGATCCACTGCGTGATGCCGTGAATGAGGGCATGCGCGAGCCTTCGTGCGGGCGGTTCGTCGCGCCAGACAAGGTTCTCTTCCTTCCTGGCGGCACCGGCCTTCAGCGTGCCGGCAAACTCGATCATGCGTTCGGTGGCGCTCTTGCCGCGCTCGGCCTCGAGCACCGCCTGCGCGGCGGCGCGCGCTGCCCCGTCGGTCGCATCCGCCAGGCGCTTGCGTTCGGCAGACAGGAGCGGCGTGCGCGCCAGCACGATATCTTCAACACGCTCGCGCAGTTCGGGATCGATCTCGTCGTACACGCCCATCATCCCGGCGTTGACGATTCCCATCGACAAGCCAGCCCGAATCGCGTGATACAGAAACACCGTATGGATTGCCTCGCGCGCGGGGTCATTGCCGCGAAACGAGAACGACACATTCGATACGCCACCCGACACATGCGCCGGCGCGAGATGCTTGCGAATCCAGCCTGCGGCCTCAATGAAGTCGAGCGCATAGCGGTCGTGCTCCTCGATGCCGGTGGCAATCGCGAACACGTTCGGATCGAAAATGATGTCTTCGCCCGGAAAGCCAACGGTCTCGGTGAGAATCGTCCAGGCCCGACGGCAGATCTCGGTTCGGCGGACGAGCGAATCGGCCTGCCCCTTTTCATCGAAGGCCATCACGACCACCGCTGCACCGTACCGGCGGCACAGCCTGGCCTGACGAATGAACTCGTCTTCGCCTTCCTTGAGCGAAATCGAGTTGACGATGGCCTTGCCCTGCACACAGCGCAGGCCTGCCTCGATCACGCTCCACTTGGAGCTGTCAATCATGATCGGCACACGCGCGATGTCCGGCTCAGAGGCCACCAGGTTCAGAAAGCGCGTCATCGCCGCCACGGAGTCGAGCATCGCCTCATCCATGTTGATGTCGATCACCTGAGCGCCGTTTTCAACCTGCTGGCGCGCCACCGCAAGCGCCTCATCGTACTGGCCAGCCAGAATCAGTCGCGCGAACGCTTTGGAGCCCGTGACATTGGTGCGCTCGCCGATGTTCACGAAGAGCGAGGTGGCATCCACATTGAATGCCTCGAGCCCCGAGAGCCTGAGCGCAGGCGGCGCCGGCGAGAAGCTGCGCGGGGGAAGCTTGGCCACCGCGCTGGCAATCGCCTCGATATGCTCGGGCGTGGTACCGCAGCATCCCCCTGCGATGTTCACCAGCCCGGCGCTCGCGAATTCGGCAAGCAGCGAGGACGTGATCTCGGGCGTTTCGTCAAAGCCCGTGTCTGACATCGGATTGGGCAGCCCGGCATTGGGATACACACAGATGAAGGTATCGGCTTTTGCGGCCAGCTCGGCGATGTAAGGCCGCATCAGCGCGGCACCCAGCGCGCAGTTCAACCCGATCGAAATCGGCCTTGCGTGCCGCACCGAATTCCAGAATGCCTCAACCGTCTGCCCCGACAGAAGCCGACCCGAGGCGTCGGTGACCGTGCCCGAGATCATCACAGGCAATCGGACGCCGCGATCTTCAAACGCCTCGTCGATCGCAAAGAGCGCAGCCTTGGCGTTCAGCGTGTCAAAGATGGTTTCAACCAGCAGCAGGTCGACGCCACCTTCGATCAGCGCGCAGGTCTGCTCATAGTAGGCCGCGCGAAGCTCCTCAAAGGTGACATTGCGCGCGCCCGGATCGTTCACATCCGGTGAAATCGAGGCGGTTTTTGGCTGCGGCCCCAGCGCGCCCGCCACAAAGCGCGGCCGCTCGGGCCGGTTGTAGCGGTCGCGCGCCGCACAGGCCAGCCGCGCCGACGCGAGGGTCATCTCGCGCGCATGCTGCTCGAGTCCGTAATCGGCCTGCGCCACCGTGGTGGCACCAAACGTATTGGTTTCGATGATGTCGGCGCCCGCCTCCAGATACGCCTCATGGATGCCGGCGATCAGATCAGGGCGCGTGATCGACAGTAACTCGTTGTTGCCCTTCAGGTCGCGCGCATGATCAGCGAACGCTGTCCCGCGATACTGTTCCTCGGAGAGCTTGTGCTGCTGAATCATGGTGCCCATCGCGCCATCCAGGATCAGGATGCGGCGGGCAAGAAGCGCGCGAAGCGTCGCTTCGGTATCAGAGGTGTGGTGCATGGTGAGCGTGCGGGGTCAGGGCAAAGCCAAACCAGCAATGTTAACAACGGCCTGCGGCAGGCTCGGCCTTAGCTCTGTCATCATTATGGGTTGAACCCTGTTTTCCAGGAGCCCGCAGATGGGATTTGTCATTGATCCGCCCCCAGTCGTCTCGGTGCCCGTGGTGGGCACTTCAGCCCGTTTTCCGGTGCGCCGCGTCTGGTGCGTCGGTCGAAACTATGTCGAGCACGCAAAGGAGATGGGATTCACTGGTCGGGAGCCGCCGTTTTTCTTTGCCAAGCCGGCGGACGCGCTGGTGATCGTGCCCGATGGCACCACCGGCGACATGCCCTATCCGCCCGGCACCACCGACCTGCACCATGAAATCGAGCTGGTGGTGGCCATTGGGGTGGGCGGTCGCGCGATCGCTGCGGCCGATGCCGGCAAGCATGTCTACGGCTATGCCATCGGCCTCGACATGACGCGCCGCGACCTGCAGATGGTGGCACGCAAGGCCGGCCGCCCCTGGGAGGTCGGCAAGGCCTTTGATGCGAGCGCACCCATTGGCCCCATTCACAAGGCTGGCTCGACAACGCCCATGGCCTCGGGTGCCATTGCCCTTGCGGTCAACGGCGCCACGCGTCAAACCAGCGATGTGTCCAAGCTCATCTGGAGCATCGGCGAAATCATCGAACACCTGTCGGCACTATGGGAGCTCGCCCCCGGTGATCTGATCTACAGCGGCACGCCTGAAGGGGTGGCAGCCGTGGTGCGGGGTGACCTGATGGTGGGGCAGGTGGCGGGGCTGGGCGAACTGCGCGTACGCGTTGTCTGAGGCAGGGGTGCGGGCGTGATCGAGCACCTGATCTCAACCGTTGCGCTGCAAACCTGGGTCATCGACCTGTTTCGCGCTGCAGGCTCTCATCAGGTCGAGGCGGAGCTTACCGCCCAGCATCTGGTCGGCGCCAACCTTGCCGGCCATGACTCGCACGGCGTCGGTATGGCGCCCCGCTACGTGCAGTCGCTGTTGAACAACGAACTGCAGTTGAATCAGCGGGTCGAGATTGTGAGCGATGCGGGCAGTCTGCTGGTGGTCGATGGCCGCCGCGGCATGGGCCAGTCGGTCACCCATCAGGCGATGGAGATTGCGATTGCCCGGGCCCGCCAGCAGGGCACCTGCGTGATGGGGCTTCGCAATGCGCACCATCTTGGCCGCGTCGGGCACTGGGCCGAGCAGGCCATCGCTGCGGGTCTGGTCTCGATTCATTTCACCAATGCCGTCAGCCGCATGCCGATGGTTGCGCCGCATGGCGGGGGTCGGGCACGCTATCTCACCAATCCCTTCACCGTGGGGATTCCGGTCCCCGGCGGCGAGCCCATCGTGCTCGACTTCGCCACCAGCGCGATTGCCCAGGGCAAGGTCCGGGTGGCCTACAACAAAGGACTCCGCGTGCCGGCGGGCAGCCTGCTCGATGCCGAGGGTCGGCCCACCGACGATCCTGCGGTCATGTTCGAGCCCGAGGGCGGGCCGTTTGGCGCACTTCGAACCGCGGGCGGACACAAGGGCCACGCGCTCGCGATGGTGTGCGAGCTGCTCGGTGCTGCGCTTTCCGGTGCAGGCACCATGCAGCCCGCAACACCCTTGCCGGTTCACGGGGTGTGGAACAACATGCTTACCATCGCGTTCGATCCGCAGCGCCTGGGCACCGGGCAGTGGTTCGAGACCCAGGCGCGCGAGTTCATCGACTGGGTTCGCACCACGCCGCCGTCTGCCGACAATGCGGACGGCGCAGTGCAGGTGCCGGGCGACCCCGAGCGCGCGGCGCGCCAGGCCCGCGCGCGCCTGATCCCGATCGACAGCGGCACACTGGCGCAACTCGACCAGGCCTCGGCATCGATCGCCGCGCGCTTTGGGCAATCGCCTGGGCCCTTATCCGCGCTCGAGCGCGGCTGTTAACCGGAGCGCGCCATGTCGGCCACCCGCGAATTCATCATGCCCATCCGGATCGCTTTCGGTGACTGTGATCCGGCGGGCATCGTTTATTTTCCCAACTTCTTCCGCTGGTTCGACGCAGGAATGCACGAGATGTTCGCCGCGGTCGGGCTGTCGGCCGAAAAGGTGAGCCGCGAGACCGGGCTGGTGGTGTGGCCATCCATTGACGCGAAGGCTACGTTTCACGCGCCGGCACGCACCGGCGATCTGGTTGAGGTGCGCTCAAGCGTGGCCGAGTGGCGAAGCCGTACCTTCGTCATGTCGCACCGAATCGTCCGCGGCGACACGCTGATCTGCGATGGTACGGTGCTGCGATTTGTCGGCGAACGCCAGCCAAGCCATGACGACGTCAAGATGCGCACCGTGCCGGTTCCCGACTGGATGCGCCAGGCGTTCGACTGAGCCGTTGCGACATGGTGGCTGCGCCTTCACCCGAGCTGCTCGACTCGATCGCGCTGGTATCAACACTGGGTGCCCGCTCGGCGGGTTCGGTGATCGTGTCCGGGTCGCATGGCGGCGTGTCCGCGGCTAGTTTTGTGGTGGACCATCCGCACCGGCCGCTGGTGGTGTTCTTCAACGATGCCGGCATCGGCAAGGATCGCGCCGGAGTCGCCGGCCTGTCCATGCTCGAAGCCATTGGCGTGGCAGGCTGCGCCTACTCGCATCACTCCGCCCGAATCGGCGAAGCGGCAGACGGCTGGGCGCACGGCGTCATCAGCCACCTGAATGACACGGCGCGCGGCCTGGGCATTCAACCGGGGGACCGGGTCGAGGCTGTCGTTGCGGCGCTGCTTGCCCGGGCCCGCGCGCCAGGCTGAGCCGCCCAGGCAATTCGCACCCTCGCGAGCAGCGTCCCGCGCATTGCACGCGACCTGCAATCCCCTGCGCAGGCCGCTGCCTCAGTCCAACACCGCTTGGCGCTTCGGGCATCATTACGCCTTTAACTGTCCCGTCGGGGCGGTAGCCGCGACACCCCTTCTCACGTTCGTTTAGCGCCATGCATCCATTCCATCTGGCATTTCCGGTTCGCGACCTCGCCGAGGCGCGCTTATTCTACGGCGATCTGCTGGGCTGCCCCGAAGGCCGGAGCAGCCCCGAGTGGATCGACTTCAATCTGTACGGCCATCAGGTGGTCGCGCATCTGTCACCCGACGAGACAGGGTCTGCCGCCACCAATGCGGTCGACGGCGACAACGTTCCGGTGAGGCATTTCGGCGTGGTGCTGCCGATGGATGAATGGGACGCGCTCGCCGAGAAGCTACGGGCCGCGGGTCAGCGCTTCATCATCGAGCCGCACATTCGCTTCAAGGGTGAAGTCGGGGAACAGGCCACCATGTTTTTTCTCGACCCGTCTGGCAACGCGCTTGAGTTCAAGGCGTTCCGTGACCTTGCCTCGCTGTTTGCCAAGTAGCGCAGCGTGCAGCATCTGCTTCCGCGCGAGGCGCACGCGTTCATCGGGCAACACCCGGATGCGCTCTTTATTGACCGTCGCAGCGATGCGGAGTACTTCTTCGTCGGTCACGCGACCGGCGCCAATCATGTGGCGTGGCGCGAGGCGCCCGATTGGGAGCTGAATCCGAATTTCATTTCCGAAGTCAGAAAGCTTGCGGCACACGTTACCGATCGGCCGGTGGTCCTGATCTGCCGCAGCGGCCGCCGCTCGGCCGAAGCAGGGCTCTCGCTCGAACAGGCGGGCTTCACGCAGGTCTACAACGTGGCCCACGGCTTCGAAGGCGACCTGAACGCCGAACGGCAGCGCGGCAAGCTAAACGGTTGGCGATTTGACGGATTGCCCTGGGAGCAGTTCTGAGGAAATCGTTGGCGATTTGACGGACTGGCCTGGGAGCAGTTCTGAGGAAATCGCCGCCGCGAGGCGGCCGCCGGGCGTCAGTGCAGCGCGAGCGGCTGCTGCATCAGGCCATCAAACTGACTGATGAATCCATCGAGCGCCTCAACTGAAGGCGTTCCCGATGCGATCTGCCGGACGCCATGACGAAACATCTCGGCGAGCTCACCCTCCAGGTAGGTTTCCCGGCGCGCGAACTTGTCGAGAATCTCGACGCCTCTTGGCTCGCCGTCAGCGCCAGCAATCTCCATCACACAGTAAACCGGGCTGTTGTAGATCATCAGCATGATGTCACCTCAATCATTCCAACGATCCGCAGTTGGGGTGGGTCGCGCCGGCTTTCAAGCCCCTAGATCGCAGGCTTTCAGCTGAGTGGCGAGCCCGTCGAGCGCCTCGCGAACGCAATGAATGTCTCGCGTATCAAGCTCAATTTGAACCCGGCTGTCGCGGCGCCATAGCGCGGGCTCGCAGCCGCCGTCCCGAAACCGATACCAGTCGCGCTCGGTGCGCAGCACCGCCTCGAGTTCGATCATCGGGTTGCGCGCAAGCGGCTCGAAAGACCGGATCAGCCGTGCCCGATCGAAACGATGCTCGGCCGATGCGCGCCACAGCCAGCGCCAACGTGGCGAGTCGCTGGAAACCCCGCCGGAAACCCCGCTGGACGCCCTGCCAGGGATCGCAAGCCACTGCACGATCGGCCCGCCCGCCGCGCCGGCTTCACGCGCAACCAGAGCGGCAGGCGGCTCGCCCGCCCGCCACACCTGTATCGCTGCGGCAAAAGCGCCCTGCCCGCCGAGTTGGGCGAGCAGCGCTGCCGACCGTTCGGCCTCGCTCCGCGGCCATTGCGCCGGACAGGCGAGCACCACCCGATCGGCGCTCTGGACCTGCTCGGCGAGCCAGCGGCGTTGCGCGCCGGCAAGCCGTTGCTCGAGCCGGCTTGCGTCAACCACGCTGACAAGCTCGGTCAGCTGCAGCGCGACCGATAACCCCGGCGCGCGTAGCGCATCGACAAACGCAGCCGGATGCGCGCCGCCGTTCAGATCGACCAGCAATCGCGCCCAGGGACCCCGCCGCATCAGCTTTCTGAGCGCCGCGCCAAGCGCTGCGTCAGCGCTGCAACAGGCGCAGCCCCCAATCCGTTCAATACCAGGATCGACTGGCTCTGCGGTCTCGGCGGTTTGCCTGGGGAACTTGAAGTCCTCGCCGCGATCGATGATGAGCGCCCAAGGCTCCGAAGCGGCCGCTCGCCAGTGTTCGATCAAATTCGACTTGGCCGGCGAGGCAAGCCCCACCACCACCGTGACTGGCAGCCGCACGCCCTCAACCCACCACCGTGACTGGCAGCCGCACGCCCTCAACGCCTCCAGAATGCCGGTGTCAGCACCGCGAAAAACGTGAGCAGTTCCAGTCGGCCCGCGAGCATGGCCAGCGCAAGCAGCGCCGCCTGAAAGTCGGTAAGCGAGCTGAAATTCTCAGCTGGGCCAAAGCGACCCAGCGCAGGGCCAAGGTTGTTGACCGATGCCACCACAGCGGAAAGCGCGGAATCGAAGTCAATGCCTGTGAGCACCATGACGAAGGTGAGCACCACCTGCGTGACCCCCCACAGCAGCATGAACCCGAACACGGAATAGATGACCCGCTCTTCAACCGAATTGCCGTTGATCGACAGCGGAATGACCGCATGCGGATGGACCAGGCGCTTCAACTCGCGACCAGCCTGCTTCAACAGGATGATGTGCGGATGGACCAGGCGCTTCAACTCGCGACCAGCCTGCTTCAACAGGATGATGGCGCGCACCATCTTGATGCCGCCGCCGGTGGAGCCTGCCGATGACGCGACGCAGGCCAGAAACACCATCCAGAGCGGCGCGAACAGCGGCCACTGCGCGTAATCGCGGGTCATGAAGCCGGTGGAGGTTGCCACCGAAATCGTGTTGAAGACGCCATGCCGCAAAGCCTGCGCAAAAGTGTCGAAGACCTGCTCCCACATCAGTAGCGCGGTGATGCCCACCGCGCTCACCAGAATGAGCAGAACCGATGAAGACGCCTCGAGGTCACGCAGATAGACGCCGGGCGATCGGCTGCGCAGCGCAAGAAAATGCGTCCCGAAGTTGATCGTTGACAGCACCATGAACACCGACAGCACCGCTTCGATTCGGAGCGAATCAAACGCCCCGATGCTCGCGTCGCGCGTGGAAAACCCGCCCAGCGACACGGTGGACAGCGCATGGCAGAGCGCATCGAACGGCGCCATGCCCGCCAACCACAAGGCCAACCCGCACAAAACCGTAAGCGACACATAGCCCGCCCACATGTATTTGGCTGTCTGCGTGATGCGCGGGGTGAGCTTGCCCTCTTTCATCGGCCCCGGCGTCTCGGCGCGAAACAACTGCATGCCGCCCACGCCCAGGAGCGGCAGCACCGCCACCACCATCACGATGATGCCCATGCCGCCAAACCACTGCAGCGTGTGCCGCCACAGATTGACCGACTGCGGCAGCGTATCGAGGCCCGAAATGACCGTGGCGCCGGTGGTGGTGAGCCCCGACATCGTTTCCATGAAAACCTTGGCCACCGACAGCTGCGGCAAGGCCACCAGGAGCGGCGGCATTGATGCGGCGGTGACCAGCAGCCAGCCAAACACCACCAGCAGCGCGCCATCGCGCGGCTGAACCTCGCGGCGGTTGTTGCGGGTGGCGAGCCACATCAGAAGGCCCGCGGCAAAGCAGCCCGCCGCCGATACCGCGAACACCCAATGCATGCCATCGGTTGCAGACAGCGACCAGGCGAGCGCGGGCAGAAAAGCCAGCGAGTACATCATCAGCAGGCTTCCCAGAACCGGGGCGACGACGAGTAGACGCAGCACGTCAGAAGAACCCGACGCCGACCTGGAAAAGCTTCTCGACGCGCGGCAGCAGCCGCTTGTTGCTCACGAAAACGATCAGATGATCTTCGGGCTGGATCACCGTGTCGTGATGACCCATGATGACCTGATAGCCACCCGCGTCGTCGGGCGCAAGCGGGTCAGCCGGCGCGACCGCCCGCACGATCGCGCCAATGGTGGCGCCCTGCGGCAGGTCGATCTGCTCGATTCGACGGCCCACCACCCGCGACGACTTGGCACCACCATGGGCGATCGCCCTGCTCGATTCGACGGCCCACCACCCGCGACGACTTGGCACCACCATGGGCGATCGCCTCGAGCGCTTCGGCTGCGCCACGGCGAAGCGCATGGACCGCCACCACATCGCCGCGGCGCACGTGCTTGAGCAGATCGCCGATGGTGGCCTGGGACGGCACGATCGCCACATCGATCCGGTTGCCCTGCACCAGATCCGCATACGCCTGCCGGTTGATCAGCGCGATCGTGCGCCGGGCCCCCATCCGTTTGGCCAGCATGCAGGACATGATGTTGTTTTCATCGTCCGAGGTCAGCGCGACAAAGAGGTCCATTTCATCGACGCCCTCCTCGGTGAGCAGATCCTCATCGGTGCAGTCGCCGTTCAACACCAGCGCTCGCGCCGGATCGACCTGCGAGGCAAGGTAGTTGCACCGCGTGGCGTCTGCCTCGATGAGCTTGACCTGATAGTTCGGGCCCAGGCCACGCGCAAGCCGCAGCCCGATATTGCCGCCGCCGGCGATCATTACCCTGCGCACCGGCTGATCCATCCGCCGCAAATCGGATAGCGCGGTACGAATGTGCTCGGTGGCGGCCAGGATGAACACCTCATCGCCGGGTTGGATCAGCGTGTCTCCCTCCGGGGCGATCGATCGGTCATTGCGGAAAATCGCAACGATCCGCATGTCGATGGTGGGATGCGCGGTGCGCAGATCGCGAATCGGATGCGAGACCAGCGGCCCGCCCTCATACGCGCGAACCGCGATCAGGCTGGCGCGGCCACCGGCAAATTCGAGCACCTGCAGCGCCTCGGGAAACTCGATCAGCTTCATCACATAGTCGGTCATCGTCTGCTCGGGGCAGATCAGGTGGTCGACCTGAAACCCATCCGGGCCGGTGATTTCCGGATGCTCCAGAAATTCAGGTGCGCGGATCCGCGCGATGCGGGTCGGTATGTTGAAAAGCCTTGCGGCCAACTGGCAGGCCACCAGATTGGTCTCATCGCGCGCCGTCGTGGCGATCAGCATGTCAGCGTCTTCCGCGCCAGCCTGGCGCAGCACTGGCGGATGCGTGCCATTGCCGGCGAGCGTACGCAGATCAAATCGGTCCTGAAGCGCCGCAAGCTGGGCGATATCGGTGTCGACCACGGTGATGTCGTTGCGCTCAGAGACCAGGTTTTCGGCGACCGAGCCGCCAACCCGCCCTGCGCCCAGAATGATGATCTTCAATTGGACGAGTTCTTGCGCCAGGCGCCGCGCGTGAGATCGATGCCCAGCTGCTTGAGCTTGCGATAAAGATGCGTGCGTTCGAGCCCCGTTCGCTCGGCCACACGGGTCATGCTGCCCTGCTCGCGCATCAGATGATGCTCGAAGTACGCACGCTCGAATGCATCGCGCGCATCGCGCAGCGGCGCATCAAGCGGTAGCTCGCGAAGCAGCAGCCTCGCCATGGGAGAGCCGGGAACCGTGGCGCCTGACAGGGCGGGAGAGACCGCCGCGCCGGACAGGCCTGGGCCCACGTTGCCCACCGCCAAGCCCGCCGAGCCCGGGCCGGACGCCTGCGGATTCGGTAGCGACTCATCAGCCGTATACGGCATGCCCGGCAGTGCCGCCGTGGGCTCCTCACCAACCGCCGCTGGCGCCGACACTGGCGCAGCAGCCGCCGGTTTGGACGGTGGCCGGGTGAGACCCACCTCAACGGCGCGCAGCAGCTTCTGCAGCGTGATGGGTTTCTCCAGGAAATCGATCGCGCCGATCCGTGCAGCCTCTGCCGCGGTATCGATCGTGGCATGACCCGACATCATGATGACGGGCATGGTAAGACGGCCGCCTGAGGCCCACTCCTTCAACAGCGTGATGCCGTCGGTATCGGGCATCCAGATATCGAGCAGGACCAGATCAATACGCTGGCGTTCGCGAACGGCCCGCGCTTCACGGGCGCTGTCGGCAAGCAGCACCGTGTGTCCTTCATCGCCCAGGATTTCGGACAGCAATTCGCGTATGCCGATTTCATCATCGACCACGAGGATCTCGGCCATGCGTGGAAACTCTCTAGGCGGGGGTGGCAGCGGTTACACGGGGATTTTCCCCGCTTTTGGCGATTTTCGTAAAGAGTAACGCGATCTGAGCGCCGCGTATTGTGCCGCTTTCGTCGAGTCGGTTGCCCAGATCGACCCGGGCGCCATGCTCATCGACGATCTTTCGCACGATTGCGAGACCCAGACCGGTGCCTCGCGGCTTGCTGGTGGCATAGGGCTCGAAGGCCCTCGCGAGCATCGACGCGCTGAAACCCGGCCCGTTGTCGCGCACCAGCAATCGAACGGCGGGCGCGCCGTCGGCGAGCCTGACAACGCCCGTGGAAATGTCGATTCGCGGCGACTCGGCCCGGTCGGTCGCCTCGATCGCGTTGCCGATCAGATTCAGAATGACCTGTCGAAGCTGCGCCGCATCCCCCATGACGGTCGGACAGTCTGGGGCGAGCTGCACATGAACTCGGCCGCCCGCGGAAAACAGCGGCGCGATCTCATCGATCAGCCGATTCAGATCAAGCGGGGCGAGCTGCGCCGCCGGCAGGCGTGCGTAATCACGGAATTCATTGACCAGATGCTTGAGCGCGGCGACCTGATCGACGATGGTCTGAGCGCTTCGCGTGAGCAGCTCGGCGTCCGCACCCGACAGCTTGTCGTAGAGCCGCAGCTTCAGGCGTTCGGCCGACAGCTGAATGGGTGTCAGCGGGTTTTTGATTTCGTGCGCGAGCCGCCTGGCCACCTCGGCCCAGGCCATCGTACGCTGCGCCGAGATCACCTCGGTGAGGTCATCGAACACGATCACAAAGCCCTCGCCCGGCAGCATTGACCCGCGCACAATCAGCGTCTTGCCCGCGCCGGGGGCCGAATTGGATTCGGCGGGTGCCGGCGCTTCGCCCGAGGGCAGCACAAACTGCCGCTGCCAGCTGGCCGCGCCGCTCGCCTGCAGTTCCAGAAACGCCTGCCGGATCTCATCGGAGAACTGCGCAAGCGGCGCAATGGCCGATACCGGCATGCCCAGGCTCGCATCGAGCGGTTGACCCAGTATCTGTTCGGCACCGGGATTGGCGAGCGTGATCCGCCACTGCCCATCAAGCACCACCACGCCGGCGGTCAGGTTGGCCAGCACGCTCACTAACCGGGCATGCGCCTGCTCGATCTCACGTCGGTTGCGATCGACGAGTGTGCGGGCGTCTTCGAGCTGGCGCGTCATCATGTTGAAAGACTGCGTGAGCACGCCCAGCTCATCGCGTCCCGAATAGGCTTTGACCGGCCGATAATCGCCCTCGGCCACCGCGCGCGTGCCAGCGGCAAGCATCGACAAGGGGCCCGTCAACCAGCCTGACAGCAGGAACGCCGCAGCCACCGCCGAAAACACCGTCAGCAGAAAAATGAGCGACAGGGTCACATTGAAGATTCGCGACAGGCTCTCGCGAGACAGGGCAAGCTGCTGAAAATCACGCCGACCCTGCTCGAGCGCATCGGTATGTTCGGCAAGCAGCGCCGGCACGTCCTGCACCAGCTGCAGGTAAGCGCCCTCCTCGAAACGAAGCCCTTCCGCGTTGACCGGAACAATGACCCGCATCAAAAGCCCGCGAAAATTCTGGCCGGACACCTCGCGGGTTTCAAAGGCCGAATAAATCCGCGTGAGTCGCGCCTGCCTGAGCACCATATGCGACGGCAGATCCGGCACCAGCGCCGACAGGCGTCCGCCCACGGTAACGATCAGGTTGCGCCCACCACTGACGACCAGCGCATCCTGCAGGTCGAGTTGTTCGCGAAGCCGGTTCAATTGCGCCGACCAGCCCGACGGGGGCGTGTCGCCGAGGGAGGCGGAAACCGCGCGCGCCTTATAGACCAGATCGGAGAGCTGCGCATCGAGCGTGGCTCGCCCAAGGCTCATGCCTGAGTCGAGCGCCCGCTCTACTGGCACAGCAAACCACGACTCGACTGATCTTCCGATGAAATGCACCGACACCAGATAGATCAGCGACACCGGGATGACCGTCATGAGCGTAAAGGACAGCGCAAGCCGCGCCATCAGCCGGGTTCCGAACAGGCCTCGCCGGTAGCGCAGAATCAGTCTGCGAACCAGCTCGGCCACGAGCAGCAGCAAGGCCAGTGCGACCACCGCCGTGGTGATCAGAAGCGCCGGATAGTGCCGCTCAAACAGCGAGGTGTTGGCACTTGCGCCGGCAAGCAGCACCAGCAGCACGACCGCGAACGACACCGACGCGATCAGCGCAAAACGCAGCAGCCGGCCTATCGCGCGTTTGTCGGTGTCGGGGGCTGCGTGAAATTCGCTCGCGTCCATTCGACCTGGGGATTCCAGTCGCGGTTGGTCAGCGCATCGACCTGAATGGGCCGTGGGAGCTGAGAGGAATCCAGGCGCAGCCGCGCCTGGATCAGGTAGTCGCCCGGCGCAAGCTGCTCGCCAGGATCAATTCGCCAGTAACGCACCTGAGCAACGCCGGCGAGCGCCGTCTCGAATGACTCAAAGGACCTGGAGGGTCCGTCGTCGCGAACCACTCTGAACTCACGGGTGAGCGCATGGTAGGTGAGGCGGGTGCGTTGCGCGAACTGAGCAATTCGCTGATCCCACCAGTACCAGCGCGGACGAAGCACCTCAACTTCGAGCAGAAAATGAAGCGAGACGCCTTTCATGACCGCATCTTCGAGGCGCGAGGTGCGCGGTGGCTCAAGATCGGCCGACAGCAGCCAGGCTTTTCCGTCAGCGGTGGGGTCCAGAAGGATCGTGCTGTCGGCGCGCGCAAGGCCGGCCCACAGCAGCAGGGCGGCAATGCAGGCAAACCATCGTGTCACGGCAGGGGTCACGGGCGGCGTTTTTCGATGAGGCAGTAAAAGAATCCGTCGTGGTCCTGAGCGGGCGTGCTCGCGGGCAGCAACTGCAATCCCGGACCCGCGTCAGTCGTTTTGCCCAGGGATTGTTGCGGGTTCGTCTCCAACGCAATGTCCTTGGCGTCGCGATGGTCGTGCAGAAAAGGTCTGATGACGCCTCGACCCTCGGCGTTGAATACCGAGCAGGTGGCGTAGAGCAATTTACCACCCGGTTCGAGCAAGGGCCAAAGCGCATCGAGGATCCGGCGCTGGGCGGCGGCCAGTGTCGCGATATCACCACGGCGGCGCAGCCAGCGCGCGTCCGGTGCTCGTCGGACAATGCCCGAGGCGGTGCAGGGCGCGTCAATCAGGATGCGGTCGAATCGTTGACCTTTCCACCACGCAGACGGATTGCCTGCGTCGCCACAGACCAGATCCGCGGACAGCCCCAGCCGCGACAGACCCTCGCCCACGCGGCGAAGCCGTTGCGGCTTCAGGTCAAGCGCGGTCAGATGGATTGAACGGTGCTCAAGCAGATGCGCGCTCTTGCCTCCGGGCGCCGCGCACGCATCCAGTACTCGCTGGCCGTCCTGAGGATCAAGCCAGCCGGCGGCGCGCTGGGCGCCCTCGTCCTGGACCGACACCAGCCCTTCGGACCAGCCGGGAAGCGCGTGCACCGAACACGCCGGCTCAACGATGATGGCAGCAGGTCCCATCACGCGGCCCGCCAGGCCGGCAGCGTTCAGCATTGCCAGGTAGCCCGAAAGGTCGGTGCGGCGCAGATTGATGCGCAGCGTGAGCGGCGGGTGAAGATCGGCCGACTCGGCGACTGCCTGCCAGTGTGCGGGATGGTCGGCGCGCAGCTGATCGAGCCACCAGCGCGGATGATTCCAGCGCGCCTCGGGTTCGCGCCGAGCCCGCTCGAGCCAATCGGGCGCAGCGCGCAGAAACGTGCGCAGCGTCGCATTGATGAAGCCGGCAGCTTTCTCGGTGCTTGGGTCGGTGCGCGCCGCCCGAACCGCCTGATCGACAATGGTGGCCGGATGCCGTTGTGGCGTGATCAATTGCGATAACGCAAGACATTGCAGCGCCGCGACGCTGGTTGAAGGTTCGCGACTGTTGAGAAGCCGCGCAAGTTCGCGGCATAGCCCCAGCTGTCGGGCGGCCGAATACGCAAGGTCGCGAACCGGGGGGCCGGATGCGGGTTCAAGCTTTGCGGCGCGTTCAGCTGTTTCGAGTGCACTGTCGAGCCGCTCGCCTGCCATCAGCGCCTCGAGCGCCTGCGCGGCGCAGCGCATTTCGTCGGCAAGCGACGATCGGGTAACGGGCGTCATGGTCGCCGTCAGCCTTGCGCCGGCAGGCGGAAGTGTTCGCCAGGGGCGATCGGCCAGCCCCGCAAAAACACGTCGGCCGGCTGCCGCTTGCCGCCGGGCCGCTGCAGTTCGAGCAGGTCAAGCGCACCACGGCCGCAGGCGACCCGCAGCACGCCCGCGGGCGCTTCCAGCACGGTGCCGGGCGCAATGGCTGCGCCAGATTCGATATCAGCCACACGGGCCCGCCATACCTTGAACAGCGTTGACTCGTCAGCGCTTGGCGCCGCTGTGCATCCAGGCACCGGATCAAACGCGCGAATGCGATTGGCAAGCGTTGCGGCATCAAGCCGCCAATCAAGCACCCCATCGGCACGTTCGAGCTTGTGCGCATAACAGACACCTTGTTCAGGCTGCGGCTCGGGCACCAGTTCACCGCGCTCGAGGCCTGCCAGGGCGCGCACCGCCAGCCGCGCACCCACCACCGCCAGTCGGTCGGCAAGCGTACCGCCGGTATCGGTGTCGGCGATGGGTACCGCCTCCCGCAAAAGCATCGGCCCCGTGTCCAGGCCAGCGTCCATCTGCATGATGGTGATGCCTGTTTCGCGATCGCCGGCCTCAACGGCCCGCTGGATGGGGGCCGCGCCGCGCCAGCGCGGCAGGAGCGACGCATGGACGTTCACGCAGCCACGGGGCGGCAGATCAAGCACCGCCCGCGGCAGGATCAGACCGTAGGCCACCACCAGCATCAGGTCAGCACCGGCCTCATGGAGCGCCCGTCGATCGGCGTCTTCGCGCAGCCGGGCGGGTTGACCCACCGGGAGCCCGAGCGCGAGCGCACGCTGCTTGACGGGCGGGGCGACCAGCCGCTGGCCGCGACCGGCGGGGCGATCAGGCTGGCAAAGCACCAGCGCAACCTGATGCCCAGCCTCGATCACGGCATCGAGCACAGGTACCGCGAATTCCGGCGTACCGGCAAAGATCAGCCTCAGCGCAGCCTCTCTGATTGGGGCGTGCGCGCGCTAGGCGGCGTCGCGCTCTTGCTTCGCGAGCTTGGCGCGGATGCGGCTCTGTTTGAGCCGCGACAGATGCTGAACAAACACCCGGCCGTTGAGATGGTCGATTTCGTGCTGCAGACAGACCGCGAGCAGGCCTTCGGCATCGCGCGTGAAGGGCTGCCCCTGCGCGTCGAGCGCGCGCACCGTGATGCGGCCGGGACGCTCGACGTTTTCGAAAATTCCTGGCACCGACAGGCAGCCTTCCTCGTGCACGGCAAGCTCATTGCCGGCATTGTCGATTTCAGGATTGATGAAAACCTGAAGCGCGTCGCGTTTTTCCGACAGGTCGATCACGATGATGCGCAGGTGAACATCGATCTGGGTGGCGGCCAGACCGATGCCCGGCGCCTCATACATGGTGTCGGCCATGTCGCCGATGAGCTCGCGGATCGCGTCATCGACGCGCTCGACCGGCGCGGCAACCTGCAACAGCCGGGGGTCGGGATAACGGAGGATGGTTCGAAGTGCCATCTGCAAATGCTACCGCTGGCACCGAACGCTCGCAAGGCGACACAGACCATCAGGCTTGGCCAAACAGCCGAGCGAAGGCTCGCCAGGGCATCTGACACACCCGATGCTTGTGCTCATCGCCACCGCCGGCTCGCCCCACCTGTGCAACATGAATCCCACGCAACCCAATCTGCCACTGATCGAGCCCACCGCGCCCACCACGGTGGGTGGCTGCGCCGAACGCCTGCCGGCATCCTGCGCGGCCATTCCCGCCTTATCGTGCACGCGAAGCTGGCTTACCTTGTCGTTCACGCCAGATTTAGGGCCCGTGGCTGCGCGGCTGCTTCACGAACACTTCGGCTGCGCCTGCGCTGCCCTGCGCGCGCCAGAGCCCGCACTGCGGGCTGTGCTGCCAGTCGCGGTTGCGCAGGCCCTCGCAAGCCCCGACCCGCGCCTTGAAACCGCCATTGCGCAAGCCCTCGCGTGGTCACAGGTGCCCGGGCAGCATCTGCTTACCCTCGCCGATCCCCGCTATCCGCCCATGATTGCGGCCTTGCCCGATCCACCGCCGGTGCTGTATGTGCGGGGCGACCCCGAGGCGCTGAACCGACCGGCAATCGCGCTGGTCGGCAGCCGCAACGCCACGCGCGACGGTCTCGATATTGCCCGATCGGTCGCCTCGGCCTTCGCCCGCACCGGCATCGTGATTGCAAGCGGCCTGGCCGCCGGCATTGACAGCGCAGCCCATCGCGGGGCACTCGCCGCGGGCGGGCTCACCATCGGCTTCATCGGCACGGGCGCCGACCTCATCTATCCACGTGCCCATCACGCGCTCGCCGAATCCGTCATTGCGCAAGGCGCGCTCGTGTCCGAGTTCCCGCTTGGCAGTCCTGCCGTAGCGCATCATTTTCCGCGCCGCAATCGTCTGATTGCGGCGCAGGCCGCGGCCGTCATCGTGGTTCAGGCCGCGCGGCACTCCGGATCGCTGATCACCGCGCGACTGGCGGCCGATCTGGGGCGCGAAGTCGCCGCCTTTCCCGGGTCGGTTCATTCCGCACTCAGTCGCGGCTGTCATCAGCTGATCCGCGACGGGGCGGCCCTGGTTGAGGACGCCGCCGACATTGCCGCGCTCCTCGAAAGCGCCTTCGCCCGCCAGGGCTGGCAAACGAAAGCGTTGCCCGTTCCGCTCAGTCGGGCGCCCAAGGCAAACCTGCCCGCGCTATCCGAGTCAGCGAGCCGGCTGATCGCCGCATTGGGCTGGTCGCCCGTCACACACGACTCACTCCTTCAGGTAAGCGGATTACCCGGACCGCAGGCTGCCAGTGCGCTGATTGAGCTTGAACTGTCCGGACTGGTCGAACGGCTGATCGACGGTCGCTTTCAGCGGCTGGGGCCCGCTACCTGAGCCATGCGTCGGGCCATGACATTTCCCTGGCCGCATCCGGTCTGCTTGCTTGCTTCGCTGGCGGATCGGCCCGTATGATGGCCGCCCCGAACCGGGTCTCAACCCCGAGAGCAACCCCCGTGCCACTGTTTTCACAGGTTCTACTTCCCCAATGACCAAGGCGCTGATCATTGCTGAAAAGCCCTCCGTCGCCGCTGACATCGCGCGCGCACTCGGCGGCTTCACGCGCCAGGGCGACTTTTTCGAGAGCCAGCACTACGTGCTGTCGTCGGCGATCGGGCATCTGGTCGAAATCGGCGCGCCCGAGCAATTCGAAGTCAAACGCGGCAAATGGTCGTTTGCCAATTTGCCTGTCATCCCGCCGCATTTCGACCTGCTCGGCGGCTTCACGCGCCAGGGCGAGTTTTTCGAGAGCAAGCACTACGTGCTGTCGTCGGCGATCGGGCATCTGGTCGAAATCGGCGCGCCCGAGCAATTCGAAGTCAAACGCGGCAAATGGTCGTTTGCCAATTTGCCTGTCATCCCGCCGCATTTCGACCTGAAACCCATCGACAAAACCGAGGACCGGCTGAAGCTGTTAACGCGGCTGATCCGCCGCAAGGACGTGTCCTCGCTCATCAACGCCTGCGACGCGGGCCGCGAGGGTGAACTGATCTTTCGCCTCATCGCTCAGCACGCCAAGGCGCGCCAGCCCATTCGCAGACTGTGGCTGCAGTCCATGACGCCCGCTGCCATTCGGGACGCGTTTGAGCACCTGCGCGATGACCCCGACATGCTGCCTCTGGCTGACGCCGCCCGCTGCCGATCCGAGGCCGACTGGCTGGTCGGCATCAACGGCACGCGCGCCATGACCGCGTTCAACTCTCGCGACGGGGGGTTTTATCTCACCACCGTCGGTCGGGTTCAAACGCCCACGCTCACCATCGTGGTCGAGCGCGAAGAGCGAATCCGCAGTTTCATTGCGCGCAACTACTTCGAGGTCAAGGCCCAGTTTGGCGCGGTCGCGGGCGCCTACGAGGGCAAGTGGTTCAACCCGACGTTCCGTAAAGACGAGAACGATGCCGAAGCACGCGCCGAGCGTCTCTGGGACCCTGAAACCGCCGAGTCCATCGTGGCCGAGGCCATCGTGGCCGCCTGCCAGGGCAAGACCGCGATCATCACCGACGAATCCCGGCCCGCCACCCAGCTCTCGCCTGCGCTCTTTGACCTCACCTCGCTGCAGCGGGAAGCCAATTCCCGGTTCGGTTTTTCGGCAAGAACGACGCTTGCCATTGCGCAGGCGCTTTACGAACGACACAAGGTCCTCACCTACCCGCGAACCGACTCGCGGGCGCTGCCCGAAGACTATCTCGATACCGCCCGCCAAACGGTCGATGTGCTCACCGAGCAGGCGCCATACCGACCCTTCGCACAGCAGATTCTAGATTCGGGATGGATTCGACCCAACCGCCGCGTCTTTGATAAAAGTAAAGTAAGTGCCGACCCTTCGCACAGCAGATTCTTAATTCGGGATGGATTCGACCCAACCGCCGCGTCTTCGATAACAGCAAAGTAAGTGACCACTTTGCAATTATCCCAACGCTGCAGGCACCGCGCGCGCTATCGGATGCCGAGCAGCGCATCTACGACCTGGTCGCCCGGCGCTTCATGGCCGTGTTTTTCCCGGCCGCAGAGTCGCTGGTCACCACCCGCATCAGCCGGGTCGGCGAGCATGCGTTCAAAACCGAAGGTCGCGTCCTGGTCAACCCCGGCTGGCAGGCCATCTATGGCCGCGAGGGGGGCGACGACACCCTGCCGCCGGTGGGCGCCGACGAACGGGTGGCGGTCAACGACATCGAGCTTGCCGCGCTCAGTACACGGCCTCCGCCTCGATACAACGAAGCCACGCTGCTCTCGGCCATGGAGGGGGCGGGCAAGCTGATCGACGATGACGACCTGCGCGCGGCCATGGCCGACAAGGGGCTGGGCACACCGGCCACACGCGCCTCCATCATCGAGGGGCTGATCGCCGAAAACTATCTGATCCGCGACGGCAAGGAACTGGTTCCGACCACCAAAGCGTTTCAGCTGCTGACACTGCTGCGCGGACTGGGCGTCACCGAGCTCACGGCACCCGAGCTCACCGGTGAATGGGAGCACAAGCTCGCCGAAATGGAGCGCGGGCGGCTGGACCGCGATGCGTTCATGCGCGAAATCGCCGACATGACCCGCCAGGTGGTCGAGCGCGCCAAAAATTACCAGGCCGATACCGTGCCGGGTAATTACGCCACACTCAAGGCGCCGTGCCCGAAGTGCGGCGCCGTGGTCCAGGAAAACTACCGCCGCTACGCCTGCACGGCCTGCGATTTTTCCATCAGCAAAATTCCGGGCGCGCGACAGCTCGAGGTAACGGAAGCCGAGGCACTGATCACCGAGCGCACGGTCGGTCCGCTACAGGGTTTTCGAAGCAAAATGGGCCGTGAAGCCGAGGCACTGATCACCGAGCGCACGGTCGGTCCGCTACAGGGTTTTCGAAGCAAAATGGGCCGTCCGTTCGCGGCAATCCTGAAGCTAAGCGCAGATCACCGCCTCGAATTCGATTTCGGCCAATCCGATCGCGACGACGACGCGCTTGCCGAGGCGGTCGACTTCGGCGGCCGGACCGCGCTTGGCCCCTGCCCGAAATGCGCCGGCAAGGTGTTTGAACACGGCATGAGTTACGTGTGCGAAAACACCGTTGGTCCTTCGCGAAGCTGCGACTTCCGCTCGGGCAAAATCATCCTGCAGCAGGAAATTGGCGAAGCACAAATGCAGAAGCTGCTCGCCGATGGCCGCACCGACCTCCTCGACGGTTTCGTCTCAGCGCGCACACGCCGCAAATTCAAGGCCTTCCTGGTTCGGGAACCTGGCGGACGAATCGGCTTTGAGTTCGCGCCGCGCCCCGCCAAGCCTGGCGCAGAAACGCCGAAATCGGGCGCCAAGGCTAGAACCAAAGCGGACGCGGCTTCTTCCGAATCGGCCGTGTCAGAGGACACTTCGCGCGCCAAGCCCAAGCGCTCAGCAAGAGCGGCAAAACCAGCCACCGGCAAAACGCGAAAGCCCGCTGCCCGAAAATCCTGAATTGCCGTGCCGTCCGGCCTCGAGCGGCGGCACGCCTTATCGCGCAGGCCACTCTCCCTGATCGAGCGCCGGTTTTTTTATCCGCAGGGCTCACAGCCACGGTATTCTCAAGGCCGTGCGCCCTCTCCAGCCCGAGCATGTCCACGCGACATGGGTCTTTGCCTACGGATCCCTGATCTGGAATCCAGGGTTTGACTATCGGCGTGCCGAACTCGCGCGGCTTAACGGGTATCACCGCGCGTTCTGCATCGGTTCGACCCGCTACCGGGGCACACCCGACCGACCCGGCGTGGTGCTGGGCCTGGATCGCGGGGGCGCCTGTGTCGGAGTGGCCTACGAGCTTCACGAGACCTCACGCAAAGCCGCGTTGGATGCGCTGTTTCAGCGGGAAATTCCGGATTGGGCCGAGCGGGTGTATCGCCCCACCATGGTTCGCGTGAGGCTCTCGGACGGCGCGCCGGTCGAGGCACTTGCCTTCGTCGCAGAGCGGGGCAGTCGCTGGTATCGGCGGCTGGCCGAGGCAGAGCTTCTTAAAACCCTGCGCGAGGCGCACGGCCAGCGTGGCCCCAACCGCGACTATGCGATCAACACCTGGCAGGCGCTTCAGGCTCGGGGCGTTCGCGATGACAGACTCGAGCGGCTGGTACGATTGGTCGAGGGTGAGCCCTTACAGACTCAGAGCGTCAGCTCGCCGCGAATGCATTCGGTGCAATAGCCTCCAACCCAAACCGTGTCTGGCGCGGTCTGCTCGATGTAAACCCGACCATCGCGACCCAGGCGGGTGCCCTGCCGGGCCACATAGCGGGCGGGCGCGATCGCCTCGCCAATCAACCACTGCGCGAGCGCCGCATTCAGGCTGCCGGTGACGGGGTCTTCGCGCAGGCTCCCGCCCGCGGTAAAAAACGCTCGGACCTCGAAGTCGACCTCGGCTGCGGCATCCGCCGGGGCCACCACGCCGACTTTGCCGCGCGCGCCAATCACCCCCAGGTCCAGCCCCTCGAGGATCGCCGGATCGGGCTCAAGCGCCAGGACCTCGGCAGCCGACCCCAGAAGCACCCCCCGCCAACGCGGCCCATTGTCACACCAGGAATGGGCGATGATCGACTTGCGCGGGATTCGCAACCCTGATGCGATCCGCACAACCTCTGCTTCGTCCAGTGGCCCGTCCCGAAGACGGGGCGGCGCGGCAAACCAGAGCCGTTCACCCGACTGTCGGATCGCGATCAATCCTGCCTCGCACTGCTGGATGATCAGATCGCGCTGCGGCCGTCCACCCGCCGACAGCCACGCATGACAGCTGCCAAGCGTCGGATGGCCCGCAAACGGCAGCTCTCGCCCGGGGCTGAAGATTCGAACCCGATAGTCAGCCTGGTCGGTGTCGGGTGGCAACAGAAACGTGGTCTCGGACAGGTTGGTCCAGTTCGCAAACGCCTGCATCTGCTCAGCGCTCAGCCCCTGCCCATCGAGCACCACGGCGAGCGGGTTACCGAGCGTACGGACGCTGGAAAAAACATCGAGCTGTGTGAATCGCCGCACACGGGCTGGCTGCGCAGTCACCGATGGCCTCGGCCGCGAACCATCCGGCTGCTCAAGGCCTGCCCGGCCGGCTCACTTGGCGTGGCAACCTTGCCCACCGCAACATGCGCATGCAGCCGCGATCCCGCCGGTACACCGGCCATCAGAAACTCCATCTGATCGGCCAGGATGCGTCGGTTTCGAAGAATGAAGGCTTCGTGCTGGCTGGGTACATACGGCACGTACAGGAGCGGCATGCCGGCCTGTTCGGGCGTTCGGTTGCCTTTGCGCAGGTTGCAGGGCTTGCAGGCGCTTACCAGATTGGTCCAGGTGTCGCGCCCACCTTTGCTCTGGGGCAGCACATGCTCGGCGGTCAGATCGGCCAGCCGGTACTTCCCGCCGCAGTAGGCGCACACGTGCCGGTCGCGCGCGAACAGCATCTCGCGCACCACCACCGGCACCCGGTCGCGCGGTGCGCGCACGATGGTGTCGCCGCGCAGCGCAACGATCGAACGCAGCGTCAGTTCCGATTGTCGGCCGCTTGCGCGATTGACGCCGCCGCGAAGCACAAACGCGTGCTCGCCGAGGTCCCAGGCAACTGCGCCTCTCACATAACAGGTTGCCGCCTCTTCCAGGCCAATCCATCGCCGGGGATAGCCCCCTGCATCCAGCGCGAGAATGGCGGGGGGATCGGTGTGCTGCAATAGACCTGGAAGCGTCTGCATCAAAACTCCGTCGGTGGTTCTTGGATGCCGTCGACCTCACGGCACAAACTGACGAAAGACTCTACACTCGCAGCATGAATCTTCCTATCTCTATCGCGGATGTTGAAGCCGCTGCCGGCCGCCTCGCAGGTGTGGCGGTGCGAACGCCCGTCCTGACCAGCCCAGCTGCCGATTCCCTGGCAGGCGCCCAGCTCTTTTTCAAGTGCGAAAACCTGCAGCGCATCGGGGCCTTCAAATTCAGGGGTGCTTTCAACGCGCTCTCCCGTCTCTCCGCCGAGGCCCGCCAGCACGGCGTCATCACCTATTCGTCGGGAAACCACGCGCAGGCGATCGCGCTGTCGGCAAAGCTGCTCGGAATGCCTGCGCTGATCGTGATGCCGGCGGACGCGCCAGCGGTCAAGATCGAGGCAACGCGCTCGCACGGTGCGGAAATCGTTCTCTACGACCGCTACGCCCAGGATCGCGAGGCGCTTGGACGCTCGCTCGCCGAGGCGCGCCAAATGACGCTGATTCCGCCGTATGACCACACGGATGTGATGGCGGGGCAGGGCACTGCTGCGCTCGAGCTTTTCGATGCGGTCGGCCCGCTCGATGCGCTCTTCGTCTGCGTGGGCGGCGGCGGGCTCATCTCCGGCTGTGCGGTGGCAGCGGCCGCTCGTTCACCTGGCTGCCGCGTGATCGGTGTTGAACCACTGGCGGGCGATGACGTGCGCCAGTCGCTTGCGCGCGGCGAACGGGTACGAATCGCCGTCCCGCAAACGCTTGCCGATGGCGCACAAACCCAGTCGCCGGGCGAGCTTACGTTTGCCGTGATTCGCGAACGCGTTTCCGAGATCGCCACCGTCAGCGATGAAGCGCTGGTGCAGACCATGCGTTGGCTCGCCGCCCACCTGAAGCTGGTGGTCGAGCCCACGGGCTGTTTGGCTGCGGCCGCTGCGCATGCGCCGCGATTGCGGCCGCAGCGCTTGCGCCGCGATCCGATCTCGCCGGTCGGCGAATCGGTGTCATCTTGAGCGGCGGCAACATTGACCTCGGCCGGTTTGCCGCGCTGATCGCACCGACCGCGCGGTAGCGGGCCCTCATCCGCTCAGGCGATCGCCAGCGCTTGCGCCTTCCAACAGGGGCGTCTGTTTGAACTCAGGCCGCAAGTTCGATCATCTCGAATTCAGCTTTGGCGACGCTGCAGTCCTGGCACTCCCAGTCGGCCGGAATATCGTCCCAACGGGTGCCCGGCGCTATGCCGTGCTCGGGGTCGCCAGCGGCTTCGTAATAGGGGTAACCGCACACAATGCATTGCCAGGGGTTCATGGTGGTGTCCTTGTAGAGAGAGAGGCAGAGGTGAGTTCTGGTTGGATTGGCGATCGCGCCGTTCACGCAGCGTTCCGCAGTTCACGCGTGGCGTCGAGCGCACGCTGGTAGCGCGCCGCGTGGCGTTTTTCAACATCGGCCAACGCCTGGAAGCGTCGCGCCGCGCGATTCAGGGTTTGCGCAAATCTCTCGGCGTGCTCACGTGATTCGGCGATCTGCTCGTCAATCTCGGCGATAGCCGCCCGCGCGCCTTCAGCAACCGCGGCTTCGCGAAACTTCGGGTACATCTCGGTGTATTCGTAGGTTTCCCCGGCGATTGCGATTTCCAGCGCTCGCGCCGGCGTCATCTGGTCGCGCGGATAGAGCAGGTCTAGGTGGCCGAATGCGTGCATGACCTCCTGATCAGCGGTTTCCTCAAACACACGCGCGGTTTGCTCATCGCCTGCTGCGCGGGCAAGCCGGGCGAAGAAGCGATACTTGATGTGCGCCATCGACTCGCCGGCAAATGCGGCTTCAAGATTGGCGAAGGTCTTGATTTCGGGGCGTTGCGCTGACATGGGCGTCCTTTCGTTCGTGTGGCCCGGCAACCCTGCGCTGCCTGGCATGAACGGGATAATGCGGACGCCCGATCAATAAATCCAATTTATTGTGTGGATTGTTACGATAGTTTTTTGCGACGGCCGATCAACCAAACGGTCGAACACCAATCAGGCTCGCGTGGAGAACCGTGGCGAACGCACCATAGGCCAACAGGCCAATGATCAGTACCACAGCGTCGGCAAGCCGTGAGCTTGATTCGGCAGCCGCGGCTGCGGGGCTGGCGGTGGGATGCATGAGCGCTGCAGCGTCCCGCCTGCGCGCCGCGCGAAATGACAGCACCGCCCAGATCAATAGCGCGCCAAACAGCACCAGATCAGCGAGCGACTGGCTGGCGATCAGGTGCGCAAAAGCCCAGAGTTTCACCCCAAGCACCATCGGGTGTTTCAGGCGGGCCCGGATGGTGTTGCGAGGCACATACGCGGCTGTCACCAGCACGAAGGAAAACAGCATGAGGAGGGCCGCGACATGGCGCCCGCCTGCCCACGCGGGCCAGAGATTGACCGGGTGCGTGCGTGCGTCGGCGTAACCCTTGATGATGAGCACCAGCCCCACCAGCGACGCCAGAGAAATCAGCCCCTTGTAGGCGAGCGGGCCCCACGAGGCGATAAAACGTTCGCGCACCGATTCAAAGGCAATGCGACTCGAGTGCGCACCGATAAACAAAATCAGGCCTGCGATCAGAAGCACCATGCGATCACCTCAGGTTCAGGCCGACGGGTGGCCGGTCGTTGAACCCGAGCATACCTGGATGCAGATTCGATCCGGCCAGAGCGGGGTTTTGTTCGAACCCCGCGCCGCCAACTCAATCGACCTGAGCGACGGGCTCGCCATCGGAGGCCGACCAGCGTGTCCGAGATGCATCAATCAGTTGCTGCAACGACACCGTATCGAGGTAGTCCATCGCCTGGGTTCGCAGTTGCTCCCACACCTGTCCGCCAGGCGCGTTGAGCGCCGCCTCACGTTCCGCCGCACTTTGCGCATCGAGCTGATCCACACAGTAAACGATGTCGCCGACGCTGATGTCACGGGCGGCGCGCGCCAACACATAGCCACCGCCTGGACCGCGGAAACCCTCGACAAGTTCGTGGCGCCGAAGCAGCGCGAACAGATGTTCGAGGTGTGAGAGCGAAACATCGAGCCGCGTGGCGATGTCGGCGAGCCGCGCCGGGCTGCTTGCCCGGTGCATCCCAAGCTCGACCAACGCTGCGGTGGCAATCCGAGCCTTCGTCGAAACTTTCATCGAACTCTCTTTCAGAAAAAGTTTAGGAGTCAATAGTCTACCGATCGGGGGGTTTTCGGTATATTCGTTTGTTCCTGCATTTCGTATCGGTTTTTCCGAATGATAAACTACAAGCATCTGCAGTACTTCTGGCGCGTCGCGCGCGCCGGGGGCCTTGCGCGAGCCAGCGACGAGGCGCACGTGACGCCTCAAACGATCAGCGAACAGCTGCATGAACTTGAGGCTGCGCTCGGTGCGCGCCTGTTCGAGCGGCGGGGCAGACGGCTCGCGCTCACCGAGTCCGGCCAGGTCGCGTTCGACTACGCGGAGCGAATCTTTGCGCTGGGGGCTGAGGCTGAAGCGGTATTGCGGGGTAGCGCCGATTCTCAATCCGTTCTCTTTCGGATCGGCGTTGCCGACGTGGTTCCAAAAGCCGTTGCCCACCGATTGATCGAGCCGGCGATGCACATTGGAAGGCCGGTCCACCTCACGGCCCGTGAGTGGAAACTCGATGGCCTGCTCGCAGAGCTGGCGGTGCATCGTCTTGACATGGTGATTGCTGACACACCGACCCCGCCGGGAACCGGTGTCCGCGCCTTTAACCACCGGCTGGGCGAAACTGGCCTCTGCTTCTTTGCCTCGCGGCAGGTGGTCGATCGGATGAAAGGCGAGTTCCCCGCCAACCTGCACCGGATGCCGGTGCTGATGCCAGGGCAGGACACGGCGCTCTACGGGCGGCTGGTGCGCTGGTTCGAGCGCCACCACATTGCGCCTGAACTGGTGGCCGAGTTTGATGACGCGGCACTAATGAAGGCTTTTGGACGTGCGGGGCTTGGAATATTTTCCTCGCCGGCTGCGCTCGCCTCGGAGATCGCCGCACAGTACTCGGTGGTTGCAATTGGAACCACCGATGAGGTTCGACAGGAGTTTTACGCGATTTCTGTGCAACGTCGAACCACACATCCCTGCGTCCGCGCGATTTTCGATCATGCGGGAACCTCGCTTCCCGCGCTCGCGCCCGATGCGATCAGCCCACGTTCGAGCCGGAAAGTTCAGCGAGCGTTGCGTCGATAAGGGCGCGCGCAATGCTCAGTCGAGGCGGTACGTTTGGCAGCGCCTCGGGTTCAAACCACTGCGCATCGGCCAGTTCGTTGGGATCGATGCGGATATCGCCCGAGGCCCACTCGGCTCGAAACGCAATCATGAGCGAGTGCGGAAACGGCCAGCTCTGGCTGCCAAAGTAGCGCAGGTCGCGAATTTCGATTCCCACCTCTTCGCGAACCTCTCGCACCACAGCCTGCTCGATGGTTTCGCCCGCTTCGACAAAGCCAGCCAGTGCGCTGTAGCGCCCAGGCGGGAAGTGCAGACCCCGGCCCATCAGCATGTGTCTGCCGCGCGTCACCATCACCATCATGGCGGGTGCAATACGAGGATAGGTGGCGAGCGAGCAGCTTGGACAATGACGCGCACGCTCGCCGGGCATCAGCGCGGTGGGCGCGCCGCAGGCACCGCAATAGCGATGTGTGCGATCCCATTCGAGCAGCTGAACGGCGCGCATCGCAATCGACAGGTCAACGTCATTTAACTCGCCAAACCACTGCCGCAGCCCTGCAGCCCTAAGCCCTGGGGGAAGCTGCTTGCGCGCGTCCGCCCGATCGATTGCCACCGCCACATGATCGCGACCGAGGTGTCGACCGACCGCATGAACACGGTCTGCCTCTAAGCCTAGCGCTCGGTAGTGCCGCCAGGCCATGGCCTGCGGTGAAGCGTCGGCCAGAATCAAGGCGTCGCCCGCAAACACGTAGGCGATCGCATCGTCGTGTAGCGCAAGCTCAATCGATGGCTCAAAGTCGTCCGGTGATCGGATCATCCCAACACCTCTCCATGCTCACGGGTCGACAAAAATCGAACCCGTGGCCATGCTTCCATGGTTACCTGCAGGTTGTATTTATTGGGGGCTAGATACACCGGGTTGTTATCGACATCGTGTGCCAATCGCGCGACCTGATCTCGCTCAAATTTTTTGCGTGCTGCATCATCCGGATACACCAACCAGCGCGCCAGGTGCACATCGCTGGCATCGTAGACCGCATCAACCTGGTACTCGGTTTGCAGCCGGTGCGCAACGATCTCGAATTGAAGGGGTCCCACCGCGCCGAGCAAGGTGTGTCCCAGCGCATTCTCAAAGACCTGAATGGCGCCCTCTTCACCGAGCTCTTTCAACCCTTTTGACAGCTGCTTCGATTTAAACGGATCGCGGGCTCGCGCCATCCGAAACAGTTCTGGCGCAAAGTAGGGAATTCCCAGAAAGGCAAGTTTTTCGCCTTCGGTGATGGTGTCCCCGATCTGAAGCTGCCCGTGATTGTGCAAACCGATGATGTCGCCAGCGACAGCCTCCTCGCTGGCAACGCGCTCATTGGCCATGAACGACAGTGCGTGCGCAAGCTTGATTTCGCGACCGGTGCGCTGATGAACGACCCTACACCCGGGTCGGTAGCGCCCGGAGCACACCCGGACAAACGCAATGCGATCGCGATGCCGCGGATCCATGTTGGCCTGGATCTTGAACACAAAGCCCGTGAGCGCCGGCTCATCAGGCGC